>Ga0075431_100006154_pt1 | contig 11905 bp, 5 predicted proteins | sample RhiMetdeltSRZDD5_FD_75297 | JGI IMG/M metagenome (GOLD analysis project Ga0075431, IMG submission 75297) | Populus rhizosphere microbial communities from Tennessee, USA - Rhizosphere MetaG P. deltoides SRZDD5 | ecosystem: Host-associated > Plants > Roots > Rhizosphere > Soil | place: USA... | reverse complement strand
CGGTTTCGTCTGTTTGAGTGCCTTCATCAAATCAGAATCGTGTATAATTCCCCCCGGCTGGGTCTCGAATCCATGCTTCTTCATTGCTTCAGAGCCGCCTTGATTTGTCTGGCGCTGATGGCCGCCGCCGTCGCGCAGGAATTCCGCGGAACTGTACTTGGCCGCATCACCGACCCGTCCGGAACTCCCGTTTCCGGTTCCACCATCGAAGCCCTTAACGTCGACACGAACGTTCCCATCCGTTCGTCTTCCAACGAAGTCGGCAACTATCAGATCCCGTTTCTCGTTCCTGGCAATTACGCCATCCGCATCGAGCATCCCGGCTTCAAACGCATCGAGCGAGCAGGCATTCGTGTTGCTACCAATGCCCAGGTAACGCTCGATTTCACCCTCGAACTCGGTTCCACTACCGAGACCGTCACCGTGATCGCCGAGGCTCCGCTTCTGAACACCGCCAGTGCCGACCTCGGACAGGTGGTCGAAAAGAACATCCTCAGCAATGTCGCCGTCAACCTTACGCGCAATGTGCTGAACACCGTTCGCCTGACACCCGGAATCTCGGGCATTGGCGGCGCTACCGTAACCGGAAATAACGCCGGCTCATTCTCCATCGCCGGCGGCGGCTCCACGACCGGACGCATCGAGTTCCTGATCGACGGCATCCCTAATACAACCGCGCACAACAACGGAGGCGTTGTCTTTGTGCCTTCCATCGACTCCGTCGAAGAAATCAAGGTGCACACCACGATGTTCGATGCCCAACATGGCCACTCCAACGGCGGAGCCATCAACGTCACCACGCGCGGCGGCACCAACCAATTGCATGGCACCACCTATATCTATAAGCGCTGGTCCGCCCTCGATGCCAATAGCTGGACCAACAACACCGCTGGCCTTGCAAAGCCTCCCACCAACTACTACCAATTCGGCTACCTCGTTGGCGGGCCCATCGTTCTCCCGAAGCTCTACAACGGACGCAACCGCACCTTCTTCTCGACTACCTTTGAAAAGGATCGCGACCAGGTGGAACTCACGCGGCGCGCGCGTATGCCAAGCGCAGAAGAAAAAGTGGGCAACTTCTCGAAGACCATCAATCGCCGCGGCGGCGTCTTCACGCTCTTCGATCCCGCTACTACCGTCGTCACCGCCGGCCGCGCGACGCGAACTCCGTTCGCCGGCAATATCATTCCCGCCTCACGAATCACGGCCACCGGAGGCGCATGGCTGAAGCTCTACCCCGACCCGAACACTTCCACCACAATGCAACTCGAGGCGCTGAACTGGCTCGGTACCGGCTCCACCATCCTTCCCCAAACTCAAATCAGCGGCCGCGTCGATCATAACGTCAGCAGCAAACAACGCATTTTCGGACGCTACGGAATGCTCCGTCTCAAGCAGACTAACGCCGAGTTGATTCGCGGACAGTACTCCATCGCACCGGATGGAACCGGCGGCCTCGCCCGCGAAAATCCACGCCGCTTCTATAACCTCGGCGTCGATGATACTTACACGTTCTCCCCAAGCTTTATCGGATCCTTTCGATATGGCTTCGTGCGCAAAGTGCAGTTGAATCTCCGCGGCGGTGTCGGCTATGACAACGCATTCCTCAACCTTCCACCCATCATTCTCAACAACCAGGCAATCTCGGGCTGGCCGACATTCAATGTCGCCGAGAACCTTGCCACTCTCGGCAGCAACTACGTCGAGGAGGTCAACAATCAACACTCGCTTCAGGCCACCTTCACCAAGCTCACCGGACGGCATAGCATAAAGTGGGGTTTCGATTGGCGTGTGCTTCAGTGGAACCGCAACTCCCCCGGAGCCGCCGCCTCGGGCGAGTTCACCTTCGATACGACCTTTACCCGCTCCGATCCCTTCGCCCCGACCACGGCGGACACCTCCGGGACAGCGCTCGCCGCGATCCTTCTCGGGCTTCCCACGTCCGGTTCGCTAGGCTACGTCACCGCGCTTTCGCTTCAGAACCACTATGTGGCGGGTTTCGTCCAGGAGGATTTGAAGGTCAACCAGCGGCTCACGCTGAACTTCGGGCTTCGCTATGAGCTTGAGACGCCCTACACCGAACGCTACAACCGGATGAGCTATGGCTTCGATGAAAACGCGCGCTTCCCTGTCAGCGTTCCCGGACTCAATCTGCACGGCGGCATCCTGTTCGCGGGCGTGGACGGCAACTCGCGCCGCGGCGGGATCGTGGATCACAACAACTTCGGTCCCCGATTCGGCTTCGCCTTCAGCCTCATGCCCAAGACCGTCCTGCGCGGCGGATATGGAATGTTCTTCAGCGGACAGGCCTTCAATACAGGCTTTCTCGCCGACGTTGGAGTCTTCAACGCCACGACACCGTTTGTCGGAACGAACGACGGCGGTGCCACACCATTCTCTACCTTCGCCAATCCGTTCCCCGCCGGCGTGCGCGGTCCCATCGGATCGGCTGCCGGTTTGCTCGCCCAGGCCGGGGACGCGCTCAGTTTCTTCGATGACCACCGTGTGTCGCCTTACAACCAGCAGTGGCAGTTCAGCGTGCAACAGCAATTACCCGCCCAGACCGTCGCCGAGGCCGCCTATGTCGGAATGCTCACCTTGAAGCAGTTTGAAAGCTTCAACCTCAACGAAAAGCCCGACCAATATCTCGCTCTCGGGACGGCCGAAAACACCCGCGTCACCAACCCGTTCCTCAACGTGCTTCCCGCTAACAGCGTCCTCGGGCAGGGTGCAACCATCACTCAGAACCGCCTCTGGGCGCGATTCCCTCAATTCACGAACCTCAACATTCAAGGCTCCAATACAGGCAAGGCGATTTACCATGCGCTTCAGCTTAAGGTCGACAAGCGCATGACCAAGGGCTTGACCGTCGTATGGACCTACACCTTCTCCAAGCTCATCGACAACGAAACCACCAGCGTCGTTAATCCACGAAAATATCGCACGGTGTCAAGCCTCGATCAGACCCACTTGATGCGAGTCGCCGGCACGTACGAATTCCCATGGCAATTTCGCGGCCAGGGCGCGAATCGCTTCCTTCGCCAGATCGCCGGAGGCTGGTCCCTCAGCGCATACGCCGCCATCGAGACTGGTCTTCCCCTCGGCGTCACGCACGCCAACGGCCGCCCCATCCGCCTCCGCAATCCCGCCAAGAGTGGGCCCGTCAGCGACAGACTCGGCGATCAGTTCGATCCCGTCACCGGGCGCAGGTTGAATCCGTATTTTGATATCAACGCGTTTCAGGCTCTCGCTTCGCAGTACGTCGTCACTCCTGAACCGCCACGGTTCGACGAACTCCGCGCTCCCGGCCTTTCCACGATGAATGTCTCTTTGTTCAAGACGTTCTTCATCCTCGAGCGCTTCCGCCTGCAACTCCGCATGGACGGCCAGGGCGTTACCAACTCTCCCAACTTTGCTGCCCCAGGAACTAATCTCGCCAGCCTCGCCACCTTTGGCGTTATTACCTCGGCCTCCGGCGCTCGCCAGATGCAAGGTTCACTTCGTCTCTACTTCTGATCGGGACATCAACGCGCGCGATGGATCGAATCCCACCCTCACCGCCAGCTTCCGCCCCGCAACTTTGCCCAGCTACGAAGCCGAAGAGCTTCGACGTCGAGGGAGAGGCCTCTCGCCACCGTTACTTCCGGCTGCCGCTGCCGATCGCGACATCGGGCATCGTTGGTAGAACCGCTCTTGGACGTCGCTATATACATCAAACACCTCGCGCGCCGTGGCACGGGCCATGTATTCATCAAACTCGCCAGGTGACAGTACCTCATGAACCGCCGGTGGCACTGTGCCAAGCAATGCGTGATACAGCGGACTGATGGGATCCGTCGCGTGCGTCTTGCGCAACTCATGCGCGATATCCACGGCGCTGTCAGACCCGGACAGCGACACCGTCGGCCGGTCTGGCGCGTCGCTCACTCCGAGGTGAGTCTTGGGCAACTGGATGTGGTTGTCGCGCCATGTCCGTACATGCTGATGCAGGATCACCACTTGGCGCAGGACTCCCGGCAGCGCTCCGTGTTGAGCTTCGCCGCCGCGCAGGATCTCACCCGCCCGCGTCTGCACCGCGTCGTCGTCGCTGGCCAGCGCCCCGGAGAACTCCATCATCCGGAGCTTGAGGGCGCGAATCAGCAGCGGGTAAGTCGAATTGAACAACGTCTTGCGCAGCACCATTGACGAGGTGCCGCGCACCATGCCTAGATTGGGCCGCACGGCGCTATAGGCGTTAGGCGTCAGCGCCCGTTGCATCAACTTGATGCTGTCATCGGCGACCGTGAGCAGCCGATTCGCCAGAGTAAGTCCGTGCAGCGCGGGCGTCAATTCGCCGTCATCCGCCGTCAACAGCCGCGTGGCGGCTTCGCAAGCGCGCCTGTTCGCCACGCCTGCAACCACTTCGGTTACCTGATGAACCACGCGGAACGGAAGCAGATCGGTTTCGGCCTCGGTTTCCATTGCGCGCAACATCTGCTCGATCTGAGCGCTGCCGACCACGCGGGCGTAAAAGGTGGCATCATCCTCGTCCTTTTTCTTGCTCACGCCGGGCAGTTGCACCTGCGCGAACAGCGATGCCCAAATCCGCTCTTCGCTTGTGTTCACAAACTCATTGAAGAAAATGTTCCGCTTGGGATCGTCGAGGTCCTTGCCAAAAATGCCGCCGTCTTCCTCCTTCCACGACTGCATCAGCCATTGCCGCAGCCGCCGGTCCTGCTCGCGGTAGTTGCCGTATATCCGGGAGTCCCAAATCCGGAGAAACGCCCCATCCTCTCCGCCGCCGTTCATCTCCACCAATAGCAGGCCGAGTTTGTAGAGCAACCTTTGAAAACCGCTTCGCCAGTGTGCGTTGGAAAGGGCCGCGCCAACCCGCTCCTCCTGCAGATTGCGCAGCATCCGGGTGGAAAGAGTTCCAATCGTGCACAGACAAATTTCTGCGCTCTGGTACAGCGCCACGATCGCGGCGGCCGAAGCGTTCATCTTTTCAGACTGGGCGTTGATTGCATCCAGATGCTGCAGCCCGTGCAGGTACGAATAAGTGGTAATCGCGGCCGTCTTGTTTTCGGCCGAATTCCATTTCAACGAACCAAGCTGCCGCTCGATTTCGGCATCGTCCAAACCGTGCGCGTTCAACTGCGCTCGTGTGTCAGCCGCTTGGACCTGCTCGGTGTGTTCCACCACTGCAAGCAGAGCCGCGCGGGTGAGCAACTGCCTCACCTCCATCGCATCGGCTGCTTCCTCCTGCCCTCTTATCATCGTCTCTCCTCCGGTTGTGCCTCGCCCGTTAAGCACCAGACGCAACGTTCCGCCCTGGCGCCAATGCTGAACAATGGCGCTCCCTCCTGGATACGCGCTGAATGTCTCTAGAATCTCACGCATGACCACACTCTCACTGAGCGCGCCGAGCCTACCAATGTCCGCGACAAACCTCCCTCTTCCGTTTCAACAAATTGATAGTCGGTGGGCAATCCCCCAAAGGTTGTGGATAGTACTTCCTCGATGGGCCGAAGCAGTTCCGTGCCCAGAAAACTCCTCGTAGCTGCCCACGCATAAACGCCGGCAGTTCCGAGATGTAGCTGTTGGGCATGCCGCTTCTAGGCTCGGGCCGGGCGCGGCCGGTGAATGATGTCGCCCAGCGTTGCGAAATACTCGCCGTGCAGGCGACCTAATGGGCGAAACCTCGAATAATCTGGCTCGCCGCCGGGAAACATCTCAGGGTCCAGATGAACGGCGTCCACGCGCGCGACCACCAGTTCGTGGCTGCTGCCGATGGATTGAATCTCCTGGCACTGGCACTCCATCGCCGCCGCGCACTCGGCAATCCTCGGAACCGCGATTGTGCGGGAATCAACCAGTGTCAGACCCGCGCTCAACGCCTTGCTTTCCTCGGCTGGCGCGGGGCGTGCGCTGCTCACCACCTTTTCCAGCATGTCCTCGGTCGCTGTGTGGATCACAAATTCCCGGGCGTGCTCGATATTCTTCAAGGTGTCCTTTTTCGTGCCGATGCCCTTAACGCGGGCTATCGCCAAGCCCACCATCATTGGACCGAAACCGAGAATTGTGAAGCTGGCAAACGGAGCGAGGTTCACGACACCGTTGGGCCGCAGCGTGGTCACCCATGCTACCGGCCGGGGCACAACCAGCATCTTGAGCAGGTCATGCCCCTCGTCGGCATCCAGATCAACCGATTCTAGTACGTAGTTTGCCGGCAACCTATGGCGTCCTATTGGCAGAATCCGAAGCAATTCGCCTTACATCAGGAGAATTACCTCCGTAATTCTCCCATACCGCTGGTCGCTCGTCCCGCAAAGCCACCATCAGACCTGCGTGGCTCGCCCAGCGCCGCAACTTCGTCGTGCTCCTGATCGGTCTGCGCCTTGAAGCCGGATATTTGCCGCTATTTGAGGAATTGCGTATCCTGACAATACTATTCGCACTAGGCACTACCGGCGTCCGACGCGGTCTGCATGCTGAGTGAAGCACTCTACTACTCTCGAATGGCGCTGGGCTTCGCCAAGTGGGCCCGCGTTCCAATGGAACCGGACCCGGCAGGCATGGTACGCCGCATGGTCCAGGAGCGGGAGAGCAATTTCCTTCACCTGATGCGGCATGCGGTCTTCGGCCATTCCGAGAGCCCCTATTGCTCGCTTTTTCAGTGGGCAGGATGTGCCTACGGCGACCTGGAGCGGCTGGTGCACAAGGACGGGCTGGATTCCGCGCTCGAATCGCTCCTTCGCTCGGGTGTCTACCTGACGCACGACGAGTTTAAGGGCAAAATACCCGTGGAGCGGGGCGGCAAGCAGCTCCTCGTAAAGCCGGGCGCCTGCGCCAATCCGCTGGTCGTGCCGACGGTCGAGACTACTTCCAGCGGCAGCCGGAGCAAGGGCACCGTCACCCGGTCCAGCCTCGACTGGGAGCTCTACCGGGAAGCACAAAACCACGTCCTGCTGATGGAGTTCGACATTCCCAATCGGACACATATCAGTCTGGCCCCGACTCTTCCCGCTCTCGGAGGATTCCGCCGGGTCGTGAACCATACCCGCCGTGGTTATCCAGTCGAGAAATGGTTCGCGTTCGGCGATTTCAAGACATGGGGGCACTACCGTTCGGTGACGCGTTTCCTGATCGGGGAGCTGCGCCTGCTGGGCGTTCCAGCCACGGACCCAACCTATCTTCCTCGCAACGATTTTTCGGAACCCGCCCGGTGGATTGCCCGGCGTAAAAACGAGGGTGCCGCCTGCGTAGTGACGGGCGGCGTCAGCCGCGGAGTGCGTGTGGCGTCGGCGGCGGCCGAGCTCGGCTTGGACATCTCGGGCACGGTGTTCCTCCTAGGCGGTGAAACGCTCACGCCCGCCAAATGCTCGGTGGTGGAGGCGGCGGGCTGCGATTTGCACGCGGTGTACACCATCTCGGAGTTGGGCCGTGTTGGGGCCGGTTGCAGGCACATGAAAGGCAATAGCGCCCATATCTGCCTCGACTCGCTGGGGGTGATCAGCCGCCGCAAATTCGCTCCCCTCACTGAGGTGGAAGTGAATTCGCTGATGTTTACCGCGCTCCAACCTTCGGCACCCCACGTCCTGGTCAATGTGGAGATGGATGACGCGGCCAACATCGGTAACGCCAACTGCGACTGTTCCCTGACCAGGGTCGGATTCACAAAAAAGATCGAGCAGATCTATAGCTATGGCAAACTGACCGGTCAGGGCACCAGTCTGATGGGCGGAGAGATTCTCCATATTCTGGAGTCCAGGTTGCCTGCGCGGTTTGGCGGCTCGCCTACAGACTATCAGTTGGTGGAATGCGAAGGCGCCGGGCAGACGGACATCGAGCTGCGGGTGAACCCGCGACTGAATCTTGCCTCGACCGAGGCCGTCAAGGACTACTTTCTGAGTGAGATCAAGAGACTTTGGACAGGATCGATGACGCGGACTTATTGGATCTCATCCGGCGGTGTGAGGGTGGTTTTCGCGGAACCCTATGTGGGGCGCACCGGGAAGGTGCAGGCGCTGCACTTGTTGGGACCGGGGACAGCGGTCGCAGATGCGGAGAGATCATGACGCGCCGAATCGAATCGTTTGGGTTTCCCGCCATGATGCGAGCCCAGCCAGAGCGGCTGATGTTTTCGTGACTACGCGAACAGGTCGGTGACGATCTTGCCCTTCACCAGTTCGCGTGGCTGATTCAAGTGGTTGCGAATCTCCATCTCGGGATCGATTCCGAGGGCGTAGTAGATGGTCGCCAGCAGGTCGTTCGGATGCACCGGCTTCTCTTTCGGGCTCGATGCGGTGGCGTCGGATTCGCCATACTGCATGCCGCGCGCGATACCCGCGCCGGCGATGACGGCGCTGTAGCAATACGGCCAGTGGTCGCGTCCGTCAGGGCTGTTTGAATTGCCGCTGGTGGAGACGCCCATGCGCGGGCTACGGCCGAATTCGCCGACTGCGACTACCATCGTCTCCTTCAACATGCCGCGCTGGTCCATGTCTTCAAGCAGCGCCGAGAGCGAACGGTCCAACTTCGGGCAATGCAAATTCTTGAGTGGTCCGAAATTGGCCGCGTGGGTGTCCCAGGCCGTCTTTTCCGGGTCGCCATTGGCCACCGACGGCCAATTCACCTGCACGAACCGCGTACCCGCTTCGATCAGCCGGCGAGCCATCAGCGTGCTCTGTCCAAAGGTATGCATGCCATAGCGCTCGCGCATTTTGTCGGACTCTTTAGTCAGGTCCATTGCGTCGCGCGCCTTGCCGCTGAGCACAAGGTCATACGCCTTGCCGTAGTACTCATCGACGGCGGACGAGTTGAGCGCCTTTTCCAACTCCGGCATCGAACCGTTGATCCCCTTGAGCAGTTCGAAGCGGTCCTTCAAGCGCTCAGCGGGAATGTCCTTGCGCAGCGCGAGGTCTTCGATGGTCACTTTCTGCGCCGGGTCCTGATAGAGACGATAGGGATCGTAGGCCTTGCCGAGGAATCCCGCGGCGCCTCCCTTGCCGATGATGCCCGACTCCTGCAACGGGCGCGGCAGTTCGACGAACGGCAGCATGGCGTCGGTGAGCGGTTTCAGCTTGCTCACGTGACTGCCCGCGGTGGGGAAGTCGGCGCCGTTGGGCGGTTCGAGCTGGCCCGACGGCGACACCTTGTCCGGCGGATACCCGGTAAGCATCTGGTAGATCGCCGCGGTGTGGTTGAACAGTCCGTTGGGCGTATAGCTCATCGAGCGGATGAGCGTGGCCTTGTCCAACGTGTTCGCCATCATCGGCATGTGCTCGCCGATCCACGTGCCGGGTATCTTCGTCTTGATCGGCTTGAAGGTGCCGCGGATGTTCTCCGGGGCATCGGGCTTGGGGTCCCAAATATCGATGTGGCTGGGACCGCCCTGCAGGAAGATCATGATGACGTTCTTGGCGTTGCCGAAACCGCGCGCACCGGCGTACTTCTCGGCCACTTTGTTCGCGAGCGCCGCCTTCTGCGAAAGGAAGAAACCCGGCAGATGAAGCCCCGCCAGGCCAAGCGAACCGATACGCATCAACTCGCGCCGCGTGGGTCCCTCACAGGTACGTCCGGCACGTCCAGGAATGTTCAACATGGCTTCTGCTCCTTCACTCTCTCGGCTACTAATAAATGTAGAGGAATCCTTTGCTGTTGAGAAGGGCCCACAGCAGGTCCTGAGCGCGAGTGGCGCGCGAGCCGCCCGCAAGATACTTCACCGCCCGCTCGCTTTCGACTTTGGCCGGAAAGCGCGTGAGGGTGGCGAGATACAGATCCTCGATGATCGCCGCGTCAGTTCTTCCAGCGAGCACATTCCTCGTGATGCGCCCCTTCGGATCGGCCACGGCGTCGGAAATCGTCTTGCCGTTTACCAGATTCAACGCCTGCGGCAGGCTGAAATCGCTGCGCCGCTCGCACTCGCACACCGACTCGCGCGACGGCCTTCCGAACAGGTCGAGGAATCCATCGGCGCCCACGTGCGGATCGGGCAACTGCGAGGCGTTCGTGTCTTCGGGAACCTCGGGGAATTTCGGCCTCGCACCGGCGGCCTGTTCGACAGCGTCCATCAGCGCCTCGGCAGGCATGCGCCGCGGCATGGCGTGCGAAAAGTTGTCGGCATCGCCCGCGTTCCATTCGTTGGTCAGGAACGACGCCTGGTAAGTGCGCGACTTCACGATTGTGCGCATCAGGTGTTGAAGGTCGAAATTGTGGTCCAGTAGATCTTTCGTCAGTGCATCGAGCAGCGCCGGATTTACGGGCGGATTCGATGCCCGGATGTCGTCCACGGGATCGATGATCCCGCGTCCGAGGAAATAACTCCAGATGCGATTGGCCATCGCCTTGGCGAAGAATGGATTCTCCTTCGACACGAGCCACTCGGCCAGCGCGTCGCGGCGGCGCTCGTCGCTGGGAATCTTCACCGGCGCCGTCGAGGCGATCAGGAACTGTGGCGGCATCACCCGGCTATCTTTCGGGTGCTTCATTTCGTAGTCGGCGCGCTGATCGTAGATGATCTCCTCGCCCACCTCGTAGCCAGGGCGCAGGCCCACGGCGGAGAAGAACGCCGCCATCTGGTAATACTGATTCTGCGTCCAGCGCTCGAAGGGATGATCGTGGCACTGTGCGCATACCATGCGAACGCCGAGGAAAACCTGGGTGGTCTTTTCCATCGTCGGCTTGGCGTCTCGTGTGGCACGGAAGTAGTTGCCGGCTGGATCGTCATAGCTCGAACCGCGCGCGGTCAACATTTCGCGCACCATCTTGTCGTACGGCTTGTTCGCGGCTACGCTCTCGCGAATCCACTCGCGGAAACCGTAGGTGCCCTTCTCGCCCAGGAACTTGCGCGAGGACTGCAGGAGGTCGCCCCACTTCACCGTCCAGTGGTCGACGAAATCGGGGCTTCCGATGAGCTTGTCGATCTTGCGGTCGCGCTTCAGTTTGGAAGGCGCCGGGTCAGTGAGAAACGCGCGCGTCTCTTCAGCCGTGGGCAACTGGCCGGTGAGGTCGAGCGAGACACGCCGAAGGAATTCGGCATCGGTGGCCAGCGGCGACGGCTCGATATGAAGCTTGCGCAGCTTTGTGTCGATGTGCTGGTCGATGTAGTTATGCTGCGCGACGGGCTTCCACACGAAGCCGGGCTTGGGGTTCATCACGGTCAGCGGTATGGTGGCCAACTTGCCTTGATAACGAACCAGCAGCGTCGCTTCGCCAATGCGCTCGCCGCTTACCTTCGCGGCCGTGGGATCGACAACGGCGAGATTGGTTACGTTCGATTCGATGGTCGCTTCCTTGGTCACGTCGCGCATCTGTCCATCGGCGAATTTCGCGCGGACCTTGATCTGCGCACTTTCCCCCGGCTTCGGCATACGCACTTCGGTGGGCTCAACTTCGAGCGCGGCAACGGCGTCCTTCGCGGCATCGCCATAGGGAACGCCCTGCGCGATCCAACTTTCGATGATCTTGTAGTAAGCCGAATCCTTCTCGAAGCGCAGACCGCCGCCATGGGGTACCTGTTGCGCGGGCTTAGCCAGCATCAGGCTGCGCGCCGGTTCGGCGCGATTGAACCGGCGGCCGGAGAGATCGTAGAGTAAGGCTTCGTAGTCGAACTGCGGATCGTACCCGCGCAGCGACAGCTTGAATCCGTTCTTGCCTTTCGCCGCGCCGTGGCAAGGACCCGACGTGCAGCCCACCTTGTTCAAAATGGGCGCGACATCGCGCAGAAACGTGACGGGTTCGGCGGCGCTTGTGATTGCTACGACACTAAGGCCGAGCAGCAGTGGTCGCATTCGCGGTCTTCTCCTCCGAATCATGTACGGGTACGGTCAATGGCTGTAGCGGCGAGTAGATGTCCTCCTGCACGCCATCGACCATCATCCGGCCGCTAATTCCGATGTTATAAACGGCGGGCAGTGTGTTCTTC
>Ga0075431_100006146_pt1 | contig 11914 bp, 9 predicted proteins | sample RhiMetdeltSRZDD5_FD_75297 | JGI IMG/M metagenome (GOLD analysis project Ga0075431, IMG submission 75297) | Populus rhizosphere microbial communities from Tennessee, USA - Rhizosphere MetaG P. deltoides SRZDD5 | ecosystem: Host-associated > Plants > Roots > Rhizosphere > Soil | place: USA... | reverse complement strand
GTGTTGCCGACACCCCAGATGCCGAGCAGCGTCAGCGAGGGCTTCGAGAGCGAGGGCGACTGGAACCAGAGCGGCCCCTGGATCCCGATCGCCCCGAGGATCGTGTTCACCGGGCCCGTGGCCGGATTGAAGAGGAAGACGAAGCCCAGCGTGGCCGCTACCGCCGGGGCCATGGTCGGCAGGTAGAAGACGGTGCGGAAGAATCCGACGCCGAGCCTGGCCCGTGTGATCATGAGGGCAACCGAGAAGGCGAACAGCACCTGCAGGGGAACCGCGATCACGATCATCCAGAGCGTGTTGTAGACGGCCGGCCACACCTGCTGGTCGGCCCCGAACAGGAAGCGATAGTTCGCCAACCCCACCCAGCGCGGTGCCGAGAGCAGGTCGTAGTGGGTGAACGACAGGTAGACGCTGTAGATCAGCGGATAGCCGAAGAAGATCGCGAACCCCACCAGCCACGGGCTCATCAGGAGCAGGACGAAGCGGCGACGGCGCCAGGCCGCCTTCCGACGCGCACGGAGACGGTCGGGGGTCGGAGCGGCCGGGGTGCCGACGGCCCCCCCGGCCACGGCGGTGCTCATCCCTCAGCTGCGGCGATCACGGCGCCTGACCGCCCGACGCGTTCTGCTCCTGCGCATCCACCTGGCTCGCGGCGTCCTCCAGCCCGGACTGAAGGTCGCTGACCCGGCCCGCCTGCCACTTCGAGGCGAAGGACTCGAAAATCTCCTGGTACGCCGCTCCGGATGCCTTGGGCGGGTTGGTCTCGCTGTTTGGATCCTTGAAGATGTCGAGGAACGGCTGGAATTCCGACCCGAGCTTCAGGTCCGGGGACTTGGCCGCGGCGGCCGTGGTCGGCACGTTGGCCAATCCGTTGGCGAGCTTGACCAGGGCGTGCGTGTTCGTCGTCATGTACTTGATGAGCTCCCACGCCGCCGCCTCGTTGCTGCTCCCCTTCGGGATGCCCATGATGCTCCCGGTGATATAGCCGCTGCCGTACCGGTCGGTCTGGCCGTCGGGGACGGGCATCGGCGCCGTCCCGTAGTTGAGCTCGGGGTGCTCGTCCTTGATGAACGCGGTCCGGTACTCGCCATCCATCATCATCGCCACCTTGCCGGTTTCGAACGCGTTGGAGGCGGAGAACTCCTCCCCCGCTCCAGCCTCCCACCTGGTCAGGCTGTCGGATCCGTAGTAATCGATCAGGTTCTTGTCCCATGTCAGCATGTCCGCCCACGCGGGGTCCGAGGCGAACGCCGCATTGTCGCCATCGAACCACTGCGCGTCCCACGGCGGCGCATAGTGAGCGGCGGCGTTCTCGTAGAACCCAATCGTGGGATCGAAGCCGACCACGCTCAGGTTGTCGCCGGAGCCCTGGGTCAGCTTCTTCGCGTAGGCGTCGAGCTGGGAGATCGTCTTCGGCGGTTGCGTCAGGCCCGCCTGCTGGAACATGTCCTTGTTGTAGTAGAGGCCGTACACGTCGGCCAGCAGCGGCATCGCGCACCGAGTGCCGTTGTACTCCGTGTAGGAGCGAACCGCCGCGGGGAACTCGTTGATGTCGACGTGATCCCGGTCGATATAGGGCTGCAGGTTGATCCAGGCCCCGGAGCCGCAGAAGGCACCGGTGTTGTCCGAGGAGAAGGAGAGCGCCACGTCGGGCGCGTTGCCGGAGCGAATCGCAGCCACGATCTTGTCGTCATTGATACCGGCGACGCTGTCGACGTTGACATTGGGGTGCAGCTTCTCGAAGTCCTTGATCACGCTGTCGAAGACGCCGATCTCGCGCTCGCCGGGAGTGAACCCGCTCCAGACCGTCAGCGTGACGTCCTTATTGGGATCGAACTTCTGCGCCTCCCCGGCGCTGGTGCTATCGCCTCCCCCGCAGGCGCCGAGCACCAGCGCGGGGATCACGGCGATCGCGATCGCGAGATACCTCGACCTCGTCCAGTTCACGTTTCGTCACCCTCCTCCCGTCTCGGTGCCGCGCCCGTTTGCGCAGAACGAGTTAGGAACCCTTTCCAATTTGACCGTAACCCATTGCGGCCCCGGCGTCAAGTGCGCAGACTAGTAAGGTATGTAAACCATGGTCAGCCGGCTCGAGCGCGAGATGCGAGAGCAGGGCGCCGACCTCGCCCGCCGCGAGGATGCCGGCTGGGCGGATGCCCGGATCGCCGCCGAGCTGATCGGGGCCGACGACGTCGATTACGTCTTGGTAGCGGCGCGGGGGAGCTCCGACAACGCAGCGCGCTACGGGCAGTACCTGCTGGGTGCCGAGGCCGGCATCGTAGTCGCACTGGCGACCCCATGGCTCTTCGGCGAGGGCCGGCGGCCACCCCGCCTTGCGCGAGCTGCGGTTCTGGCGATCTCCCAGTCCGGGCGGTCGCCGGACGTGGCCGCCGTCCTCGCGGCTGCGCGCGACCAGCGACGACCTGCCCTTGCGATCACCAACGACCCCACTTCGCCCGTCGCCTCACTGGCCGATGTCGTGGTGGAGCTCCGCGTGCCCCCCGAGCGCTCGGTCGCGGCGACGAAGACGTATGTGGCCTCCCTGCACGCCTTGGCCCAGATCACCGCACTGGTCGCAGGCCGCACGGACTGGCGAGAATCGCTGCGTCGATTGCCGGCGATCGTCTCGCAGGCGGTGGAATCGCAACTCGAGAATCGCGAGCGGTTCGATCTCCTCGCTGACTTCGCCCCGGTCACGGCCGTGGGCCGAGGGCTCGATTACGCAACCGCCTTCGAGACGGCGCTCAAGGTGCGTGAGCTCACCGGCAGGCCCGCCGAGGCGTTCTCGCCACCGGATCTCGTGCACGGTCCAATCGCCTCCACGGACGCGAGCACGTCGCTCTGGGCCGTGAGCAGCGGCACCAACGCGAGCTCCGAAACCCTGAAGGTCATTCGCCGACTGGCGGCGAGCGTGGGACTCACAACCGCGGTGTCAGCGGATCCGCGGATACTCGACCTCGCGGACATCCGCATCCCCCTTCCCACGGCGCTGCCGCCGTGGGCGGGCCCGATCGTCGCGATCGTTCCGGGCCAGGCTGCGTCCCTGCGCCTGGCAGAGTTGCGCGGCGTCGACGTGGACTCACCACCCGGTCTCAACAAGGTCACGATGACCCGCTGACCGCAGCTCCGGGGAGCGCGACTGAAGCCGCCGCGCGACCATCACTCGCCCGCCGCGTGCCGGGGCCATCGTGATGTTGCGCGGCCGCAGGCGCTCCGGCCGAGGCTCGGGTGCGCGAAGGTCGGCGCGCTCGAGGATCGTGCGCAGGACGATGCGCATCTCGTACTGCGCGAAGCTCGCTCCGACGCAGCGCCGCACGCCGCCGCCGAACGGGATCCACGCGTACCCATGCCCCTGTCCCTCGAGGAACCGCTCCGGCCGGAATTCGAGCGGGTCGGGATAAAGGTCCTCGCGGTGGTGGATCCCGATGATCGCCGGCATGACGAGGGTCCCGGCCGGGACGGTGTAGGGACCGATCTCGACCTGTTGGGTGACCTTGCGTGCCACGTCGGTTATCACCGGCCGGGTCCGCAGCGTCTCCTTGACCACTGCGTCGAGATACTCGTCGTCGCCGTTCGCGAGGGATTCGCGCAGGCGGGCGAGCACATCGGGGGCGCGCAGTAGGCGCTCGATCGCCCATGCCAGCGCTGTGGCGGTCGTCTCGTGCCCGGCGCCGATCACGGTGATCAGCTCGTCGCGAAGCTCCCGGTCGCTCATCGGGGTCCCGTCCTCGTGAGCGGCCCCGAGAAGCAGCGAGAGCACGTCCTCGCGCTCGGTGGCCTCCGAACGCCGCGCCGCGATCTCCTCGTAGAGGAACGCGTCGAGCTCGTCGCGCGCTCGCTGGAACCGAGCGAACGGGCTGAACCGCCCGAAGCGTCGCCGAAGGACCGGAAACAGGAGCACCGCGTGGCTTCGGCGCGCGAACTCGTCGACCAAGCGCCGGGCGCGCGCGAGCCGAGTCTCTCCGCGAACGCCGAAGACGGCGCGCAGGATGACCTCCAGGGTGATCCGTTGCGTGTGTGGTCGCAAGGCGAACGCCGTACCCACCGGCCAACGTTCGACCTCCCGTTCGGCGATCACTCGGATGACCTCGCCATAGTGAGCGATGCGCTCGCCATGAAACGGCGGAAGCAGGAGCTTGCGTTGGCGCATGTGCTCGTCCTCGTCGAGCGTCAGCATCGAGTGCGGGCCGAGCGCGGGCTCGAGCACCGTCGCGTTCGCCTCCCCCGCGTGAAAGACGCGCGGGTCGCCGGTGAAGACCCTCTTCACGAGGTCGGGATCGGCGACGTACACGAGGCGCGGAAACGACGGAAACCGGACGGTGAACACATCGCCGTAGCGCGAGCGCAGCCGGGCGAACAGGCGGATCGGATCTCGCCACAGGCCCATGGCCTGTACGAGCGCGGGCGTTCGAGGTCCGGGTGGGAACGACATCTGGCCTTGCTCGAGTCTCGCCGAAATTCCTGACCTAGGATTCCAGAGTGTTGTCTCGACTGTGGGCGGGCGGCCGCCCTGCGCCACGCGTACCGCTCATGACCAGCAAGCCGTTTCTCTACGTCCTCGTCTTCGTCGTGGGCGCAGCGAGCCTCGGCGCCGAGATCGCGGTGGCAAGGCTCATGGCGCCGTTCTTCGGCGCGTCGACGATCGTGTGGGCGAACACGATCGGAGTCGTGCTAGTCGCGCTCGCGGTCGGATACTGGCTCGGGGGGAGGCTGGGTGACCGTCACCCCGCCTCACGGGGCCTGTGCCTGCTCGTCATGGCAGCCGCGGTCCTCCTGGCGCTCGTGCCGTTCGTCGCCCGCCCGTTCTTCGACGTCTCCGTCGACGCCCTCGACTCGCTCTCAGCCGGTGCCTTCGCGGGCTCGCTCATGGGCGTCCTCGTCCTCATCGCGGTTCCGGTGATCCTCCTCGGCGCCTGCTCGCCCTACGCGATCCGCCTCACGCTCCCCGACATCGAGCACTCCGGACGGATCGCGGGCCGCCTCTACGCCGTCTCCACCGCGGGTTCGCTGGTCGGGACGATGCTCGCCGCTCTCGTCCTGATCCCGTTCACCGGGACGCAGCGAACGTTCCTCGTCTTCGCCATCGCGCTTGCCGTCGTGGCCGCCGCCGGGCTCGGCTGGCGATTTGCCCCCCTCCCCGCGGTGCTCGCGGCGGCCATCGCGATACCGGTGGGCACGATCAAGGGCACCGACGACGGACGGGTTCTCTATGAGGGCGAGACGACGCTCCAGTACGCCCGCGTGGTCGAGGAGCCCGACGGAGCTCGGGTCCTGGAGCTGAACGAGGGCCAGGCGATCCACTCGCTCTACCGCCCCGGCTCATACCTCACCGGCGGCTACTGGGACGGGATGGTGACACTGCCGTTCGCCACGATGCCACAGCAGCCGCGGAGGGTCGCGATCCTGGGCAACGGTGCCGGGACCACGAGCCGTGCCTACGGGCGATTTTTCCATCGAGCCCGCATCGACGCCGTCGAGATCGATCCCGAGCTGACCGAGCTCGGGCACCGCTACTTCCACCTGCGCTCGGGCCCGAACCTGACGGTGCACGACGAGGATGCACGCCCATGGCTGCGCCAGTCGAGCGGGCGTTACGACGTCATCGTGGTCGATTCCTACCGCCAGCCCTACATCCCCTTCTACCTGACCACCAGGGAGTTCTTCGCCCTGGCCGGCGACCGGCTCGCCCCGGGCGGCGTCGTGGTCGTCAACGTGGGCCACCCGAGCGGCAGCGACGAGCTCGAGACCGTCATCGGCAGGACGATGGCGGAGGCCTTCACCACCGTGTTCCGCGACCCGTTCGACGAGACGAACACGCTCCTGCTCGGCAGCGAGGCACCGGCGACCGAGACGCGACTGCGGTCCGCCGCTGCCGGGCTCCCCCGCCCCCTCGCTCCCATCGCCCGGAGCCAGGCGGCGAGAATCGGCCCGCGACTGCCCGGCGGCACGGTCTACACCGACGACCTGGCGCCGGTCGAGTGGCTCGTCGATCGCTCGATCCTGGGATACGCCGCAGGCGAGTAGGTCGCGCCTAGAGGCTCAGGGGCGTGCCGTGTGGTTGGCGGTGGGCTGGTAGGGCCGACACGGCTCGCCCCGCAGGCCAGGGCACGGCGGCAGGGCGGTCGGAACGCCCACCCCCGGCACGACCGGAAGGCTCAGTCTCGACGGCCTCCGCTTCGAAAAGGCGATCGAGACGTGCCCCGTCTCCTTCGGCCGCGTCTCGCCGAAGGACCAAATGGGCTGGTCGCCGTTCGGAGCGGAGATCGTCACCCTAATCCGCGAGCCGGCGCGGTATGCGTGCCCCTCGTAGTACATGGGGATCGTCACCTTGACGTAGCGGTGACGGGGCATCGGCGACACGTCGGACTTCCTGAGGCTCAGGACCGGCTCGAGCGGAGTGCTCTTGCGCGGGTCGAGCTTGCGCTCGTTGCCCCGGACCCATCCGTTCTGCACGAAGGTCTCCTTGCCGTCGGGCCTCACCTCGGTGACGGTGGCCTGAAGGTCGACGTTCGGGGTCGAGGAGCGGACCCAGAGGTGGAGCGCCCCGGCACCGATCACCGTCGTGTTCTTCTTCAGGCGGCTGCTCACGTACGACAATGCGGTTCCCGCCGGATGGGGCTGCCAGTGGTAATCGGGCGTCGCTGCCCACAGCCCGCCGGCTCCCGTGTTCCCCGTGAAGTCCGTAAGCGGAGTGGCGCCCGCGTTCCAGGTGAAGGAATCGGCGTGGCTTCCGGTCGCTGACCGGCCGCGGAGCTGGCCCCTCGGGGACAGATACCAGGAGCGGCCACGGGCGCCCGGGATCGGGAACCTCCCGAACGAGTGCTCGAAGCCCGGCTTCGGCTGGCCCGGTGACGAGCCGCCGGCCCCGCTGTCGAACAGGATGCGAATCGGCTTCAGCGCTTCGAACGCCTTCAACGCGCTCGCGTACGTCGGTTCGCGCTGGATCCGATCGGGCGGCATGGTCACCCCGGGGATGCCCATCGCGAACTGGTAGATCGCCGGCCCGGCGGCCTGGATCGCCGCGGATCTGGTGATCGGCGCCTGTTTCGCCACGAAGAGCTGGAGGAAGTCGTACCACCGGTTGAACGTCTCGGGGTCAAGCGAGTCCGAGTGCGTCCCGTTCGTGAACGTGAACCACTTGCGCCGCGTGCCGGTCATGTGCTCGGCCAGCGTCGGACAGTGGCCGCCCGTCTGCTCGTCCGTCCATTGACAGGCCATGAAGACCGGGACATGGATCTTGTGGACGAAGGTGATCGGCGACAGCGGATCGGCCACCTTGGGGTTGTAGTGGTTGTTCTGCCGGATCTTCTGCAGCAGGTTCGCCGCCTCGCCGTGAAGGGCCTGGTTCGCCTTGCAGACCCGGTCGCCGTCCTGGATTCGCTGATAGGCCCAGGGCTGTCCCCCGTGCGCGGACGCGGGCTTCGCGTCGTGGACCCGGTCCTTCGCCCAGTCGACCGCGAAGCCGGTGTTCAGGATGCCGCCGGGATAGAGGGTCGTCTGCGTGTTGTCGATCACCGAGAGGGGCGAGACCGCGGCCAGGTGCGGCGGGTTGGTCTGGGCGGTGAACAGCTGGCTGATCCCACCGTAGGAGATGCCCATCATGCCCACCTTGTGGTGCAGCACCCATGGCTGACGTGCCACCGTCTCGATCACGTCGTAGCCGTCGAGGCTCTGGAGCGGCTCGAAGAAGTCGAATGCCCCTCCCGAGCAGCCCGTGCCGCGCATGTTCACGTCGACGACCGTGAACCCCATCAGGTTCGCCAGGATCGCGATCCCGTTCTCCGGGCTCGACGGGCGGGCGTACGCGTACCCGGAGTACTCGATCAGGGTCGGGGTGGGGCCGGACGGAAGCGGCGGGGGATCGGCGCCCGGCACAGCGTTCGCAGCGTCCTGGGGCGGATGCACGGTGAAGGCGAGCTTGGTGCCGTCCCGCGTCTTCAGGTACCCGTAGCCGTCCTTCGGGATCGACTGGTCGTAAACCTTCGTGCTCGGTGGCGCCGGGCGGGTGGAGATCACCCTCAGCGGCCCCGACGTCATCCCTCCGCCGGTGGGGCGAACGCGATAGCCCCCACCCGGCTTCACGTGGCGGAACAGCAGGCCGCCCAGGCCGTCGGCGCTCTTCGTGGCGACCGCATGGCCGTCGGCATCGAGCAGCGTCATCCGCTGGCGCGCGTTCAGGCCAGTGACGTAGACCTGCTGCACGCTTCCGTGGGCGCTGAAGCCCGGACCGGCGCGCATCGCGGCATGGGCGGACCCCGCCGTGGCGAGCAGCAGGATCAGCCCGGCTCCGCCCAGAGCCAACGTCGCCCGCCGCCGGTTTCCCAGAGCCCAGCCGCCGCTCACCACCCGCGACTTGTACCAGGCGGCGAGCGTCGGCGCTCCGGTCAACCCGGCTACGGTGGCGATCTCACGGGGTGGTCACGTCGTCCCCGTGCGGGCCATCAGCGGTCGGTCGGGATCGCCACCTCCCCGTCCTCACGCATCAAGCGCTCGAACACGTCATCGGGCATCCACACCCGCGCCGGGTAGTCCTCGCCCCAGGAGTTCAGGATCGGGAGCGCGCCCAGCTCGTCCGCCCGGGGATTGCCCAGCACGGCGTGCACGTCGTCGACGGACTGAGCCCAGCGGAAGACGCTGACGCCCTGGCTCTCGTCCGGGGTGTAGCTCTCGCGCTCCTGCCACTCGTCGTCGGCGTCGGACTCGCTCCACACCACGTGGCCCTTCCCGACCAGGACGTCTCCCCCCGAACGGACGCTCGTGCCGTTGTTGTCGCCGGGATTGGTCTGGGGCCACTGGTCGCTCTCCTTCGCGCGATCCCACAGCCACCGCGCCGCGTACTCCTGACTGTTCAGGAGCGACATACACCGCGACCAGCCGAAGCCGACGCACGCCCCCTCGCGACCCTGGTTATAGAACTTCCTCCATTCGTCGCGATCGGTCATCTCACCGCCCGGCTCGAGGCAGACGCAGTGCCCGCCGCGGACCTGGGTCAGCGAGTCGGCGCCGCCAGGGGCCACAAACGTCTCGCCGGAGCTCTCGTCGGTCTCGGGGTTGTCGAACTCCACGTACCAGTTGACGCCGATGACCACGGGGGTCTGGGTGGGCCGCTCATCGGGCGAGAGGGCGGTGAGCGGATAGCTCTCGACGTGTCCCCAGTCGTCCGGGATGAAGCGGCCGAGTCTCGGGTCCTCGGGGTCGTGGTCGATCGGGCGATAGCGCATTGGCTGCTCCTTGGGTAGAGCGGGCTGGGCCCGCGAGGTGGATTACGCGGCGATACTCTCGCGCCCGGCGGCTCATGTCCAGCCCTGCGTGTCGCAGCTAGGCCGGCTCTCGCGCACGACCCGCTCGACCGTGCCCCAGTTGGAGCGCTCGGGCGCGATCACCCGGCCACGTTCAGTTCTGCGACGGGTCCTCCGGCATGCGGGCGAGCAACGAGTATTGGCCGCCCTTCCGCGCGAGGACGTCGCTCCACAGGGTGGCCGGGTCGTCGGGGAAGAGCTCCGTCGGCAGCGGGGGCTCGACGATCCACGACTCCAGCTCCATCTCGGCTTCGAGCTGGCCGGAGCCCCACCCCGAGTAGCCGGCGTAGACCCTCCCCCGCCTCACCGCCGCGGCCAGGTCGTCCAGGTCAACGTCCGCCGACGCGAGCCCGACGTCGGCGACCACGATCCACGCCGCCGCATCCGGGTCGGCGAACTCGGCCAAGAGGACGATCGCCTCGGGTTGCACGGGTCCGCCTACGTAGACGGGCTCGGAGCCGGCGATGTCGGCGAGCGGCGGGACGACGGCGTCGACGCCGGTCTCCGAGGGGCGGTTCAGCACGATGCCCATCGCCCCGTCCTCGTTGTGCTCGGTGATGAAGACAACGGTCCGGGCGAAATTCGGGTCCACCAGCGCCGGCGACGCGATCAGCAGCTTGCCGCGCAGCGAGTCCTCCATCGGGTCGCATTCTCGCGCAGGGAACTCGGGACGGCACAAGCTAACCTCGAAGCATGGTCTATGACGTGAGCGAACGGGACTTCATGGAGCGTGTGGTCGAGCGCTCCCGCGAGGTTCCGGTGGTGGTCGACTTCTGGGCCGAGTGGTGCGGCCCGTGCCGAACTCTGGGGCCGGCGCTCGAGGCGGCAGTGGCGAAGCGCGAGGGCGAGGTCGAGCTGGCGAAGGTGGATACGGACGCCAACCCGTCGGTCGCGGCAAGCTTTCAGATCCGGGGGATTCCGGCCGTCAAGGCGTTCAAGGACGGGAAGGTGGCCGCGGAGTTCACCGGCGCCGTTCCCCCGGCCCAGATCGAGGAGTTCCTTGATCGAATCGTCCCGTCCCCTGCGGACAAGCTCGCGGCCGCCGACGACGAGGAGTCCTTGCGCAAGGCCCTTGAGCTCGACCCCCGCAACGCCGTCGCGGCCGGGAAGCTCGGACGCGCGCTGCTCGAGCGCGGCGACGTCGACGAGGCGCGCGAATTGCTCGACCGCTTTCCGGGCGATTTCGAGGCGGAGGGCCTGGCTGCGAGGGCGCGCCTGGTCGCCCAGCTCGGCGACGACCGAACGGACGGTGCGGGGACGCTCGCCCGGGCATTCGCCGCGTGGGATTCCGGCGACCTCGAGGATGCGCTCGAGGCGCTCCAGGCGACCCTCAACGAGGCGGACGACGCCGAGCAGCGTGATCTCCTGCGCCGGGTGATGGTGGCGATCTTCACCGAGCTCGGCGCCGATCACCCGGTCGCGCGCGAGCACCGGCGGCGCCTCGCCGCGGCGCTCACCTAGGTCCTTAGGACCTGATTGGCCGTGCGGCGTACCGTTTAGGGCCGATGCAGGGCGATCCGTCGGCGCTTCCCGGCCTGTTTGCGGCGCTTGGCGCCGGACTCGTGTCCTTTCTCTCGCCGTGCGTCCTGCCGCTGGTGCCCGGCTACCTCTCGGCCGTCAGCGGCGTCTCGGTCTCCGAGCTGGATGACGTCGGCTGGCGAAGCGTCCTCGTCCCCAGCCTGATCTTCGTCGCGAGCTTCTCCGCCATCTTCATTCTCCTGGGCCTGACCGCCACCGGTCTGGGCCGGACGCTCAATGAGCACCAGGACACGCTCGAGACGATCGCCGGCGCGCTGATCATCGCCCTCGGCGTGTTCTTCGTCGCCAGCCTCTTCATGGTTCGCCTGAATCGCGAATGGCATGTCGATGCGCTGATGGCGCGCGCCGGGAAGGGCGGCCCGATCGTCGCCGGGGCGGCCTTCGCGATCGCCTGGACCCCGTGTATCGGACCGACCCTGGGCGCGATCCTGACGGCGGCGTCGATCTCGAGCTCGGCCGCCCACGCCGCACTCCTCCTCGCCGTCTACTCAGCCGGCCTCGGCATCCCGTTCCTGGTGACGGCGCTGGCCTTCTCCCGGATGACGACCGCGTTCTCTGTGGTCAAGCGCCACTACGCAATCGTGATGGGCGCCGGCGGCGCAATCCTGATCGCCATGGGGGTCCTGATCCTGACCGGCGGGTTCACCGACCTGAACGTTCAGGCCCAGAAGTGGACCACGGACCTGGGCATCAACCCCTGACCCCCAACCAACCCGTCGCCCACCAACCCGACCCCAACCAACCCGTCGAGCGGTGCAAAATCCGCGCTGGGCGCGGGAAATGCACCGTTCGAGGTTTGGGTTGGGGTGGATCGGCGGCGGCCACCTCGTCGAGGTGGTGAGAGTGGGACGGAGAGCGGGCCGCTAGTTCGCGCTCGGTTCCGGCGTCGCCACCTCGATCGGCGTGCCGACGGCCTCGACCTCCTCGAGCTCGTCGCCTCCCGAGTCGCGGGAGCAGACGATCCTAAACCGGCCGGTGCCGAGCGACTCGTCGGGAACGATCGGAAGGCCGCGAACCTCATCCCAGCCCAGGCGCTCGACCTCGAACGGGTTCATGCGCACCTCGGAGGCGGGAAA
>Ga0075431_100006142_pt1 | contig 11917 bp, 8 predicted proteins | sample RhiMetdeltSRZDD5_FD_75297 | JGI IMG/M metagenome (GOLD analysis project Ga0075431, IMG submission 75297) | Populus rhizosphere microbial communities from Tennessee, USA - Rhizosphere MetaG P. deltoides SRZDD5 | ecosystem: Host-associated > Plants > Roots > Rhizosphere > Soil | place: USA... | reverse complement strand
CGCTGCGCGTCTCCGTCCACTTGACCGGCCGCCCCGTCATCTTCGAGGCGAAGATCGCCATCGAGTCCTCGGGGTAATGCGGGATCTTGCTGCCGAAGCCGCCGCCCACTTCCGGGGCGACGACGCGGATCTTGTGCTCGGGGATGCCCGTGTCGAGGCCGAGCAGGAAGCGCGCGATGTGCGGGTTCTGGCTGGTGACCCAGAGAGTGACGTCGCCCGCCGCACGGTTGTACTGGGCGAGCGCGGCGCGCGGCTCCATGGCGTTGGGGATGAGCCGCTGGTTGACGATGCGCTCGCCGACGACGACGTCGGCGGCGGCGAAGGCCGCCGCCGCGTCGCCGCCCGACACCTTCCAGTGGAAGCACTGGTTGCCGGCGACGTCGTCGTGGACGAGCGGCGCGCCGGGCTGCGCCGCCTTGAACACGTCGGCGACGGCCGGCAGCGGCTCGTAGCCGACCATCACCGCGTCGGCGCCGTCGCGCGCCGCATAGCGATCCTCGGCGACGACGATCGCCACTGCGTTGCCGGCGTAGCGGACGCGGTCGATGGCGATCGGCAGGTAGGCGGGCGTCTTGGTCTCCGACCCCGGCACCACCCAGGCGCAGGGAATGCCGCCGAAGCCGGCGTCGCGCATCTCGGCGCCGGTGTAGACGGCGACGACACCGGGGACCTTCAGCGCTTCTCGCGAATCGATGGAGAGGATGCGGGCGTGCGCGTGAGGAGACCGCACCACGGCCAGGTGCGCCATCCCCGGCAGCACCATGTCGTCCGTGTATTTCGCTTCGCCGGTGACGAGGCGCGGGTCCTCGAGGCGCTTGACCGAGGAGCCGAAGACGCGCGCTCCGCTCATGTCGGCACCTCCTTCACGAGCCGCGCCGCGGCGTCGGCGATGGCGGCGACGATGTTCTGGTAGCCGGTGCAGCGGCAGAAGTTGCCCTCGAGCCCATGGCGGATCTCCGCCTCGCTCGGGTTCGGGTTGCGCTGCAGCAGGTCGCAGGCCCGCAGGATCATCCCCGGCGTGCAGAAGCCGCACTGGAGACCGTGGTTGTCCGAGAACGCCTGCTGCACGGGGTGGAGCTTGCCGTCCGTGGCAAGCCCCTCGATGGTGGTGACGGCGCAGCCGTTCGCCTGCACCGCGAGCATGGTGCATGACTTGACGGATCCTCCGTCGACGAGCACCGTGCAGGCGCCGCACTGGCTCGTGTCGCAGCCGACGTTGGTGCCGGTGAGCCCCAGCGTCTCGCGCAGGAAGTGGACGAGGAGCAGGCGGGGCTCGACCTCGCGCGTCTGCTCGACTCCGTTGACCCTCACCGAAACGGAGTGCCTCATGGTGGACCTCCTCGGGGGTGGCGGATCGTTCTCGGCCCGATCCTCCCGCTCCGCGAGGAGGCTGTCAACGCGCGGGGCCCCGGCTCAGTCGGCCAGCGCGTGCCGCCCTTGAAGTCGTCGATCGCCTGAAGTCGGCTCAGGGCGCCATCGGCACCTGCCCCGACCACGCCACGGTGTCGCCCTCCTCGGCGTCCCAGGCGAAGAGACTGCCGCGCTCGAAGGCGCCGAGGTCGGGCGCCGGGCCGACCTCGCGCCGGCCGTGGCGGACGTCCCATGGACCGACGGTGGCAAACGCCGCGTCGCCGCCGTTGATGGCCACGAGCGAGCCCGCGCTGAGCTCGTAGTTGCCGTTGGCGGGATCGACGAAGGCCGGGTCGGTATGATCGAGCTCGCCGATCAACATGCGCGCGAGCGTCGGCCAGGGCAAGATCGGAAAGTCGATGTCGTCGATCCCGCCCGCGCCGTTGTTCCACAGAATGGAGCTCTCCAGGCGCGGCAGGCTCGAGCTCGAGCTGGCGTCGACCAGCTGGAGACCGAACCCCGGGTGGTCGGTGATGGTCAGGTGGCCGCCGAGGAACTGGCTCTGGTCGTGCAGGCCGACGTACAGGCCCAAGCCGTCGCCGTGGCCTACGACCAGGCTGTCGAGCGTGAGCTGCGAGCTGCCGTCGAGAGAAAACCTCGCCTGGCTCCAAAAAGGGTCGCTGTGGTTGGCGACGATCCGCGAGCGGCCCACGCGCAGCGAACCGTCGTTGTTGAGGCTGCCCAGGATCGGCGGGTCGCCGGCGTTGGCGGTGAACAGCGAGTCGAGGATCTCTAGCTGCGCTGCGTCGACGACGAGGAGATAGGCCGCGCCGCCGTCGCCGTGGCTGGTGTTGGAGGAGAAGTCGGCGCTCACGACCTGTGCATGGGCCTGGCCCCCGAGGGCGAGCCACAAACCGCCCCCGGAGCCGTCATTGCCGCCCGCGTTGGTCGCCAGGTTGAGGGAGAAGCGGACATCAGCCAGACGCACGTCGCTGTCGCCGCCCGCAAACACCATCGCGCCAGCGCCCCTGCTGGTGCCGAATCCACCGACGGTGGCGAGCCCGTCGACGAACTCGACGCTCTCGACCGCCAGGCGCCGAGCCGGCCCGCCGGCAGCGTGGCCCCCGCGCCCCCGGAGATCGAACGCGTCCGCCTCCCAGTAGAGACCCGCGCCGTCCGCCGCGACGTTGGTGAGGAGAGTGACGTCGCGCAGCTCCAGGTCGGCGTCGAGGGCGCGGATGGCGCCGCCCGCCTCGGCGCCGGTGACGTAGCCGCGCCACATCACCAGGTGCTCCACCGTCGCCGCCGAGCCCGGATCGAGCTGCAGAATGCGCCCCTGGTTGCCACGGTCGAGCCAATACGAGCCGCGTGGGTGATCGGAGTCGCCCCTCACCGTGATCGAGGCGCCGCCGGGGACGACCAGCGGGGCGGCGAGCACATAGGTGCCGACCGCGTCGAGCAGCACGGTGTCGTCGCCGGGAAGGGTGGCGCAGTCCGGCGCGGCGCCACCGGCGACGAGGGCGTCGAACGCTTCGCGGATCGAGCAGTCGCCGTCGACCAGTACCTGGTCGGCGAGGGTGTCGACGACGAGCACGTCGGCACTCGCGACCCGAGCCCACCCCGCGACGACCAGCGTCGAGACGACTCGGAACCGCAGTCGCATGGCGGCCTCCCTCGGCGCACGCTTCGGCGCCGGTTGCGGACGTGACCACTCCTTCACGAGGCGCTCGCCTGCGGGCGAGCGGTCGTCATAGAGGGTTACGCAGGAATGCGGCGGCGGCGGACAAGGCTGGACGCAAACGGGGGCCGAACCACCGACCCTCGCCGCCCGACCCGCCAGACGACACCTCTACTGGCCCAGTCGCCAGACGCCTTCGGCGAGCATCAGGTTCGAGGTGTGGTCCCAATAGGCGACGGCGAGGCGGGCGCCGTCGGGCGAGACACTCAAAGACTCGGCGGCGAAGCTTGGCTCGAGGGCCAGGAGGACGGGTGGCCGCGGCTCGTGCCCAGGGTCGAACCAATGCCTCTCGACGGCGAACGTGCCGTCGGGGCGGCGCATGATCACCGCGAGCGAGCGCCCGTCGGGAAACCACTTGCAGCGGCCGACGTCGGGATCGGTGGCGGGATCGGTGACCGCCAGGGGAATCTCGAAGTCGAGGCGGCTGCCGTCGGCGACGCGAGCCACCCGCAGGGCCTGCTTCACGCCGCCCAACTCCAGATAGGCCACGTAGCGACTGTCGGGTGAGACCTCGGGCAGGTAGACAGTGCCCGGAATGAGCAGGGTAGCTTGGGAGCCGTCCGGCCGCATCCGCACGATGCCGCGAGAGCTGCGGTTGCCGGAGACGTAGAGAATCCACTTCCCGTCGGGCGTCGTTGCCGGGTTCGCCGCGTCGATGCCGTCTCGGCTGACCTGCCGGGCTCCGCTGCCGTCCGCCTCCGCTCGCCAGATCTCGAAGTTTCCGCCGCGGTTGGTGCTCCAGATGAGCTCTCCGACGGGACCATAGACAGGATCCCAGTCGAGCGCCGGATGGTTAGTGAGCCTGCGGACCGCGCCCGAACGTAGCGAAACGCTCCAGAGATCCAGGTTGCCGCCGCGGTTTGAGGAATACGTCACCCACTCGCCGTCCGGCGCGTAGGTCGGCTGGCGGTCGGAGCTGTCGCCCCGAGTGAGCCACCGCCCTGTCTCTCCACGCCCCTCGAGGGCGATCTCCTGGAGCGCCGTGCGAAACGAGCTGGCGGTGAACACCAGGCGACCCGACTTCGCGACGTCAAAGGAGGTTACGGTCGTCGGGCTCGAGAACGCCACCCGCGAGGTACGAGTCACGAGGTCGTGAACGACGACCTGCGATCGGGTGCCGGTAATCCAGCCAACCACCGACTCGGGCTGCGAATACGCCAGCCGACCGGCGCCGATCCACGCCAGCCCGCGCGGCGACCAGGAAAAGCGTTGGACGGCCCCGCTCGCCGCATCGATCAGACGGACAACGGCGATCTCTCGCTTTTCCAGCGCCGTGGTGGCGAGCAGGATGGTTCGGCCGTCGGGCGACCAGCGCGGCGGCAGCTCCAGGCGCCCGACAAGCCTGGCGAGCGCGCGTTGGCCCCTGCCGTCGCGCCCTGCCGTGCCCACGATCGACACGAGGCGCCCGCCCTCGACGACGTGCCGGACGAAACAGATCCGCCCGTCAGCACCCACGTCGCCAGCGACGGCGTCGTCCAGGAGCCGGTGGGGCTCTCCTCCGCTGACCGCCACTGCGAAAAGCGCGGCCCGATCGCCGAGGCGACGCGAGAAGAGGACCTGCCGGCCGTCGGGAAAGAAGCGGGGCGCATCGTCCTCGCCCGCAGTCAGGGGCAGCTCGTCGCCGCTCGCGATGCGGGCCAGCCAGAGGCGCTGCCGCCCATCGCGGCGCGAGCGGAACACGACGGTGTTGCCGTCAGGCGAGAGCGCCGGCGCGGCATCGTGAAGGGAGTAGGTGAGATACCGCACGTCCGGCAGCGGCCGGGAGCGCTCGCGGGCAGCGACGCCTGCCTGCCAGAGGGCGATCCCCCCACCGATCGCGAGCGAGCCAACTGCCAGCGCGGCAGCCGCGGCGCTCACCCGGTGCCTGCGTAGAAACTTGCGGGCGCGATAGGCGAAGGAGTCCGCTCGCGCCCGCACCGGCCTCCCCGTCAAGTGGCGGTCGATGTCCTCGGCGAGCGCCTGCGCCGACTCGTAGCGGCGCAACGGGTCGATCGCCAGCGCCTTCTGCACGATGACGTCGACGTCACCCGTGAGACGCGCCGCCCAGCGGCGGCCCTCGGCGGTGTCGCCGCGCAGCGCGAGCACGCGCGCGCTCGGTCGCGGCGGTGCGCGCTCCGTCAGCGCGAGCGGCGCGCTCGATCCGTCGGCGGCCGCGACGAGCGGTGGCTCGCCGACGAGCAGCTCGTAGGCGACCGCGCCGAGTCCCCAGACGTCGGTCGCGGTCGTGATCACGCCCGCCGCGCGCTGCTCGGGCGCCGCGTAGGCCGGGGTCAGCAGCCGGCCGACGGTCGCGGTGAGCGCCACGTCGTCCCCGTCGGAGGCGAGCAGCTTGGCGATGCCGAAGTCGAGCAGCTTGACCTCGCCGCGTTCGGTGACCATGACGTTCGACGGCTTGACGTCGCGGTGCACGACGAGGCTGCGGTGGGCGTAGGCGACCGCCTCGGTGGCCGTGCGCAGCAGGGCGAGCCGCTGCTCGACGCTCAGGCCCTGGCGCTCGGCATGGCGGTGGATGGGCAGACCGTCGACCCGCTCCATCGCCAGGTAAGGCCGGCCGTCGGCGAGCTCGCCGCCGTCGAGCAGACGGGCGATGGCCGGGTGCTCGAGCCCCGCCAGGATGCGCCGCTCACGCAGGAAGCGGGAGAGCAGGTCCTGCGTGTCGAGCCCGCGGCGGAGCACCTTGACCGCCACCCGCTGCGCGAAGCCGCCGCCCTCGCGCTCGCCGGCGTAGACGTCGGCCATGCCGCCGCGGCCGAGCAAGCCGACCAGCCGGTAGGGCCCCGCGCGCTCGGGCATCGGCTCGTTGGGCACCGACGGTTCGGTCGCTCCGTCGTGGAAGCCCGCCGGCACCTCCAGCAGATCGTGCCTGGCGTCCACGTCCGCGGCGAGCAGCCGCTCGAGCGGAGCCACGAGGTCGCCGTCGCCGTCCGCGAGCTCGACAAGCCGGCGATCGCGCTCGGCGCCCTGCAGCTCGGCGAGCTCGTCGAAGAGCGCCATCAACCGTTCCCAGCGCTCCGGCGCCAACGACGCCGGGTCGGTCATCGCGGCTCCGCCGACGAGCCGATGGCGACTGCGGGTGCCTCACCGAGGTCGCGGAGCTGGTCGTAGAGGAAGGCGCGGGCGCGGCGCCATTCGCGCCGCAGCGTCCGCTCGGAGCGGCCCGTGACCTCGGCGATCTCTTCGAACGTGAGCCCGCCGAAGAAGTGCTGCTCCACCAGCCGCGCCAGATCGCCGTCCCGTCGCTCGAGCCGCTCGAGCGCCTCGTCGAGGGCAACCAGCTCGTCCGGACGCTCGGGCGTCACCAGCTCGGCGTCGTCGAGACTCTCGGGCCGCGCGCCGGCGCCGCGACGCCCGGCGAGCCGGCGCCGCGCGCCGTCGATCAGGATCTGCCGCAGCATGCGGGCGACGAGGGAGAAGAAGTGGTTGCGGTCGTCGACGACGAGGTCGCCGGCCTTCGCCAGCCGCAGGTAGAGGTCCTGCACCAGCGACGTGGTCGTGGCGGTGGCGCCCCAGCCGACGCGCGCCTGCTGGACGCGCGCGATCCGGCGCAGCTCGTCGTAGACCGCGCGATAGAGACGCTCCGCGGCGTCGCGGTCGCCGGCCTGCGCGGCCCGCAGCCATGTGGTGATCGGCTCCGCGGCGCGACCGGCGTCGCCACCGTCGCCGCCGTCGCCTTGCCTGGCCATACCGGGCTCGACTCTACAGGCCCGGGCGCGGCACGCCCCACTCTTACGGGCCCAGGGCGGGCGCGCCTGACTTGAGTAGGCCCGGGCGCGGCGCACCCGAGCCCTCCGCACCGTCGATCGTCAGCTGGGGTCGGCGGGCGGCCTCCGGGAGAGCGCGGAGACCCTCGCGCTGCCGCTGCGCCGCAGCGCCGCCGCGCCGAGGAAGGCCAGCAGCGCGCCGAGCAGCGCCAGCCCCCACTCCGAGACGGTGGGCACGGCCGCGATCGGGCCAAGGACGACCAGCGCTGCGCTGGCCGCTGACGCGTTGCTGCCGTTGCTGGTGACGAGCGCCGCGGGCGGAAGCGTCGCGACGTGCGTGCCGGCGACGTTCGACGTCACGTCGACGCTGAAGGTGCAGCTCTGGTCGATGGGGATCGACCTGCCGGAAGGCAGCGTCACGGTCGACCCGCCGGCGACCGCCGTCGGCGGTCCCCCGAAACACGAGCTCGCGACGTTCGGCGTTCCGGCGACCACCAGCGCGGCCGGCAGGGTCTCGACGAGCGGTGCGGTCAGGGTCGCAACCGTGCCGTTCGGGTTGCCGAGGGTGACGGTGAGCGTCGAGACGTTCCCCGCCGGGATCGTGTCCGGCGCGAAAGCCTGGCTCAGCGTGGGAGGAGTCGGCGGGGCCGCGGCGAAGGTGCCATCGACGGCGTTGGAGAACCCGTTGAACGACACGTTGCCTCGGTTGCCGGAGAGACTCACGACGTCGCTCAGGTTGATCGTCAGCGGCTGCGGCGGAACGGTGCAGCTCGCCTGGCCGCCGCCGGGGATGTCCGTCGCGCACGTCGGCGCGCCGGGAATGACGAGCTCGACCCGTCCCGAGCCGTCGCCGGCACTGCTCGCGCCCTCGGTGTCGAGCAGGAAAGGCGAGGCGAACGACACGGACCCCGGCGCAGCGGCGCTCACCGTCACGTCGTAGGTGACGGTGAAGGTCGACGTCTGCCCGAGGTTCGCGACGAAGACCGGCGCGGGCGGTGCGTCGTTCTTGCTGAACGAGAGGATGGCTAGAAACGTGCCCCCGACGCCGAGGTCGATGTCGATGTCGGCGCCCGTGTAAACGGTGCCGCCACCGGTCGCGCCCGAGGACACGACGGCGAAGTTGCTGAACGTGTAGGTGACGACGTCGCCCATCGTGATGGTGCACGCCGTGGGAACGGCCACGGTTCCGCAGGGCGCCGCATGCGCCGCCGCGGCGCTCGAGGCCGCCAGAGCCAGGGAGCCGAAAATCGCCCGCGCCCTTGCACGATGCCGCGCACCACGACCCACTTCCGAACACGAGCCTCGCGAGCCGTCAACCACGTTCCGTCTCCTTTCGACAATCGTCCTGTCTCCTCTCTCGCAAAGCAGCGGCGAATCCCTTCACGCCGCCGCCGTCGCCCCGCGAAACCCCGTCGCCCACGCCAAGGTGAGTGCCGATGACGCGGTCCGTCTCGGCATTGCGATAAGGGGAGTAAGCGCCGGCTCGGCGGCAGCAACTCTGGAGAGAGCCATGGACCGATCGACCTCTCGATTCCTCACTTTCGTGACCGCCGCGATGCTCTCCCCGGGGCTCGCGCCCGCCGCCTCGGCCCTCGGCTGGACCGAGCTCGAAGGCGACTTCTCGACGATGACCGTCGGCGAGGTGCGACCGCTCCGAGCTCGCGAGACAGGGGGAAACCCCTACGTGCTCGACGACTTCGACTTCGGCACCTACCGCACGAACATCCTCAACCCGCTCTCGGGGATCATCGGGTTCTCGCTGAGCTCGAGCGGCCCGTTCGTCGACGCGCTGTTTCAACTTCCGGCCCCCGTCGACGCGGCCGGCAACGGAGCCACGCAGATCCTCTACTTCAAGGCCTTGGTGCCGGACCCGGGCCTCAGGATCGCCGCTTGCGGGTACTGGTCGACGTGCGAGGAGAGCCCGCTGATCGCCATCGTCGCGGCGCCGCCTCCTCCGCCGCCCCCGCCCCCCGCGCCGGAGGGACACGTGCAAGGTCCCAACGCCATCGGCGTCGGGTCCGTCACCCCGATGTACATCTCGTTCTCACACGGCCCGCCGGGCGTGTCCGACACCTACCACGTCACCACCACCCTCGCCAGCACCATGGAGTTCTCGGCCTCGCCGACCGGACCCTTCGCGCCTTCGGTCGACGTGCCCATCCACCTGAACTCCGACGGCGGGGAGACGACCAACGGGTTCTACGTGCGCGGCGTGGCCGCAAGCTACGGCTCGAACGCGCCGCAAGCGGTCGGCAACATCGTGGCGTGCGCCGCCACGCTCCCCTGCCTGACCCCGAAGCCGATCCACGTCGTGAACGTGAACTACATCTACCTGACGACGTATTCGGGCACCAACGTCCCGATCAGCAACGACCCGAACGTCACTGGAGGAAAACGCATCTTCGTCGGCAAGAGGACGCCGACCGACACGCTCGCTCACGAGCGGCGAAGGGTTCTCGTCCGAGCGCAACTGAGCGAGCCCTTGGCGAACGTGCGCGTCACCTTCAAGTTCTTCGACGTGGACGACCCGACGACGAACGATCCCGAGCTCGACCCGAATGGCTCGGCCGGAGGCGACAACCGTGGGTCGGGCGCAATCCTGTCGAACCCCTTTGCCGACACCGATGAGGCGGGGCAGGCGACCAACTACCTGGTCGTTACGCAACAGCCCGGGGACAACTTCAGAGTCGCGGCCATGGCCCGCGCCGTCGGAGGCACGTCGACGTTCCTCGACGGCGTCTCCGTGTCGGGGACGAACCTCGTCAACGGCTCCGTGATCGACGAAACCTACACCCAGGCCTCCGCCGCGGCGATCACGACTCCCCTGCTCACGGTCTGGCGCCGCCTGCACATCGAGCGCGACACCATGGGAAAGGTGATCGGCAACTCTGCGAGCGGCACGATCACCGACGTGGCGCCGTCCGGCGGCGGCTCCGCCCTCAAGGTGAGCCCGAGCGTCGAGACGGGACGTTTCGAGCGCGGTCGCATCGAGCTGCAGAGCCCGGCCAACCCGGCGTTGAGGTTCTCGTACGCGGTGGTCAAGAACACCGCGACCGAAGTCGTGACAGAAACACCGGTCCTCTCCCAGATGACCGGTTGGGTCTTCACGCTGGTGGACGACGACGACTTCAACGCCAACGATGGAGCGCTGCCGGATGGCGACGAGGGCGAGACGCTGCCGTTCCCCGACATGAGCCTGCTCGCCGACAGTGACGATCCCGCGCGGAACAGGCTGGCGCCGGCGTTCGTCCGGCCGATCTACGACCTCATCGGCGAAGGCTACGCGCCGTTCGTGGCCAACACCGCTCCCCCCACGATCCCCCTCCTGTTCGCCACGAACCTCGGAAGTCTCTTCGCCTTCGACAACCAGGGCAGCGAGGTCGACCCGGACTTCTGGACCATCTACGCGTTGAACGCGTACCAGGACCTGCGCGAACGCGACCTCGACCCACTGAAGAACATCAAGGGCATCGAGGAGAGCCTGGTCGGCGGCCGCGTGGACGAGGTCAACGGCAAGGGCTTCGCGGTGTACGCCGAAGCGCAGGCGGACTACCTGCGGACGTGCGTTCTCAAGGGAGTGCCGCCGAAGCCGATCAACACGCTCGCCAACTACGCGGTCCACGAGGTGGGCCACCTCTTTGGGGCGCCGCAGGGGGACGGCGGCATCATGTCCATGACGACCCCGGAGTACTCCGCCTCGACGCTGAACTGGATCCGCAGCGCGAGCCACCCATGAGCACTGGAACATCCGCGAGGAGCAATACCGTGACGATTCGACATCTCAGCTGGCGACGGATCGCGACGTTGGCCTTCGTGCTCGCCGTGCCGGCCGCCGCGCCAGCCTCCGAGGGCGGGTTCGAGCTCAGCCTCAGCGCCGAGCGCGCAGAGTGGCGGCTCGGCGAACGGATCGAGCTGCGCGTCTCGCTCGTGAACGTGTCCGGGAGCTCCCTGGAACCGGAGACCCTGGACGTCTCGAGTCGCGGCGTGCGCCTCTTCGTGGCGCCCGATCGCGGAGAGCTCCGCGAGTACCTGGGGCCACGTTGGGGAATCGGCGACGGCGTGGATCGGCTCGAGCTTCCGCTGCGGGCCGGCGAAGAAACGACCGCGGCTGTCACGCTGCTCTGGAATCACCGCGTCCCCACCGACCACCTGAGCGCCCTCTACGCGGACCGCATCCGCCAGCAGCGCCTCGACGAGGATGTGGCGATCGCCACGCCCGGGCGCTACTGGCTGAAGGCGGTCTATGCCGTCGCCGGAGAGCTGGTGGAGTCGCAGCCCCTGGCGGTCGACGTGGTTGCGCCATCGGCGGCCGACCTACCGATCTGGGAGCGGATGCGTCGCGACGGCGAGCTCACATATCTCGTGCACACGGGCGAGCTGCGCTGGCCCGCCGGCTCGCCGGAGGCGGACGCCTTCGCGGCGGACGTGCGACGGCTCCTGGCCGACAACCGGGGCTCGGCGTACGGTGAGGAGATCGAACGGCTGCTCGCGAGCTTCGAAGCCACGGCGCGCTAGCCGCGTCGCCGCAAACCTACCGCTTCAGGTAGGCGATCGCGCCCTCGAGGACTTCGTCCCTGCCCGAACGGATCCCCTCGGTGGCAGGGAAGACGGGTCCCGTGCGAGCGCGATCGCCTTCTGCATCGCGGCGTCGCCCGCGGTCACACTGTCGGCAAACGGACCGATGTTCACCACCAGCACGTCGTCCTGCCACTCGAGCAGCTTCACCGTCGCGCCGGCCTCCGGGCGCACGTCCCTGCGCGAGACCCGCGTCAGGGGATCGCCGAGCTCGGCGAGCATGGAGCCGATCTCCCTGGCGAGCGCGTCGTGGTCCTGGGCCTCGCGCACCCGCGGGATCGCGCGCACCAGGGCGCCATCCCAGTCGACGTCGCGCTCCATCACCTGAGGGTCGAGGTATTTCACCGTCGACCAGACGTCGCGCAGCGCGACGAGGGCGTCGGCGCGCGAGAGGCCGGGGGGCTGCGCTGCGACCGCGGAGCTCAGCAGAGCTCCCGCGAGCAAGCTGACGAGCGCACTCTTCGTGAGAGATCTCATGGTTGTCCTCAAGCGCGTGTCAGGGTCCTGCGGTCCGCGGCCGGGCCGAGCGCAGCCAGGAGAGCTTCGAGGTGCC
>Ga0075431_100006141_pt1 | contig 11918 bp, 12 predicted proteins | sample RhiMetdeltSRZDD5_FD_75297 | JGI IMG/M metagenome (GOLD analysis project Ga0075431, IMG submission 75297) | Populus rhizosphere microbial communities from Tennessee, USA - Rhizosphere MetaG P. deltoides SRZDD5 | ecosystem: Host-associated > Plants > Roots > Rhizosphere > Soil | place: USA... | reverse complement strand
ACCGTCGGGATCGCGAAAGTCGAGATAGACCGTGTCGATCGGCTCGACGCCGGCGGCGCGGGCGCCGAGCAGGCAAAGGGTCCGCGCCATTCGGTAGGGGTCGGTCAATCGTCCCGCGGCATCGCGGCTGGCGAGCGCACCGAGATCGCTCGACAGATCCTCGGCACCCCAGGCCATGCCGACAAGCGGCGGCACCGCTTGCGCATAGCTCGCCAGGGAAAACATCGCCGCGGCCGTCTCGGTGGCAATGGCAATCACCGGCACGGTCCGCTCGAGGCGCTGGACCAGCTGCAGAACATCCTTGCCGCCTCCGGCCTTGGGCAGCATCAGCCCGTCCGGACCGGCCGACATGACGGCAGCGAGGTCGGCTGCGAGGAGGCCGGTCGAATCCGGATTGATGCGGACGAAAAGCTGCCGCTCGCCGCGCTGGCCCTGACTCAGGCATTCGGCGGACAGCCGGCGGGCGGTCTCCTTGCGTTCCGGTGCCACCGAGTCCTCGAGATCGAGGATCACCACGTCGGCGGCGCTGGCGAGCGCCTTGGCGAGCTTGCGCTCGGAATCCGCCGGCACGAACAGCAGCGATCGCATGGATCAACCTGCCGCCGCCGGGCGCATGCGCATGAAGGCCTGGCGCAGGCAGACCGCCACCAGGGTTCCGTCCTGCTTGAAGGCACGGTGCTCGAAATCGACAATGCCGGCATCGGGCCGAGATTTGCTTTCGCGCTTGCCCTTGACCTCGGTCTCGACTCGGATGGTGTCGCCCTGGAAGAGGGGGGCAGGGAACCTCACCTCGCGCATTCCGAGATTGGCGATGGTGGTCCCGACCGTCAGATCGTTGACCGAGATGCCGATCATCAACCCCAGGGTGAAAAGCGAGTTCATGATGGGCTGGCCCCATTCGGTGGCGGCGCTGAAATGACGGTCGATATGCAAGGGCTGCGGATTCATGGTGAGGCAGGAGAACATCATGTTGTCCATCTCGGTCACCGTCCTGGTGATCGGATGGGCATAGACCCGCCCGATCTCGAACTCCTCGAACCACAAGCCGGCCATCTGCAATCTCCGATGAGGGAGGTGAATCGCGCCCTCTCTTTAGCAGTGCGATTCCCCCTGAGTCTCCCGATTGTTGCGAACAAATCCGAAACCCCTGTTTTCACCAGCTGTGGATAAGTTGAGAACAAAAATTCAGCATGCCTATGATTTTTCCTGATTATTTCCGTTCCAAAAAGCTGTGGATAACTTGTTAACTCGGCATTAACCCTGCGGTCGCAGGACTCGCTGTCAGGGGCGGCGGGGATTGGAAATTTGATATGTGGCTCGAAGGGCACGTCGATATGACACGATGTTTGATCGTCGACGACAATCTCGATGACCGGCTCAAGCTCGCCGGCATGCTGTCGGCCTATGGATTTGAGCTGGCGGCAGCAACCGGCGAGCAGGAGGCGCTCGAGATCTGCTCGCGCAAGATGCCGGAACTTATCGTGATCGACGAGGGCAGAACGTGCCCCGACGCTGCCGCCTTCATCCGCCGGCTGGGGCGCACGGCTGAGCGCTGGCCGGTGGTCATCGTCTGCCCGCAGGAGCCCGAGGCGGCCAGAATCGGCCGGACCATCTGGGGCGGTGCCGCCGAATGCATGATGAAACCCTATGATGCAGAAATCCTCGATCTCAAGCTCAGGCAGACCGGGATCATCTGAAACAACCCGGAAATTCAATCCTTTGGCTTGATCTCGACACAGCAAGCGCCTAAGCCGGGGCGGAGCATGTGTCATGCTCTAGGGGACATCGATCATCAGCGGCGGGGCTGTCGTGATCATTCATCTGAGAACTGTCTGGGCGCTCCTGTTCGGGGTGATGCTGCTGGCCCTCGGCAACGGGCTTCAGGGCTCGCTGGTCGGCATCAGAGCGGCGGCGGAGAGCTTCTCCGCCACGTCGGTCGGCGTGATCATGTCGGGCTATTATCTCGGCCTGTTCCTCAGCTCCTTCGTGACACCGAACCTGGTGACCAAGGTCGGTCATATCCGGGTGTTCGCGGCGCTCGCTGCGGTCGATGCCACGGCGGTGCTGATGTTCCCCCTCTATGTCGAGCCCATATGGTGGTTCGTGCTGCGGCTGACGGCCGGCATCTGCACCGCCGGTCTCTATATTGTGTGCGAAAGCTGGCTCAATGCGGCGGTCACCAACCAGTCGCGCGGGCAGATCCTGTCGATCTACATGATCATCGTCTATGGCTCGCTCGGGGCCGGGCAGTTCCTGCTCAACGTGCCCGACACCAATGGCTTCGTGCGCTTCATCATCGTGGCGGTGCTGCTGGCGCTGTCGCTCGTTCCGATCGCCCTCACACGGATCGAAGCGCCGTCGATCGAGGAGGCGCAGGCGGTGGGCTTGCGCGATATCTACCGGTCATCGCCGCTGGCGGTGGTGGCAACCTTCGCCAACGGTCTCGGCCAGAGCGCCTTCTTCAGCATGGGCGCGATCTATGGCGTGATGCAGGGTCTGCCGCTCGCTTATATCTCGCTGATGATGGCGCTGCCGCCGATCGGCGTCATCGTCTCGCAGTATCCCATCGGCTTGCTCTCCGATCGCTACGATCGGCGCAGCCTGATGACGATGCTGGCGCTGCTGTCGTCGATGATCGCGATCGCATCCATCATGGTGCAGCCCTATTCGCGCGAGATCCTGATCGGGCTCTTCACGCTGTTTGGGGCGCTGTCGCTGCCGCTCTATTCGCTGGCGGTGGCGCATGCCAACGACCATCTGCGCCGCGACCAGATGCTTGGAGCATCGGGGCAGCTGGTGTTGATCTATGGCAGCGGCGCGGTGCTTGGGCCATCGCTCGCCGGCGCCTTCATGCAGCGGCTCGGGACGCCGGGGTTCATGACCTATATGGCGGTGATCTATACGGCGCTCGGGGCGTTCGCCATCTATCGGATGCGGCAGCGGCCGGCGCCGCGGCGGACCGAGGGACCGGTTCAGCCGGTCAGCCCGGTGACCACGCCGATTGCTGCCAAGGCGATGGTCGAGAGCCTGCGCGAGGCCTGACGGGGATCTGGTGAACCCGTTATTAACGCTTGCCGCCTAGCGTCGCCTGTCGCGGACGGAAGGGAATGCCGTCTGCGTTCAGTTTGGCGGGGCCGGCAAGGTGGATGACAATTCAGGGTCGCTCGACACGGCTGTATTCGACGCGGTGATCGAGCATGGCACGGCCGAGGAGCGACGGGAGCTGGCGCTGCAGCTCGCAGCATTGCTCGGCGCACCGCAGGTCTCGTGCGCCGATCGGGCGGCAGTCGTTCCGGCGCTGGCGGCGCTCGCCGCCGATCCGGTCCGCGAAATCAGAGGCGATGTTGCGGCGGCGCTGACGGGTCACGAGACCCTTGATGCCGCGATCGTCTTCTCGATCATTGCCGGCGACGACGATATTGCGGTGGCGTTCATCGCCAGCGCGAAAGCGCTCGACCGCTCGCGCATGCTGTCGATCCTCAAGGTCGGCGACGACAAGCGGCAATGCGCCGTGGCGGGGCGACCGGACCTTCCTCAGGACGTCGTCGTCGCGTTGATCGAAGGCGCGTGCGCGGCGGCAGTCGGCACGCTCGTCGGCAATGGCTCCGTAGCGCTCAGGCCGAGCGACTTCAAGCGAATCTATCTGCGTTTCGGCAACAACCCGGCCATGGTGAACCGGCTGCTCGACATCGGCGTGCTGCCGGAGGAGATCCGGCTTCTCGAGGTGCGCCGTACGGCACAGCGCCTGCACCAGCTCGTTCGCGAGCGGCGCTGGATGATGGCGAGCGAAGCGGAGGCGAGCATCAACGAGACCGAGGAGCGGATGTTTCTGCGCATCCTGCTTGCGGTCGAGGACCATGGGCTGGAGCGGTTGATCTCGTTCATGTCGTCACGCGACATGCTTACCCCGTCGATCATGCTCAGGGCAGCGTGCGGCGGCCATATGACGATCGTCGAGCAGGCGCTTGCCTGGCTCGCTGCCATGCCGGGCAGGCGCGTCAATGGCCAGTCGCTGAAGGCGATTCATTCCGCCGCGAGGATCCCTGAGGATTGCTATCCGGTGATGCGGGCGGCGTTTGAAGTGGCGGCCGAGGCGCGAAGGGAGAGCGAATGGCCGAGCGAGGATCAGTTCGGCCGGCGGGTGGTGGAAGCGATCCTCACCCGACAGGAAGCACTGGCGCCGCTACAGGGGGCCAAGATGCTCGACCTCGTCGGACAATTTGCCGATGATCGGACGCGGGCCCTGGCCAATCGGCTGAAGGGCAGCCTGACGGCGGTCGCTTAGAGTATGTTCAAATGGAAGTGCCGGAGGCCATGATCAACCTCCGGCACCCTCAACACCAGCCGGCGACGCCGGATTACGCAACTCACGACAACGTTGTACAACGGCCGTCGTAAATTCTTCCCTAAGGTTCACCGCCGGTCGATCACCAGCGAAACTGCTCTGCCAGCACCCGTTCGGCAAGGGTGTGGCCGGGATCGAACATCAGCCGCACGGTGAGCGACTGGTCCTCCATCACCTCGACGAGCTGCACCTCGCGGACTTCCTCCTGGTCGGCGACGGCGGCGACCGGGCGCTTGTCGGGCTCGAGCACCTCGATGCCGATCTTCGCGTCATGCGGCAGAATGGCGCCGCGCCAACGCCGCGGCCGGAAGGCGCTGATCGGGGTGATCGCGAGAAGCGGCGAGTTGATGGGCAGGATCGGACCGTTGGCGGACAGATTGTAGGCGGTGCTGCCGGCCGGGGTGGCGATGATGATGCCGTCGCAGATGAGCTCCTCCATGCGCACTTTTTCGTCGACCGAGATCCTGAGCTTGGCCGCCTGGTGACGCTGGCGCAGCATCGAGACCTCGTTGAAGGCGAGGGCTTCGCGGCGCTCCTCGCCGGTCGCGATCGTCTTCATCCGCAGTGGATGGATGGCGGTGACCGCGGCCTGGTCGAGCCGCTCGAGCAGGCCGTCGGCCGAATAGTCGTTCATCAGGAAGCCCACCGAGCCGCGGTGCATGCCGTAGATGGCATGGCCGCCGGGGAGGACCCGGTGCAGGGTCTGCAGCATGAGCCCGTCGCCACCGAGCGCCACGACCGTTTCGGCATCGGCCAGGGTGTGATGACCGTAGCGGGCAACAAGCTCGCGCTCGGCGTCCCGCGCTTCCGGCGCGTCGCTCGCGACAAAGGCAATTCGGCGGGTCATGCGCTCATTTTTCCGCATTGACAGCTGTGGCGAAAGTGGTTGAAGCACGGGACCACTGTCTTGCGCAACCGGAGAACGAATGGCGAATGCGCTCCCTGGTGTTCTGCACCACTTGCCGCCAATCGGTGGCCGAACCGACCGGGCCCGACGGGCTGACCGGGGGCGAGCGCCTGGCCCGGGCCATGGAGGCGCTGCTCAGGGAGCAGGGCCGCAGCGATGTGACGGTCAGGCGCCAGGCGTGCTTATGGGCCTGCACCCGGCATTGCAATGTCTGGATCGCCGACAGCAAGCGCTTTAGCTATCTGGCCGGCGGCTTCACGCCCGACCGGGACGCGGCCGAGGCGATCCTCGCCTGGTTCGATCTCCATGGCCAGAGCGAGGGCGGCGAGGTGCCGTTCAGGGCCTGGCCGGGCGGCATGCGCGGTCATTTCATCACGCGGCTGCCGCCTTGCGGCGAGGAACCATCATGAGCGGGGATGGTCCTCGCAAAACGCTCATTCTTGGCGGCGCCCGATCGGGCAAGAGTCGCCATGCCGAAATGCTGGGGCGGGCGCATGGCGGCGCGCTCATCTACATCGCCACCGGCGAGGCCGGCGATGGCGAGATGGCGGAGCGCATCAAGCAGCATCGCTTGGGCCGGGGGCCGGAATGGACCACCGTCGAGGAGCCGGTCGCGGTCGCTGCCGCGCTGGCGCGCGAGGCGGGACCGCAGCGCTTCGTGCTGGTCGACTGCATCACGCTGTGGATCAGCAATCTCATGGGTCTGCAGCGATCGGTGCCCGCCGAGGTCGATGCGCTGTGCCGGTCGATCGAAGCTGCTGCTGGCGCGGTGTGCCTCGTGTCGAACGAGGTGGGGCTCGGCATCGTCCCCGACAATGCCATGGCGAGGGCGTTCCGCGACGAAGCGGGCCTGGCGCATCGGCGGTTGGCAGCGGTGTGCGACCAGGTGGTGCTGATGGTGGCGGGACTGCCGATGCGGCTCAAATAGCCTTGAAGGTGAATGCGGCGGCCAGCGCGACGAAGGCGGCAAAGAGGGTGATCATCTGCGAGAACAGCCGCAAGGCGCGACGGATGTCGCGGCGATCGAGCTCGATCCGGCCATTGCCGAGCCAGGCGAGCTCGACCAACGAACCATCATAGCTGCGAGGCCCGCCCAGGCGGATGTTGAGAGCGCCGGCCATCGCCGCCTCGGGCCAGCCGGCATTGGGCGAGACATGGCGGCGCGCGTCGTACCACATGCGGGCAAGAGCATCGGCGCCGGCGACGGGGCTCGTCAGGCTTGCCGCACCGGCAAGGAGCAGCCCGGTCAGGCGCGCCGGTATGAGGTTCACGAGATCATCGAGCCGGGCCGACGCCCAGCCGAAATCGATGAAGCGTGGCGATCGGTGGCCAATCATACTGTCGGCGGTGTTGATCACTTTGTAGAGGGCGATCCCGGGGAGACCGAACAGCGCCAGGAACATGGCAGGTGCCACCACCGCATCGGAGCTGTTCTCGGCGAGGCTCTCGATCGCCGCGCGGGCGACGCCGCTCTCGTCGAGCTGATCGGGATCGCGGCCGACGATCCGGCTCACCGCCGCCCGGCCGCTCTCGATGCTGGTCTCGAGGCCGGCATAGACGGCGCGGACATGGCGATAGAGATCGAACTGCGCGAGGAGTGTCGTGGCGAGGACCGCCTCGAGCAGCCATCCCCATTCCTGCTGGCGCAGCCACAGGCTGAAGGGAATGGTGAGAATGGCGACAAGCAGGAGAGTCAGGAGCAGGGCGAACGCGCCCTTGAGCTTCTGCCACAGGCGGTTGCCGCCAGGGCGGTTAAGTGCCTCCTCGAAGCCGCCGATCACCGCGCCGATCCATTCGACCGGATGACCGATCGCCTCGTGAATGATCTTGGGATAGCCGACCAGTCGCTCGATCACCAAGGCCGCAAAGGCAATCGTCAGCGTGGTGGACAGCATCAAGCCGCATTAGAGCATGTTGTCGCGAGAGCGAGCAACCGGTCGACATCCATATTGGCGGTGAGATGGCGGGCCAAAGCGTCCAGCGTGTGCTCGATCCGCTCGGCATAGCCAAGCGATCCCGCCTTGCCGCCCAGCGAGGCAATATAAGCCTGGCGAAAGGAATCGCTCTCGAAGCAGCCATGGATGTAGGTGCCGGCGACGCGTCCATCGCGCGAGATCGCGCCATCGGGAACGGCATCGATAAAGGCGAAAGGACGGGCACAGTCGCTGCCGCTGGTACGGCCGAGATGGATTTCATAGCCGGTGATCACGGTGCTGGTCGAGGCATGGACGGCGCTGATCCGCTTCAATGCCTTGTTGGGCTCGAGCGTCGTCTCGACATCGAGCAGACCGAGGCCGTCGACCGATTCCGGCTTGCCCTCGAGACCCTGCCAGTCATGAATGCGCCGGCCGAGCATCTGGTAGCCGCCACACAGGCCAAGCACCCGGCCGCCGCGCCTGAGATGGGCGCGAATATCGGTGTCCCAGCCCTGCTCGCGCAGGAAGCGCAGATCGGCGATCGTCGATTTGGTTCCGGGAATGATCACGACATCGGCGTGCGCCGGCACGGCGGCGCCCGGCTGGACGAATTCGACGGTGATCGAGGTCTCGAGCATCAGCGGGTCGAGATCGTCGAAATTGGCGATGCGTGCCAGGCGCAGGACGGCGATGCGGACAGGTCCTTCATGGGATAAACGATGGTTGTCGAGCGCCAGGCTGTCCTCGGCCGGCAGTTTGCGGGCGTCGTTCCAATGCGGGATGACCCCGAGACAGGGCACGCCGGTCCGGCTTTCGATGAATTTCCTGCCGTCGTCGAACAAGGACGGATCGCCGTGGAAATTGTTGACGAGAAAGGCGCGAATGAGCGCTGCATCGGAGGGGTCGAGGACCACGAATGTCCCGACCAGCGATGCGATGACGCCGCCACGATGGATGTCGCCGATGAGGATGACCGGAACATTGGCGGCGCGCGCGAATCCCATATTGGCGAGATCGCCGTCCCGCAGGTTGACCTCGGCAGGGGAGCCGGCGCCTTCGACCACCACGAGATCGGCAGTGGCGGCCAGTCGCTGAAAGCTTTCGAGTACTGCCGGGCGGAAGCGGTCGCGATTGGCGAAATAGTCGCGGGCCGAGAGGGTCGTCGCGCGGCGACCCTGCACGATGACCTGGGCGCCGCCATTCGCCTCCGGCTTGAGCAGGATCGGATTCATGTCGGACACCGGCTCGACCCGGGCGGCGCGAGCCTGCATGGCCTGGGCGCGGCCGATCTCGCCGCCATCGCGGGTGACGGCCGCATTGTTCGACATGTTTTGCGGCTTGAACGGAGCGACCTTCAGCCCCTGATTGGCCAGGGCCCGGCAGAGGCCGGCAACGATGAGCGACTTCCCGACATTGGAGCCCGTTCCCTGCAGCATTAAAGCGCGCCCCATGGGATCACCATTCGCCATCGACAATATGGGCAAAGGAGCCCATGACGCGGCCGTTGCGCGTGCCTATGGGCGGTAGCTCGCGTCCTTCGCTGTCGGTTGCCGCAAAAAGCGGCGCGCCGTCATGTTCCGCGGAAAGGCGGGCATAGTGGAATTCATGGCCGCGCAGCGTGACCGGCCAGGGCAGGGGGCTGTCATGGCGGAGGCGCCGGTAGCCGAGATGGAGCCGCGGCGCGGCAAAAGAGGTCTCATGCGGCAGGAGGCCGGCCATGCGATGGCGATTGCCGTCCTTGTCGGTCAATGCAGTTCCCAGAACCATGTAGCCGCCGCATTCACCATAGATCAGAACGTCCCGCCTGGCGGCACTCGCCAGGCCATGCATGAAACCGCTGTTGCCGGCGATCCGTGCCGCATGGAGCTCAGGATAGCCACCCGGCAGGAACACCGCATCGGCATCGAAAGCCGGTGCCTCATCATTCAGGGGTGAGAATGGCACGAGCGCAGCGCCGCGTCTGCTCCAGCCGTCGAGCAGATGACGATAGGTGAAGCCGAAGGCGATGTCGCTGGCAAAGGCGATTCGCTGGCCGAGTGGCGGCAGGGGATCGGCTGCCGGTGTCGTGGCGATCGGGCGGGCGAGGGCAAGCAGGGCATCGAGGTCGACGGCCTCGGCCAAGCTGGTTGCCGCGTGCTCCACCATGGCATCGATCTCGGCGAGCTCGTCGGCCTGGACCAACCCCAGATGGCGGGACGGCACCACCATCTGCGCATCGTTCATGATTTCGCCGAGAAGAGGGATGCCGCTCGGCCGAAGTGCCGAAGCGACGAGGGCACGGTGGCGATCGCTGGCAAGCCGGTTGACGATGACACCGCTGACCATGACATCGCCGCGATGGCGGGCGAAACCTTCGACGAGCGCGGCGATCGACTGTCCTTGCCTTGCGGCATCGACCACCAGCACCACCGGCAAACGGAGCCGTGCAGCAAGATCGGCGGTCGAGCCGCCGCCAGCGATCGGGCCGTCGAACAGCCCCATGACGCCTTCGACAAGGACGAGATCGGCGTCGCATCGCGCGGCCAGGTGACTCACCAGCGTCTGGCGCATCGCCCAAGGATCGAGATTGAAGCAGGGCTTGTCGGTTGCGCGTTCGTGAAACCGTGGATCGAGATAGTCGGGACCGGTCTTGGCGCCGGCGATCGCGATGCCGCGCCGGCGAAGCGCGGCGAGGAGTCCAAGGGTGATGACGGTCTTGCCGGAGCCGGATGACGGTGCCGCAATCACCAGACCGTCAGCCAACCGGGTTCTCCCGCATGCTGCCCTTGTACCAGTCGAGGATGTCGCGCCAGGCAATCACGTGCCCGACGACGACAATGGCGGGGGTCGGCGGCGGGGTGGAGGCAAGAAAGTCGCCGACCTGGCCGAGGGTGGTCACGGCGACGCTCTGGCTCGGCAGGGTGGCGTTGGAAATGAAGGTCAGGGGCTCGGCCGGATCGCGACCGCCGGCGATCAAGGCGCGGGCGATCTCGGGAGCGCTCTTGACGGCCATGTACATGACGATGACCGGCGAGGCGGTGGCCAGCGCCTGCCAGTCGACATTGGCGGGCATGCGGCCGCTCGCGTCATGGCCGGTGAGGAAGACGACCGAGTGGTTGCTGTCGCGATGGGTGGCGGGGATGCCGGCATAGGCGAGGCCGCCAATGCCGGCAGTGATGCCGGGGACGATGCGAAAGGCGACACCCGCCCTGGCGAGCGCCTGGCATTCTTCGCCGCCTCGACCGAACATGAAGGGATCGCCGCCCTTGAGCCGCAGCACCCGCCGATCGGAGCGGGCAAGCTCGATCAGCCGCACCGAGATGTCGCGCTGGTCGGGCGAGGGCTTGCCGCCGCGCTTGCCGGCATATTCGAGCTCGGCGCCGGGGCGAACCCAGCGCAGGATGTCGGCATTGACCAGGGCATCGTAAATGACGACATCGGCCTGCTGCATGGCATGATAGGCAAGCAGCGACAGGAGGCCCGGCGCGCCGGGGCCGGCGCCGACAAGCCACACCGTTCCCGGCTCGAAAGCCGGAAAGGCCTCGGCATCGAGCCGGGCGAAGCCGGCCGGTTCCTCGCCGGGGTGAATCCAGCCTTTCAGGGGTCTGCCGGGACCCGATGCCATTCGCCCTCCTCGCCTGTCGGTTGCCTTTCGAGTATACCGGGCCATGGGTCGAACAACCATGGCCAAACATGAGCTTAGACGCGGTTGGACGACGGGTGCCTGCGCCACCGCGGCAGTCAAGGCGGCTTTTACGGCGTTGCTCACCGGTGACTTCCCCGATCCCGTCACCATCACCCTCCCGGGCGGCGAGACACCGGCATTCCCATTGGCGCTCGAGGGCAAGGGTGAGAACTGGGCGGAGGCCGGGGTCATCAAGGATGCCGGCGATGATCCCGACGTCACGCATGGGGCGATGATCGTCGCTTGCGTCAGGCTGGCCGGCCCGGGGACCGGCGTCCGTTTCAAGGCGGGCAAGGGGGTGGGCACGGTCACCCGGGCGGGGCTGCCGGTGAAGCCGGGCGAGCCGGCGATCAACCCGGTGCCGCGGCAGATGATGCGAGCGGTGGTGGAAGACCTCGCCAGCGCGCATGACGCCCCGAGCGATGTCGAGATCGAGATCGCCATTCCCGGCGGCGAGGCGCTGGCCGACAAGACCTGGAACCCGCGGCTCGGCATCAAGGGCGGCCTGTCGATCCTCGGCACCACCGGCATCGTCAAGCCGTTCTCCTGCGCCGCCTGGATCGCCTCGATCCACCGCGGCATCGATGTGGCGCGCGCCGCCGGCTTCACCCATATTGCCGGTGCGACCGGCTCGACCTCCGAGGCGGCGGTGAAGCGCCTCTATCAGCTGCCGCTCGAGGCGCTGATCGACATGGGCGACTTCGTCGGCGGCATGCTGAAATATATTCGCGAGCATCCGGTGCCGCGGGTGACCGTGGCCGGCGGCTTCGGCAAGATCACCAAGATGGCGCAGGGTGCCATGGATCTCCATTCCGGACGCAGCCAGGTCGATTTCGACTGGCTGGCGGCGCGGCTGCTGGCGCTCGGCGGCGGCGACGAGTCGGCGTCGCAAATGCGACGGGCCAACACGGCGATGGAGGCCGAGGCAATGGCGCGGGCCATTTCGCTGCCGCTTGCCGATGATGTGGCACGGGGGGCGCGCGAGAAGGGGATTGCGATGCTGCGGGGCGCCGATGTGGCGCTTGACATCGTGGTGGTCGACAGAAGCGGCCGGGTGATCGGGCATGCCGGGTGAGCGGGTGCTGA
>Ga0075431_100006135_pt1 | contig 11923 bp, 8 predicted proteins | sample RhiMetdeltSRZDD5_FD_75297 | JGI IMG/M metagenome (GOLD analysis project Ga0075431, IMG submission 75297) | Populus rhizosphere microbial communities from Tennessee, USA - Rhizosphere MetaG P. deltoides SRZDD5 | ecosystem: Host-associated > Plants > Roots > Rhizosphere > Soil | place: USA... | reverse complement strand
CTCCTGCTGCAGAGTGCTGAGCGCGGCCACCGCCGTCTCCATCTTGGTCCGCTCCGGGGCGAAGGCCGTCGTCACCTCCCGCTGCAGCGAGGCGACGGGACCCAGCGCCTCGGTGACAGGCTCGGGTTCCTCCGCCACGGCGGCGCTGGAGGTGGAGCGCAGCGCGAACACCCGGCTCTCCTGGCCGCGCAGCAGCCCGCGCGACAGGAACTTGGCGGCCGGCGGCGGGGCGCGGCCCTCCTCCGGCTCCTCGTCGGACGAGCCGAGCCCGGTGCTGGCGATCTCGCTCACATCGACATGCGCCAGGTCGTTGCGGGCAAGGTAGGAGACCGCCAGCTCGCGGAAGATGTAGTCGAGGATCGAGGTGGCGTTCTTGATGGTCTCGTTGCCCTGCACCAGGCCGGCCGGCTCGAAGCGCGTGAAGGTGAAGGCGTCCACGTACTCATCAAGTGGCACGCCGTACTGCAGGCCGAGCGAGATGGCGATGGCGAAGTTGTTCATCAACGAGCGGAAGGCGGCGCCCTCCTTGTGCATGTCGATGAAGATCTCGCCCAGCCGCCCGTCGTCGTACTCGCCAGTGCGCAGGTAGACCTTGTGGCCGCCCACCGACGCCTTCTGGGTGTAGCCCTTGCGCCGGCCCGGTAGCTTCTCCCGCTCGCGCGCCCGCTCGACGATCCGTTCCACGATGCGCTCGGCCGCCACTGCAGCGCGCGCCGCCATCGGCTTGTCGGCGGCGAGCTGCTCCGCCACCTCCTCGGCCTCGCTGGCGTCGTCGGCCAGCAGCTGGGCGTTGAGCGGCTGGGACAGCTTGGAGCCGTCGCGGTAGAGCGCGTTGGCCTTGAGTGCCAGGCGCCAGGAGAGCATGTAGGCCTCCTTGCAGTCCTCCACGCTCGCCTCGTTCGGCATGTTGATGGTCTTGGAGATGGCGCCCGAGATGAACGGCTGCGCCGCCGCCATCATGCGGATGTGGCTCTCCACCGACAGGAACCGCCTGCCCTTGCGTCCGCAGGGGCTGGCGCAGTCGAACACCGCCAGGTGCTTCGCATCGAGATGCGGCGCGCCCTCCAGCGTCATGGCTCCGCAGGCGTGCTCGTTGGCCGCGTCGATGTCGGCCCTTGAGAAGCCCAGATGGGCGAGCAGGTCGAAGCCCGGCTCGCTGAGCTTCTCCGCCGGCACCTTCAGCGCGCCGGTCAGGACCTCCTCGCCCAGCGTCCAGCGGTTGAACACGAACGAGATGTCGAACGCCGTCTTGAGCGCATCGTCGACCTTGCGCAGGGCCTCATCGGTGAAGCCCCGCGCCCTCAGCGTGGCGTGGTTGATGGCCGGGGCCTGCGCCAGCGTGCCGTGGCCGACGGCATAGGCCTCGATCTCGGCGATCTCGGCCTTGCCGTAGCCAAGCCCGCGCAGGGCCTCCGGCACGGCCTGGTTGATGATCTTGAAGTAGCCGCCGCCGGCCAGCTTCTTGAATTTCACCAGCGCAAAGTCAGGCTCGATGCCGGTGGTATCGCAGTCCATCACCAGGCCGATGGTGCCGGTGGGCGCGATCACGGTCGCCTGCGCGTTGCGGTAGCCGTGCTCCTGACCCAGCGCAATGGCGTTGTCCCAGGCGCGCCGCGCCGCTGCGATCAGCCTCTCGTCCGGGCAGGAGGCCGCATCGAGCGGCACCGGCGCCGTCGCCAGCTTCTCATAGCCGTCCTTGAAGCCGTAGGCGGCGCGCCGGTGGTTGCGCACCACGCGCAGCATGGCGGTGGCGTTGGGCTCGTAGCCAGCGAAGGCCCCCAGCTCGCCGGCCATCTCGGCCGAGGTGGCATAGGCCACGCCCGTCATGATGGCGGAGATGGCGCCGCAGATGGCGCGCCCCTCGGGGCTGTCGTAGGGGATGCCGGCGGCCATCAGGCAGCCGCCGATGTTGGCGAAGCCGAGCCCCAGCGTGCGGTAGCGGTAGCTGAGCTCGGCGATCTTCCGCGACGGGAACTGCGCCATCATCACCGAGATCTCGAGCACGATGGTCCACAGCCGGCAGGCGTGCTCGAAGGCCGCCACATCGAACTGCTTGTCCGCGCTCCGGAACATCATCAGGTTGAGCGAGGCGAGATTGCAGGCCGTGTCGTCGAGGAACATGTACTCCGAGCAGGGGTTGGAGGCCCGGATCGGCCCCGCCTGCGGGCAGGTGTGCCAGTCGTTGATGGTGGTGTGGAACTGGATGCCGGGATCAGCCGAGGCCCACGCCGCGTAGCCGATCTTGTCCCACAGCTCGCGTGCCTTCACCGTCTTGACGGTGCGCCCGTCGAGCCGCGCGGTCAGCGCCCAGTCCTGGTCGGCGAGCACCCCGTTCAGGAACTCGTCGGTGACACGCACCGAGTTGTTGGAGTTCTGCCCCGATACCGTGAGATAGGCCTCGCTGTCCCAGTCGGTGTCGTAGACGGGGAAGTCGATGTCCTTGTAGCCCTGGCGCGCAAACTGGATGACCCGGCGGATATAGTTGTCGGGAACGAGATCCCGCCGCGCCTCCTTGATGGCGCGCTTGAGCGCCGGGTTCTTGGTGGGGTCGTAGCAGGCCTCGTCCTCGGCCTCGCAGTTGACGCAGGCCTTCATGATCGCCTTGAGCCGGCGCTGGCAGATCTTGGAGCCGGTGACGAGCGCGGCGACCTTCTGCTCCTCCTTCACCTTCCACTCGATGTAGGCCTCGATGTCGGGGTGATCGACATCCACCACCACCATCTTGGCCGCGCGCCGCGTGGTGCCGCCGGACTTGATGGCGCCGGCCGCACGGTCGCCGATCCTGAGGAAGCTCATCAGGCCCGACGACTTGCCGCCGCCCGACAGCTTCTCGTTCTCCGACCTGAGCCTGGAGAAGTTGGAGCCGGTGCCGGACCCGTACTTGAACAGGCGCGCCTCGCGCACCCACAGGTCCATGATGCCGTTCTCGTTGACGAGGTCGTCCTCGATCGACTGGATGAAGCAGGCGTGCGGCTGGGGGTGCTCATAGGCTGACTGCGAGGGGCCCAGCTCACCCGTCCAGTGGTCCACGAACCAATGACCCTGTCCGGGCCCGTCGATGCCGTAGGCCCAGTGCAGGCCCGTGTTGAACCACTGCGGAGAGTTTGGAGCCCCCATCTGCATGGCGAGCATGTAGCGGTGCTCGTCGTAGAAGGCGCGGGCATCGTCCTCGCCGGAGAAGTAGCCGCCCTTCCAGCCCCAGTAGGTCCAGGTGCCGGCGAGACGGTCGAACACCTGGCGGGCGTCGGCCTCGCCGCCGGTGCGCTCGCTCGCGGGCAGCTCGGCGAGTCGGCGCTCGTCGGGGGCGGAGCGCCAGAGCCAGGACGGCACCTGCGTCTCCTCGAGGCGCTTCAGGCGCGCGGGTACGCCCGCCTTGCGGAAATACTTCTGCGCCAGGATGTCGGCTGCGACCTGGCTCCAGTGCTCGGGGACCGCGAAGCCTTCAAGGCGGAACACCACCGAGCCGTCGGGATTCTTGATCTCCGAGGTGGCGCGACGGAACGGGATCTTCTCGTAAGGCGACTTGCCCGCCGTGGTGAAGCGCCGCTTGATCTGCATTTCTTGGCCCCCGCATAAAGGTTTGACGAAGCCGATACGCAGGCGAACAAGTACTGAGCGCGCCACGGCACACGCGGCGCATTACTGCGTACAGTCTTGGGCTCGCCAATCCTCACGCGGCGAACGGCCCGGATTCTTCACAACGCGCAAAATACTCACGCGGCACACCGCACTCGACGCACACAACACCCACAAGACAGAGGCTCTTCCTCTCCGTCTCGCTTCTCGGCTCCGCCTCCTGGTGCTTCTTGATCTTGCTTATGGCCGGCAGGGAGCCGTGGGTCTTGTCTTGGAGAGCGCTTGGACCGGTTGGCCGACGCCCGTGATTTGGACACTATGACGATTCGAAGGCAGCGTCATCTTGTAGGTGCCAATCATGCGAGCTACTAGATGTAGATCCTCTAGCACAGTCAACTTGCACCCAAGCCCTCAAATTACAGGCCTTTGGGCGGAGTGACGTCGCCCGCACTTGTGTCATCCACGGCAAGCCGTCTCCGACACGGAAAAACTACGCCGATTCCAATCGTCGCCCGGTGTGGCCGTTGTGCCCCTTGCCGCGATGACGTGGACACGCGGCGCCCGGGGTGCCATAAGCCGCTGGGCGTTGGGGTCAGACCCTCGCGCGCGCACTGGCAATTGGACGAGAGGGAGAGGCGAGGGGCCTCACCCCGACAGGGCTCATGGGCATCTTCAGCGAGATCTTCAGCTGGTGGGGCGGGAACTCCTGGTCCAACCGGATCTACACCGCGTTCAGGGGCCGGCTGGTAGGCACTGACGGCGCCGGCAACCGCTACTACGAGCAGAGCAAGGGCATCGGGCCGCTGGGCGTGCCGCGCCGCTGGGTGATCTACAAGACCTTGGCCGAGGCCTCACAGGTGCCGCCGGAGTGGCACGGCTGGATGCACTACATGGTGGATACCCCTCCCACCCAGGACAACTACGTGGCCCGGCCGTGGGAGAAGGCGCACCGCATGAACATGACGGGAACCGCCGGCGCCTATCGTCCGCCGGGCAGCATACTGGCCAGCGGCAAGCGGCCGGCCGCCACGGGCGATTACCAGTCGTGGAAGCCCCGGGCTGACGGGGGAAAGTAACCAACCCGCCCATATCGGCGGCGTCACCATATTGGCGCCCATGTTTCTGGCACCATGGCCGCCGACTCGACCCCGCCCCGACATTGCTCCTCCATTGGCTGGCTTCTTGGCGATGAAACCTCTCAGGACCGCAGGCTGGCGTCCCGATCGCGGCGCGCGGGGGCTGCTGCTCGGCGCCCTGGCGCTGCTGGGGCTGATCTGGGTGCTGGGGTCACCGGCCGAGGCCCAGCGCGTCGAGAACATGACCGCCAACTTCGCCGCCCTCGACAAGGTCACGGCGTCCGTCAAGCAGCTGCCCATTGATCTCAACAAGACCGAGACGTTCCGCTCCCTCAAGATCACGCCGCGCGTATGCTACACGCGCGACCCCAGGGAGCCGCCCCGGACCTCCACGTTCGTCGAGATCGACGAGATCCTGATCGACGGTAAGCAGAAGCGCATCTTCTCAGGCTGGATGTTCGCCGAGAGCCCGGGCCTCAACCCGCTGGTGCATCCCGTCTTCGACCTGTGGTTGACTGGCTGCTCGCAGCCGGCGCGTGCGCCCTCCGTCAGGGCACCGGGGCCCAGCCCCGATGCGGGAGGCGGCCCGCCTTCAGACCCCGCCGCCCCACCCCCCCGCCGCCGCGTGCCGCGCTGAGGCAAGAGCCGACGCGCTGACGGGCCCAGCTGACGAAGCAGCATATCGGAAGATGCCGCCGCCGATCGTGAGTTCGGCGAGATCATCGCAACGCGCCGGCGAACCCTGCTTGCGGAGGGACGGCGCCTCCTCTCGGAGCTCAATCCATAAGCCGACGCAAAGGAGGAAGGAGAAGCGGAGTCCCCATGGCGCACCGTCTCCCTCGGAGCACTAGGATCCCAACATCCCCAGCACCTCTTCCGCCCCCGCATCCTTGGGCATGGCGGAGAAGTCCGCCCGGTGCGCGAGCGCCCGCTCGAGGCGCTGGTGGAACTCGGGGCGGCCAATCTCGAGGGCGCCGAACTGCCTCAGGTGCTCGGTGACGAACTGGGTGTCGAGCAGCGAGTAGCCGCCATGGACCAGCCGGGCGCACAGGTAGATCAGTGCCACCTTGCTGGCATCGCGCTCGAAGGAGAACATGCTCTCGCCGAAGAACGCGCCGTTGAGCGCCACGCCGTAGAGCCCGCCCACGAGCCGGCCGTCGGCCCAGGTCTCGATGGTGTGGCAGTAGCCAGTCTCGAACAGCTCGCGGTAGAGGGCGCGGATCTTGGGGTTGATCCAGGTCGTGCGCCGACCCGGCCGCGAGGCGGCGCAGCCCGAGATCACGGCCTCGAAATCGTGGTCGATCCGCACCTCGAAGACGCGCTGGCGCACAGTCTTCGCCAGCCGGCGCGGCACATGCACCCGGTCGAGGGGGAGGATGCCCCGCTGGGGCGGCTCGATCCAGTAGAGGGCCGGGTCCTCGGCGCTCTCGGCCATCGGAAAGATGCCGCACGCATAGGCCTTGAGCAGCACCTGCGGCGTGATCTCGATGGCTATGTCGTCGCGAGAGGCCATAGAGGGCTGTTGGCGGGCACCCGTGTCAATTCTGCCGGATCATGGCTCCGAACTGTGGCTTTGCGCGGGCTTCTTCAAGAAGTTCTCGAGCCAATGGATATTGTAAAGCCCATTGGCGATGTCGGGTTCCTTAACGAGCCGCGCGAACAGCGGGATCGTGGTGTCAATGCCGTCGATGACGAACTCCGACAGGCACCGCCGCAGCCGCATGAGGGCCTCGTTGCGGTTCTTGCCGTGCACGATCAGCTTGCCGATCAGGCTGTCGTAGTAGGGCGGGATGCGGTAGCCCTGGTAGGCACCGCTGTCCACCCGGACGCCGAGACCGCCCGGCGGATGCCAGTACTTGATTACCCCCGGCGACGGCATGAACGTCTGCGGGTTCTCCGCGTTGATGCGGCACTCGATGGCGTGGCCGGTGAACGTCACCTCGTCCTGTTTCAAGGTGAGGGTGTTGCCCGAGGCCACCCGGATCTGCTCGATCACCAGGTCGAGCCCGGTGATCATCTCGGTCACCGGGTGCTCCACCTGCAGGCGGGTGTTCATCTCGATGAAGTAGAACTGGCCGTCCTCGTAGAGGAACTCGACGGTGCCGGCGCCGCGGTACTTGAGCTTGCGCATGGCGGCAGCCACGGTGGTGCCGATCTTCTCGCGCTCCTCGGCGTTGAGGGCGGGCGAGGGCGCCTCCTCCCAGACCTTCTGGTGGCGGCGCTGCAGCGAGCAGTCGCGCTCGCCCAGATGGATGGCGTTTCCCTTGCCGTCTCCGAACACCTGCACCTCGATGTGGCGCGGGGTGCCAAGATACTTCTCCAGGTAGACGCTGTCGTTGCCGAACGCGGCCGCGGCCTCCGCGCGCGCGGTCTTGATGGCGATGTCGAGGTCCTCGGCCGAGTGCACCACCTTCATCCCCCGCCCGCCGCCGCCGGCCGTCGCCTTGACGAGCACCGGATAGCCCATGTCGGAAGCGATGCGGGCGGCCTGCGCCGTGTTGGTGATGGCCCCATCGGATCCGGGCACCACCGGAATGCCGAGCCGCTTGGCGGTGGCCTTGGCCTCGATCTTGTCGCCCATGATGCGGATGTGCTCGGCCGTGGGGCCGATGAAGGCGATCTCGTGACCCTCCAGGATCTCGGCGAAACGGGCGTTCTCCGAGAGGAAGCCGTAGCCGGGATGGATGGCATCTGCCCCCGTGATCTCGCAGGCGGCGACCAGGCGCGGGATGTTGAGATAGCTCTCGGCCGCCGGCGGCGGGCCGATGCACACGCTCTCGTCGGCGAGGCGCACGTGCATGGCGTCCGCGTCGGCCGTGGAATGCACCGCGACCGTCGCGATTCCGATCTCCCTGCAGGCGCGCAGGACCCGGAGCGCGATCTCGCCGCGGTTGGCGATCAACACCTTGTCGAACATCAGTGCGAGAGGGCTCCGCGAGAACTCGTTACTCGATGATGACCAGCGGCTCCCCGAACTCGACGGGCTGGCTGTTGGCGACCAGGACTTGGGCCACCACGCCGGCCTTCGGGGCCGGAATGTGGTTCATGGTCTTCATGGCCTCGATGATGAGGAGCGTCTGCCCCTGGGTGACACGCGCCCCGACCGTGACGAACGGCGCCGCGCTGGGCTCCGGGGCAAGGTAGGCCACGCCGACCATGGGCGAGCGCACGCAGCCCGGGTGCTTGCCGGGGTCGTCCGCGCTCCCGCCGGCCTGCGTCTGCGCCGACGCGGAGGCGGGCTGCAGGGCGGCCGATGCCGCGGCGGGCACTGCGGCGACAGTCGGCGCCAGCTGGCGCGCCACGCGCACGCGCATGCCTTCCCGGTCGATCTCGATCTCGGTCAGGCCGGTCTCGGTGAGGAGCTGGGCAAGCTCGCGGATCAGCTCCTGGTCCACACCGGGCTTGCCCTTGATGTCCTTCCCCATCGGCTTGGTCGGTCCCTTCTGAAGTCGCTCCGGCTGCGTGCGCATGCGGCTTGCTGTGCTCAACCTTGCACGGCTTCGCCGCGGCTCTTAGCCTTGGCCAGCAGGTCTGCCATGGCATCGATGGCGAGCTCGTAGCCCTTGGGCCCGAAGCCGCAGATCAGCCCCTGCGCGGCCGGTGTCACATAGGAGGTGTGGCGGAAGGGCTCACGCCGAAAGACGTTCGACAGGTGCAGTTCGATGACCGGCAGCGCAGCGGCGTTCAAGGCGTCGAGGATCGCCACCGAGGTGTGGGTGTAGGCGCCCGCGTTGATGACGATGCCGTCCGCCCGCTCGCGCGCCTCCTGAATCCAGTCCACCAGCATGCCTTCGGAGTTGGTCTGGCGAAAATCCACCTCAAGATGCAGGGCCTTGGCCCGCGTCTCGGTGCGACGGCGGACATCGGCAAGCGTCTCCGCGCCGTAGATCGCCGGCTCGCGCGTGCCGAGCAGATTGAGGTTCGGCCCGTTCAATACAAACACCGGCTTGGACATGGCTGCCGCTAGGACTCGTTGGTATGGACCCGCAGGACAAGGCTTGCGTGCCTTCGCGCAGCATCGCAAGCCTTGTGAGGGCTTGCCTTGGCCTTAACTCTGCGGCGGCCCCTGTAACACCTTTCGCCCGGCCGGGGAAGGGCTCGGGGTCAGACCCCTCGCGCCCGGCGTGGTGTTGAAACGCGACGTTCGGTGCGAGGGGTCTGACCCCGAATGGAGACGGTCTGACCCCAGTCAACCTCAGCAGACCTTGCAGCCTTCCTTGCGCACTTCTGCCACAAGCGAGCTCATCCGCTCGAGCAGGTTCTCCGGCGCGCCCGGAATGATGCGGTCGGCAACCATGAAGTGCGGCGTGCCCTGGATGCCGAGCTTCGTTGCCAGCGCCCGCGTCTCGTCGATCTCTTTCTGCACCTGGGGCGATGCCATGTCCTTCTTCAACCGGGGCATGTCCACGCCCACCTTCTCGGCCACGCGCAGCGCCGAGGCCTCGTTGGCCTGGCCCTGGCTCTCCAGCATGGCGCGATGGAACTCCCAGTACTTGCCCTGCATCTTGGCGGCCAGGGCGACCTTTGCCGCCTCCTCGGAGCCCTTGCTCAGGATCGGCAGCTCCTTGAGGATGAAGCGGACCTGCTTCTCCTTCTCGACCAGCTTGGCCACGTCGCCGAAGGCGCGTTTGCAGTAGCCGCAGTTGTAGTCGAAGAACTCGACGATCGGCACGTCGCCCTTGGCATTGCCGACCACGGGCGAGAACGCAGGCCGGAAGATCTCGGGCGCGTTGCTCTTGATGACAGCGGCAGTGCGCTCGGCCTGCAGCTTGTCCATCTTGGCTTCCAGCGCGTTCTGGATCTCCAGCATGATCTCCGGGTTGCTGAGCAGGTAGTCCTTGACGATGGCCTCGATCTCCTTGCGCTGGGTCGGGCTCACCGCCTCGGCGACCATGGTCCGCTGCCCCGTCGGAGCGGGAGCGGCCGCAGCGGAGGGCGCCGTCTCAGCCCTGGCGGTAGAGACGCGGGCGGACTCGTTCTGTCCGATCGCCAGCGTCAGGGACACCAACAGGACCGCGGGGACGAACAGCGCGACCCCCTTCTTGGACTGAAGCGCCTCTACGATGGTGGCAAAGGTCATTCATTTCTCCTGTGGCCGTGCAGCACCGCCAGCGTTAACTGTGACCTACTCGCTGGGCTGCTTGTACTTGATGATGTCGTCGGCGCGAAGCCATTCGGGCGAGCCCGGTGGAAGCTTGGTAAGCGCCCGCTTGGCGAACCTTTGCGCCTCCTTGATGTTGCCCTCCGCGAAGCGGCCCTGCGCGGTCGCGATCTCGGCCTGGGGCAGATAGGCGTCGCCCTTCTTAACGAGGGCTGTTCCCAACAGGTTGTACGCGGTCGCGTGCTGCGGGTCGGCCGCCGAGGCGCGCTTCAGGAGGCCGATTACCTCGTCCAGCACCGCCCTGTCCTCGCTTCCCAGCAGCGCCTGGGCCAGCTGCACCTGGAGCAGAGGCTCGTTGCCGCCCGCCAGCTGCAGGGCCTTGCGCAGCGGCGCAACGGCCTCGCGCTGCTTGCCGCCCTGGTAGTGGAAGCTGCCCTTGATCTCCCAGAAATACTGGTTCTGCGGGTGCTCCCGGATGAGGGCCTCCACCTCGCCGATAGCCTGGTCGCACCGGCCCGAGCAGTTGCGCGCGATGGCGCGGGCGTAGCGCGCGGGCAGGCTCGTATCCTTTGCAGGATAGCGGTTGAAGACCGCCTGCGGCGATTCGAGGTAGCCTGAGATCTTGGCCCGCACCAGGTCGTGCCGCAGCTGCAGCTCGGGCGAATCCTTCTTGTTGACATACTGGCTCTTGCCCACCAGCTCCCGCAGCCGGGCGATGCGGTCGGCGGCGACCGGATGGCTGCGGACGAACGGGTCCTGGTAGGTAGACGACACGTACTCCTGCTGGGCGAAGCCCTCGAAGGTGTCCAGCATGCCTCGGCCGGACTGCTGCGTGGACTCCAGGTATCGCAGTCCTGCCTGGTCGGCAGCCGATTCCTGGGAGCGGCGCTCGCTGAGCATGGAGCGCATGAGCATCTCCTGGGCGCCCATTCCCACGCCTATACCTGCGGTGCCGGCCTCCCTCCCTGCCTCGCCCCCTTGGGCGGCCCCGGCGACCGCGGCGCCGATGCCGAGAACCATGAGGAGCAGCGCCTTGGTCTGGTCGCGCGCAATGCGCGTTCGCAGCGCGGCGAGGTGCCCTCCGGTAATATGCCCGGTCTCATGGGCGATGACGCCGATCACCTCGTTCGGCGTCTTGGCCTGCATGATCGTGCCGTGGTTGATGAACACGTTGAGGCCGTCGACCACGAAGGCGTTGAAGGCGTCGGACTTCACAATGCGCATGGTGATGTGAGAGCCGAGGCCCGCGGCCCTGAAGATCGGTCGCGAGTAGTCCTTCAGCAGGTTCTCGGTCTCGGTATCGCGGATGAGCGGGATGCCCTGTGCTACCGCGGCCGACGAGGCCAGGCACATGGAAAGGCCGTAGAGTCCGGCGACCGTCGCCGCGCGCCAACGTACACTCCGTCCGCGGGCGCGTGTCGCCACTGCGGGCACCTTCTGGGCGGTGACGGGCCCGCCGCCGGCCACGTGGTTCTGCTGCACGCTAATTTCCCTCGCTGCTGCAGCCCGGCTCGACTGCTTCCGTTGCGTGTGTACCGGCGACCGAGGCGCTGGTTCAACTAGGCAACTCGAACCGGCCCAACTATAAGCCCCTGCTGCCGGCGCGCGCCTCACATTATCGCGTGCGCACCGGTCCTACACGGTTCGGTCGAATGCGCCGATTAGGGCCGAACCATGGCGGTTTCAGGGCTCCAGCGCGCGGGCGCATGGAGCCGGCAGTCGGATAACCGATGGCGACCACGATGGCGACAACACGACCCACGATCAGCCGTGCCGCGGCCGGACTGCGGCCCTCGCAGCGCAGCGCCATTGCGCCGTTCATCGTCATGGACGTGATGCAGGCCGCAGCCGAGCGCGAGGCGCAGGGGCACGGCGTCATCCACATGGAGGTGGGCCAGCCCAGCACGCCGGCGCCGCGGGCGGCGCTGGCCCGCGTGGCGCAGGCGCTGGAGCGCGAGACGCTGGGCTACACAGTGGCCCTCGGCCTGCCGGCGCTGCGCGAGCGCATCGCCGGCCACTACGCCGAGCGCCACGGCGTCCGCGTGGACCCGGCGCGCGTCGTCGTGACTACCGGCTCCTCGGCGGGCTTCGTGCTCGCGTTTCTGGCCCTGTTCGACGTGGGCGCCAAGGTTGCCTTGCCGTCGCCCGGCTATCCCTGCTACCGCCACAT
>Ga0075431_100006134_pt1 | contig 11925 bp, 9 predicted proteins | sample RhiMetdeltSRZDD5_FD_75297 | JGI IMG/M metagenome (GOLD analysis project Ga0075431, IMG submission 75297) | Populus rhizosphere microbial communities from Tennessee, USA - Rhizosphere MetaG P. deltoides SRZDD5 | ecosystem: Host-associated > Plants > Roots > Rhizosphere > Soil | place: USA... | reverse complement strand
CCGAGGACCCCGCCCGCATCGCCGACATCCACCAGCGGCTCGGCGACATAGGCGCCTACGCCGCGCCCGCCAAGGCGGCGCGCATCCTGGCGGGTCTCGGCTTCGACGCGGCGGCCCAGCAGCGCGCGTGCGCCGAGCTCTCCGGCGGCTGGCGCACGCGCGTGGCGCTGGCCGCGGTGCTGTTCACCGAGCCTGACATCCTCCTCCTCGACGAGCCCACCAACTACCTGGACCTGGAGGGGACGCTGTGGCTGGAGGACTACCTGCGCGACTACCCGCACACCGTTGTGATCGTCAGCCACGACCGCGATCTCTTGAACCGCGCCGTCACGTCGATCCTGCACCTCGCCCAGGGCCGGCTCACGCTCTACGGCGGCGGCTACGACCAGTTCGAGGAGACGCGGCGCGAGAAGCAGCGCCTCGATTCGAAGCTCAAGAAGAAGCAGGAGGACGAGCGGCGCCACATCGAGGCGTTCATCGCCCGCTTCAAGGCCAAGGCCTCCAAGGCCGCGCAGGCGCAGAGCCGCATGAAGGCGCTGGCGCGCATGCAACCCATCGCCGAGGAGATCGAGGAGCGGGTGGCGCCGTTCGTGCTCCCCAACCCGGCCAAGGCGTTCGCCAGCCCGCTGGTGCGGCTGGAGGGAGCGGCCGCGGGCTACGTGCCCGGCCAGCCGGTGCTGCGCGGCCTCGATCTGCGGCTCGATGCCGACGACCGCGTGGGCCTGCTCGGCGCCAACGGCAACGGCAAGAGCACCTTCGCCAGGCTGATCGCCGGCCGCATGGCGCCCATGGGTGGGCGGCGCTACGCCTCCGACAAGATGACGGTGGGCTACTTCGCCCAGCACCAGATGGAGGACCTGCCTCCGCGCCTCACGCCCTACGACCACATGGTGAGGCTGCTGCCCGACGCCAGCGAGGCGCAGCGGCGGGCACGGCTCGGCACCCTGGGCTTCGGCATCGACAAGGCCGATACGCGCGCCGAGAAGCTCTCGGGCGGCGAGAAGGCGCGGCTGCTGCTGGCACTGGCCGCATTCCATAGGCCCCACCTGCTGATCCTGGACGAGCCCACCAACCACCTCGACGTGGACGCGCGCGAGGCCCTGGTGCGAGCGCTCAACGACTACGAGGGCGCCGTCATCCTGATCAGCCACGACCGCCACCTGGTCGATGCCTGCGCCGACCGGTTGTGGATCGTGCGCGGCGGTACTGTGCGCCCCTACGAGGGGGACATGGCCACGTACCGCGTGGAGTGCCTGGCGGAGCGTGGCGGCGAGCCGGTGGCGCCGCGTGGGTCGGGATCGGCCAAGACGGATGGGCCGGCGCGGCTCTCCCCGCAGGAGGCGCGGCGCGTTGCGGCCGAGGCGCGCGCGGCCCTGGCTCCGCTGAAGAGGAAAGTGGCGGCGGCGGAGGCGGAGATCGAGGGGCTTACCGCCAAGATCGGCGAGATCGACGCGGCGCTTGCCGACACCGGCCTCTATGCGCGCGATCCGGCCGGCGTGCAGGCGCTGGCGCGTGAGAGGGGCGCGCTGGTGCGCTCCCGGGAGGCTGCGGAGGAGGCCTGGCTTGCCGCCAGCGAGGCCTACGAGCGCGGCGAGGCCGAGGCCAAGGCAAGCCTCCCCGGCGAACCGCCTTGACCTTGCGGCAGGCGTTCAAGATCAGGCGAAGGCTTCGACCAGGCTTGCCGTCTATCGGGCCTGGCGTGCCTTCCAGGCTTTGATGGATTTGAGCGCGGCTTGGATATGGCTGTCCGCATCCCCTGCCGTCAGAACCGACGCGATCCTGCCGTCAGGTGTAATCACGTAGGATGTTCGGCCGGCGAAGAAGCTGCCGCCGAACCGGACGAGGACGTCGTAGGCCTTTACAACCTTTCCCTCGGGATCGGCAGCAACCGGGAACTTGTCGCGGCATCCCATCCGTGAGAACTCACGCTGGGTCTCAATCGTATCGGTCGAGATGCCGATGACCGAGGAGCCCAACGCCTCGAGCTGCGGTGTGGCCTCGGCAAAGAGGTGCGCTTCCTCGGTGCAGACCGATGTGAAGCTCTTTGGATAGAAATACACGACGACCGGGCCCTTCTTGATGGCCTCGGAGAGCGTGAAGGTAAGGTCCGTGCCGCCCTGCGCCGCCTTCGTGGAGAAGGCGGGCGCAATCGTCCCAGCCGCCAGCTCGGACCACGCGAGGGATGGCAGCAGGCCCACGAGGGAACAGCTCAGCAGACAGCGGGCGAGGATTGACATAGATCCCTCCAGGTTGCGATGCCGCTATTCCAAGAGCGCCTTGGTACCTTCATTTTGTGACCGGAATGGGCTCGCGGGCGATGCTCAAGTCGCTGCTTGGGTGCGCCCCTCAGTGCACGATCATCCCCGTCAGGACGTAGGCCTGCAGCATCACGAGCAGACCGACCAGACAGGCGAGCGCGATCGAGTGCCAGAACACGAAGCGCAGGATCGATCCCTCGTGCCCGAACCAGTTGGTGGCCGTGGACGCCACCACGATCGACTGGGCGTCGATCATCTTGCCCATGACGCCGCCCGAGGAGTTGGCGGCGGCCATCAGCACGGGCGGCAACCCCAGCTGCTCGGAGGTGATCCTCTGCAGGTTGCCGAACAGCACGTTGGAGGCCGTGTCCGATCCCGTCAGCGCCACGCCGAGCCAGCCGAGCAGCGTGCCGAAGAAGGGATAGAGGACGCCGGTACCTGCGAAGGCGAGGCCGAGCGTGGCATCGATGCCCGAGAGGCGGGTGAGCGTGCCGATCGCCAGCATGGCGGAGATCGTGACGAGCGAGTAGGCGCACACGCGAATGGTGCGGGCGTAGGACGTCACCAGCTGCCAGGGCGAGAAACCCATCAGAAGGCCGGAGACGACTGCAGCGATCAGCATACCGGAGCCGGTGTAGGACAGCCACGTGAAGGTGAACACCGCGGCCTCGGGCGTCGGTGCGCTGGCGACCGGCGGCACCTGGTTGATCATCTTGTGAAGGTCCGGAACCGGGTAGGACCACGTGGCGATCGGGTTGACCAGCCCCTTGAACCAGTCGGTGCCCCACAGCAGCAGGACGGCGCACACGATGATCCACGGCAGCAGCGACATCCACACCTCGGCCCGCGTCGGCGGCGGCCCCGGCTTGTCGGGCGGTGCGGTCATGGTCGCCGCCGAGTCGTCACGCGTGCGCAGCGCCGGCGACGTCCAGATGCGGCCGGGCTGCCAGACCTTGAGGAAGAGGATGAGGCACGCCATGGAGATGAGCGACGCGCCGATGTCGACGATCCACGGATTGATGAAGTTCGAGATCAGGAACTGCGGGACGGCGAACGTGACGCCCGTGACGAGGATGGCCGGCCAGATCTCCATCATGCCGCGGAAGCCGGCGAATACCCAGATCAGCCAGAACGGCACGATCAGCGAGAAGAACGGCAGCTGCCGGCCGACCATGGCGCCCAGCAGGAACGGGTCGATGCCGGTGACGCTGGAGAGGCCGGCAATGGGCGTGCCGAGCGCGCCGTAGGCCACCGGCGCGGTGTTGGCGATGAGCGACAGGCCGGAGGCCGCGAGCGGCGAGAAGCCGAGGCCGATGAGGATGGCGCCCGTCACGGCTACCGGCGTGCCGAAGCCCGAGGCACCCTCGAAGAAGGCGCCGAACGAGAAGGCGATCAGCAGGAGTTGCAGGCGGCGGTCGCCTGTGACCCCGCCGATGGTGGTCTGCAGGGTCTTGAACGCACCTCTCTCCACCGTGAGCCGGTAAAGGAAGATGACGTTGAGCACGATCCAGCCGATCGGGAAGAAGCCTGTCACCGCCCCCAGGATCGAGGCCCGCACCGACATGTCGGCCGGCATGGTGAAGATGAGGATCGCCACCAGGTTGGCCGCGATCAGCGCGATCACGGCGGCGACGTGGGCCTTAACCTTGTTGGACGCGATCAGAATGAGGAGCGTCACCACCGGAATGGCGGCGGCAATTGTGGAGAGCGCGGCGTTGCCGAGGGGATTGTAGACTTGGTCCCACATGGATGTCCTCCGCGCTTGGAGGGGTTTCGCCGGCGCACGCGCTCCCGAAGCCTGCCGATGGCCGCTCAGTGCGACGGCCGCCGCCCGGGGCGTAGCACATCGTCCGCCCAGTCGAACGGCCGAGCCTGCGCATTGGTTTCACCCGCGGTTGCACCCGCCTGCGCAGACCAGGGGCGCTCTCCGCGCATCCCGGCAACGGTGGCGATGCGGACGATGCCGGCCTCGACGGTCAGGGCGTGAGCGCCGCGCCTGAACAGTTCGTCGATGTCGATGACCGTTCCCGACGGTCGGCAACGTGCGGGCTTGCGGAACGGCAGGATCAAGATCGCGGCCATGGCGCAGTCGTCGCGCAGGGCCGCGCCCGACCTGGCGACGGCTACGCGCAGGCCTTTGACGTACGCCATACAACCCTGTCGGTCGCAGTGGAAGGCGGACGCCTTGGCAGCCTCCGCAGGGGGGCGGCCGTCGCCGTCGTGCTCCAGCCAGCGCGCCAGCTCGTAGCTGGAGCCGCGGCCGGCCAGCGCCGAGAGCCGGCCGTCTGGCCCGCGCACCGCAACCAGGGCGGCTCCGCGCCCGATCAGGATATCCGGGCGCTGCCCCATCGGCGCCAGCATCAGGCCGAGGGTGATCGGCAGCACGCCGAGCAGCCGCCAGCGCGCGCCCCACAAGGCGCCCCACAGACCACCCACGACGATGAGCGCGAACGCCGGCGTTGGGATCGCCGATACGCGCCCCACCGCGCCGGGCAGCCCCGATACGATGTGGGCGCACCACATCATGGCGTCGATGCCGAGGCCCATCAGCCAGAGCGGGCCCGCCTCGAGGCCCACGGCCATGGCCACCAGCGCCGCCAGCGCCGCGGGCATCACCACGAGGTTGCAGATCGGGATGGCCAGGAGGTTGGCCAGCATCGCGAACGCCTGCGTGTTGTGGAAGTGGTAGATGCCGAACGGGGCCACGGCGAGGCTCGCCACCAGCGTCGTGGTGAGGATGCCGCCGAGGAACAGGAGCCCCCTGGCGAGCCAGCCACGTTGCCCCACGCCGCCGCCGACGTTGCGCAGGCGCAGCCATTCGTAGGTGGAGACCAGCGCCACCACGGCGGCGAACGACATCTGGAACCCGGCATCGAGCAGGCTCTCGGGCCACAGGATCAGGATGGCGAGCGCCGCCAGCGCCACGTTGCGCAGCGCAATGGCCGGGCGGTCGAGCAGCACGGCCAGGAACATGATGGAGATCATGATGTAGGAGCGAACGGTGGCGAACGCCGCGCCCGAGATCATGAGATAGCCGAAGGCACCCAGCATGGCGCCGGCCGCGGCCCACTTCTTGATGGGATAGCGCAACGCGATCGCCGGGATGGCGGCCAGGGCCAGGCGGATGCAGAGGAACACCGCGCCGGCCATGACCACCATATGCAACCCAGAGATGGACAGGATGTGGAACAGGCCGGAGTCGCGGAACGCCTGGTTGGTGGCTTCGGAGATGCCGCCCCGCTCGCCGGTGATGAGCGCGTTGGCGATGGCGCCGGTCTCGCCCGGCAGCGCCGCAAGGATGCGCGCGCCGATGGACTGGCGCACGCGGGCGACGGCCGCGGCGAGCCGCAGAGCGAGCGGCGGCGGCGGCGCATCGGCATCGACCTCGGCCGCGCCATCGGCTGAGCCGACGGCGCCGAGGCCGAGAAACCAGGCGGCACGCGCAAAGTCGTAGTCGCCGGGCAGCGACGGCCCCGGCGGTGGGTTCAGCGTCGCCCTGAGGCGCACGCCATCGCCGGGCTTGAGGGCCGGGTTCTCGGCGCGGGTGACGATGCGCACCCTCAGCGGCCAGGCCTGCGCCTCGTGCTTCTCCAGGGCGACGACACGGATGGTGACACGCTGGCCCTTGCCGGCACGCGGCTCGACCAGCTCCACGTGGCCATAGACGTCGAGAGACCGTGCCAGGCCCTGCATTCGGCTCTGTGCCTGGCCCTGGACTACAGGCGCCCGGACGAGCTCCGTGCGCAGCTTCGCCGCAGCCAGACCAAGGGTGATGGCGAGCAGCGCGGCCGTGACGAGACCGCCAAGGCCGGTCCTCGGTCCGGCAAGGTGCAGCGCCAGAGCAGCCACCGCCGGCATGAGCGCGACGAGCGTCAGCGGCTCGATGGGGAGGGCGAAGTAGACAGCGATACCGGCGCCGAACAGCACCGGCAGCCACAGGAACCAGCGCTCCTGCTCGGTCTCCAGCAGGCGCGCAATCACCGCAAGAAGCCGGGCTGTCACCGTGCCCGCAGGCGCGCTGCGGCGGGCACCGAACGGCCAAGCCCCGGCCCCGCCGCCGACTTGCGCCATGCCGCGCGCCCCTCATCTGGTGACGGCCGACACGGAACAGCGGCTGTCTGATGAATGGAGTCCAGCACACGGAGTGTGCGTCGGCAAGCGGTAAAGCGGCGCCCCGATTCGCGTCCATTTCTGCGGCGCCGGCGCCCACTGTTCGGCTTATCCACCGGGAATGAAGGACGCGATCAGCCCGCACCGCCACTCTCTCCGCGGTTATCCACTTCCAGCGGTCGCCCAAGCTTTCGAATTGCCGGATTCGGGCTTGCAGGTGGCCAGACCGGAAACTGGAGCCGACTCGGCCAGTGCGGGGGCGGAGGTGCTGGCGAGCGGGTGAGGCCGAGCATGGATCGACGCATCAGAGACAAGCTGCAGATCGCAGGCGCTTCGGACGAGTACATCATGAGCCGCAGGGTCGAGGTGTCGGTGCACAAGCCAACGGACGAGGAGCGCCGGAAGGGGCGGCTCCGTCGGCGCTACTTCACCGGACCGCACGAGTACATGCAGGAGAGCCTGGAGCATATGCGGATGGTCGCCAGGCGACTGGAGATGGAGGAACCATCCCTGCTGTCGATCGAGCAGTCGATCGACATGGTCATCATGCATTGGGTGACCCACGATGATGTGCGGGTGTGGCGCGCGCCGGCCGAGGACGCCGCGGTCGGCCTGATGACGGCCTTCTTCCCGGAGATGCTGCGCGTGGAGCTTGTTCACCTTTACGACGAGGACACGGCTGGCAAGCTCTCCCATCGCGTCGAGCTGGCGACCAGCCCGTTGCCCGCCGCCATGAGAGACAGCTTCGCCGCAGAGTGGCAGGAGATATGGGAGGCCGGCGGCGAGACGGAGGCGATGCAGGAGAGCGCATGGCTCCGCGATGGGTTGGCTGAGGATATCAAGGCCAGACCGAGAAGCCCCGTCGTCAAGACTTTGCTGGGCAGGCTCGCTGCCGAAGCAGCAGCAGCACGTACGGCTCGCTAGGCGTTCCTGTGAGTCTCAAGAGACTGTGATGCCCGGCGGGACTCCGCCCTGCGGCCGTCGGCGACGTTTCAATTCCAAGAAGCAGCCGAACTTTCGACCAGCCCTGGCCGTATTCACTGTCCATCGTTCAATAACGGTGAGTCGACAGTGCATCAAAGAGTTGCGGCTACTCGCTCCCAAGCCGAGCTCGTCGAGGATCTGGCGCAATGACCGCTGACGTGGCAACGCCCAAGTCACAGAGATCACGCACCGCGATGGCCCACGCCACAGCGTCCCCCGACGGCCGCACGGATGGTGTGCCAACGCCATTCTACGATCGCCTCATGTCCATGATCGACGCCACCGCCCAGGAAAACACCCCTGCAGTGTGGAACGACGGCGTCGATGGCACTCCGCCCGTTGCCGGCCACAGGTGGAGCATCCCTTATCCGATCGCCTGTGCGGCCGGCTTTGTCGTGGCGCTGGCTGCGGGGGGCGCCATCATGGCATTGCAGGTGGGCCAGAAAGAGCCGCCTGTGGTCGCCGCTGCCGATGCCCCCGAAGCGGCATCGCGAGTCGTTGCCAGCGCCGCCACGGCCGACGCGCCAGCCGGGCGGCTCCTCCCGGCGGCAGGGCCCGACGGCCAGGGACCACTGGGCGTCGAGGGGAGGCAGGCGGGCGACGGTGGACTTGTCACCGGCGCCACGTCGGCCGCAAAATCCGACGCGCCGCCGGCGGACTCGTCCGTGCCTGGCCGGCCGACGGAGAGCGTTGCCCCTGATCTGGAGATACCGCGCGCCGATCCGCCAGACGCGCGTGCCTCCGCCGAGGCGACCGAGACCGAGCCAAGTGCCCCTGCTGTGGATGCAACCACCGAGCCGCCGCTGCCGGCGGACCCGTCATGGGCGACAGCGCTCGCGCCTGCGGTCGAGAAGACCGGACCTGAGGCCAACCGAGGAAACGCTCCTGCCGCCGGCCATATGGCCCGGATCGTCTCCGGCGTGAACATGCGTGCCGGTCCGAGCAACAGCCAAGCCGTGGTCGCGACTATTCCCAGGGGCAGCCGGGTGGAGGTGATCGATTGCCGGCAATGGTGCGAGGTGATCTTCACGGGACAACGAGGGTGGGTCTACAAGAGCTTCATCGACCCATCGCCAGGCCCCGGCGGGCGCTGACCAGGCAGGCGGAACGCGAAGCCGGCGGCGCGCCATTTACGGCGCGCAATAGCTCAACCTTGCCTACTCCGCCAGCGAGGCCTTCTTGGCGGTGGGTTTGGCGGCCGGTTTGGCGGGGGCAGGCTTGGGTGCCGGCGCGGGCACCGCCGCCTTGCCGATCGCCCCTGCTGACGGCGCAGCAGGGGCCGGCGGAGAGACCGCGGCCTTGTCCGGAGTCGTGCCGCTCGCGAGCACCGCGCGGCATTCGGCGGGCAGCTGATCGAGGGTGAGATAGCGCCGCTCGGGAGCGGGCGTGGCGGGCTTGGACGGCGGCGGGGTGGCGACCACCGGCTTGGGCTTGACGAGCTTCAGCCAGCGGGTGAGCTCGGCGCCGCAGCCGTCGTTGTCGTCGTCGACCGACGGCTGGCCCTCGCAACCAGCGCTGCCCTTGGGACAGGCCATGCGGATGTGGAAGTGATAGTAGTGGCCCCAGTACGGGCGGATCTTGCTCAGCCAGTCGCGGTCCTTCTCGTTCTTGGAGGCCTCGCACACCGCCTTCTTGATGGCCGGATGCACCAGCACCCGCTCCACCGCCTTGTAGCTCGCGGCGCGCTTGAGGAGGCGCACGTGGGCCTCCGTCCATACCTTGGGATTTACCGAAACAGCATCGTCGGCCAGCATGGAGGTGGCGGACAGCTCCTCGCGCTCCTTCTCGCTCAAGCGCCGGTCTGGCATGGGTGTGAACCACACGTCGGCGTCGAGGCCGACCTGGTGGCTGGCGTGGCCCGTGAGCATAGGGCCGCCGCGCGGCTGGGAGAGGTCGCCCACCAGCAGGCCGGGCCAGCCATCGTGCTCCCTGGAGTCGACGGCGAGCTTCTCGACCAGCGCGATCAGGTCGGGATGGCCCCAGTTGCGGTTGCGGGAGAGGCGCATGGCCTGCCAGGCCGGACCGTCGATGGGCAGCGCAGAGGCGCCGGCAAGGCAGCCCTTGGCGTAGAAGCCGATGGAGCGGGCGGCAAGCGGGGCCGGCGTCCTGGCCGCACCGAACAGCTCCTTGGCCGGCGTGGGCTTCGGCTTGGCTGACTTCGAGGGCGCCTTCTTGGCCGCGGCCTTCTTCAGCGCAGCCTTCGCCGGTCCCTTGCCGGCATCCGCCCGCTTGGAGGCGGCAGCGGACAGCGGCCCGTCTTGCACGACGAGCAGGGCTGGCACGACGAGAAGGGCTGGCAGCGCCAGCAGCGCCGCAAGGCCCAACGCTAAGGTGGGAAAGCGCATTTCCCCCATCTCCCGGATCCATCGTTGGCCGAAGCCTACCCCGGCTGGCGGTGGTAGGGCTAGCCGGACTTCGACATTGCCTTAAAAGCTGCCAAACCTGCGCCCGCGGCAAGAGCCGCCGAGGCCACCGCGTTCCAGCCGGCAAAGGAGAGCCCCAGGAAGCGCCAGGAGGCCACCCCGCAGGTGGCCGGCACCCGGTCCAGGTTCATGGCATTGAGGTCGAAGGTGGGCAGCTCGGAGGGCGTGGCGCAGGTGGAGGGCGGGTCCCAGAATTTCCACTCGGCGCCGGCCTGGTAGACGCCGACCCCGGCGTTAATCACGAATGCGAGGCTCACCGCAGCCAGCAGGGCGGCGGCGGCTTTGGGGCGTGGGAGGCGCAACAGGGCGAGCGCGGCGGCCAGGGCCGGGATGCCGGCGTAATAGGCGTAGCGCTGCTGCAGGCACAGCGGACAGGGCGTGTAGCCGCCGATGTGCTCGAAGCCCAGGGCGGCGAGAATGACGGCGGCGGCGATCAGCAGGACGATGCCGCCGATCGCGCTGGCCGGCAGGCGGCGGAAGTCTGAGGGAACGTGGAGAGCGTCGAGCATCGCTGTCTCCTTTGCCTCGGCTCGCGTCTTTGGATTGCGCCTTTGGATCGGGCGCCTCAGATAAAATAGCGCACGACCACGAAGCCGCCGACCAGCAGCACCACGAACGCGGTCGTCAGCAAGGTGAGGCGCCGCTCGATGAACTCGCGGATCGGCTCGCCGAACCAGTAGAGCAGGGTCGCGACGGCGAAGAAGCGCGCGCCGCGGGTGACGATCGAGGCGGCGACGAACACCCAGATGTCGAATGCAGCAGCGCCGCTGGCAATGGTGACGAGCTTATAGGGGATCGGCGTGAGGCCCTTGATCAGGATGATCCACAGGCCCCACTGGTTATAGGCGGCCCGGTAGGCTTCGAACTGGCTGGCGAGCCCGTAGAGGTTGATCACCCATTGGCCCAGCGTCTCGTAGACGAAATAGCCGATGGCGTAGCCCAAGAGCCCGCCCACGACCGAGGCCACGGTGGCGACGCCGGCGTAGTACCAGGCCTTGGACCGGTCAGCCAGCACCATGGGGATCAGCATGGCATCCGGCGGGATGGGGAAGAACGAGCTTTCCGCAAAGGACACCCAGAAGAGCGCTTGGGGCGCCTTCCGGTGGGTCGCCATCCGCATGGTCCAGTGGTAGGCGCGCTCTAGCATGGGGTGCCGTATAGCCGGCTTGCCGGCGCTTGTCAGGCCAAGTTTGCGCCGGGTGCGGCACTTTGCAGCCCGCGGTGCCCGAGTGTCCGATCCGCCTCTATTAGGCCGAGGGCCAGCTGCACGGTCTTGAACGAGCGGCGGTGGTGGGGCGTCACGCCCAGGCGCTCGATGGCGGCATGGTGCTCAGGCGTGGGATAGCCCTTGTGGCGCTCGAAGCCATAATCCGGGTAGGCGCGGGCCAGCTCGATCATCATGGTGTCGCGGGTGACCTTGGCGACGATGGAGGCGGCGGCGATCGACAGGCACTTGGCGTCGCCGCGCACGATGGCCCGGCTGGCGCACCTGAGCCGCGGCGGCATCTTGTTGCCGTCGATCAGGGCGAGCCGGGGACGGGAGGGGAGCTGCGCCACGGCGGCAGACATAGCCCACAGCGAGGCATTGAGGATATTGTCGGTGTCGATGCGGTCCACCCCGGCAACCCCCACGCCGACCTGCGCGGTGGCCAGGATCCGCAGGTAGAGGGCGCGCCGCACCTCGGGCGCGAGCAGCTTGGAATCGGCGATGCCAGCGGGGATGTTGTGCGGATCGAGGATGACGGCGGCGGCCACCACGGGGCCGGCGAGCGGGCCACGGCCCGCCTCGTCCACGCCGGCCACCGGGCCGCCGTGGATCTGGAGCTCGACAGCCTCCAGCTCGAAGCTCGCCTTCATGGCACGAATCGCTTTGCCCCGTTTCAGGGAGCTTCACGCGCGAGCTCGTGCTGAGTCAAAGCCGCAAGGGCGTTGTGCACGGTTGCGGACGGGGAAACGGCGGGATGGAGGAACGAGCCTCCGGATCATCGCGCCGGCCAGCGCTCCAGGGTGTGAGCCAGCCGGGCGAAGTCGTGCACGGAGAGCGTCTCGCCGCGGGCGGTGGGCTCAAGGCCGACGGCGGACAGCAGCGCCTCGGGATCGCGCACCAGCGGCTTCAGGCTCTGGCGCAGCATCTTGCGGCGCTGGCCGAA
>Ga0075431_100006133_pt1 | contig 11925 bp, 9 predicted proteins | sample RhiMetdeltSRZDD5_FD_75297 | JGI IMG/M metagenome (GOLD analysis project Ga0075431, IMG submission 75297) | Populus rhizosphere microbial communities from Tennessee, USA - Rhizosphere MetaG P. deltoides SRZDD5 | ecosystem: Host-associated > Plants > Roots > Rhizosphere > Soil | place: USA... | reverse complement strand
GGCCTGCCACAGGTCGGCGGGCCACTGGCCCTTCTCGGCGGATTCGATGAGGGCGGGCGTGACGCGGTCGGTGAAGAGTCGAGTGCAGGTATCGGCGAGCAGCGTCTGGAGCTCATCAGTCATGTCAGGTCCTCCAAGCTATCTCAGCCCGAGGCCCCGCGCGATGATGCCGCGCAGGATCTCGCGCGTGCCGCCGCGCAGGGAGAAGGACGGGGCATGCTGCACGAGATAGCCGAGCGTCTTCTCGAACTCGCTGCCGGTGTTCAGGTGCGGCTCGGCGCCGATCAGGGCGTGGACCAGCTCGGGAATCTCCTGCTCGAAGGTGGTGCCGATGTCCTTCACCACCGAGGCTTCGAGGTTCGGGCTCTTGCCCGCCTGGAGCATGGCCGCGACCGACAACGACATTTGACGAAGAGTATTGAGATGCGCGGTGAGCCGGCCGACGAGCACCGCGGCGCGCTCGCCGGGCTCCTTACCCACCTCGTTGAGCAGCTCGAGAACCAATTTGATGGAGGAGAGATACCGCTCCGGCCCGCTGCGCTCGAAGCCGAGCTCGGTGGTCACCTGCTTCCACCCGTCGCCGTCCTTGCCCACCCGCAGCTCCTCGGGCACGAAGGCGTCCTCGTAGTGCACCTCGTTGAAGTGGTGTCCGCCCGCCAGGTCGTAGATGGGCCGGATGGAGATGCCTTTGGTGTTGCGGAGGTCCACGAGGAACTGGGAGAGGCCCTCGTGCTTCTTGTCCGGCACCACCTGGGTGCGGAACAGCGAGATGGCGAAGTCGGAGAGATGCGCGTTGCTCGTCCAGATCTTGGTGCCGTTCACCTTGTAGCCGCCCGGCACCTTCTCGGCGCGGGTGCGGATGGAGGCCAGGTCCGAGCCCGAGTCGGGCTCGCTCATCCCGATGGCGAACGACAGCTCCCCCCGCGTGATGGGCGGCAGGAAGCGCTGGCGCTGCTCCTCCGTGCCGAAGCGCAGCAGCAGCGGGCCGGACTGGCGATCGGCCACCCAGTGGGCGCTGACCGGCGCGCCGGCGGCGAGGGTCTCCTCGAGCACGACGTAGCGCTCCAGGAACGAGCGCTCGTGGCCGCCGTACTTCTTGGGCCACGTCATGCCGATCCAGCCCTTGGCGGCGAGCTTCTTCGAAAACTCCGGATGGTGCCCACCCCAAGTGCGCGGCCGCTCTTCGGCGGAGAGCTTGGGCAGCTCCGTCCGGAGGAACTCGCGGACCTCCTGGCGCAGCTTTTCCGCCTCGGGCGGCAGCTCGTGAAGCTCGAAGTTGAACGTGGCCATGGGCGAGTCCTCTCGGTGGGGCCTACCGGCCCTTGAAGGCGGGCTTGCGCTTCTCCAGCATCGCGGCGGCGCCTTCCTTGGCGTCCTCGCTGCGGTGGGCCTGGCGCGCCAGCGCGTCGATGTCCTCGTGGGGGATCTGCTCGCGGAGCGCGATCATGCGGGTGATCGCCTGCTTCATGCCGGCCAGGGAGAGGGGGGCATTCTCGGCGATCTGACGGGCCAGCTCGTAGGTGACGCGCTCGATGTCGACGGGGGCGACGAGCTGATGCACCATCCCGATCTCGTAGGCGCGCTTGGCGTCGATGGGCCGGCCCGTGAAGAGGAGATGCCGGGTATGCGCGGGGCCCAGGATCTCCACCAGCTTCTGCCCCAGCGCGAAGGGCACGAGCAGGCCGATACGCGCCAGGGGCATGCCGAAGCGCGCGCCCTCGGCGGCGACGCGGAGGTCGCAGTGCAGCGCCAGCTCGCAGCCGCCCGCGATGGCGTCGCCGTGCACCATGGCGATGGTCGGGTGCCGCGAGCGCTCGACCCGCTGCAGCACCTGGGTGACGCCGCTCTCGGGATCGCCCTTGGGATCGTCCTGTCGCGCGCGCATCTCGCGGAGGTCCATCCCCGAGCAGAATGCGGGCCCCTCGCCGCGGACCACCACCACGCGCACGTCGGGATTCTTGTCCAGCGCGTCCATGTGCTCGACCAGCCCCGTCAGCATGGCGCGGTTCATCGCGTTGCGCCGGTCGGGCCGGTTCATGGTCAAGGTGGCGACACCCGCGTCGATCTTCAGCAAGAGCTCGTCGGCCATGTCTTGTCCTAGCGCAGCAGTTGTCTGGCGATGACCATGCGGTGCACTTCGCTGGGGCCTTCGCCGATGCGGCGGACGCGGGCTTCGCGGTACCAGCGCTCCAGCGGAAACTCCTTGGACACGCCGTAGCCGCCGTGGATCTGCACGGCGGCGTCGATGACGCGGCCGAGCACCTCGCTCGAGTAGAGCTTGGCGATGGAGGCTTCCACGCGCGCGTCCTCGCCGCGGTCGGCCTTCCACGCGCCCGACCAGATGATCCAGCGGCAGGCGCGCAGCTCCACCTCGGCGTCGGCCAGCATCCACTGGATGGCCTGGCGCTGGGCCAGGGGCTGGCCGAAGGTGGACCGCTGCTTGGCGTGCGCGATGGCCATGCGATGAGCAGCCACCGCCACCCCGAGATTGCAGGCGGAGTAGGGGAAGCGGTTCTTCACGAGGAGGTCGAAGGCCAGGTCGAGGCCCTGTCCCTCGGCGCCCACGAGCGCGTCGCCGGGAAGCACGCAGTCCTCGAACACCACGTCGTTGGGGCGGGCGGCGGTGCGAATCACCTTGATCTCGCTCGTGTGAAAGCCCGGGGTGCCGTGCTCCAGGATGAAGCACGAGATGCCGGCGCGACCCTTGCCCTTGTCGGTGCGCGCGAACACCACGCCCCACGGCGCGTCGTGCGCGCGCGAGATGAAGACCTTCCGCCCGTTGAGCACCCACTTGTCGCCGCGCTTCTCCGCGCGGGTCTGGATGGCGCCGGCGGGATCGGACCCGCCCGAGGGCTCGGTGATGGCGAAGAAGGTCTGCCAGCCCTCGCGAATCGTGGGGATCGCGTACTTCTCGATCTGGGCCTTCGTGCCCGCCCAGATCGCGGGCGGAGGATAGCGGCCGAACACGCCGCAGCCGGGCACGTAGAGGCCCATGCGGTGCTGCGACATCTCCTCCAGCGCCACGCACATCCCGAACGTGTCGAGCCCGCCGCCGCCGTACTCCTCGCGGGCGCCCAGCGCCCAGAGACCAGCCGCCCTCGTCATATCAGACAAACGCTTGTGGTCGTCGTCGGCGAGGTCCTCGGCGTCGGGATCCACCCGCTGCTCGGCCGGAATGATCTCTTCCTGGACGAAGCGCCGGATCTGCTCGGCGAGCATCCGCAATTCGTCGGGAAGGGTATAGCCGGGGAAGGACGGCATCGAGCGCTCCGGGGCGGTTAGGTGCCGGCTAGTCGTACGGCTCGCGGTGTCGCATCTCCACGAAGAGCCCGTTGCACTCCCGCGGGTGCACCCAGGCGATGCGGTCACCACGCTGGTCGACGCGCACGCCTTCTTTGCGGAGATGCTCCGCCGCGCCGGGCACGTCCTTGGTCTCGAAGCCCACCAGGTACACGCCCTCGCCGTTCTTGGCGAGGAAGCGGCCGGCCGCCTTGTCGGGGTCCGTCGGCATGAGCAGCTCGATGTGGCCGGAGCCCAGGGGAAGGATGGCGCTCTTGAAGCCGAACTCCTTGGAGTCCAGCCGGTGGTGCTCCTTCAGGCCGAACAGCCGCTGGTAGCGCTCCACGGCCTCGTCGAGGTCGCGAACGACCACGGTCAGCTCGATCACGTCGCCCAGCATTGGGGAGGCCATATTCGACCGTGAAGGGACTTTACCCGAATCAGGCAAGGCCCACAACCCCGCCGGGGCTGCGCTCCCATAGCATCTTTGCTAGACTCCGCTGTGGACTGGGCCAAGGATGCAGCGACGAACGTTCCTCGGAATGCTCGCGGGCGGTCTGCTCGTCGCGCCGAGTGCCGCGCGCTCGCAGCCGGTGGGGGAGATATATCGGATCGGCTACCTGCGGAGCACCAACTCGCCGGCCCTTCGCAAGAGCTTCCTCGGAGGTCTCCACGATCTGGGGTACATCGAGGGTCGGAACTTTGTCGTGGAGTACCGATTTTCGGATGGGCGCTCCGATCGCTTTCCAAGGCTTGCCGCCGAGCTCGTGCAGGCTAATGTCCACGTGATCGTCACGAGCGGAACCCCGGCCACGCTTGCCGCGAAACAGGCGACGCAGACGATTCCGATCGTATTTGCGAGCGCGGGTGAGGTGGTGCTGAAGGGGATCGTGGAGAGCCTGGCGCGGCCCGGCGGCAACGCGACGAGGCTCCAGATCCAGGTTGGCTGGGCGAAGGGACTTCAGCTGCTCAGGGAGGCTGCCCCCAAGACCACCCGGGTGGTCTATCTCCACGATCCCGCCACCTACACCGCCGCGACCCTCCAGGACGTTCTTGACCAGTTACGCGCTGCCGCGCAGGCGCAGAACGTGGCGCTGCAGCTTGTCGCGCTGACCGATCCGAACGCCGTCGAACAGGCGTTCGCGCGGTTCGGACGCGGCACGAATGGGTTGATCGTCGAGCCGGCGCCCGCGCTGGTGTTCAAGGCCGAGCAGATCGCCAAGCTTGCCCTTCAGCGGCGGCTCCCCTCGACCGGGTACGGCCGTGTCTTTGCGGACGCGGGCTGTCTAATGTCGTACGGGGAGGATCTCGCCGACATGTATCGCCGCGCCGCTGTCTATGTCGACAAGATTCTGAAGGGTGCCAAACCTGGCGATCTTCCCGTCGAGCAGCCCACCAAGCTCGACCTGGTCATCAACCTCAAGACCGCCAAGGCGCTAGGCTTGACGGTGCCACCGCCGCTCGTGCTGCAGGCGAATCACGTGATTCAGTAGGTTCGCACTTTCGTCGAGGCAGCACGCGATCCCACCCTGGATCGGCGGCACAGTGGGGCGCCGAATCCTTCACTTTCGGAGGAATGCATGGCTCGGAAGCGCTGGTCCCTGTCGGTCCCGCAGGACGGATTCACCCTCGCCGAGCATGCCGCCCTCGCCCGCGAGGCGGAGGCGTGGGGCTACGCAGATGCCTGGTCGTTCGAGTCGGACGGGCTCGATTGCTTTTCGCCGCTCGCCGTCATCGGGATGATCACGAATCTCCGCCTCGGCACCGCCATCGCCAACGTGTACACGCGGGGGCCGGCCACGCTGGCCCAGTGCGCGGCCGGGGTCGCCGACGTCGCGCCGGGCCGGTTCATCCTCGGGCTCGGCTCAGGCTCCCAGGTCATCATCGAGAAGTGGAACGGCGGCCGCTTCGACAAGCCGGCCACCCGCGTGCGGGAGATGGTGCTGTTCCTCCGCCAGGCGCTGACCGGCGAGCGCGTCGTTTTCAAGGGGAAGACGTTCGAGGTGGACGGCTTCCGACTCACCAAGCCGCCCAGCAAGCCCGTACCCATCTACGTCGCCGCGCTGCGCCCCGGCATGCTGCGCGTGGCCGGCGAGGTCGCCGACGGCGTCATCCTCAACTGGCTGGCCCCCGAGGACGTGCCGAAGTCGGTGAAGGTGGTGCGCGAGGCGGCGGAGAAGGCGGGCCGCGATCCCGAGTCAGTCGAGATCACGGCGCGCATCTTCGTGAACCTCGACCCCGTCACGCCGGAGTCCGAGCTGGCCGTGCGCCGTCACGTCGCGGGATACCTGAATGTCCCCGTCTATCGCCACTTCCAGGAGTGGCTGGGGCGCACCGAGGCGCTGGGGCCGATGTGGCGGGCGTGGGAGGCGGGCGACCGCAAGGCCGCCGTCGCCGCCATCCCCCAGACCCTGCTCGACGACCTCTTCACGCGCGGAGCGCTCCCCGAGATCCGCCGGCGGCTGATCCGGTACTTCGACGCGGGGCTCGAGACGGCCTTCCTCGCGCTCTCGACCACGGAGCCCGATCCCGCGCGCAAGCAGGCCATCGTCCGCGAGGCGCTGCGGGTGATCGCATCCTAGAGTCCGGTCCGGGGGCCTCCGGGCCGTCCATCGTCCGCGGCATCGTGGGACAGGCCCAGCCCATTCTCGTGGGGCAGCTCGCGCTGATGGCCTTCGCGGTGGTAGACACGGTGCTCACCGGCCACGCCTCCGCCGTGGACCTCGCGACGATGGGCCTGGGGCTGAGCGTCTACTCCACCGTGTTCGTCGGCCTGCTGGGGGCGGTGAGCGCGCTCAACCCCATCATCGCCCAGCACTACGGCGCCGACCGCCACGCGGCGATCGGCGTCGCCTACGTGCAGGGGCTGTGGATGGCGCTGATCCTGTCGGCGGTCGGCTTCGTCATCCTCGCGTTTCCGCAGCTCTGGCTGGGGTGGCTCCACGCGCCGCCCGAGGTCGAGGCGCTGGTGACGCAGTACCTCCGCGTGCTGAGCCTCGGCTTGCCGGGCTCGCTCCTGTTCCGCGCCATCTACGCGCTCAACACCGCCGTGTCTCGGCCCCGCGTCGTCATGACGCTGCAGCTCATGGGCCTCGGCCTCAAGATCCTGCTGAGCTACGCGCTGATCTACGGCGCGCTGGGCCTCCCGCGCTTGGGGGCGGTCGGCGCCGCCCTCGCCTCCGTGCTGGTGTTCTGGGCCCTCTTCGCCACGGGCCTCGCCTACATGCGCCGCGACCCGTTCTATCGCCGCTTCGCGATCCACTGGGAGCGGCCGCGCTGGCCTATCCTGCGCGAGCTGTTCGGGCTCGGCATCCCCATGAGCCTCTCCTACACGCTGGAGGCCACGTCCTTCACCGTGATCACGCTCCTCGCCGCGCGGCTCGGGACGACGGTGATGGGCGGTCACCAGGTGGTGGCCAACTTGGCCGCCGTCTGCTTCATGATCCCGCTGTCACTCTCGATCGCCACCGCCACCCTCACCGCCCAGTCCATCGGCGCGGGTGACGGGCGCCGGGCGCACGCCACCGCGCTGACCGGCATGAGGATGGGCGCGATCGTCGCCGTCGTTACCGTGACCGTGCTGTGGGCCCTGCGGGCCGGCATCGTGCGGCTTTACACGAGCGACGCCGGGGTGGCGGCGATGGCCCTCACGCTGATCCCGTATCTCGCCGCCTTTCACCTGTTCGACGCGCTGCAGACGGTGGCCACCTTTGTCCTGCGGGCGTACAAGGTCGCGGTGGCGCCCACGGTGGTTCACGCGGCGGCGCTCTGGGGCGTCGGCGTGTTCGGCGGCTATCAGGTGGCCTTCCGCGGAGCCTGGGGCCCGTCGTGGGGTATCGCGGGCATGTGGATGATGCAGGCCATCGCGCTGGCGGTGGCCGCGGTGCTCCTCGTCACCTACTACCTCGGCTCCCCGCGGTTCCGGCCTGTGCGCGCGGCGTAAGCGAGGAGGCCGCCTCTGCCCTTCGCGGGACCCTCTTCGCGGGCGGGCGCATGCAGGCGCGGTTCTCCCCGCGCACCTTCGTGTGGATGGTCACCTTGCTGCTGGTAGGGAGCGGGCTCGCCCTGTTGCTCCGGCGCTGAGGCGGCGCTACTGTGCGCGGTTCTCGCTCTGCTGCCAGCCTCCGCCGAGCGCCTTGTAGAGGCGCACCACCGCCAGCATCTCGCTGAGCTGTGTGCGCACCAGGCCCAGCTCCGCGTCGAACTGCTGCCGCTCGGAGTCGAGCACCTCGAGATAGGGGCTGACCCCATTGGAGTAGCGGATATTCGCGAGGCGCGTGGTGTCGATGGCGGCCACCACCAGCGCCTCCTGCTGGATTCGGGACTCCTGCTGCTTCCGGTACTCCACGAGCGAGTCGGAGACATCGCGGAAGGCCCCGATGATCACCTGCTGGTACTGGAGCAGGGCCTCGTCCGCACGGGCGCGCGCGGCGTCCACGCCGGCGCCGACGCGGCCGGCATTGAAGATCGGCAGCGTGAACGAGGGCAGCACCGAGAAGATGCCCTGCGGGCCGAACATCTGGCCGTTGACCATGAGCCCACCCGCCTGCACCGCGCCGGACAGGAACACTCGCGGGAAGTAGTCGGACTTGGCCACGCCGATGCGGGCGGTTGCCGAGGCCAGCACCTGCTCGGCCTGCTGGACGTCGGGGCGACGCTCGAGGAGACGTGCGGGCACGCCCGCCGGCAGCACGGTGGTCGCGACCTGCGCCCGGAGATCGCGGCCCCGGGGCACCGCGGCGGGGGCGCGGCCGAGCAGGATGCTGATGAGGTTCTCGGTCTGCTCGATCTGCCGCTCGATGTCGGGGACGGTCTGGGCGGCCCCCGCGACCAGGATCTCGGACTGGCGGACGTCGATCAGGCCCGCCACCCCGCCTTCCTCCCGGAGCTGGACCAACCGGAGGGACTGGGTCCGCGAGTCGAGCGTGCGGCGCGCGATCTCCAGCTGCACGTCGAGCGCCCGCAGCGAGAAATAGGCGGAGCTGAGATCCGACACCAGGGTGGTGACGACGAATCGCCGGCCGAACTCGGTGGCGAGGAACTCGGCGCGGGCAGCCTCGGTGCCGCGGCGGAACCGGCCCCAGAAGTCGAGCTCGTAGCCGAAGTCGAGTCCGCCGGAGGGCGCGAAGGTCTCGCGGAACTGAAGCGGGGAGAGTTCGCCCTCCACGCGCTGATACGGCGCGCTGGCGATGCCGCGCACATCGGGGAACTGGAAGGAACGGGCGATGGTGACCTGGGCGCGCGCGTCGAGGATGCGAGCGGCCGCCACCCGCACGTCGTAGTTGCCGGCCAGCCCCTCGCGGATGAGCCCCTGAAGCGTCTCGTCGGCATAGACCTGCCACCAGCCGAAATCGCCCAGCGATGGCTCCGACGGCGGCGCCACGGCGCCGCGGAACTCCGGCGGCGTGTCCACCGCCGGCCGCTTGTAGTCGGGGCCGAGCGTGCAGGCGGCGAGCAGCAGGACCGGGGCGAGCAGCGCGAGTCGTCTCATGAGTGCTCCGCCGGCCTCACCACCGCCGCGGGGGGCGCGGTCACCGCTGGTTTCCGCCGGCCCCGGCCCAGCGTCTCCACGAAGGCGTAGTTGCCCGGGATGATGAACACGCCGAGCGCGGTGGCCACCAGCATGCCCCAGAACACCGACGTGCCCATGACGTTCTGCGCGCCGGCGCCCGCGCCCGCCGCGAGCATGAGCGGCACCACACCGAGGATGAAGGCGAACGCGGTCATCAGGATGGGCCGGAACCGCAGGCGGGCAGACTCGAGCGCGGCGGCTCCCGGCGCCATGCCTTCGTCCTGCTTGAGCTTGGCGAACTCCACGATCAGGATGGCGTTCTTCGCGGCGAGGCCGATCAGCATGATGTTGCCGATCTGAACGTAGACGTTGTTGTCGTAGCCCATCAGCCACACGCCGAAGCTGGCGCCCAGCACGACCATCGGCGAGCCCAGCAGCACCGCCCAGGGCAGCCGCCAGCTCTCGTACATGGCGGCGAGGAGGAGGAACACGAACACGATGGCGAGGATGAAGGTCGGCGCGGAGGGGGGCGCCACCTTTTCCTGATAGGACAGCGAGGAGTAGGCGAAGCCCATCTCCTTCGGCATGTTGGCGCGGAAGACCTCTTCCAGCGCGGTGAGGGCCTGACCGGACGTGTAGCCCCGCGCCGGCGAGCCGGACACCTCCACCGAGCGGAAGAGGTTGAAGCGGGTGGTGATCTCCGTGCTTGCCGTCGGCGTGATGGTCATGAGGGTGGAGAGCGGGATCATCGTCCCGGTGGTCTGGCTCCGCACGTAGACCTGCCCGATGTCCTCGGAGCGCCGGCGATAGTCCGCCTCGGCCTGCACGTAGACGCGGTAGAGCCGCCCGAAGCGGTTGAAGTCATTGACGTAGGCGCTGCCCATGGCCGCCGACATGGCCTGGAACACGTCGTTGATCGGGACGCCGAGGCTCCGCGCCTTCTCCCGGTCGAGGTCCACCGTCACTTGTGGATAGTTCGGATCGAACGAGGTGAAGACGTTGGCCAGCTCGGGGCGCTCGCGCGTGGCGGCGAGGAACTTACGCGTCTCGGCGCCCAGCTCGTCCACGCTCAGCGTGCCGCTCCGGTCCTGCAGCAGCATCTTGAAGCCCGACGAGGCCCCGAACCCGGAGATGGTGGGGATGTTGAAGGGGAAGATGATGGCCTCGGGGATCTGGGCGAACTGGGGCCGCAGGCTCGCCATGATGCCGTTGACGTGCAGCGCCTCGCCGTGCCGCTCATCCCACGGCTTCAGCCGCACGAACACCGTGCCGAAGTTCGGCTGATAGGTACTGGTGACCACGCCGTAGCCCCCGATGGTCGTGCTCGCTTCCACGCCGGGCGTCTTGGCGATGATCTCCTCGACCATCGTGAGCACGTTGCCGGTGCGCTCCAGCGAGGCGCCCGGCGGCAGCTGCACGTTGACGCCGAAGATGCCCTGGTCCTCATCGGGGATGAAGCCGGCGGGCAGCGCGCTCGCGAACAGTCCCGCGCCCACCGCCACCACCACCACGAGCAGGATGGTGAGGATCGACCGCCGCACGAGCAGGCCCGCGGTGCTGACGTAGCCGGTGGTCGCCCGGTCGAATACCCAGTTGAACCCGCGGAAGAAGGCCCCCAGCGGACCCCAGGAAATGCCGTGACTGCCCGGCTTCAGGAACATGGCGCAGAGCGCGGGGGTGAGCGTCAGTGCGTTGAAGGCGGAGAGCAGCACCGAGATGGCGATGGTGAGAGCGAACTGCTGATACATCTGCCCGGTGAGCCCGCCCAGGAAGGCGACGGGGATGAACACCGCGGAGAGGATGAGGGCGATGCCGATGACCGGCGCCGAGACTTCCTTCATCGCCTGCACTGTCGCCTCGCGCGGTGGGAGCCCGTGCTCCATGTGATGGATCACCGCTTCCACGACCACGATCGCGTCGTCCACCACGATGCCGATGGCGAGGACGAGGCCGAACATGGACAGCGTGTTCACCGAGAAGCCCAGCATCGGGAAGAAGATGAAGGTGCCGACGATGGACACCGGGATGGTCAGGAGCGGGATGATCGTCGCGCGCACCGACTGCAGGAAGATGAAGACCACGAGGGTCACGAGAATGAGCGCCTCGACGAAGGTCTTCACGATCTCGTGGATGGAGGCCTGCACCGCCGGGGTGGTGTCGTAGACGATCTTGTAGTCCATATCCGGCGGGAAGAGGCCTTGCTGGCGCTTCATCGTCTCGTAGATCTCGTTCGCCGCCTTGAGCTGATCCGCGCCCGGCAAGAGGTACACGGCCATGGAGCCGGCGGGCTTGCCGTTCATCCGTCCGAAGGAGTTGTAGTCCTGCGATCCCAGCTCCGCGCGCCCCACGTCCCGGATGCGCACCTGGGAGGCGCCCTCCGTCCCGCGGATGATGATGTTCTCGAAATCCTCGGGGTTGATGAGCCGGCCGGGAGCGGCCACCGTATAGGTGAACTCCTGGTCCTTCGGGGTGGGCGCCCCGCCGACCTTTCCCGCCGGCGCCTGGAGGTTCTGCTCCTTGATCGAGCTGATCACGTCGGCGGGCGTGATCCCGAGCTTGGCGAGCTTGTCGGGCCGCAGCCACACGCGCATCCCGTAGTCGGCGCCCCCGAAGAGATCGACCTGGGCGATGCCGGGGATGCGCAGGAGCTGGTCGCGGATATTGATGCCGCAGTAGTTGATCAGGTAGTTGGCGTCGTACGAGCCATTGGGCGAGTAGACGGAGATGAGCATGAGGATGCTCGGGCTCTGCTTCTTCACCGTCACGCCCTGCGCGTTGACCTCCTGGGGAAGCCGCGCCTGGGCCGAGGCCACCCGGTTCTGGGTCAGCACGTTGGCGGTGTCCTGATCCACGCCGACCTGGAAGCTCACGTCCAGCATCATCCGGCCATCGCTCGTGTTGGAGGACTGCATGTAGATCATCCGGTCCACGCCGTTGACTTCCTGCTCGATGGGCGTGGCCACCGACTGCTCCACCGCGACCGCGGAGGCGCCGGGATACGTGGCGGTGACCCGGATGATGGGGGGCGCGAGGAACGGATACTGCTCGAAGGAGAGCTTGCTGAGGGTGTAGACGCCCATGAGCAAGAGCAGGATCGAGATGACGATGGCGACGATGGGACGGCGGATGAAGAA
>Ga0075431_100006129_pt1 | contig 11932 bp, 11 predicted proteins | sample RhiMetdeltSRZDD5_FD_75297 | JGI IMG/M metagenome (GOLD analysis project Ga0075431, IMG submission 75297) | Populus rhizosphere microbial communities from Tennessee, USA - Rhizosphere MetaG P. deltoides SRZDD5 | ecosystem: Host-associated > Plants > Roots > Rhizosphere > Soil | place: USA... | reverse complement strand
GAGCTCGGTCTCCGGCCAGTTGTGGCAAGTCTGGCAAGCACGGTTGAGGTTGAGCATCGGGCTCTGCACGTGGTGGTCGCTGATCTTGAGGCCGCCGACGCGTGCATACGGCATGTGGCAATCGGCACATGTGACGCCCGAGCGCGCGTGAATCCCCTGGTTCCACATCTCGAACTCCGGATGCTGTGCTTTCAAGACCTCGGCACCCGTCGCGGCATGGACCCAGTCCTTGTGTCCCGATTCGTCGTAGTACGCCAGGATGCTGTCCACCACCAGGCCCTTGGCCCAGGGATAGACGAGACGCTTCTCCGGTCCTTTGAAGTAGTACTCCACGTGGCACTGGCCGCAGACGAAGGCGCGCATCTCCTGGCGCGTGGCCATGCGGTTGACGTCGTAATCGGCAACGCCCTGGGACGCTTTGAGGGCGCGGATCCCTTCGAGGAAGCCTGGACGCGTGACGCGAAGTTGCATGGTTTCGGGATCGTGACAGTCGATACACGCGACCGGATGCTCGACGAGCTTGCGCGCCTCGGCGTACGGCATCGCGTTCATCTTTTCGAAGCCGCGGATGAGGTCGCCATCGCCGAGTTTCATGTACGGCACGTACACGGAAGCATGGCAGTGCATGCAAGTGCCCGGTTGTTTGGCGGCGATCTGGCGTTCGGTGTAGGTCTGATCGTCGAGCATGTGGGCGTGGCCGCGTTCCTCGCGGAAGTCGCGCGCGAAGGCGTAGCCGGCCCAGATCGTCTTGAGACGCGGATCTTCCTCGAGCTTGGATTGCGCCACGACGGAACGCGGATCGGCCGCGGTCGGGGTGCGTGGCACCGCCTCGCTGCCACCGAAGCGGGTGCGCGTCTGATCGACGGTACGCATGTAACCGTCGTACTGCATGGGGAAGTTCTTGCCCCAAACGGCGGGGTCGCTGGTCGTGTCGTCGAGATCGACGACGCGGTAGAACGGGTTGCGGCCTTCTTGTTTGCGCTCGACGATGTTGACGAGCAGCATCGCCACCCCGGCGCTCACGAGCATGCTGACGCCGGCCGTGACGAGGACGATGCCGGGGCGGGTCATCTCAAGTGCCCCACGGAAGCATGACAGCGGACGCAAGACAACATGTCGGACTCTCTAGGTCCTTCGATCGCGTGTGTGATGGGTTCATGGCATCGCCGGCAAGCGTGCTCGGTGATTGCGAGGTTGTGTGGTTTGATGCGCAGCGTGTCCTTGAATCGGCCGGAGGTGAAAGCGAAGGAGTGATGGAAACCATTCGAGGCCTTGGTGGCGTACTTGGGCACCAGCGCGTGTGGCGTGTGGCAGTCGTTGCAGACCGCCACGGCGCGGTGCGGCGACTTGAGCCAGGCGTCGTAGTAGTCCTGCATGACGTGGCAATTGGCGCAGGCAGCCGGATCGTTGGTCATGTACGAGCCGCCCTTTGCGTAGACGAACGTGTAGATCCCGACCCCGGCGGCGAGACCAATCGCGATGCCCACCAGGGCGCCTTCTGTGCCACGGAAGCGCATGCGGGTGGTTTATCATGCGGGAGCCGAACGGATCAACCGCAGGGGTGGTCCATTGAGATTCTCCGACGTCCGATGAACCGGAGGTTTCTCGTGAAAAAACTCCTCGACATCCAAAGGAACCATCCCAGTCACTGGGTCGGCGACGGGTTTCCGGTGCGCACGATGTTCTCGTACCACGACCCGAGCGACCGCATCAGCCCGTTCCTGTTGCTCGACTACGGCGGTCCTGCTGATTTCGAGCCGTCGCGCCGCCCGCGAGGTGTCGGCAAGCATCCGCACCGGGGCTTCGAGACGGTCACCATCGTTTACGACGGCGAGGTCGAGCACGGCGACTCCGCCGGCAACAAAGGCAAGATCGGTCCGGGGGACGTGCAGTGGATGACCGCAGCTTCCGGGATCATCCACGAAGAGTTTCACAGCCACGCCTTCAGCGAACGTGGCGGCCGTTTCGAAATGGTGCAACTCTGGGTCAATCTGCCGGCGCGGGACAAGATGTCGCCGCCGCGCTATCAAGAGATCCTCGACCGCCAGATTCCCAGCGTCGCGCTCGCCGATGGTGCGGGCCTAGTGCGCGTCATTGCCGGCAAGTTCGGAGACTCCCAGGGTCCGGCGAAGACCTTCACACCGCTCGCGGTTCTGGATGTGCGGCTCGCGGCCGGTCACCAGGTGGAGCTGCCGGCGCCTGCGGGACACAACGCGATGTTGGTGGTCCTGAGCGGGACGGTCGCGATCTCGGGCGAGGAAGCTACGGACGCGAGCCTCGTTCTCTTCGATCGCGCTGGCCAAGGCATCGCCGTCGACTGCCGTAAGGACACCAAGGCGCTGTTGCTGAGCGGCGAACCGATCGCAGAGCGGGTCGTGGGCCAGGGGCCGTTCGTCATGAATTCGGAAGAGGAGATCTACCAGGCGATTCGCGACTACGAAAGCGGCCGGATGGGACAGGCTCGCGCCTGAACCCTTGGCCTCTCGATCGGTCACATGCCGGTCGCGACGCGCGCGCGAACATCAAGCGTCCGAGATGTGCAAGGTGCCGCGGATCACCGTCACTGCGGGACCGCCGACCTTGACGGTGACGATGTCGTCGCGCGGGCCGACCACTTCGACGATGCCTCGCCCGGGGCGGCGCATCCAGTGTCCCTGCTCGGCGACGAAACGCGGGCTCTCGATCAGGCCATGGTGCCAAAGATATGCCCCCATGCCGCCCGTGGCCGAACCGGTGAACGGATCCTCGATCAGATCGGGCGGGATGGCGAAGTGGCGCGCGAACGTTTGGCCGGCAGGTGTCACGCCCTGAAGGCAGAAAAGATGCGCGCTGAAGAAACCGGCTCGTCTGCGTAGCTCGGCATACTCCTGAAATTCGAGATGGACGCGGCGCAACACTTCGAGATCGCGCACCGGTACCATGAGCTGGGGCGTGCCGGTGCTCACGGTCTGGATCGGCACATCGGGGACCAGGTCGCCCATTTCGAGTCCGAAGGCGGGCAAGATCTCCGCCGCGGCGAGGGTGGCCAGGAACTCGGGTTTCTTTTGCGTCATGACCACGCGCTCGACGCCGTGATCTCCGGCCACGATCTCGATTTCGATCGGACCCACTTGCAGATCGAAGGTCACGAGCGTGCGCGCCCCACGCAACGGCAGCCGGCCGGAATCCGCCAGCGCGAAGGCGGTGGCGATCGTCGGGTGCCCGGCGAGCGGGATCTCTTTGGCCGGCGTGAAGTAGCGGACGCCGAAATCGGCCAGCTGCGACCGCCGGACGAACGCGGTCTCGGAGAGATTCTGCTCGCGCGCGATGGCGAGCATCGTCGCCTCGTCGAGGTCCTCGGCATCGAAGACGACGGCGCAGGCGTTGCCCTCCAGTGCGCACGTGGTGAAGGCATCGACCTGCATGAACGGATATGTACGCATGCTGACCGCTCCTGGAACTGACGATCGAACTGTGCGAGGATCGATGTGTTTCCGTACGGCAGTATACTCTGGTCGAGACGGACCGCGGGCGATGGGGGGAAGTGATGCCGGTCACCATTCGCGCCAACGAGCTCGGCCGATTCGGTGTCGACAGGCCGACCCTGCTCCTCGACGAAGAGCGAGCGCGGCGGAACATCGTGCGCATGGCTGGTAAAGCCGCTGCAGCCGGAGTCCAGTTTCGACCGCACTTCAAGACCCATCAGTCGGCCGCCGTCGGCGAGTGGTTTCGTGACGCGGGTGCAGAGGCCATCACCGTGTCGTCCGTCGACATGGCCGCCTACTTCGCCGCCAACGGTTGGCAGGACATCACGGTCGCATTTCCGGCCAACGTGCGGGAGATGGCGCTGATCGATGCCCTGGCACGCGACATTCGCTTGCATCTCGTCGTCGACGCACCGGAGGCGGTGACGGCGCTCGCGCACGACCTGCGGCACCGCGTTCACGTGTGGATCAAAGTCGACGTCGGCAAACGGCGCGCCGGGATTCCTTGGGACGAGACCCCGGCCATTCGCGACTTGGCGCAGCGGATCCATGCCGCCAAAGGCCTCGATTTCGCCGGGCTTCTCACGCACGCGGGCCACACCTACGACGCGCCCGATGCGGCCGGAGTCGTCGCGATTCACAGTAGTAGCCTCGCGCGCATGCGGCAACTGCAAGCAGCGTTGCGTGCGGGCGGCGTGGATCCTGGCGTGATCTCCATCGGCGACACGCCAGGCTGCAGCCTGGCGCAATCTTTCACCGGCGCCGACGAGATCCGTCCCGGGAACTTCGTATTCTTCGATCTCATGCAGGCGCGATTGGGTGTCTGCACCAACGACGACATCGCGGTCGCGGTGGCGTGCCCCGTCGCCGGCAAGTCGGCGGCGCGTCACGAGCTCGTTCTCTATGGCGGCGCCGTCCATCTGTCGAAGGACACTTGTCGGGATGCGCGCGGTCGTCCGACGTATGGCTGCTTGGCGACCTGGACCGGGGACCGCTGGGGGAGCCCCGAGCCCGGCGCCCCGGTCATCTCGCTGTCGCAGGAACACGGGCTGGTGCAAGTAGAGGACGAGTTGTTCCATTCAGTGGACATCGGCGATCTCGTGATCGTATTGCCGGCGCATTCGTGCCTTGCGGCCGACCTGTATTCCGAGTACCTGACCTTGCGGGGTAAGCGCTTGCCGCGTCGCCGTTCGAACGATCGCGTGACAACGCCGGCGACAGCGACATGAACCCGGGCACCGTTCTTGCTGCCGGGTGCGCTCGGCATGATGCACGCAACCAACATCGTGGCGGGCCCGATCCTTCCCATCACGGAAATCGGCAGGCTCGACAGGGGTGACCCCGGGGGCAGCGATCTGCTATGGTCTGGCGCTCCGTCGAATCGAGGCCGGACCGGACGGTCCCTCGAGCTGACGGCACTCGATAGGAGGTAGGCGATGAGCGAGAAGGAAGTGCTAGTCGTCGTCTCGAAGGTGAAAAACTACATTCGGGAAAAGTCCGACTACAATACGGCGGGCAGCGTCGCTCCCAAGATCTCGGACGTGATCCGACGGCTGTGCGACCAGGCGATCGAGAACGCGAAAAAGGACGGCCGCAAGACCGTGATGGATCGAGACTTCGGGGGCTGAGACCGCAAGCATTCTTCGCCACGCGCGCGGGCCACGAGGGCCGGTGCGCCGAGCAGGTTTCCCTCGTCGAGACACGGCGGCAGCACACGCGCCCCGGGGGGGCGCGACGCTCATCCCGCGACACCGTCCAGCTGCGACAGGTGCGTGGGCTCGGCCGTTGAGCCGGCGGGGATTTCGTCGCGCGCGCGCGCGTGTCGATAGGCTTGCAATTCCGCCGCGGGCTCGGCGAGGCCGAGAGCCTCGTTCACTGGGCGGGCCACGATGGCGTGCACTCGAGCTCGCAGTGCCTCCGCGTCGCCCGGACCGAGGCCGCGCGTCTCGATCAACTCGTGCATGAACACCGTGATCGTCGACGGCCGCAACGCCCAACTTCCCTTGCGGTGGAAGTCGTAGGACCCGGTGATGGTCATGGGAGCGATCGGCACGCCCCATTGGCAAGCCCAGCGGAAGATCCCCTTCTGAAAGTCGTGCACGCGGCCGTCTTCGGTGCGGTGGCCTTCGGCGAAGACGATGATGCTCGTCCCGTCTTGCAATGACGATTGAATGCGGCGCGCCAATTCCCGCATCTCCTCCTTGCCATGTTTCACCGGCACCGGGATGTTGCCGAACTTGCCGACCATCCAGCCGTAAGCCGGAATCTTGAAGTGGGATTCCAGCTCCATCCCGCGCACGAACTGCGGGATCGCCGAGTAGATCACCATCGGATCGAACAGGTTGACGTGATTGCAGATGAACAGCGCCGTGCGCGTCGGGTCGAAACGTGGTGAGTAGCGCAATTGGAAGCGCGCTCCGGCGATGCGCAACACGTTGCGAAAGAACCAGCGCTGCGGGCGATCGTTGTGCCGGGGATCCTTGAAGACGCTGAGGAAGATGAGAAACGTGCAGACGACGAAGAAATGCACGAGGCTCACGGGCCACAGGACGGCGGAACGAACGATGATCCACAGGTTTTTCACTACGGGCTCTCCTCGCGCACGATCGGTTTTCCCTCGCGTAGCGCCGGTCGTCGCCGGCGCTTATCTCACACCATGACGTCGAGCGCGGACGGCAGCACCTCGAGTGTCCGCGGCTGCAAGGTCATCACTTCGCCGTCCACCATGACATCCACGGGCGCATCGAGATGGAACTCGACGTGCCGCACGCTGCGCCGGGCCGCCAACGGGTGGTTGACGTGCGTGCCGTCGTAGAGCGTGGGCAGGCTGCGGATGAGGCCGAGACGCCCGATCGGTCCCCAGCGCACGTACTCGACCAGGCCATCCGCCGTGTCCGCCTGTGGCGCGATCATCATCGTGCCACCGGTGAACTTGCTGTTGTTGAACGTCAGGAACAAATGCCGCCGGCGGTCGATCTCGGCATCGGCGTCCACCTGCAGCGGGAACTCACGGCGTCGCAGTCGCGCCAGGCACACGAGCACGCCCAGAAGGTAACCCAGTTGGCCCAAGCGTTTGAAGCGGCGGTTCGAGAGGGCCGCGACGTCGGCGGAGAAGCCGATGCTGAGCAGGTTGATGGAATACAGCACGCCGCCCGCATGCGTGAGGCGGATCAGATCACACGGGCGGCGGCGATCGTCGACCAGAGCCCGCGTCGCGTGGGCGAGCCCTTCGGTGCTGAAGTCGCGCAGGAACGAGTTGCCTGTGCCGAGCGGCTGGAAGGCCAGCGTGACGCGCTGATTGGCCGCCGCAGGGAAGAGGCCATTCACGATCTCGCAGGCTGTGCCGTCGCCACCCATGGCGACGAAGCGCCGGTAGCCTTGCGCGAACGCATCGCGCGCGATCTGGATGCCATGGCCGGGATGGCGACTTTCGACGACGTCGAACCGAAGGTGTGCAGCGCGCAGACGTTCGAGCGCCGCAGGTGCCAGCTTGCCGCATTTGCCGCCACCGGCGGCCGGGTTCAAGACCACGAGAAAGCGCGCAGTCGTCGGCTCTCCGCTTGGATCGGGCCCGGGCGAGGGTGCACCGGATCCGCGGGATGCGGGAGCTCCGGAGATTCCTGCGGGCGCCGACATGTCGATGCGTCGCGACGGGTTCATATTTCCACCACGGCGTGATCGCGTACCAGTTGGGTGCGGATGCGCTCTGCGAGCTCTTCGCGCTTCACCTTCATCGAGGCCGTGCGCGGGAAGTCCTCTTGCCAGGACGTGAAACCATGGATGCGCTTGAAGTCCGGCAGCCGACGATTGCGCTCTTCGAGCTTTTGCTGCAGCTCCGGTCCGAGCTCCTGCCCGGGCTCGAGGCGCAGCACCATGACCAGCTGTTCGCCGCCGAGCGCGCGCTGTGGCCACAGATAATTGGCGGCGAAGATGCAGTATTCCTTCACCGGCAGGCCGACGAAAGCGTTCTCGATGTCCTCGGGGTAGATGTTCTTGCCGCCGGCGGTCACGATCATGTTCTTCTTGCGGCCGAAAAGCTGCAGGTGGCCGGTCGAATCCAAGCGTCCGAGATCTCCGGTCACGAGCCAGCCGTCGACCAACGTCGCCTGGGTCAATTCCGGGTCGTCGAGATAGCCGGACATGATGGTGCGGCCGCGCGCGGCCACTTCCCCGATGCCATCCGCATCGGGTGCCAGGATGCGCACTTCGGTGCCGGGAACCGGCTTGCCGACGCTATCGCTGCGGAAGGGTCGCATGTCGTTGACGGTGATGACCGTCCCGGCCTCGGTGAGGCCGTAGCCGTTGGCGACCGGAATGCCGAGGTCGAAGAAGTATTCCAGTGTCTCGGGTTCGGTGAAGGCGCCACCGACGAAGAACATCTCCAAGGCGCCGCCGAAGCTCTTGTGAATCGGCCAGAGCAGCCGGCGCGACAGCCAGGTCTTGGGCCGGCGACCGACGAGCGTGCGATTCAAGCCAATCAAGCCGCGGATCAGGGCGCGCCGCGCCGCGGGCAAATCGTCCAGGCGCTGGCGCAGGCCGCGCTCGAGGTTCTTGAGCACCATTGGCACGAGCGCCATGTGCGTGATGCGATAGCGGGTGAAGGCCTCGCGCACGAACTCAGGACGGATGGTGCGCAAATGCACGACGGTGGCGCCGCAGACGAACGGGCCGATGAATCCCACCATGAAATCGATGGCGTGATTGGTGGGGAGAACACTCAAGTAATGCGAGCCGGGCCCGAATGGAAACAGGCTCACGAGCGCCGCGCATTGCTCGAGGTAATTGTCGTGTGTGAGCATGCAGCCCTTCGGCCGTCCGCCCGTTCCCGACGAGTAGACGATGCAGGCCAGGTCGCTGCGTTGCCGGGCCACGGGGGCCGATGGCAACTCGCTGGAGAAATCTTCCCAGCGCCGGGCGCCGCGAAGATCGGCGTTCGGCGGCGCCTCGCTCACCAGCACCAGCCGCGCGGCTTCTGCCGGGAGCGCCATCTGCCGCCACACCGGGTATTCCGTGACCACGACTTGCGCGCCGGAGTGCGCGATGAGCTGCCGGTGCTCGGTACCGCTGAGCTTGAAATCGAGCGGAACCAGCACACCGCCGCGGCGGAACACGGCGTAGGCCGAGAGCAGCCACTTCGACTGATTGCTCATGACGATGGTGGCACGGTGGCCGGCGCCGAAGCCGCACTCTTCCAGCGCCCGCGCCAGGAACAGCCCGCGCGCCGCGAACTCTCCGTACGTCAGGCGGACGTTCTCGCGCTCGCGGTCGGCTTCGATCAAGCAGAGGAGGTCACGACCGCGTTCCAGCGCGGCATCGAGGGCACTGCCCAGCGACGGCTGGCGCTCGAGCTCGATTCGCGACATTCCGCGCTCCTTGGGCATTCTCGGGTCGAAACGAAGGTCCGCGCGCCGCGTCGCGGTGCCGGCATCAAAGGCGCTCTTGGACGCGGGCGGCGAGAGTGCGAAAATCGCTCACGCCCTGCATCTCGTAGTCCGGGATCTCGACACCGAAGTGATGTTCGAGGCGCGACAGCAGTTCGAGCGCCTGCAAGCTGTCAATTTTTAGCTTGTCGAAGAAATCGTCATCGGGCTCGAGCGCGTGACGAGCCACTTTGAAGTGCTTGGATGCGAGGTCGAGAATCTCGTCGAGCGTTTGCTGCGGGGTCCGCATTCGGTCGCTCCGTTCGTTGTCCCTGCCGTGATCCTTGGCGCGAGGCTTGTTCAGCAGCACCGCGATCACGGCAAGTACGGCTGCACTTCCGTGCTGGTGACGAACTTGCGCAAGGAGGCTTCCACTGCCGGCCGCGCCAGCAATCTACAGAACAGGTCGATTTCGCGCTGCAGCTCCTCGCGCGGCAGCGGCTTGATGAATTCCTTGGCAGCCGCGGTCGTGTCGCGGTCGTACTTGCCGATCTGGCGCGCTGTGGAACGCGCGAGCTGCAGCGCCGCACCTTCGCCGGCTAGCTGGCTCACGAGCCCCAGCGCATGGGCGCGCACGGCGTTCAAGCTTCTGCCGGTGAAGAGCAGGTCGCGCACGAGGGCGTTGCCGACATCGCGCTTGAGCCGCGGGATGCCCCCGAACCCGGGGACGATTCCCAAGCGCAGTTCCGGCAAGCAGAAACGCGCCAGGCGATCGGCGACGATCAGATCGCACGCCAGCGCCAGCTCCAGGCCGCCGCCGAAACAAACACCATGCACGGCAGCGATCGTCGGGCGCGGCCACATGTCGATTGCATTGAGCACGGCGTGGATGCGCTCGAGGAACCGGCGCACGCCGGCCGTGCGCTCGGCCGACGACGGGACTTCCTGCATGCCAGCGTAGAGCTCGCGCAAGTCGGCACCGGCGCAGAATCCCGCGGGCACCGAGCTGTAGATGATGAGTGCGTGCGACGAGTCGCGCACCGTCTCGAGCGCCGCGACCAAGAGCTCAAGCTCGGCGAGCGTCGTCGATCCGATCTCGTTGCACGGCAACCGGCGCAGCTCCAGCTCGACGGCGCCGTCGACCTGCCTCCAGGCGAGTGCTTGCCCGATGTATTCTTTCATTTGCTCTTGGAACCGCCGGGAGAAGGATGGCCTTTGTCCGCCGATGCATGGTCGCCCGGACCGTGGCGAGGCGCAGTCCGTGGAGACACAGGAGTTGCCGTGGTGTTGGGCTCGTTCGCGCGCCCGGCCGCCGGAGTGGCGTACAGAGCGTCGATTTCGCACGCGAAGCGCTCCAGCACGCGCTGGCGCTTGAGCTTGCCGTTCGCCGTCAGCAATCCCCCGTCCGCCGTGAACGGCTCGCGATGCACGTGCACCGCGTGCACCTGTTTGTAGTGGGGTTGAGCCCGATTCAAGGTCGCGAGCGCCGCGTCGACGTCGCTCTGGGCGACATCGCCCGTGATGATGGCGGTCAGGTGCTTGCGCTCGTTGCCGATGAGGACCACCTGTTGGGCGCGCGGCACCGCCGAGCGCAACGCATCTTCCAGCGGATCTGGGACCAGTTTGTGTCCCGAGGTGAGGACGATGAGGTTCTTGACCCGACCGATGATGCGCCACAGACCGTCGTCATCCACTTCGCCCTGGTCGCCGGTGCGGAACCAGCCATCCTGCATGCAAGCCGCCGTTTCTTCCGGGCGGTTCCAATAGCCGGCGAACAGATTCGGGCCGCGCACGAGGATCTCCTCGTCGACGCCGAGCTGCATCGTGATTCCTGGGATGGCGCGCCCGACGCGGCCTGGTTTGCGCACGCCGTGCGGCTCGTCCATGGTGCAGATCGCGGTGGTCTCGGTGAGGCCGTACACCTGCAAGACGGGAATGCCGAGCATTTCGAAGAATCGCTGCGTGTCCTCGGCGAGCGGCGCCGAGCCACAGATCAAAGCCTGGAGATTCGGGCTGATCTTGTGCCGCACGCGCGTGAACAACAGACGCTGCGCGAGCGCCAGCCACATCCGATCGCCGCCGCTGCCGCGCCCGTCCTGCTGGCGTTGCCAAGCCGCACGCGCGCGCGCGTAGAGCGCGCCGATGATTCCTTTGGCCAGCTTCGCTTCGATGCCCGCACGCATGCGATCGAGCAGCAGCGGTACATTCTGGAAATAATGCGGCGCCGCGACGCGCATTGCCTCGGGCAGCGTGTCGAGATCCGTCGCCAGGGTCAGCAGGCTGCGGCGTGTGAGACTGCTGAGAAGCAGCATCCACGAGCCGGCGAAGCAGAACGGCAAGTAATGGAAAACGCGCTCTTGACCCTGATGGCTGCGCATCAGAGCGGCCATTCGCTGCAGGATGCACGGCAGCATGTGGTCGAGGTTGCCGACGGTGAGCACGACACCCTTCGCATCGCCCGAAGTGCCCGACGTATAGATGATGGCGATCGGGTCTTCGGCGCGCCGTGACACGAGCGGCGTGTCGATGTCCACCATGGCGGAAGCGAACGAGCCGTTGGACCCAGCTCGGTGTCCGCTGGTCACCGCATCGAGGCTCGCGGTCGCTTCGACGAAGGCCTCGCTCCACAGACACACCGGCGCATCGTGCCAATGCTCTTGCACGCTGGCCTGGGCGCGCTCGTCCCCACACAGGATCAGCACCGCACCACAGTCGCGCATCATCGCCACCAGCTCGCCGGGAGATTGGCGCGTATACAGCGGCACGCGCACCAACCCCTCCGCCATGAGGGCGAGATCCATCGCCGCCCAGCGGATGCTGTTGCCTCCAAGAATCACGCAGCGATCGCCGGGATGCAGGCGCTGGCGCCGCAAGAACCCGCGCGCGCGCGCCACAAGCTGCAACAGCTCGCCCGCCGTGTGCTGCTCGACGCTGTTCGCCCCCGCTTCCTGCAACACGACGCACTCTCGCTCGCGCCGCAGCCCGTCGAAGATCTGCTCCAGAAAGTTCATGTCGTCCACCTATTATTGTGCGGGCGTCGTGACCGCAGAAGCTCCTCCGAGACGGACGCTCCTCGCGCGCACTCCTGCGCGCTCGTCGCTCGGCACG
>Ga0075431_100006128_pt1 | contig 11932 bp, 10 predicted proteins | sample RhiMetdeltSRZDD5_FD_75297 | JGI IMG/M metagenome (GOLD analysis project Ga0075431, IMG submission 75297) | Populus rhizosphere microbial communities from Tennessee, USA - Rhizosphere MetaG P. deltoides SRZDD5 | ecosystem: Host-associated > Plants > Roots > Rhizosphere > Soil | place: USA... | reverse complement strand
GCTGCATCCGAGGTGTTCGCCGCGGAGGCGAACCTGGCCGCGCTGACCTCAAGGGCCGCAAGGTGGGCGCCATCTCCAGCGGGATGACGGCGAGATCCCACAACCTCCTGGAGGCTCTTGCGCTGGGCGAGCTCCGGCCGCGGAACGACGAGCGCAACGATGGCCGGCAGGGCGGGGTTTGTCGCAAACTGACTTCGGTTCCAGTAAGCGCGGCACCAACCGCCACCTCGAGCGCGCGGAGACTTGACACCCCGAAGGTTGAGATCGACGGCAGTTCGAGGAGGAGTCCAGCCCTCGTAAATCCATCGAACCCACTTCGCTTGCTTGTCGTCAATCTGGAGGCGCACACTTCCAGTGGCTCATGCGTGGCCGGCGGCTGATTGTCATTTCTGCGCGAGCGTTCGCTGTACTGCAACTGGCCGGTGACCGCGCTGTTATTGTGCAGCTCGACCAGTGAGGCGCCGCCACGTGGCGCAACGAATCGTGCGATTCCATACCCTTCGCCATGGCCGGTCGATTGGTGCCCTCCTTGCACGCGAGCCGGCGTGGTTTGTGTTCGAAGGCATTCGCTGTACCGCCGCGGCTGCGCGTACGCCGCGATGTGATGAGATAAGAACCGCCGTGCGTCGACCGAGCGGGATGGAAACGGTGGCCGCCCTGGTGGGCCAGGATCCACGCCTGCTGGAAATCATTCGCCGGCTGCCGGCCCTCGCCGACAATGACGCGACGGTGCTGGTGAACGGGGAGACGGGCACCGGCAAAGAGCTGCTGGCGCGGGCGCTCCACTACCTCGGCCCGCGCGCGCCGTTTCCCTTCGTGCCGATCAATTGCGGCGCGCTGCCCGACACGCTGCTCGAGGCGGAGCTCTTCGGCCACGAGCGCGGGGCGTTCACCGACGCGCGCGGACCCCGGACCGGCCTCGTGCGGGAGGCAAACGGCGGCACGCTCTGCCTCGACGAGGTCGACTCGCTCACGCCGCGCGCGCAGGTCGTGCTGCTGCGCCTTCTCCAGGACCACACGTTTCGGCCCGTCGGATCGAGCCGGGAGCAGCGGGCCGACGTGAGGTTCATCGCCGTGACGAACGCGCCGCTTCCGGAGCGCGTGGCCGCCGGCGCCTTCCGGGCCGATCTCTACTACCGCCTGTCCGTCTACACGGTGAATCTCCCGCCGCTGCGAGAGCGCGGCGGCGACGTCCCGTTGCTGGCCGAGCATTTCCTGCGGATGTACGCACGCCGCGATCCTCCGCCCCAGCTCTCGGCGGCGGCGGTGGCGGCTCTCAACGAGCACGACTGGCCGGGCAACGTGCGCGAGCTGGAAAACGCAATGCTGCGGGCGGCGCAATCGTGCGGCGGCGACGTCATCGAGGTGGAAGACCTGGGCCTTCCGTTCGTCGCCGCCGCGAGGGAGACGCCCGGGAGCTCGTTCGCCGCGCTCAAGCGCCGCGCGATCGAGGCGTTCGAGCGACAGTATCTCCTGGCCCTCATGCGTCGCACCGCGGGCAATGTCACCCGGGCGGCGCGGGCGGCCGGTAAGGACCGCCGCGACCTCGGACGCCTGCTGAAGAAGCACGGCGTCGATCCACGGGCATTCACCGGGGTGTCCGCCTCCCACGATCGGGGGGAAATGCGCCCGGCCTCGTAGCGCGGTCACCACGACACGAGTCGCCAAACGAGGGAACAGGCGGTGGGGGCACGCGCCCCCACTCGCCAGTACCGGAACGGACGCCGCGCCGTCACGGCGCGGGTTTCGATGCCCACCTCGATTGGCGCGACTGTTGCCATAACAATCCCGCCATGGCTCCACTGCTCGACGAGGTGGAGATCGAACGCGCCGTGCTGGCGCATCTCGCGGAGCAGCCGGGCGCGATGGACACGTTCGAGGGGATCTCGCTGTGGTGGGTGCGCATGCGTCAGCTTCGATTCGAACTCGAGGCCTTGCAGAAGGTCCTCGATCGGTTGACCCAACGGGCAGTCCTGGAACGGGTCGTCGTGGGCGCTGATGACCGGATCTTGTACCGCCTGAAGCGCGGCTAGGAGGCGGCTGTCATGGCAAGAGGAACCGACGTCTCCCGATGGCTGACGGACGCCGAGCTCGAGGCGCTCGAGGAATCTGAGGAATTCGATTTCGGATCGATCGCGCGCTCGCTGGGCGGGCTACAGAAACACGTGGGGACCGCCTTGCCCGGCGCCGTCCAGGGCGCCACGGCCGGCGCGTCGCTGGGCTGGCCGGGCGCGCTCATCGGCGGCCTCACCGGTGCGGCGTCGAGTCTCTCGGCGAAGGGCAAGCGGCCGCCGACCGCGGCGCCCAGTGTCCCCGTGCCGCCACCCGCACCGGTGCCGCCGCCGCCCGCCCCGGCCACGCCGGCGCTCGCCGCCCCGGTCGCGACGAGTCCCGGAGCGGCGCCGACAGCCGCCGGCCAGCTCTTCCAGTTGCTTCGCCACCCGGCACTGGAAAAGCTCATTGCGGCGGTCGCGTCGGGACAAAAGAGCGAGGCGGGCGGTGCGCCGGCGGCCGCGGTACTGAATCTGCTCGGCACGCTGGCGAACAACGCGGCGTACGAGGCCGAAGCCACGCTCGTCGAAGCCGACGACGACTCCTACCTGCGCGGCCCCGACGGCAGCTACGTTGGTGATCCCAGCGTTCCGGCCGACCGCGCCGCTGTCGTGTGGAACCGGCTGTTCCGGTCCGGCGCGCCGCCGGCCTCGAGCGCTACGAGCACGAGCGATGCGGAGTGGCTCATCGAGGGCGGGCTCGCCGAACGAGTCTGAGGAGGAAGTCGAATGCCAGCCAGGAATAGCGGCCAGCCCGGAGCGCCGACGGCGACACAGCTCGTCGCGGCGGGCGTGCAGCTGCTCAACGAGCTCGTCCGCCAGCTGCAAACGCGCATGGTGGATGTCGACGAGGGCGCCGCGGTGAAGTTCGCGCGAAGGATAACGCGCCTCAAGAGGCGCAATCACGCGCTCGAGCAGTGTGTCGTCTTTCTGGCGAGCGCAGTCGGCATGTGCCCGACGTGCTTCGGCCGGGCGGCCGACTGCCCGGCGTGCCGCGGCCACGGCGCCCCCGGGCAGCTTGCCATCGATCACGTCGCGTTCGCCGAGATCATCGTCCCGCTGTTCCACAACCAGCCCGACCGGCTCCACGACGTGGTGGGGGGCCGCACGGTGGTCGAGAGCGACAAGGTGAAAAACGGCTCGGCGCCACACCCGCCCAGCATGGCTCACAGCGCATAAAGGAGGCTCGAGATGCCCAACGGTTACGAGACCGCGGAAGACGAGGAGCTGTACGGAGCGGAAGCGGAGGCCGACGAGGAGATGGCGGAGGACGAGGAAGCCGAAGACGAGGAGAGCACGATCGGGATGGTCCCTCCCTACGGCGTACCCACGCCGCTGGGCGTACGCCCGTCGTCGCCGCTCGCGACACACCTGCTCCACCGGGCCCGGGAACGCCGCGTCAAGGGCGTGCGCGCGGCGATGATCCACGGCCGGGACGGCGCGAGGGCGATCGTGCGCTTGCCCCGGCCGGTCGCGACGGTGAGCGGCATCCGGCGTCTCGGTCTCGAGGGCGCGGCCGCCGATGCCATGCTCGCGCAGCGGCTGTACGCCCTCGACCGCGCGCGACGTGCGGCCACGTACTACACCGCGGGTGCCGTCGCGCTGCAGCAAATCCGCGACATCGGCGCCGATGCCAGGTACTACAACCTCGCCCCGCCATTTGGCTCGGCGATCGCGTCCGCCGACTACACCGCTGCCACTGTGCAGACGGCGCTGGCGGTCGCCGCCGTCCCCGCAGCGCATCGCACGTGGTGGCTATCGGCGCTACCGATCGTGACCGGCGTGGGAATCTCCGCCGCTCGGGAGACGATCCGGCCGGCCACTCCGAAGTCGTCCGGCACGCCGGGGTTGCCCGGTTACGGCGCCGGGTCGGGCAGGAAATCGTGGTGGGAGCTGTTCACGCTCGCCGCGCCCGCGATCACGGGCGTGGTGGCCGCGTACATGGTTCGTCCTGCCCGCGCACGGCGTCCCGTTCGTTATTGAGCCATGGACCCCGGGCTGGAAGAGGCGATCCGCGTTACTCCGCCCGACAAGGACATCGAGGCCGTGGCGCTTCTCCGGCCCGGGGGTCCGTTGCCCGACGCGCTGCGCGTGGTCACGACGTTCGGCCCGATCGTGACGTGCCGCATCCCGGCCGGCGCCGTGCGCGAAGTTCGCGCCCATCCGCGGATCGCCAGTTTGAAGGCCACGCGAGTCGTGGAGCCCACGAACGCCTCGCCGGCGCCGATGCCGCGGGATGACGTGCGCATCGCATCGTCACGCGCAGAGGTCGCGAACGGCGGACGCCCGCGCGGTTCCGCGGTGCTGGTTCTCCTGGACTGGGGGCTCGATGTGGCCCACCCCGCGTTCCTCCGGCCCGGCGGCGGGACGCGGACGCGCCTGCTGGCGCTGTGGGACCAGCGCGATCGCGGCTCGGCGCCGGCGGCCAACAATCCGTACGGGTACGGCCGCATGTTCGATCGCGCCCGCATCGATCGGGCACTGGCCACGCCCGATCCATACGCCGATCTCGACTATCACCCAGCCGAGGCCGACCCGCGCCGCATCGGCGCCCACGGGACGCTGACGGCGAGCATCGCGGCGGGCAGCGCGAGCGCGCCGCCCGGCGCGCGCGGCATCGCCGGGGACGCCGACCTGATGTTCGTCGAGCTCGGCTCGAGCGTGATGCCCGCCACCACGAACCTGGGCGACTCGGTTCGAATCATCGAGGCCATCGACTGGGTCCGGCGCGTGGCCGGACCATCGCCGTGGGTCATCAACCTCAGCCTCGGCAGGACCGGCGGCGATCACAGCGGCCGCTCACTCCTCGAGATGGTGATGGATTACGTCGTCCACGAGGCGCCCGGGCGGGCCATCGTGAACAGCGCGGGCAATTACTTCGACAAGAACATCGCCGCCCAGGGCATCGTGCAGCCTGGTCGCAGCGTGACCCTCGAATGGCGCGTGGCGCCCCATGACCCCACGCTGAACGAGCTGGAAATTTTCTATTCGTCGCGGGACACGTTCGGATTGGAGATCACGCCGCCCGGTTCGGGCGAGCCGATTCGCGTGGCGCTCGGGCAGCAGGCAGTGATCGAGGTGGACGGCCGCATGTGTGGCCGCGCGTATCACCGGTGGCGTGACCCGCTGACGAACGACCACCATATCGACGTCTTCCTGGAGCCCACCGCGCCCGCCGGCGCCTGGCGCGTGACGCTCGCCGGGTTCGACGTGGTGGACGGACGCTTCCACGCGTGGATCGAGCGCGATTCGGCGGTTCCCGGCGCGCAGTCGCGGTTTCCGCCCGAGCAGGCGTCATCGCTGTGCACGCTCGGCACGCTGGCCACGACCTATCGCACTTACGTCGTGGGCGCCGCGTCCGCGGACGGCCGAGGGTTGGCGCCGTTCTCGAGCTCCGGCCCGACGCGGGACGGCCGGATCAAGCCCGATCTGGTCGCGTACGGTGAATCGGTCGTCGGCGCGCGCTCCACGCCGTTTGGAGCGCCACCGGGCACCGGCGGCATCACGGCCCAGTCCGGCACGAGCATGGCGGCGCCCGCGGTCAGCGGGACAATCGCGCGGCTCTTCGCGATGGCGCCCCGCAAGCTGACGGATGCCGAGACACGAGCGCTCGTGGTCGGAATCACGCGACCGATTCCGGGCGCCGACATCCGTCGATCGGGAAGCGGACTGCTCGACCCGCGCACGGCGCTCGAGGCGCTCGAGGCCGCGCTGAAGAGGAGTGGCTCCATGAACGGGCATTCGACGCTCGACGAGCTCGTGTCGCAGATCGCCGACTCCCCGGTTGTCCGCCGCGCGTTTCACAGGGCGCTGGTGCTGACGAAAGCCCACCTGCCGCCAGACCTCGAGGTCGTCGGCAGCCCGGGCACCGTGCCGGAAGGCGGCGTCCTCCTCGACGACGTGCTGGTGCGCGTCCACCCCGGTGAGCCGGTGGCGCCACTGATCGCGCGGATCACGTCCGAGGCGGCCTGGTCCGCCGCCGGTGAGGCCGAGGACGCCGAAGCAAGCGGCCCCGGCTACTACGCGCGCGTCGCCCCGCTGTCCGGACCGGCCGGGCCGGGGACGCGCCGCGTGCGGCGCATCGTCGATGGTCGGCAGCGGCTCCTACCGCATCATGTCCTGCTGCGCCGCCGTCGGCAGCCGCTCGGGCCCCGGCCGATCTATCGCGGACCGCGACCGGTCCTGCCGCCGCCCGAGGAGCCAATCGTCGGCACCGAGCCACTGGAGCCCGGCTTCGAAGAGCCCGGCGTCGAGCTGCCGGAGCCCGGTTACGAGGAGCCAGCGGCCGGCGAGGAGTCCTGGCCGGAATCGGACTTCCAGAGCGCACTCGAGAGCGACGAAGAAGCCGACACGTGCGAGGAGCGGTGGAAGAAGGTTCGCGACGGCCTGCCGGAACCCGTGCGTCGCGCGCTCGACGCCCTCGACTTCGAGCTGGCCGTCGGCTTCGCCGCCCACCACGGTCTCCGCGACGCCACCAGCCTCACCAACATCCTCTTCTATACGAAGTACGGCTCCGTGCACGGCTACTGCGCCATCAAGCCGGGCACGCGTGTCCCCGGCGGCAAGCGCTACGACGAGCTGTGGCGGGAGCTGCGTTCGACCATCGTCGTGCCGGTGCTGGCGCGCCCCTCGCCGCCGGTGGCGCAGGCTGGAGGCGTCGTGTGCCTCCAGCGCGCGGTCAAGAAGGCAGCGGCCCAACCGGACCAGGTGGCGGCGATCGTCAGCGGGCGGTACGAGCACACCCAGGCAAGTCGCAACGAGTGGTTCGTGTTTCGCGTGAACCAGGCCGGCCGCCACATCGAGGCGATCTTCGGCCTCACGCTGTCGCCAAAGGACCCGCGCTCGAAGAGACGCGAGGGATGGTTGCTGCACGGCGACTTCCAGGCGGACGGCTCGTTCTCTCTGTTCAGCCGGAAGGACCCGCGAAGGTTCTGGCGACTGCTGCCGACCGGCGCGGGCTATCAGCTCGAGGCGCTGGGCCGGCAGTGGCCGCTCACCTACGTGTCACCGCATGCCACCTTGATGGAGGAGGCGCTGAAAGGGCTGTCGGAGTTCGACCTCGTGAAGCGCTACGAGTGGTACCCGCTCATGCAGCCCCAGATCCGTCACCTCGTCGAGGGCCTGGCCGCCGACAAGATCGCGCCGCTACTCGAGCAGTTCTTCGAGCAGTCGGGCGGCAGCCGAACGTACGATCGCGCTGACCGCAACAAGGCCGCCGGGCGTCTCGACGACTACATCCACCGGATCTTCGACGACCCGCAGCTCGGTGCGCATCCTCAAGACCGCGGGCTCGCCCAGTTCTACGCGCGGACGGTCCTCACCCGGAACAAGTGGAAGCTCGGATACACGCGATCGCAGCTGGACTGGATGCAGTTCATCGTCGGCCGGATCGCGTACGATGGGAATCACCTCCGCTACCTTCCCGAATACCTCGGCCTCACGGCCGACGGACGGTTCACCGGGACGAGCACGAGCCCCCTGTATACGTACAACGTCACGGTGAGCCTGAAGGGCGCCGGATTCTGGGTGCATCACTGGCGCGGGACGATCACGATCGAGCAGACGACCGGCACCCGCTGGAAGGAGAGCTTCTCGATCTGGCTCGTCGCCGGCGAGGCCGGGGCCACGCTGAAGATCCACGACAGCTTCTCGGGGCAGGCGCAATCGTCGTTCGAATGGAAGGCGCCCGACCTCCCCGGCTGGGTGTCGATGGGCAAGGTCGAGGCCGGCGTCACCGTGGGGGGCGCCAAGGCGTCGGCGCAGGCGGGATTCATGCACATCCACGGGCGAGGATATTTGCCGCCTCTGGAGGTGCTGTTCGCCGATACCGGCCTGGGCATCGAGGTCCCGTTCGACGACGAGGACGAACCGGGCCGAAAGCGGCGCCTGAAGCCGCAGGCGTTCGACTTCGCCATCGGTCCCGGCGGGGCTTTCGGGAAGATCGGAGACAAGAGATTCCCGGACATCGACTACTCCACCTTCAAGGTCAAGACGGACTACAGCCTTGCGTACGGCCTCACCAACGACGTGCACTTCTGCCTGGACAGCGCGCTGCTCACCGAGGACGCGCGCCAGGCGCTACGCATCATGTGCGCGAACGAGCTCGCCGCGTTCACGTCTGGCGGCGCTCACGTCAGGATCATCGGCCACACCGACCGCTCCATTCCACCCGGGATGACCCTCCAAAAGGCACGTAAGTACAACGAGGATCTGTCCCGGCTTCGGGCGGAGAACACGCTGCAGGCGATCCGGGACATCCTGGGCGCGCGCTTCAACGTCTCCGCGCAGAACATCTCCGCCGTCGGGAAGGCCGATGACGAGGCCATTCGGGACAGCCGTCCACCGAAGGAGATCAATCCCAGCTACCGCCGGGTCGACGTCATCTTGAACGCGCGTCTCGTGCTCACGCTGAAGGCGCAGTAGCGCAGGAGGACGACCGCGATGAACGGCAAGGCGATGCTCGACGTGCTCGAGGCGGAGATTCCGGAATCTCTGCTCGCCCGCCGGGCGTTCCGCGCGGCGCTGGAGGGCGCGGAGCTTCCGCCGGATCTCGAGGTCGTCGGAAGCCCGGGCACGATGCCGGCCGGCGGTGTGCGCCCCGATGACGTGCTGGTCCGTGTCTACCCGGGCGAGCCGGTGGCGTCGCTCGTTGCGGAGATCACGTCGGAGCCGACGTGGTCGCGCGGCGGGGCAGGGGAGGATGCGGAGGCCGCGGGCCCCGGCTATTACGCGCGGATCCGAACGATCTCGGGTCCGGCGGGAATGATCCCGCAGCGGTCGCGGCAGATCCTCGATGTCCGCCGGCGCCTGCCCGCCCACCAGGTCCTCTTACGTCGGCGACCGCCAATGCGCCCGGCGACATTCGCGGCGACGGGCGGCGTCGCCCCGTGGCCGGCTCGCCCGCCCGTAGCCGTCTCACCATCGTCAACGCCGGCTCCGGTGTACGTGGAGCCGGAGCCTGAGGAACCGACGCTCGGCGTCGAACCCGGCGGGCTCGAGGAGCCAGGCCTAGAGCTCCTGGGATTTCCCGAGCCAGGGCTCGAAGAGCCGGCCGGCGAGGAGACGTCGTGGATCGACGAGCCGGAGACGAGCCTGCTCGATCCGGCACCGGTCGCCGACGAGCGCTTCTTCGACGTGTCGGAGGACGCGGCGTCCACCCGTGTCCACGTGGTGCTCGACCGTGACGCCCGCCTCCGTTCCGAGCCGCCGGAATTGCGCGCGACGACCGCGCGAATTGCGTACTGGACGCGCGTCCGGCTCACCGAGGCGCGCGGCGACTACGTGCGCGTCACGGGAATCGACGGCACTGCGCACGGGTGGACGAAGGCGTCGAACGTCGGGACGTTCTTCAAGGATCTGCCCCTGCTGTCGGTCGCCGCGCTCGCGCCGGCGGAGCCCGCCGCTTCCCATGCGGGGCACGGCGCCCTCGGAAGGGGCCTGACCGACGCCTACAATCGGCTCGGCGGGCTGATGGCCCTGGTCGCGCGGGAGACGGGCATTCCACCGGCGGCCGCTCTGGCCGTCTGGTACGTGGAGAGTGCCGGCCGGCGCCATAGCGTCGGTCGCGCCATCATTCGCTTCGAGAACCACTTGTTCTTCGACCGCTGGGGCGCCGCGCAGCCGGCCACCTACGACCGACACTTCCAGCACGGTGGCCGTGCCGGCGTGCCAGGCGAGCGGTGGAGGAATCAGCAGTGGCGCGAGGACCCCGCCCAGCCATTCGCGACGTTTCACGGGGACCAGACCGCGGAGTACCGCGTGCTCGCGTTCGCGACGCGACTGGCGAACGAGGACACGGCGCTGCAGTGCATCAGCATCGGCGGGAGCCAGATTCTTGTCTCCAACCACCGGATGATCGGCTACGACACCGCGCGCGCCATGTACGACGCGTTCCAGGCCGACGAGCGCGCTCACGTGCTCGGGTTCTTCGACTTCTGCAACTACCGCTATGGCCACGGGGCGAGGCGGGGCCAGCTGCTGCACGATCTCGCCGCGCTGCGGTGGGAGGATTTCGCCCGCGGCTACAACGGCGCGGGCCAGGTCAGCCAGTACGCCGCGCATCTCTCGACGGCCTACGACGAAGCCGCTCGCATCGCGCCGGCCCCGGAGACGTCGCCGGTGGTGGCCGTGCGCTGAAAGGAGCACCAGCATGGAAACGACGGCTCAGCTGCTCACGGACCTGCGCATAATCGGGATCCTGAAGTTCGTCGACAGCCTCAGCGACCTGACCACCGCCACCCGGATCCTGGACGAGCTGCTCAACAAGAGCCAGGCGGAGCGGGAGGCGAAGGTCGTCGAATTCGCCGCACGCCTGGTCAAGGAGGCGAAGCTCGACAACGCCAACGCAACGTACGACAACGTCGTCAAGGCCTGGATGGCCAACGAGACGCGCTATACCGAGCAGGTCCAGGGCTTCAAAGCGTTCAAGGAAGCCGTGGACGAACTCCGCGAGCAGATCGTGGCGCAGGTCGCCCAGTTCCAGCCCTACGCGCAGCTGGAGGGGGCCCGCCGCCTGCGAACGGAGCAGGCGTGAGTCCGCGCAACTCCGGAGGTGCCGGGGAGAACGTATAGCGCGCGGGTCGAGCGGGCGTTCAGCGTTCAGTCCACGCTGGCCGGACACGGCGAGCACTGTTCGGCCGACCCGACCAGCCTGGCCGCGATCGGCCGCGCGCGAGGGCATCAGATCCGTGTGCGGCGGAGCGACCGCGCGTACGCGATCTACACCGTGAGCGACGTCCGCGCCGAATCAACGGACCACGTGGTCCGCATGGCGCTCGCCGCGCGAGAGCGGCTGGGCACAACGGACGAGTTCGACACGATCGTGGACGCGCGCGTGGCGAATCCGACAATCACCGATGCCGAGGCCGAGGCATGCGGCGAGCTCGTCGAGCGACTGGACGACGACGGCGCCCAGCACCGACTGGTCGTCATCGCGCCGCACGGCGGCATGATCGAGCCCTACACCGACGCCCAGGCGGAGCGCCTGGCGTCGCGGCTGGCGGACCACGGCGTGTCGAGCTGGCGATGCAAGGGCTGGCGGCCGGGCGGCGGCGCCTACGCGCGCTGGCACATCACCTCGACCGAGCTTCACGAGGCCAGCTTCCCGTTGCTGGCGCGCATCATCGACCGGCGGTTCACGTACGCGGTGGCGTTCCACGGCTTCGAGGAAGCGGACGTGCTGATCGGAGGAACCGCCCCGCTCGCCGTCAAGCAGGAGATCAAGGAGGCAATCGAAGCCGTGCTCGGCGGCGGCATCGCCGTCCGCATCGCGCAGCACAACGAGCGTTACGCCGGCGACGACCCGCGCAACGTCGTGAACCGACTGGCCCCGGACAACGGCGTCCAGATCGAGCAGGCGTGGGACGCGCGGCGCACCTATTGGCAGGCGATCACCGACGCCGTCGCCTCGGTGTATGCGCGCCGCCTGGCGTCCTCTGAGCCCCGCTCGGCGGGGTAGACCGGAGAATCCACTCGTAACTCCCGCCGTTCGAGACCTCGACATCACGCCGGAGCGCAAGGAGATGTTTCAACGTGACCGACATCAACGGGCCCACCGACCTCAAGGGTCGCATGGTGGGCGCCATCTCCGGCGGGATGGACGGCGAGATTCCGGCCAAGGCGATCGAGAAGGAGCACGGCGCGTTCAAGAGCTTCAAGGGCTACGCGGGCTACGCCGAGATGTTCGCGGACATGGAGATCGGCCGCATCGGCGGTGGCGCCCGACACCGCGGCCGCCCCAGCTCATCGGATTCGCCAAGATCCGCAAAATGAACGGTATGCCCGCCGCGTGAGGCGAAGGCCGGGGAGCGTCCCCGGCCTTCGTCACTGCTTGTTCCTCGGAGACGTTACTTCGTCTGCTTCGCTCCGATCGGGGCGGAGCC
>Ga0075431_100006127_pt1 | contig 11933 bp, 9 predicted proteins | sample RhiMetdeltSRZDD5_FD_75297 | JGI IMG/M metagenome (GOLD analysis project Ga0075431, IMG submission 75297) | Populus rhizosphere microbial communities from Tennessee, USA - Rhizosphere MetaG P. deltoides SRZDD5 | ecosystem: Host-associated > Plants > Roots > Rhizosphere > Soil | place: USA... | reverse complement strand
TCGGCGGCATCTCGGCGACGGTGACGTACCCTGTGGCCTCGACGAATCGCCGGAAGTCGGCATTCGTCACCGTGTGCCGCTCCATCCAGAATCCGTCGACGGTGGCCGAATGGGCCGGCGCTTCTTCCGGGTAGTGTTCGTCGGAGCCCATCCGGAACTCACCGCCGGGAATCCAGACCATGCCGGCGGGCACATGACGGGACGGCGCCGCCCGCGCGGTCGCCTCGCGCATCGCCTACTTCACCTGATAATTGCGACCACTCATGCAGGCGGCATAGGCCTGGTCATAGCGCTGCAGGTTCGCTTGCTGCTGCGCCTGCGCCTGCTGGTTCGCCGCCGCCGCTTGCTCGTTGGCGGAGCGCTGGCGGATCCCGCCTACCGCGGCACCGGTGGCGGCGCCGATCGCCGCGCCCTTGCCCGCATTGCCACCGATGGCGCCGCCGATCGCGCCGACGGCGGCGCCCCGCGCGCCTCCGCGTACGACCCCGCCCGTTTGGGGCGACGCCGACGGCGCCGCCGCGACCGACTGCGACGGATCGACGCCGGTCTGGCCTTTAGCCCAGTTGTGGCACTCGAACTGGTCCTTCTGGAACTGCTCCTGGCTCTGGCCCGCCTTGGGATAGACGAACACCTCCGCGGCCGCCGGTCCGGCGACGAAACCGGAGACGACCACCGCCATGATCGCGCGGCATGCTGCTGTCATCGTTGCTCCTCCGTTGTCACGAAGCTCAGCGCGTGAGCGGGATCTCGGCGGCGAGCTCCGCCTGGATCTTCTTGTCGAGCTTGTTGTCTACCTGGAAGAACCGCGCGACCTTGCCCGCCGGAAGCACGCTCATGAAGCGCGGCACGTATCGATCCTTGACGTCCAGACGCGCGCGCTCGATGTCGAGGTAGTCGTTCAGCAGCTTGGCGGCCATGTCGTCGGTCATCGACGTGTAGTTGCCGGCGTACACGATGATGAGATCGACGAGACGATCGTCGACCTTCGCCATGTCGCTCCGGTAGTCGCGATAGATCGGCCAGAAGGCCTGCGACTCTGGCGCCGTCAGGTCCATGGCCGCGGTCACGATTGCCTGCCGCCGGGTCTGGATGGCGGCGCGCGTGAGCGCGATCTCGTCCAGGATGTCGGCGGAGACGACGTCCGACGGGTTCGTCGCCGCCGCAGTGCTCGGCGGGGCCGCTTGCGACTGCGCGCTCGCCGGCGGCGCCGGCGCGGCAGCTGGTGATTGAGCCTTCGCGCTACAGCCTGAGGTCAAGAGGACGGCCGCGAATGCGATGATCGGCACGAGCCTGCCGCGATGTTCCATGGAGTCCCTCCTCGCACGGACGAGTGTCGCGTCCGGCGACACGCGTTTCATAGGGCCTTACGGGCACGCCGCGTAGGGCGTGATGGCGTGCTCACAGCTTGCGACTCGAGCCCGTGGCTGCCGGCATCGAGGGAACGCTCGTCCAGCCGGCGAGCCTCCAGAGCAGGCGCGCGGCGATCGCCGCGACGACGAAGAGCAGCACGGCGACGTCGACGCCCGCGTCGGGGAAGGCGACGATGGCGAGCAGCAGGCTGAGGCCGACATTGCGCATGACGGTGACGCGTGCGAGCAGAGCGCGACGCTCTCGCGAGGGCCCGCCCACCAGCCAGCCGGCGAGGGCGGCGCCGGCCATGAGAATCAGCATCGCGACGACGCCTTTCGCGCCGATGTCGGCGACCGCGGGGGCCTTGATGAGAAGCGTCGTCAGCACGACGGCGACGAACAAGACGATCGCGAGCAGTGTCATCGCCTTGGCGAGGACACGTGCGGCGGCCGGGGCCTTCCAGCGGATGAGGACGCCGACGAGGAGCGGGACGACTACGGTCAGCGCCGTGACGTCGACCATGCGCCAGAAGGACGCCTTGAGCGGGACACCGATCGGCTGAAAGAAGAGCCGAACGATCGGGCTGATGAGCCCCGAGACGAGGGACAAGGCGAAGATCAGCGCCGCGCTGTCGACCCTCGTGCCGTCCGACTTCTCGGTCGGCGCAAAAAAATCGACGCCGCCAGCGACCATGGCCAGCAGGAGGATGGCGGCCGACACCTGGCCGGGAACCCAGGTCATCCCGGCCAGCGCGACGCCCAGCGCCGGCACCAGGATGAAATTCGCCAGCAACGCGCGCGCGACGAAGCCGGGCTCCCGGCGCAACGCCGCGAGGTCGGCCGGCTCGATGCCCAGACCGACGGCCAGCATGCGGGCCGCGACGAAGAGCAGGGCCATCGTCAGCGATACGGCCCAGAACACCGTGAAGATCAGCTCGGGGATCACCATCGCATCACCTGTAAGACCGCTCAGGGTCGTATCAGACGCTTGCCCTGCCGAGGGCGACAGGGCCGAACGGGCATCCCGCGGACGGGGTTTGAGCCGGATCGTAGGCCCCGGGGCATATGAGACCCAGGTCGCATTGTCGGTGGTCCACCGCCGTGCTCTTGTGGCCTGGTGCGCATCGACGCCGCCGCGGCAGAGGCCTTACGCGACAGCTGGCTGATCGACATCGCCAGCGTCACCGACCCGGCGCTCTGCGGTGGCAAGGCGGCGGGCCTCGCGAAACTTCAGCGTGCGGGATGGGCGGTGCCCCCTGCGGTCTGCCTCACAACCGCGTTCTACCGCCGCTGGCTCGAAGCCTCCGGCCTCGCTCGGCGCGTGGCCAGTGTGGCCGTGCTCGCGACGGCGGACGGCGCGGCCGCTCAGCGCGCGGCGCTGGCCGGGCTGCGACGGCTGATCGAGACGGCTTCCGTCTCTGAGGAATTCGAGCACACCGTGCGTGAGGCGATCGCGCGCCTGACGGCGGGCGGCCCCGCACCGCTGTCGGTGCGCTCGTCCGCCGTCCACGAGGACGACGCCGCGGCGTCCCATGCGGGCATTCACGCGAGCTTCATCGTCGGCGCGCCCGATCTCCCCGCCGTGATCGTCGCGCTCAAGCGCTGCTGGGCATCGGCGTGGACGGAGATGGCGTGGACGTATCGCGAGCGCCACGGGCTCTCGCACGACGACGCCGCGATGGCCGTCGTGCTGCAGCGCTTCGTTGCCGCGGCGGGGTCGGGCGTGGCGTTCTCCGCCGATCCGCTGACGAGCGATCGTGCGACGGTCGTGATCGAGGCCGCGTGGGGCACCGGCGCGGCGGTCGTCTCCGGCCTGGTCACGCCGGAGCAGTTTCGCGTCACCGTCGCGGACGGTGCGCCGGCCCATGCGCGGCGCCGCGCCGGGCGACAGACAGCGATGACGGCGTGGCGTGACGGCGTGGAGGTCAGGGCGCCGCTCGACGAAGCGCGGCGCCAGCGCGGCGTGCTCAGCGAGCCTCAGGCGCTCGAGCTCGCCCGCGCGGTGAAGGCCGTCGAGCGCGCGTTTGGCGTGCCGGTCGACGTCGAATGGATCTTCGACGGACGGCGATTCTGGGCCGTGCAGGCGCGCCCCATCACCACGCTCGCGAGCGCGTCGGCACGCCGACAGACGCTGTGGACGCGCGCCAACCTCAAAGAGGTTTTCCCCGAGCTGCCGAGCCCGCTCGCCGTGTCGTATCTGAGGTATTCGCTGAACCTGATGTTCGCGGCCTATCACCGCGCCCAGGGCTATGCGCTGCCGCCGGGCGCCGAGCTCGTCGCGGCGTTTCACGGGCGGCCGTACCTGAACCTCTCGCTGATGCAGCAGATGACGATCGAGCGCGGCGGCGACCCGGCGATCGTCACCCGGCTCTTCGGCGGGCCGGGCGCCGCCGAGCCGAGCGCCGCGCCGCCGACGCCGCACGCGGGCGGGGGCGCGGCGGACCATGCGCGGCTGGCGCGCGAGATGCTGACGACGTTCTTCCGGACGCCTGGTCGCGGGCGCCGCCTCTTTCGGCGCCTTCGCCGCGCCGCGGCGCGGCTTCGCACCGTCCACCTCTCAGCGCTCGACGACGAGGGACTGGTCGCGCATCTCGAGCGCTTCGCCGCCGCCTCGCTCAGCGAAGCGACCGTCCGCCGCCTGCACGAGGTGATCTCCGCGCAGTCGCGCGCCTACATGGTGCTCGAGCTGCTGCTCGCGGCGTGGCTCCCGTCCGACGCGGCCGACGACGCGGAGACGCTGGCGAAGCGCTTGATGACCGGCCTCGGCACTCTCCCGAATGTCCGCATGACGTACCGCCTCATGGCGCTCGCCGCCATGGCCGGCCGGGATCCCCGCGTACGCGCCGCCCTCGCCGGCGATCTCGACGAGACCAGCGTGGTCTACGCCGCGGTCGCGGTGGCCGGCTCGGAGTTCGGCGACGGCGTCGAGGCCTTTCTCGCGGAGTTCGGCCATCGCGGCCACTACGAGTCCGACGTCATGTCGCCGCGCTTCGCCGAGGATCCCGGGCGCGTCCTGCGACTGATCCAGCTGTACCTCCGCGCCGGCGGCGAGCCGGATCCCGTGCGGCACGCCGCCGAGCGTCGTCGCGCGCGGCAGGAGGCGACGTCCGAAGTGAGACGGGCGCTGCGGCGCGGCAGCGGCCGGCTGGGGTTCGCGGCGCGCTGGACCGCGTTTTCCATCGTGTGCCGCACGCTCCAGCGCTTGCTGGCGATGCGCGACGAATGCCGTCACGTCACCACGCTGCTGATCGCCCACTTGCGAACCATCACACTGGAGATCGGTCGGCGTGCGAGTGCCGACGGGCTGCTGGAGCGTGACGACGATGTCTTCTTCGTCGCGTGGGAAGAGCTGCCGCGTCTGCTCCTCGACCGCGGCGAGGGGTGGCGGCGCATGGTCGCCGACCGCCGATTGGAGCACGAGCACAATGCGCAGCGTGAGGCGGCGGATCTCATCCGCGGCGACGGGCGCGCCGAACCCGTCCTCCCCGCGGCAGGCCGCGACGGTGACGGTGAGCTCTCGGGTTACGGCGTCAGCCCGGGGACGGTGACAGGCCGGATCCGGGTCTTGCGCTCAGTGGACGATATCCGGCATCTCTCCGGCGAGACGATCGCGGTCTTTCCGGCGATCGAGCCGACGCTGACCCCGATCTTCCCGCTCGTGCGCGGCCTGATCGCCGAGATGGGCGGGCTGCTCTCGCACGCCGCGATCCTCGCGCGCGAGTACGGCTTGCCCGCCGTCGTCAGCGTCAGCGACGCGACCCGGCGCCTGCGCGACGGCGATCACGTCGAGCTCGACGGCGCCACCGGCCGGATTCGTGTGCTCGAGCGCGCCCGCTGAGCCAGGCAGGCACGTCCAGCGTGCGAGCTCTGCGCGCCGCTGCAGCAGCAGCGAGGCGATGACGACCCCGATGATCGCCCCCGCCAGCACGTCCGAGACGTAGTGGCGCATCAAGTACACGCGTCCCGCCGCCACCGCCGCCGCGAGCGCGTACAGCGGCCAGCGCAGACGGGGATAGAAGGCCGCGAAGATCGTGGCGACGGCGAACACCGACGTCGCGTGGCCGGATGGAAACGAGTCGACGTCGAGCACGGCGTCCGGCCGCGGTCGGCCGACCAGGTACTTGAGCGAGTACTCCACGAGGCCGGCGATCATGAACGTGACCGCGCCGAGCCAGGCCGCCTCGTGCAGCCTGGAGCGCCTCCCGACACGGCCGACGAGCCCGACGCCGGCACAGACGACGAGCAGCGTGACCCCGCTGCCGACGGGATTGAGCGTGCCGACCAAGCGGTCGAGCACCGTGTGCTTCCACGACGACGCGCCGGCGGCCACGCGACCATCGAGCGCGACGGCGGCTGCGATCACCAGGAGGACGACGCCAACGATCGGGAGGCCCCACGCCACGAGCGGACGGCAGCGCTGCGACAGCGACGACATCAGCTGCAGTTTATCCCACGTGCCGCATCCGCCGTGAGCGCCACGCAACCCACAACACGCCGAGCAGCGTCAACGCCATGACGCCGACGTTCGGCCACGAGGCGAGTGTCCATCGACCGCTGTAGGTCCAGCCCAAGTCCGAGAACGGCCACAGGTATCGGATCGGCAGCCCGCCGGTGCCGACCGCGTCGAGCAGCAGGTGGACATGAAAGCTGACCGCCGCCAGCACGGTGGTCGGCAGCGGTGCGTCGGCGGTGCGCCACGTGAGCAGGACGAAGAGCAGCACGAACAGCACGCCGTGACCGACCGCGCGGTGCGCGGCGAGATAGGCGTGCTCGCTCCACAGAATGCCGACGCCGTCGAGGTCGGGCAGGACCCCCGCCAGCACGACGAGCCCGCGGTCTTTTCGGGAGCCGGGGAGCGCGTGGGCGATGATCCAGCTCAGGCCGATGTGCGTCAGGAAGTGCAGGCCGCTCAGCACGGGCGGCTTCCGCAGCCCTCGCGCAGCCGCTTCACCAGCGACTCGTACGACGAGCGCGCGATGAGGGTGTCGAACTGCACGCGATAGTTGTCGACCAGGCTGATCTTCTCGACGCGCACGTCCTGCACGAGCCAGCGCGGCCCGCCGTCGCGGCGCACGGCATAGTCCACGTCGATCGTACTGCCGCGCTTGGTTTGGACCTTCGTTCTCACGGTGGCGTCGTCACCGGTGATGCTGTCACCCAGATACCGGAACCGCGACGCGTCGACGAGGTGAATCCGCGCGGCGTACGCGCGCCGAAAAACGGCCGCGAACAGCCGGGTGAACTCCGCCTGCTCGCCGGGCGTGCGCCTCTTCCAGTGCTCGCGCAGCGCGGCCTGGGCCATCGCCGTCCAGTCGAACATCCGATCGAGGATACGCTCGGCCTCGCGCGTGGCGTCGGGCGACGCGGGCTGGCGGTGGAGCGTCTCGAACAGCCTGGTGATGTCCGCGCGAATCTGTTCGGTCGGCTCGCCGGCGCTCGCCGTCCCCGTCACGACGACGAGCACGAGGGCCACGACGGCCGCGGCTGCCGCGCGCGCCGCCTGGCGCGCGTCGACGAGCCGCAGCAGCAGCGGCAGCACGACGAGGGACGCGGCGAGGCTGCACGCGACCCCGACGGTGAGCAGCAGGCCCAGGCCGAAGATGCCCCGGTGATGCGCGACCATCAGGCTGCCGAAGCCCGCCAGCGTCGTGAGGCCGTTGAGGACGACGGCCATCACGGTGCTGCGCGGAAATGCCGGGCCGCCGGTGGCGATGGACTCGCGGTACCGGAGCGTGACGTTCAGCCCGAACTCGGCCGCGCCGCCGATGATGAGCGGCAGGCCCCACACGTTGGCGAGGTTGAAGGACAGGCCGAACACGCGCATGAACCCGACCGTCCACAACGTGCCGAGGAGGACCGGCGTCACCGACAGCAGAGCGTCGAGCGGCCGTCGCAGCATGATGGCGGCGAAGGCCGTGACCAGAACGACGGCGTAGATCGTGCCGTGCAGATAGGCCGCCTCCATCAGCCGCGTCGCCTCGTAGCTGATGACGGGCGAGCCGGTGACCGCCGGATCGACGGTCCGGACGGCGGTGACGAACTCGCGCGCGCCCTCGCGCTCCCACGTATCGATCGCCGGATAGATCTGCAGCAGCAGGCGGCCGGTGACGCCGACGAACTTGCGCTGCAGCTCCTCGGGAAGGCTCGCAACGGTGATCGGCGTCGCCACCAGGTTGTCTTGCAGGCGGGTGAGCTTGGCGACGAAGTCGTCGTGCAGGCGCGCCTCGATGGCGACCAGGCGCCCGGCGAGCTCGGCTCCGCCGGTCCGCAAACGCGCCACCAACGCCTCGGCGCGCGCGCGCGCGGCGCGCAGTGACTGCACGGACGTTCGTCCCTCGGCCTCGCGCACGGCCATGTCGAGACGCCGGTCGAGCGTCTGCAGCGCGTCGGTGGTGGCGCGTACGTCGAACGGCGTGCGCGGCGCGACTCGGAGACCGACCAGCAGTGGAGCGATCTGGCGGATGGTGGCGATCTTCGCGGCCTGTTCGCTCGGGATGATCTTGAGCACGCTCACGACCTCGGCGACGGCGGGCAAGCGCTCGAAGGCGGCCTGCTTGACTGAGAGCTCCGACAGGGAGTCGGCGGTTGTGAGCGCGGCGAACCCGGAGCGCCGCGTCTCGGCGATCTTGCGCTCCCACGTCACCGACTCGGTGGCCTGGGCTTGTAGATTTAACCGGTTGTAGTCGAACCGCAGCGCGGGCAGCGCCGCCAGCGCGCCGGCGGTGAGCAGCGCGGCCGACAACACGATCGGCGTTCGGAGGCCGAGGATGCGCTCGAGCGGCGCCACCCGCTCGTCGGTCGTGCGCCCCGGCACGCGCTGAACCCGTGCGGACCGCGAATGACGCGCCATGACCACGAGCGTGGCGGGGAACACCGTCATCATCGCGAGAAAGGCCATGAAGATCGACGTCCCCGCAATGAAGCCGAATTCCTGGATGCCTTTGAACTCGGTGAGCATGAGGACGCCGAAGGTGCCGGCCGCGGTGAGCGCGCCGAAGAGAATGCCGGGTCCCGTCCGCCGCGCCATGATCTCGAGCGCGTCCCGCGGCGTCGGGCCGCGGACGAGCTCCCGCTCGTAGCGCAGCAGGACGTACACCCCGTAGTCGATCCCAAGCCCGAGCAGGAGCGAGATGAACATCACGGAAAAGACGCTCAGGTGGCCGATGGTGGCGCTGACGATGCCGAGCGTCCACGCCAGGCTCACCGCGAGCACCGCGAGCATGACCACCGGCTGGGCAAGACGCCGGATGACGATGAGCAAGGACGCGAGCGTGAGGGCAAAGGCGAGGATCGTCGCCGCTGTGCTGTCGCGAAACGCGGTGAGCATCTCGTCGTTCGAGAGCGCGGGGGTCCCCGTGACGCCGGCCGCGACACCCGGGTTCGCGACGTGGAGCACGCCGATGAGGCGGCGGATGGTGGAGATCAGGTGCTCGTTGTCCGTGAAGTTCCGCACGTCGCGACTGGGCTCGACCAGGATGAAGAACAGCCGATCGTCTCCCGACCGAAAGTAGCCGGCGCCCGTCTCCTCGGCGCCCGGAGCGAAGACGCGCCCCCAGGGCGAAGGAACGGGGGTGCTCGCATCGAGGCTGTCGGTGACCACCTCGAGCAGCGTGTCCAGGAAGCCGGCGTCGAGACCCTCAGCGGGACCGTCGCCCAGCCCGAGATCGACGAAGCCGGTGGCGAAGCGTCGCGCGATCTCCTCGGCGAGCGCGTCGAAGAGTCCCGCCAGTGTGGGCGTGGCCGCGTAACGCTGAAGGAAGCGACGATGCTCGAGCACCTTGTCGCGGATCTCGTTGAGCCGCTCCGTCGACAGGAACAGCAGCGCGTGGCCGGTAAAGCTGTCGGGATCGATGCGATGGGCGACGCGCTTCACCCCCGGCACGGCCCGGATCTCCGCCGCGAGCCGGTCGGCATAGGCGCGCGCCGTCGCCACGGGCGAGGCCTCGACCACGACGACGATGTCGTTGAGCTCGCCGAACTCGCGCAAGTTGTCCTTGAACCGCTGGACGTAGACGTGGTGCTGCGGCAGGAACTCGACCGACGATGATTGGAAGGTCAGGGTGCGCGCGGTGTACAGCCCCGCGAGCGCCGCGAGCGCCAGCGCGAGCGCGATCGTGACGGCGGGTCGCTCGATGGAGACCCGGACCAGACGAGACAATGCCGATGAGACGCCTGAGTCGATAGTCCGAGGGTAGGCGGCACCCCGGGGATCTGCCATGGCACCTTGGTCTCAGTCAGCGCTGGAACGGGTAGACGACCCTCCAGTCACGCTTCATGTCGACGACGAGCCAGCCCTTGGCAAGGGCCTCGTCGAGTGCCTTGTCGAGGCGTCCGATGGGCGAGGTGCGGTCGTACGACCACTCGCGGTCGCCGTCGGTGTGGCGGACCAGGCCCATGAGCCGCAGTCCGCTGCCGGCGGCCGTCCATTGCAGCATCTGCTGGTCACCGTCGGAATTGCCGAATGCGAGAATCGGCCGCCGGCCGATGAATTTGTTGATCGCGACCGGCTTGCCGGGCCCGTCGTCGAGAAAATCGAGCTTGGGCTGACGCACGAGGGCCAGGGTGCCGTCGGCTCGCCGCTCGAGCGCGGTCACGAACGTCGAGCCGATGACCTGCTCCGGCGGAATGCCGTAGGCGCGGTCCGTCCACACACGCATGAAATCGACGGTCCCTCCGGACACCACGTACGTCTTGAAGCCGTTGTCGCGCAGGTACACGAGAAGCTCTAGCATGGGCTGATAGACGAGGTCCGTGTAGGGACGGTCGAAGCGCGGATGCCGGGCGGTGGCGATCCAGGCGGCGACGGCCTGGGTGAACTCATCGGTCGTCATGCCGGCGTGCGTCGCCATGATCAGCTGGGCCAGGCCTCTGGTGCCGGCCGCCGCCAGCGTCTCGGCGTCGTTGTCGAGCACGGCCTTGAACGGCTGCGTGGTCTTCCACTCGGGATGCTGCGGCGCGAGCGTACGAACGCGATCGAGCGCAAACGCCAGCTGCACGTAGATCGGCTGCTCGCTCCACAGCGTCCCGTCGTTGTCGAAGGTCGCGACGCGCTCGGCGGGCGGCGTGAAATCCGGCGAGCCTTGTGTGGTGACGCGCCGAACGAAGTCCATGATCGACGCTTTCACGGGCCCCGTATGCCACGAGGGCAGCGGATCGGGCTGCGCGCTCGCCAGTTGCGCCAGGACGAGCAGGCAGGCGAGCGCGCATATCGAGATCGGCGCGCGGCGCCGCACGGCACGCACGCTACACCGCCGCACCGGTGCGCCGCCGGAGCGGCATCACCGGCTCCGCGGGCTTGACCATCTCGGGGATGGCGCCACCCGCGCCACCGCCGCCGCGCATCCGCTTGATGTACGCGATCGAGACGAGCGCGCTCACCAGGAGATACAGAACGATTGTTGCGACGACCGCGCGCTTTTCGACGAAGCTGGCATCGGCAATCGTCATCGCGATCGCCGGGTGTCGTGACGCGGTCGACAGTGCGAGCACCGTCCGGCGTTCCGGATCGGGCCCCCCGAGCAGGTGACCAACGACCAGGCCGACGACGCTGAAGGCCGCAAGGGCCACCAGTGTTCCGTCGCCGATCCGCGCGAGGATCGCCGGCGTCATGGCGAACAAGATCGGCACGGCGCTCGCCAGGAGCAGAAGCGCGCCGAGCGCCGCCGCCGGTCTCGCCAGTCGCGTCGCCGCGCGCGGCGCGAAGAATCGGATCGCCATGCCGATCCCCAGCGGCGCCAGCACGCTGCTCGCCACGATGGAGGCGATGGAGACCATCGGCACGTGCGTCTCCTTGCCCAGAGCGCGGCCGACGGCCGTGATCGCGACCGGTATCGTGACGATCGAGAGGACGGCGGCGGTCGCGAGGAGGCCGACCGCTTCGGAGCCATCTCCACCGGCGGTGAGCTGCTTGCGTGGCAGCAGCGGCGGCACCGGGGACACGGCGATGGCGACGAGGGCGACCTTCACCACGGGGTGGAGATCGAACGCGATCCCGAGCCCCACGGCGAAGAGCGGCATGATCACGCCCATCGCCAGCAGGCAGCGCAGGAACAGTCCGGGCCGCCGCAGGACATGGATCGCGTCGGTCAGTCGCGCGCTCATTCCCAGCGCCAACACGTTGAGGAAGACGCTGGCCTTCGCAGTCACGAGGATCAACGCGCCGAGCGTCATGCTTCGTTTACCGTCCCGCCGGCCCCCCCGCGTCGATAGGGCCGTCCGGGCAGGTCAACCGGCCTTTACAACAGCGTGAGCAGCACCTTCATGAGCGCCTCTTTGATCGGCACCTCGATGGCGATCAGCGGCAGCATCGGCAGGAGGATCGGCGCGGCGATCAGAATGAGGGTTCGCTTGCCGGCCGGCACAGGACGGGTCCGCGACACCGCGTCGTAGAGGGACACGGTATCGGCCACGGGACCGAGCTCCGGCGCGGTCAGCAGCGCGTCGTCCTGCACCTTCTCCCCGAGGAGCCAACGGCGATAGACGAGCTGATCGTGCTCCGTGACGAGGGCGCCGTAGTCGAGGAGCGCGCGCCGGCGCAGAGCGAGGAGCCGCGGGGCAAACATGGCGAGCGGCACGAACAGCGCG
>Ga0075431_100006124_pt1 | contig 11936 bp, 10 predicted proteins | sample RhiMetdeltSRZDD5_FD_75297 | JGI IMG/M metagenome (GOLD analysis project Ga0075431, IMG submission 75297) | Populus rhizosphere microbial communities from Tennessee, USA - Rhizosphere MetaG P. deltoides SRZDD5 | ecosystem: Host-associated > Plants > Roots > Rhizosphere > Soil | place: USA... | reverse complement strand
CCGACAGGAAATCGAACAGGCCGCCGGAGGTCTTGATGACGCCGACGCGCGTGAGCCGCGTGCGCAGGTGCAATGCCAGCGCCAGCTCGGCCGGGGATCCCATGCCGATCCAGAGCAGGTCGGGGCCGAGCGCATCGATTTCGGCGGCGACGTCGTCGGTTGCATCGGGATGAAAATAGCCGTGCCTGACCCCCGCGAGGGTCAATTGCGGATAGGTCTCCCGCACCTTGTGGGCCGCCCGCTCGATCACCTCGGGCGCGCCGCCCAGGAGATAGAACGTCGCGCCGCGCGACTGGGCGGCGCGCGCGACGTCGTGGAACAGGTCGGTGGTCGCCACCCGCTCGGGCAAGGGCGCCCGGCATTTCAGCCGCGAGGCGAACACCAGCGGCATGCCGTCGGCGTGGATGAGATCGGCCGCCAGAAACAGCGCGCGAACCTCGGTGTCGCGCGCGCACATCGATATCACCTGGCCGTTGGCGGAGGTGATGACGAGCGGCTGCCTGCCGCTGCCGCGCCTTGCCAGCGCGGCGTCGACCATCAGCCGGGCGGACTGCACGCAATCGATCGCTGCAATTGGCAGGCCCCCGATCGGCAGCCAGGGAACCTGCAATTCGACGGCGGGGGAGAGGGCGGGTGCGGACATGGGACGGTGCTCGGTGGGGCGGCCGCGCGCCGCGCGCGCCGTCAGCGGGAACATTTGCAGCTTGCGCACGCCGCCACAAACCCGACCGCGCGTTATCCTTAACGGGCAATCCGCTGGTCCCGCAGCGCGCTTGTGCTTACGTCCGGGGTGGCGGGTTGATAAACCAAGTGGCGAAGAAAGCAGTCGTCCGATGCGACGGGCATCGGGGATCGAGACTGCGCAATCGATGATCTCTGCCGGGATGAAGTTGCCGACCATCGATCGCCGATCACCAGCTTGTGATCTCCGACAGGAAAAGGCCGACGGTGTTTCTGGTCCAAGCCGAACATTCGTTTGATTTTCTTTCAGCCGAATATGCGGAGCTTTTTTCGCGTTCGCACGCGACCGCGTTCCAGAACCCGCTGTGGCTCGATCGGCTCTATGCCCGACTGGCCCCGTACGCCGGCGCCCGGCCGCGGGCGCGCGCGGACGGACGGCTGGTGATGGTTCTACCCCTGCTTCGGCAGCGGCGCGGCGCGATTCGGCTGGTCGAGTTCGCCGATCTGCGGGTCTCGGACTACGCCTCGCCGGTCTGCGACGAATTCACCTTCGCGCGCATCCTGCGCGACCAGGCGGCCTGCCAGGAGATCCGCCAGGCGCTCCTGCCGTACGACCTGATCAGGGTCCAGAAGGTGAAAGACGGCGCCATGGCGCTGGAGAAGCTCCTGGACGTGAAATCGCGCATGTCGATGAAGATGAACGCCTATGCGATCACGCTTTCGGCCCCGTTCGCCAAGTGGCGCAGCGAGAACATCAGCCGGTCATACGGCAAGGAGCTCGACAAGAAGGGACGCAAGCTGCGGCGCAAAGGCGAGATCCGCCTCGAATGCGCCGAAGATCCGGAAGCGATCCGGCGCACCTTTCACGCCCTACGGGACTTCCGGCGTGCAAGATTTCAGGACACCGACCTGCTGCAGAAGGATGCCTATTTCGAATTCTACCTCGAGACGGCGATCAGCGGGGCGCCCGCCGGGCTGGCACGCACCTACGCATTGCTTCTCGACGGCCGGCCGATTGCGGCGGTGTGGGGCTTGCTGCACAAACGCCAGTTCCTGGTGATTCTCAGCGGTTTCGATTTCGCCCACTACAAGAACTACTCGACCGGCTCGCTCACCTTCGAGCAGGTTACGCGCGACTGCATCGCGCGCGGTGATGTGTGCCTGGATTTCACCATCGGCGACGAGCCCTACAAGCTGCTGTTCGGGGCGCGGCCAACCAGGATGTGGACGATCACCCGATCGGGCACCCGGCTGAGCTCGATCGCCAATTTCGTCGTGGACCAGATGCCGTGGACGAAACGGCTGGCGAAGCGGCTGCCGTGAGTTAGTCGCGAATGGCGAATAGTTGCTGCTCTGCACTTCCGCCGTACTCGCTACTCGCTATTCGCCACTCTACTTGGCCTCCCCGCGGCGGGCCTTGCCGCGCAGGCTGTCGTCGATCGTCAGCGCACGGCGGTAGTGCGCCAGCCGGGTCGAGCGGCCGTCGGCCGCGCCATTCGCCGCCCACCTCCCTGACCCAGCTCAGCACACGCCGGCGCAGACAGGTGACCTGCGGGCGCTCGGTATCGGCTCTGATATCGATCGCCTGCCCGACCATGAACGTCGCCAAACTCGGGAGCTGGGCGCGCACCACGTTGACGAAGTCCTGGTAGAAGATCCCGTAATGCGGCGTGTTGGTACGGTCGATGACCCGGCCGCGGCGGGCGTTGATCACCTGCTCGAACCGCGTCGACGCCGCGGCGACGCATTCGAACAGCCCGAGCCGGCGCAGCAGCTCGACCTGATCGCCGGCGAACTTCTCGACTCGAAACTCCGGCGGATAGGCGCGGTATCGATCGATCAGCGCAACCCGATAGCCGGCGCGCGCGAGAACGACCGCGGCGAGCGATCCGCCCAGCCCGGCGCCGACGATCGCGATGTCGGTCGAGATCATGCGCTAGGAAGCGACCGCTTTTCCTTGCGGACTAGGAAGGCCGTTGCCGTAGGCGTAGTAGCCGCGGTAGCGGCCGTTGTCGAAAATGCGGTACCAGTCGGCCGGCACCTTGTTGAGAACCACGCCGACGACCTTCCCCGCATGCGCGCCGAGCGAGCCCAGCGCCTCGAGCACCGCGTGGCGTTCGGTCCGCGCCCATTCCACCACCATGACGGCGCGGTCGGCGCAGTCGACGAACGGCATGCTGCCGGGGCTCGACAGGATCGCCGGGCTGTCGATCACCACGAGGTCGAAATGCCGCCGGCAGTCCTGCAACAGGTTGACGACGACCGCCTCGGAGACGTCATCGACCTCGGAGGGGACTTTCGCCGCGTCGCGCGCATTCATAATCGTCAACGTGCTCTCGGCTTCCTGCGTTATCACGTGCCAGAACGAGGTCTTGCCGCACAGCACCTCCCACAGCCCCGCGCCTTCCAGCTCGAAGGCGCGGCTGGCCGACGCATTGTAGACGTCGCCGTCGATCAGCAGCGTACGGATGCCGGCCGATGCCGCCGAGAGCGCATAGTTGCAGGCGAAGGTCGACTTGCCCTCGCCCGGTAGCGCCGAGATGACCACCAGGATCTCGCCGCGCCGGCTCGGGCTCGCGCGGCGCAAGCGGCTGCGCAGAACCTGCAGGCTTCGGGCGTAGGCAGAGAGCGGAGCATGGCGGGCGAACAGCTCGGCCGCGGCGCCCTGCCCGGCGCTCCGGCGCGGCCAATGTCGGCCGAGGAAGCCGCGCCCGGTGGAGGGGACGGCGGCCTCGGACGGCAGCGTGGCGATGCACGGCAGCGACAGGAACTCCTCGATCTCCGCTCCAGTCCGCAGCCCGCGGGCCATCTGCTCCATGAGCAGAACCAGGCCCACCCCGAGAATGCCGCCGCCAAGGGCCGCCACGATGAGCAGGACGAAAGTGGGCGGACGATCCTGCCTGAGCGGAACCAGCGCCGGCGAGATGATGCGGGCGTCGGCGATCTGCAGGCTCTGCTGCTCGCCGGTTTCCTTGGCGCGGTTGAGGAACTGCTCGAACAAGGCGCGCTGCGCCTGGGCTTCCCGCTCGAGCTCGTGCAGCCGGACATTGGCCTGCGACGTCTCGGCAAATTTCTCCTTCAGGCTGGCGAGCTCGCGCTCGAGCGATTTCTCGCGATCGCTCGCGACCTGGTAGTCGTTGCGCACGCCGGTCACGATGCGTGCGAGCTCGTTATCGATCTGCCGGCGGACGCCTTCGAGCTGCGCGCGGGCCGCGACGCGGGACGGGTGCCGGTCGCCGTACAGCGCATGGCTTTCCGCCTCGGCGCGCGCGGCTTCCGCAAGCTGCGTGCGCAGGCCCGCGATGGTCTGCGACTGCAGCGCTTCCGCCAGCGTGGCTGGATCGGTCGTGTTCCTCGCGACCTGCTCGACCCGCTCGCGCCGCGCCCAGGCGTCGGCCGTGCGCGTTCGCCCCAGAGCGAGTTGCTGCGTGAGATCCTCGATCTGACGGCTGATCAGCTTGTTGCCCTGAGTGACGTCGACCATGCCGTTGGCGGATTTGTAGTCGGCGACCGCCCGCTCGGCGTCGCGCACCTGATCGCGCATCGCCTCGATGCGCTCGCCGAGCCAACCCGATGCGCGCGCCGTGATCTCGGCCTTGGCGGCCCGCTGATCGTCGAGATAGGCGTCGGCGGCGGCGCCCGAGATCAGCGCGGCCTTTGCGGGCGTCTTGGCGACGTAGCTGATCTCGAGCACGTAGGTCAGGCCGCGCCGGCGCACGTTGAGCCCGTTCTGAAACTTGTGGACGAGCCGATTGAGCCGCCGCTCTTCGGTGTTGGCGGGCGCCTGGCCCACGAGCGCGAACAAGCCTTCGCCGATCCTATCCAGGAGGGAGGGGCCGAAGTCGGGATCCTGGTCGAGCTTCAATCGCTCGATGACTTTCCTGGCCAGCGCCGACGACTCGATGAGCTCGACCTGACTCTCGACCGCGGCCGCATCCGCGCCGATGCCTGAAATCACGACCTCGCTGTTGGTCACGCGCTGCTGGCGCGGATCGACCAGCACGACGGTGGTCGCCTTGTAGCGCGGCAGAATGACGAGGAGGGCAAGGCCGGCGACAAGCACCGTTGCCAACGTGACGGCCCCGATCAGCCAGGCGCGCCAGCGCAGCACCAGCCAGAAGCTGCGGATGCCGCTCGCGCCGGTGCCCGGCCCGGCCTGCTCGCGCGGCGTAGGATCGGGGAGATCGCCGCCGGCATTCTCGTCGAGCGTCGAATAGTTCGCGCTGTTGCGGACCAGCATTTGTGGGGCCTCTTCAACGGACGCACTGCTCCCCACGACCATCCACGTTTTGCGCGCTCCAATCCAATTTTATGTGACTTCAGCGTTAATCGCGTGAGCGGCGCAAACGCCGCATTCACGACACGCATTTCCGCTCGCGCGCGTCAAGGTAAACGCGCTGGCGCGACCGTGCGCCACAAGCGCGATTTGCGCGACCGGCGCAGTGGCACGTTTCTCGCGAGAGTGACGACAGCAATGGCCGGCTTGTTCCGTTTCGGCGCAGGCGGCCCGTAGCCACTGTCACGTTAACCGTGACGACGCGGAAAACATCCATGAGCACGGTCCCGAATTACATCCTGACGTCCAGATCTGACACAGGCCGGTTGGCCCGGGTACGGGCCGCCCTCGTCGGGAACATGCTGCCGGCGGCAATCCTGCTCGGCGACATCGCCATCATCGTCGCAATGTCGTGCTTGACCGGCATCGGCTATCACCTCGCGGTCTACCGCGAACTCGGCGAAGTCCTCACCTTCCTCAATGTCGGCGTGCTGGCGGCGACGTTCTTCGTCGTTCCGAACGCGCTGCTCAAAGAGTACCGCCTGTCGAGCTTCCTGTCCTTGAGCCCGCATTTTCGCCTGGCCTGGCGGCATTGGAACGTCTCGTGCCTGTGCCTGCTGGGGCTGGCATTCCTCGCCAAGGTCACGGTCGTGTATTCGCGCGGCTGGTTCGTCCTGTTCTATGTCTCGACCCTGGCTTTGCTGTTCTTGCTACGCTACCTGCTCGTTCAGTTCGTCCTGCGTGCGAGCAGGTCCGGCCTGATGTCCGCGCAGCGGGCATTTCTGGTCGGAACCGGTCAGCAAATCGGCGCCTTCATCCAGCGCTATGAGACGTGGAAGATCGGCGTCAACGTCCTGGGATGCCGTTTCCTGACGCCGCTGCCGGCCGATGCGTCCGCCGAGACCCGGCGTCAGACGCTCGATCGGGACCTCGCCGAGGCGGTCGAGAGCGCACGCTACCTCGAGCCTGACGCCATCTACCTCCTGCTGCCCTGGTCCGACACGCCGCTGATCACCCGTTGCGCCGAGATGTTCATGGCGCTGCCGGCCGAAATCCACCTCGGGCCGGAGCAGACCTGCACAAATTCGAGACGACGCAGCTGTCGAGGCGCGGGCCGATGTCCAGTCTCCAGCTGACCCGGCTTCCGCTGTCGCGGTTCGAGGTCATGCTGAAGCGGCTGTTCGACCTGCTGGCGGCGGGATTGGGGCTGGCGCTGCTGACCCCGCTTCTCCTCGTCGTCATGGCGTTGATCAAGCTCGACAGCGCCGGACCGGTTTTCTTCCTGCAACGCCGATACGGGTTCAATCAACGGGAGTTCCGCATCGTCAAGTTCCGCACCATGACCACGCTCGACGACGGCGACGAGGTTCGCCAGGCGGTGCGCAACGATCCCCGCATCACGCGGGTCGGGCGCTGGCTGCGTCGCTGGAACATCGACGAGATTCCGCAGCTGTTCAACGTGCTCGCCGGCGACATGTCGCTGGTCGGTCCGCGCCCGCACGCCTTGACGCACAACCACGACTACGAGCGCAAGATTTCGCTCTATGCCCGCCGCCACAACGTCAAGCCCGGCATCACCGGCTGGGCGCAAATCCACGGATTTCGTGGCGAGACCAACACCGACGACAAGATGCGCCAGCGCGTCGAGCACGACCTCTATTACATCGACAATTGGTCGCTCTGGCTCGATCTGCGCATCTTGATCCAGACCGTGCTTTCGCCGGCGGCCTATCGAAATGCCTACTAGCCCCGTCGCACGATCAACCTCGGCGGCAGCCGGTCGGGCGCCGCGCCTCGGCGCGCCGCTTTTGCCGGCGGGGAGGATCGGCTGGGCGCCGGGACCGATCGGGACCATTGCGCTGGCCGCGGCCGTCACCGGCCTTCCGGTGCTGTTGCACCTGACTGGAGCGGCGGTTGGAATCGCGGCCTGCGTCGTGCTGGCGCTGCTGCTGGCGAACTTCGCCGCCCCGGCGGTGCCGATCGCGCTGATCTTCTCGTACTTATTCCAGAATCTGTTCGTTGCGCTGGTGTCACCCGCCATCGACGACATCAGTCAGTTCAACACGATCCGGGCGTACAACTTCATCTTGACGGCGGTGACCTGGATCGTCGCCGCCTGGTGGTTCTGGACCGCGCGCGCGAGCTACGATCGGCGCTTTCGCACGCTCATGGACGTGACCACGGTCGCGCTTGCCGCCATCGGCGTCTATTTCGTTCTTGGACTGATCGCCAATCCCTCCGGCGCGGTCATCTATCTCCGCAACATCGTCGCGCCGTTCTTGCTGCTGCAGATATTCGCTGTCGTCGCCTACCGAAATCGGATCTCGATGTCGTGGGCGCTCATCGCGGTCGCGACCTTCACGCTGCTCTACGGCTATCTCGAGTTGTTCGCCCACGACGGCTTGTTGAGCCTGGTGAACGGGGACACCTACCTCAACTGGAAGGTCAAGGAGAGCTACGAGGCCGGGGTGTTTCTCAAGGATCTGCACGAGACCGGCCGCGTCCTGCGCAGCTATCTCGACACGCTGGTCATCGATTTTCTCAACACGCCGCTGTTTCGCGACCTCGGGGTGAGCGTCTAGCCACCGCGAACTCCTCAATAGATGATCTTACCCGGTATTGCACCCCTCACGCCGCCTCTTGGGTCTTGGACATCGCCCTGGCGACGGGGGATCAAGTGCACGAGAGCGTTTCTACCAACCCTTCCCGGCAATCCCTTTATCAGCTTCTCTCGTCAGCGGGGCTGGAGCACGACTGGTCCATCCCATTAGCCGACCTCAACTCTACAGGCCGCCCGCTGATCGGTTGCAAGATAACCCCTGACTACCGCCGCCAATTCGATATTATGCCGTGCGCGGTCCCTCCTGGTTCATCCTGAACGTGGCGCGGCGGGCTAGGGCGGAGGGTTGCTAAAGATGCCAGTCCCGGATCTCGCGAAAAAGCCAAAAGCAACGTGTCTCATCACCATGGTGCACGGGACGTGGGGCCGTCGCTCTCGCTGGTTCCAGGAAAACTCTGATTTCCGGCGGGCCTTGGAGGCGGGACTCGGCAAGGAACACATCACTGCAACGGTTCGTCCATTCCTGTGGAGTGGAAAGAACTCCGTCTTCGCTCGGACCCGGGCGGCCAAAGAGCTTGCGGAGTTGCTGGGATCCGAACCTGACGACACCAGTTCCATTGTGATCGCGCACAGCCACGGCGCCAACGTAGCCTTCCGAGCGATTTCACGACTGGGCAGCCGAGGTGCAAGAATCCACCTCATCACACTCGCAACCCCGTTTCTAAGGGCTTTCCCGACCTGGTCCGGGCCGTCTTTCGGGGAGACGTTCATTTTCTTTTTTGCGGTGCTCTCCATCCCGGTGTTCCTCCTCACGGGAGCTGTCATGGTGACACTGACAGGGTTGGATCTGAGCAACACAGTGTTCCGATTGACCCTCTTAAGCTCTGTGGTCGTGATTTCGGCCGCGGCATCCGCTTTGCTCGTGCGCTATATGTTAAATCCATCGCCGAAGGTGCTGCCAGATCGAGAACGCAAGCCATGGGCCTGGAAGCCCTTCATCCTTGCCGAAGCTGTGAATTACGACAGCGCAGGACCTTCGGCACCAAAGCTGCTTGTGATCCGCGGCGTTGACGATGAGGCCGCTCTTGCACTCGCGTTTGGAGCTATCGGCACCTCCATCAATCGCTTCATGCTTACAGGAATGTGGAAGGTGCTGTATCCGCTAGCGACTGTTTTGTTTTTCGCGCTGGTGTTATTTAGCTGGCTAGGCGGCTACTTTTTGAATTCAGAGTCCTCACTGCACGTCGACCCGTCTTTGATTGCCACACTTGCTGGCGCTTCGTATCTGCTTTTCACTCTAGGCACCGTCGTATTTCTGCTGTTACCCGGCCTATTCAACAGCAGATTCGGGTGGGAGTTTCTGGTTGGGGCGATGCGCTGTGAGGTCGCGACTGACTCGGTCCCAGATTCTACTCATGCACAAATCGTCACATTGCAAGCACCCTATCAGCCGCCGATACCACGAAGGGACACGGTCAGCATTTTGCGCCACAAAATCTACGATTATCCCGATTGTGTGCCCGAAATCGTCAAATGGATAAAGGAGCACGTCCGATAGATGCGGCTCACCGCAAAGATGCGTCAGATTACGGCTTGCCTCTGCGCTCCCTCCTGACCAGCGTCAGTATGCTCTAGCAACGGCGAGGGGGCGACCTCACCTAGATGCTCTACGATGGCGATTTGAAACCAATTCAGGGAAAGCGGAAAGCCCTAGTCTAACCGCCTTTCCTTGGATCACCCCGCTCACACGCGAAGCCAAGGCACACCTAGCCTTTTTTAGGGGTGTAGATTATTCGACATGAATGAGCATACCAGCGGACTAGCGATGGATTGAGCTTACTGCGTTGTCATGCGCTGGCTGGGGGTTCTTATGTGAAATTAGTTAAAATTCCATCTGCTTCAATCAAATCACCGTGCGCGTGTGTCAGCGCCATTTCTCTTCCATTCCCTAAACCAGGTGCGCAATGTACCCTGTTTCAGTCTCAGTTTGAGACCTAGCGTCCATGCCGCTTCTGATCCCTGCTTTTTGAATAACTCATGCACCTTTCTCTTGCGTCGACCGGAAACCTTGAAACTCTTGTGATCTGCTATCTCCGCCTGAGGCGTTTGTACTGACTTTAAGCTCGCGGTCTTCATTAGTCTTTCTCCCGATTTAATCTCACGAATAGAGCAATGTTTTATCATGCGCATACTTGCACCTCTAACCCGGAGTAGCGCACAACTAGGATTGCGTTGGACAAAACTCTCAATCTAAGTATGTGAGCATCGCAAAATTGAGGGAAACATATAGGTTTGCTACGGCGCCCTGCCTCAATAGGAGGGCGCTGGGGACGTTTTTTTGGTGGGGGGAACCCCGACATAGGGGGGGGCGGCCGTAAACGTCTGTAACGCCGTTGATGCGTAGATCGGAATAGCGCCCGATCAATACCAGCATGATCAGCACAATTGGCAGCGGTAACGACCGCGTACAAACGATGTCGCCCGGAAAATTAAGAACGCGCGGTGAGGAAATGCACGGACTGCGTCGATCGTCGAGGGTTGGTTACACTGCGGCGATTGCCTAAACATGAATTTCAGACTTGACGGCTCCCACTGGCCTTGTACCGTCAGACACCCATTAGGCGTTACTGAAATGATTAAGTCAGAGCTCGTCCAGCGAATTGCTTCCCAGAACAAACATCTCGGTCAGCGGGATGTCGAGGATATCGTCGATGCAGTACTTAATCAGATCGTAGAGGCGATGGCTGGCGGCGACCGGGTTGAGGTCAGGGGCTTCGGTGTATTTTCAGTGAGGTTCCGCAATGCTCGCACCGGCCGCAATCCTCGAACCGGTGTTCCAGTGCGGGTCTCCAGGAAGGTCCTGCCATTCTTTAAGACCGGAAAGGAGATGCGGGAACGGTTAAATTCCGACCCATGACTGTTGTCCCCGGCGTTGTTCGCTTCTAGGGGAGAACGCGAATTGTCCGTGTCGAACCTTCTAACGGGGGGAGCAATGCATATCCCAGACGCTCAGGCACTGACCGCCATAATTGCGCTAATAGGACAAGGTCTACGAAGACAATACGACGAGCTTGTTGCGCAGCCGGTGCCTCACAGGCTCGCAATGCTGCTGCAGCAGCTTCAGGAGCGTGACAAGCCAGCGATCCCCGCCGACAAGCGCGTGGGTCCGGGAGCGCTGCTGGCGACTGAAGGGGTAAACGCCCTTGAGCCGCATAACGGCCAATGACGGCCCGCAAGAAAAACCCCAAGTCGCGGCCACGAGCCCAGCAGCGACGGGATCGCTCACGACGGCCATCACAATCGGAATGGTTGGTTCCGGGAAGTGGCGGGACGGGAGAGCGCGAAAGCTATGAATGAGACCAAGAGTTCTGAGTGGAGACCCGCGCCGTCGGAGTACAGAACGGCGTTGAACCTCTATTCGAAGATGATGGAAGAGGCGAAGCTTCGTTTAGAGAGCGTTGACCTGGCATTGTCAGGAACAACGGGGCTGATAGATGGCGCGGTCCGTGAATTTTGTTTTTTGCAGCTGAGGCTACTGTGCGAGCTGATCGCACCTAGCTGTTTGGCAGCACATGGGGATCTGGAGACGGTACAGAAGTTGCGAAAGACCTATAGGAAGGAGTACGCGGCTGACAGAATTATCGCGGAGCTTCAGAAGCTCCACCCCGAGTTCTATCCCCGCGCAGTCAGGCAGACAAAATCAGGACCGGGTACGTATAACGCGATTACGCGTAGAGACGGTTTTTTGGCTAAGCAAGAGCTTACGCAGCTCTACGGGAGATGTGGAGCGGTGCTCCATCGGGGGAGCTTCCGGGGATTGTTCTTGAAGAACAGGTACAAGAATTTTGGTTTCGCTGAGATTAAAGAGTGGAAAAACAAGATGGAAACCCTGCTCGCGTACCATCTGATCCTCATGGCGGACAACAAGACGTTCGTTTTGTTCACACTCCGCAATAAGGCGAACAAGGATAGAGTGCAGTGGATTTCTTTTGAAACGAAAGATGCCGTGTCTTTTATGAAGGACGATGTGGAGGTTACAATCGAAAGCTGGACCCAACTCACGCCACAGAGCAGCTGATGAATTCCGGGGCCGAAGCGCGGACACGACGCGCTTCCGCGATCAGCCTTGTTCTGATCGCGTTGATGATCCTGGCCCGCTGGGGGTTCGAGCGCATCACCAAGCGATGCGTTTAATGCTATACATTCGCCGTAAAGCGGCGCTAACACGACAGTCGATCCGAATTTCGGTCGGCCAGCACGAGGGTCGGCTTTCCAGAAAGTCGCCCTGCGGTCCCGTTCGGGACCCTCCATGAGACTACGCTACGCACAGTTCAAGGACGACAACTCGTGCAACGCCTTTCGGCCGCGATCACCCTCTGGCCTTAGCCGCGATGCTCACGTCACGTTCCGGGCTTCACT
>Ga0075431_100006122_pt1 | contig 11936 bp, 8 predicted proteins | sample RhiMetdeltSRZDD5_FD_75297 | JGI IMG/M metagenome (GOLD analysis project Ga0075431, IMG submission 75297) | Populus rhizosphere microbial communities from Tennessee, USA - Rhizosphere MetaG P. deltoides SRZDD5 | ecosystem: Host-associated > Plants > Roots > Rhizosphere > Soil | place: USA... | reverse complement strand
GACGCGGATCGATCGCAATCGCTTCGACAACGGGAAGGATGTCGAGTAGCGCGGCATAATGCGCGCGTGCTGCGCACCATCCACGCGACCGAATACGTCACCCCACTTCGCGAGGGCGGCTCCTTGCCGGCGATCGTCGCGGGGGACGACGACGGCACCTACGTCCTCAAGTTTCGCGGCGCGGGGCAGGGTTCACGCGCGTTGATCGCGGAGCTCGTGTCGGGCGAGCTCGCACGCACGCTCGGCTTGCCCGTTCCCGAGATCGTTTTCGCGCAGCTCGACGCGCGCATGGCCAAGACCGAGCCCGATCCGGAGATCCAGGACCTGCTGCGCAAGAGCGAGGGGCTCAACCTCGCGCTCGACTACCTCCCCGGCTCGATCACCTTCGATCCCATCGTCACGCGTCCGATCGAAGGGAGGACGCGGCTCGCCTCGTCGATCGTCTGGTTCGACGCGCTGGTGACCAATGTCGATCGAACGGTGAAGAACACGAACCTGCTCGTCTGGCACCGCGAGCTGTATCTGATCGATCACGGCGCGACGCTGATCTTCCATCACGCGTGGGACGACTACCTCGAGCGCGCCCGCGCTCCGTACAAACAGGTGCGCGAGCACGTGCTGCTGCCGTGGGCGTCGGAGCTGCGCGAAGTCGACGAAGCACTCACCGCAAAACTGACGCGCGACGCGATCGAACGCATCGTCGCGCTGATCCCGGAGGAGTGGCTCGGCGATGAGAGCCGCTTCGCGTCGATCGACGAACATCGCGCCGGATATCGCGACTATCTTTTGCGGCGGCTCGACTCGCCGAGGGAATGGGTGGAGGATGCGGCTCGTGCACACGAATCACGCGTTTGACTACGCCGTCGTCCGCGTCGTTCCGCGCGTCGACCGCGGCGAGTTCGTGAACGCGGGCGTGATCCTCTTCTGCTCCAGCGCGGGATTCCTCGACGCGCGCATCGAGCTCGATCGCGATCGCCTCATTGCACTCGCGCCGGCGATCGATGTTGCGCTCGTCGAGAGCTACCTCGAGGCCATCCCGAAAATCTGCGCCGGCGGCGGCGAGGCCGGCTCGATCGGAGAGCTCCCGCAGCGCGCGCGCTTTCACTGGCTCGTCGCGCCGCGCAGCACGATCATCCAGACCTCGCCCGTGCACTCGGGCGTGCATCACGACCTCGACGCCGCGTTGAACAATCTCTTCGCGAAGCTCGTGCGCTCACCGCGTGAGTAGCCGCGCGAAGCGACTCATTTCGATCGCGCCGCCGACCTTGAATCCCTCGGGCGTGGGCATGCCCACCACGTGCATCCCGACGACCCTGCCGTTCTGCGCGTTCACGACCGGCGCGCCACTCGTTCCAGCCGCGGTGAAGCAGTCGTAGTCGAGCGTCCAGGTCTTCGCCGGCGCGCGCACCACCGTGCCTGGCATCACGTGCTTCTCTCCCGACGCGCCCGTGAACTGCTGCGCGAAGGTCTTGCTCGGAATCGAGTAGTCGAATGGGAAGCCGATGACCGCCACGCGCTGCCCGGCTGCCGAAGCTTTTCCGAACGTGAGCGGAGGGAGCGTGACCTTCTTCTTCAACTGGAGCAGGACCGGCCAGCAGATCTCGAGCATCTGCGCGTCGAGCGGGCCGCCGTCGGGATTCGGATCGTCCGGCCGCAGCGTGCGCACGACTCTCTTGATCTCGCGGTCATGTCTGGCATCCGCGAGATCGAACCGCACCAGCATCTTCTTCTGCATCGTCCACGCTCCCCCGGCCTTCTCTTTCGCGAACTGGGTAACGACATGGACGGGACAGAGCACGAGATCGGGCGCGACGAGGAACGTCGAGGCGAGTGGATGCGCGCCGACGAATTCCAGCCGGCCGACCGACTGCGCCGCCTTCGCGAGCACGGCGCTCTCGCCGGAATCGCCGGTGGAACTGCGACCGCTCTTGCTGACGACGCGGATATCGCGGGTGCGCGTCGTGCGCGTCCGCTCCGTGAACGCCGTCCAGATCATGCCGGGCAACACGTTCTCCTGCAGCACCGGCGCAGGAACTCCCTTGAGGACGGACTTCGCGCCGAGCCACTCGGTCAGCGTCCAGAGCCCTTCCGCGAGCGCGGGCGTGCCGCGGTCCATCGCATGCTGGAAGTGCTGATCGCGCTCTTCCGGCTCGTACATTCCGGCGAGGACATGAACGTCGGGCAGCTTCGGGAAGAGGCGCAACATGTTCTTCAGCGCCTTCTTGCGAAACTCCTCCGCGCGCTCCGTGGGGAACATGCGATAGCCCGCGATGACGGCGAGCATCGGATTGGAGCGCTTGCCCACAAGCAGGCCGCCGAACTCGAGCTCGTCGACCGGATCGCGTCCTTCCAGCGCGCGCCAGGCGATCTCCACGAGCCGCACGTCGTCCGGCCGCGGAGGTTCGAACCCTTTCCCGACCGGCTTCGTGACGTCGACGGGATTCATGTGCTGCTGGACGTCGATGTCGTCGTCGGCCTCGCGCGTGATGATCAGCGCGGTGACGAATCCCGGCAGCAACGTGAGCGCGAACGACGCGGGCGCAAAGCCCGGCATCACCACGCGCACGCGCACCGGGCCGCTCGAGTGCACTGCGGACGCCTGCACCGCGGGAAGTTTCGGCAACACCTGGAGCGGCAACGGATCCGTTGTGCCTTCGAGTGACACCCGGCAGTCGTCGAGCAACGAGTCGCCGCTCCTCTCGCCAACGTCGCCGATCAGGACCTGAATGGCGCTCTCTCTCGCTTTGAGACTCTTCAGCGGATCGACGCCGATCGCGCGCAACGGCGCGAAACTCTCCAGCTTCGGCCAGCGCGCCGCCCATGCGCCGTACGCGAGCAGCGACCCGAGTCGCATGTTCGCGACGTCGCCGATGGCGTCGGGAAGCTTCACATAGTTGTTGTCGACGGCGATGTTGTGGTCTTTGAGGATCTTTTCCATCCGCCCGCTGCGCGGAGTCGCGAGCGACAACACCTTCGTGGTCGTCTCGCCCGCGCGAACGACGACGTTCTCTTCCGTGCGCTCAGCCCGAGTCAGCTCCGCGCTGACCCTGTACGGACCGGGCTCGAGGTCCTGCTCCACTTTCTTGTAAGCGCGGGCAAGCTCTTTGCCGCTGCTGTCGGCGATCGCCACGCGAGCCGTCGGATCCTGACAGGTGACCACGAGCTTGCCGGTGGACGGCGCCGCAGCCGCTTCCGCGAGTGCCTCGAGTCCGAGGTCGGCGGAAGCCTTCACCAACTCGAAGAGGTACTTCTTCCCGTCGTAGGTGAGAATCTCGCGCTGATCTTCGCGAAAGCCCTTCGCCCGCACGCGCACCCAGTACTTTCCGCCGCCGATCTGAAAGGGCACTTCTTTGGGAAGCTTCGGTCCGGCCGGAGCAGGATCCTTACGCGCCACCCATCCCTCTTCCTCGTCCCATTTCAGAAACTCGATCCGCGCCGACTGGCGCGCTTCGACGGGATCGACGAGCGCATAGATCTGCCTCTTCGGCAACGTGCCCTCATCGAACTCCGCAACGGAGATCTCCTCGGTGATCCGATTCAGCCGCGAATACGGAATGCCTTTCCGACCGGCCTCATCGAGGTCCGTCATCGCTGTGAGATTGCGCTCCACCTCTTCCCTCACGAACGAGACGAGGTCGGTGAAGACGAGTCGCCGGCGGAGCTTCTCGCCGGGCGGAGGCGGCGCCGCGGGAGCGCGGAGCTGCGGCCCGAGCCCGCGCAGCGCGGCGATGAGCGCGCGGCCGAAGAGTCCCTTGCCGCGCACCTCTTTCGACTTTTGCCCCGCGGTCGTGCCAAGGAACACCGCCTGCGTGCTCAACTGATCATCGTCGATCTTGCGTACGTCCCAGGAAAGCTGCTGCACGAGTGACTTGTTGGACGTCGGCGGCAGCACGTCGCGGCACGCATCGACGAAGAAGAACTGCTGCTTCGGAAGAACGTCCTGCATCCGGCCGCGAAACAACTCCAGCCCGACCGGCTCCTGATCGACGTAGTAGTTGATGTCCTTCACGTCGGCGGGCACGACCAGCGGTCCGGCCGCGGTGTCCTGACCTGGAGCGGCGAGTCCGTGTCCCGCGTAGTAGAACCAGAACCGATCGGCATCTTTTGCGGCGCCGTTCTGGTACTTTTGAAACGCATCGTTGATGGCCTTGCGCGTCGCTCTCTTCGCGCCTTGCACGTCACCTACAGGCGAGAGGAGCAGCGTGAGATTCTCCGGAGCGACGCCGCCCGCTTTCACCACCCAATTCGCGAACTCGAGTGCGTCCTTCACCGCGCCCGTGAGGTTCCAGGCGGGTTTCGGATAGCGATCGATGCCGATGACGAGTGCGTGCGCGCGCATGATCAAACCTCAGCCGAACACCACGCCATTGTCGGCGAGCACGGGATCATCGCGAAACTTCCACAGCGGCACCGCCCTGTTGGCGTTGTTGTAGATCCCCCAATAGTGCAGCCCGACCACGCTCCGTTGCTCGAAGTCGACGATCGCGGAGCCGGAGCTGCCGGCAAGCGTCGAAGCATCGTGACTGAACTGGTTCGCCCCACCCCACTCGATGATCGTGCCGGGCGAGAAGCGCTTCGTGCCTAGACTCTTTTCATCCGCGCCGAAGACGCGCTTGAACACGGGTGCGGGCGTGACCTTGAGCGAGTCGACCATCGGATATCCGACCGCGAAGATGCGGCGGCCTTTGAACGCCGGCGGCTCGTCCTTTGTCAGCGACAACTGCCGCGAGCCCGCCGGCTCCTCGTCCAGCTCCAGGACCGCCATGTCCACTTCGAGATGATGACCGAGAATGCGCGTCACGCGCGCCGTCGACGATTCCTTCGAACCGAGCTCGCCGCGCAGCTCGAAGAACGGCGAATCGGTTTTCTTTTTCTTCGACCACTCCTTGCTGTTGCTCTTGCACAGCTTCGCGAAATCATCCGGCGATGTCTGCCACGCGTTGAGGGCGAGCCCGAACAGCGAACAGAGCACGTGGTTGTTGGTCAGAATGCGTCGCGGCCCGACGATGAAGCCGGTGCCGCGTCCGGAATGTTCCGCGTTCTCGATGCGTCCGACGCCGGCGATCACCCCAGGAAGGAGGTCCGCGTTCTGCTCCACCTCCGGCCAGTTCTCCGGCCGCTCCGCGACCGTGCCTTTGCGCACGAAGATCGCCGGCCGCGAAACGAGGACGATGAAGAGATCGAGCGCGTCTTTCTCCGCGTCGCTGAGCTTGGCCTTGTCGCCGCTCTCGGCGATTTTCTTCGCCGCTTTCGTTGCGAGCTTCAACGCGGCCTTCACCTTTTTCTCGTCAGCATCCGCCTTGGCGATGAGATCGTCATCGATGTTCACGACCGCACGATCCCTTGCGATGCCGCGCAGTCGGTCGACCGTATCTCCCTGGAGCATGTCTTCGAGCACATCGTCCGACGGCATCCGCTCCGCGAACCAACGCGCGTCTCTCTCGTCCGGCATAGAGTCCTCCGTTTGTGTGTGAGGGACTGATTATCGCTTCTACCCGACGATCCGCAGTCCCGGAGTGCGCAGCAACTGCGAGCGATCGCGCAGATCGACGCGCAATCGCGTTCCGTAGCCGCGGAACTCGTAACGAATGCCCGTCACGTTCCCGACGACGGCCACGCTCTCCGAGCCCGTGTATTCGAAGACGACTGTCGGCTGCGACGAGGCTCGGCGCGTGTTTATCGGCGCCGGAGCAGCCGTATGTCGAATCGACAAGGCCTCGCGGCCCTTTCCACAACAACTCATAGCTCTTCTCCTTTTGTCGTCGCGCGCTCGAGCAGGATCGCGCCGCCGGAGATGCTCAGCCAGTGCAGCACTCCTTCGAGCACATTCCGCGAGGTGACGATCGCGATCGGCAGCGACACCCACAGACTCAGGCAGTAAAAGCAATCCATCAGTTTCCCGAAGAAGCCTGCGCCCGCGAAGCGCCGAAGATGGACCAGGACATCGCCCGGCCCATCCTCGGCGTGAAGCAAATGCGTCACACGCCAGCACGCGAGCACGCTGATGAGCAACGCGACCATGATCAATCCAGGCAATACCCGAGGTCATACTCGTTCGACAGCGACGTCACGTAGAACGTCGGGCCGCCCGAGTAGCCGTAGATCGTGCGGTCGTACGCGACGAAGCGGATGGCATATCCGCACGGCTGGCAACCCGACGTATCGACCGTCCACGTCCCGTTTCCGCCCGTCGTCAGAATCGGCGGATGCGCGCGGAATGGCAGACCGGTGCCATCGAAGTCGACCGGCCCGCAGCCAAGCGCCGGGATGATCGACGCGTGGATGCTGCTCCAGTGCTGGAACTCGACGAGAGCGGGGTTCGGAACGAGCGTGCTCGATCCCGGATCGTGAGACGACCACGAGCCGTGGATGATGTCGCCCTTCTTGAACTTGCCGCACTGACCGAGGCCGGTGAAGTCGGCAAAGACCGTCGGCGCAGTGTTGTCGATGCGAACGACGACCGTTTGCGTGTCCACTTCCGTCAGCGGATTGCCCGTCTGCCGGAACGTGGCCTTGATCTCCCACCGTCCCTCGTCATTCGCGGAGGTGTGCCAGAAGCCGAGGGTGTTGTCGGTGAGATACGTGCGATTGCCGCCACCCGACATGCGGTTGGGGTACGGATACCAGCCGCCGACGGGCACCACGTGCTTGACGCATTCGAAGTTGAACACGCCGCCCGCGATGCAGTCGACCGGATTGCCGATCGCATCCTCTTCGGCGAAGAATACGTCGATCTCGTTGCCCAGCACGCGGACCTCGCCGGTATCGACGTTCCTCACCTCGATTCTGTACTCGCGGTCGATGAAGCCGGCCATGCGGCCGCGGATCGCGACGATGCCGCCGAAAGGGCGCTCGCCGGCGATCGCAAGGCCGGTGGCGGCGTTGATGCTCGCGGCGTCGGCCGGCACGTCACTGATGTTGAGCAGCGACGGGATCAGCACATCTCCGGGATCGCCCGGGGCCAGTTGCATGAGGCACTCTTCGCGATTGCCCCAGTACGGCGTGTAGTCGGGTTGGTTCGGCGGCGGAGGCGCGCCCCACCGCAGAATGCCGCGGAGCATGCCGACCACCGGCGTGTCGCAGTCCTTGAGCCACTTGCCGATTTCGACGGGCATGGTGATGCTGTATTGCACGCCGTCCGCGGGCACTGCCAGGAGGTCGTGCACCTGCACGCCGGCGGTGCCGAGGTGGAAGAAGTTCCCGTCGTTGTTCGGCGAGAAGTAGAACGCGACGTACTCCGTCGAGCCGTTCGTGCAGAGCCTTCCGGAGTAGCCGCCGCCCTGCTTCACCGTGAGCACCGCGGTGACGGTGTTGTCTTCCGGCCGGTAGCCGACGCAGCGGAGCTCCTCATAGGTCGTGTTGCCGTCGCCCGGCGACAGGAACGCCTTGAGCAGCACGTCGATCTGCTTCGTGGCGACGAGTTTCGCGAGCGGCGTCTCGGAGATGGCCGACGTGAGCGCCACGGAGTTGAGATGCGCGAGCTTCTCGACCTCATCGTGCGCGAAACGGTCCACGCCGACCTTCGTGCCCTGATAAAGCGAGATCTTGTCTTCGAGGCTGAGCTTCTTCGGCGTCACCGCGAGCTCGGTGTCCGGATCGAAGAACGAGAAAGTCTCCTCGACGAGCTTCGGGAGCTGAATCTTCGAGAGCTTCAGCTCATCCATGATCTCGTACCAGAGCTTCTTGTAGGTCGGACGGATCTGAATCGTCCTGTCGACGACGTTACCCCACACCGGCGGATAGTCCGGCGTGTTCGGCGGCGGCACGGTCTGCCACGAGAGGATCGCGCGGACCTTGACCAGGCTGTCGTTCAGCCCGCAGTACTTGCGCGGCGGATCGATGCTGATCTTCGCGTGATAGCAAATCGGCTTCGGACCGGGAATGTCGTGCACGCGCACGGACGAGAAGCCGAGGTCCTGCCATCCGGCGCCGTAGTCGGCATAGAAGCGAACGTACTCGTTCGTTCCGTTGAGACAGATGTCGGTGCCGTAGCCTGAGCTCAGCTTGACCGTGACGACCGCCTCGAGCAGGTCGCGCTGCGGATTGAAGCCGAGGCACGTGAGCTGCTCGTAGGTCGTGTTGCCGACGATGGCCTCTTTCACGACCTTCTTGAACGGACTGTCCTTGAGGTTGCCGTAGTAGTTCGGGTTGGTGAGCAGGTAGACGTTGAAATTCGCGCGCTCCGTCGGAACGCGCGATTCCGGTTTTCTCGTGGCCATAGTTTTCCTCCCACTGATTTGTTACTGAGTTAGTGAGAGGGAGGAAGGGAACGTATCGGCGATTGCTTGGTCGAATCGCGTAATGCTTGGTGGAATCTGTCATCCTGAAGCCGCGAAGACGGCGAAGGATCCCCTGCTTTGCTGCGCGTCACGTGCTATCGGCAGGAGATCCTTCGCCGTCTTCGCGGCTTCAGGATGACAGCGGGTTACTTCTGCAACTCCTCCAATTGCGCTTTCAGCTTCGCGTCCGCGGGGTAGAGCTCGGTCGCGATCTGCGCGAGCGCGATGGCGGCGGGTTTGGCCGCGCGGGCGAGAAAGTTCACGATGTTGAGCAGATTGCCCGGGCTCGCGTAGCCTTTCGGATCGATCTCCACCGACTTCGCGAGCAACGTTCTGGCACGCGCGGCGTCGCCGGTCATCAGCGTGAGCACGCCGAGAACGCCGTTGACGCCGGGCGAGCGCGGATAGAGCTCGAGTCCGAGGCTTGCGGCGCGCAGCGCGTTCGGGATATCGCCCCTCTGCGCGCGTTCCTCGGCGAGCTCGATCAGATCACCGGCGAAATCGGGCTTGAGCGATGCGGCGGCGAGCATGGCGCGGTGTTTCTCCAGCGCGCCGAGTCCCGCGATCGTGGTGAGGTCGATCGCCTGTAGTTCCGGCGTCCAGAGCTTCGACCATTCGGAGCTCCACTTCGTCACGCGCGCAGAGAGCGTTTTGTCGAGACGCGCCTTCGGCGTGCGCGCGTAGTCGGCGAAGAAACGCAGCACTCCTTCGCGGTGATAGACATCGAGGTCGCCGCTCGCATCGAGCACGCTCGCGATGTACGACCCCACGATCGTGAGCGGCTCGCCCGCGACCGGATGCCGTCCGTCTTCGACCAGCTTCTTGTCGGCGAGCGCGTCGCGGAAATAGCGGAACGCCTTCGCGAGCTCGCCCGCGTCGGTCGTCTTCGCCTTGCCGTGACGGTCGTAATAGGCGAGACCGTACGTGAATGCCTCGTCCATCGCGCGATAGGTCGTCGTCTCGGTTTCGTCGTTCGAACGTGCGCCGATCTCGCGCGGGTGCCCGAGGAACAGCGAGACCAGTTTCTGCTGGAAGATCCCGAGGTTCGCGTCGTCGAAGTTCGAGGCCAGAGCGACGGCGAATCGCTCGCGCGGGAGGTACAGCACATTGGTGCGAGTCTCCTGCTGCGAGCCGCCGTGCTCGACGCCCCAGCGTCCGCTCATCTGCACGATGCCGAAGCCGTAGCCGTAACTCGTGAAGCGTCCGTCGCGCGTCGGCTCCGCGGTCCACGCGCGCTCGCGCGTCTCGCTCTTCAGCACCTTACCGTTCGCGAGGCCGTCGACGAGACGGATCATGTCCTCGACCGTCGAGCGCGTGCCGCCTGCGGCGAAGCGGCTGGAGATGTCGATGTATTCGCTCCGCTGCAGCTTCCCTTCATCATCGAGCGCATAGCCGGTGACGCGATGCGGAATGAGCGCGCGCGGATTGTCCATTCGCGTCGAGGTCATGCCGAGCGGCGTCCAGACGTTCGCGGTCATGTACTCGCCGTACGGCTTTCCGCTCGCGGCCTCGATGATCGCGCCGAGGAGGTTGTAGCCGTAGCTCGTGTAGCGATACGCGGCGCCGGGCTCATTGACGAGATCCCAGTCGGAGAAGACCGCAATCGCTTCCCGAGTCGTTTTCGGATCGCGGAAATGCCCTTCCTTCTCGTAGTCGCGGTAATGACTGATGCCGCCCTGATGCGCGAGGAGCTGTCGCACCGTGACCTTGTGCACCTTGCGCGGGAAGTACGGCACATACGTCTGCACCTCGGCGTCGAGATCGATCTTGCCCTCTTCGACGAGCTTCAGTACGGCGACGGCCGTCATCGGCTTCGTGACCGAGGCCATGCGATACGAGGAGTCCGCGCGCGCGGGGACTTCGTTCTCGATGTCGGCGAATCCGAAACCGCGCGACCACCGAAAGTCGCCGTGCATCACCGCGACGGAGAGTCCCGGCATCTTCTGTGCCTTCATCGTCTCTTCGGCGAACTGCTCGAAGGCGCGGACGCGCGCGTCCTGCGCAAACGCGGACGCGGCGAAGAGGAGTGTGAAAACAAAAACGCGCATGCGGTGCATGCGCGTGAGGGTAGCGGATCTTTCGGTCATTTGCGCGGCTCGTCCCCGAGCTAGGACTGCAGTGCGCGCAAACGAATGACGTTGTAACCTACGGTGAAGCAATAGAGACTCGTCGGCGTGAAATTCAGTTGGAGCTCCCCGACAATTTTTACCGTGCTTGCCGTACGCGATGTGACGGATACGGCATCGAGGCGATTCGCCGTGCAGAAGCTGACCAGGCTGCGGAGGTCGGCGGGCCGCTCGACGAACCGGTCTGTCCATTTCACCTCAACCGCCCACGACGGCTTCAGCTTCGGACCGAGGTGAACGATGTCCACTTCACCTTGATCCCAACGTGCGTAGTGCAGGGCGGTGTCAGCGTGAAACCACTGGGAGAAGATGCCCGTCTCTGCCAGATCTCCCATTGCCTCGTCATCGCTCGCAATCGGCGAGAATAGTGCGCTTCGCATGGAGGGATTGGTCAGATAGACCTTGAAGAAGTTCGCGCGTTGAAACCGCCGGCCGCTACGATCGATTCGGTGGACTACTTTGATCAGGAACGCGGCCTCGAGGTACTCGATATACCGTTTGATCGTATTCTTCGCGACACCGGAATTCTGTGACAGTTGCTCGAGCGATACCTCGTTCGCGGTATTGAATGCCAGCGTTGTGAAGAGGTAGTTCAGCTCCTGGATGTCCTGGATTCCGTATAACCCAGGCAAATCCCTCAACAGGACTTTGTCGATGATGTCTCCCTTGATGAATCTCGCTGGGTCTGACTGGATCGTCTCCGAGAAGATCACCTCCGGATAGCCGCCATAGTTCAAGTAGTGCACAAACGCATCGTTCAGCGCCGCGATATTTGTCGAGGTGATCCTCTCAGACTGACGATCCGGGCTTTCCATGTCGATGAGGTTCATCTGACCGAGCAGGTCGAGATACTCGTAAAACGTGACCGGAGGAAGTAAGAAATCGGTAAAGCGGCCAGCGCCGGACTCATTGCTCTTGAGCCGCAGCGCGGCTGCGGCCGAACCCGAAGCGACGAATCGAATCGTCGGATAGGAATCAACGAGTGTCTTGAGCTGGACCTCCCATTCCCGGACGTACTGAATCTCGTCGAAGATGATCACCGGTCGCGAGGCCTCGAGATCAACGCCCGACACATCGCTGTAGTGTCTGACGAGATCATGCAGATCGCAGTTGTTGTAGATGGGATGGTCGACGGACAGGAGGCAGATGTCGTTGTGCGGCATTCCGTCGTCGAGTAGGTGCTGGACGACGTGGTGGAGGAGCACGGTCTTGCCGACTCGCCGGGGTCCCATCAGCAGGACAGCGCGCCGAACGTCGCTTTGTGTCACCAGGGGATAGAGCAGATCGAAATATGCACGCCTGCGCATGCTTCGGTAGCTGTCGTTGATAGCGTGCGGCTCAGCCCACCAGACGTTCTCCGCCGTCATCCGCCGAAGAACCTGCTCGGTAGGAACCTGTTTCATTGCCCGCCAATGCTATCGCCGAATTGCTTTAAGAGCAATCGACTGATCTTAACGCGGTATCATCATTTAACTTATTGGTGCAACGCCACTTAGCGCGCGTCGATTGCTCACGCCGGTTCGTTGGGTGT
>Ga0075431_100006120_pt1 | contig 11936 bp, 10 predicted proteins | sample RhiMetdeltSRZDD5_FD_75297 | JGI IMG/M metagenome (GOLD analysis project Ga0075431, IMG submission 75297) | Populus rhizosphere microbial communities from Tennessee, USA - Rhizosphere MetaG P. deltoides SRZDD5 | ecosystem: Host-associated > Plants > Roots > Rhizosphere > Soil | place: USA... | reverse complement strand
CGGAACTGCGCGGGATGCTCGCTCATCGGGAAGTGGCCGATCTCCTTCATGACGGTCACGCGCGCGCCCTTGATCTTGGCGGCCGTGCGCTCGGTGTCGGCGGGCGTGCACGAGAAGTCGTACTCGCCGGTCAAGAGATAGAGCGGGCACCGCGTGGTGTCGATCTCGCCCACGCGATCGCGAAAGTCGCCGTCGGCGCGATAGAAGAACAGGTCGCCCTTGAAGACGCCGGGCCCGCCCTGCATGTACATCCACAGCGTGTCCCAGCGCGTCTCGCTCGGACTCTGCGGCGCGATGAGGCCCGACATGAGCGCGCCCGCGATCTCGCCCCCGTGGACGTCGGGCCGGTGGAGCCAGCCGGTGTCGTCGTACCACGGCGCCTGGTAGTCGGCGGACTCGAGGCCCACGAGCGCGCGGAACCTCGTCGCGTGCAGCCGCGCGAGCTCCAGCACGATCTTGCCGCCGATGGAGCAGCCGAGCACGACCGGCCGCTCCACGCCGAGGCCCTCGCAGAAGGCCAGGATCAGCTCGACGTAGCCGCGCGTGGTGAGGGTGTACTCCTCGTCCTGCCAGCCGACGGGCGGGAGCGACTTGCCGTGCCACGGCATGTCGAAGGCGATGACGCGAAAATGACTCGTGACCGCGGTGTCGTTCAGCAGATGCCGGAACTGCCGGCCGTCGGCGCCGGCCGTATGCAGGCACACGAGCGGAATTCCTTCCCCGGCCTCCTCGAAATAGACGCGGTGAGGACGTCCACCGAGGGGCAGACGAAGATAGCGGCCGACGATCGGCTCGAGATCGGCCACTCAGGCGCTCCGCCGCGGCTTGGCGAGGACGTCCTTCACGTAGCGGAGGTTGGCCATCAGCGGCCGCAGATCGCCCTCCACCGTCGCGTGGCCGCCCTTCGTCATCGCGAAGAGGTCGTGCCAGCCCGCTGCCGGCACGGGCGCCCAGAAGCGCTGCCAGGCGTCTTCCGTCGCGCGCACGGCAAACGTCCACGCGCGCATGAGGAAGGGCCCACGCTCGAGCTTGGTCACCCGGCCTTCGTGCACGGTCACGAGCCAGGAGATGGCGCCCGTCTGGACGAGGAACGTCGCGGAGAGATAACGGCCACGGCGGACGAGCGCCGCGTCCGCGTTGACGAGCTCCGCGAGGTGATCGAGCACGGCGGCGATCATACTCCATGACCGCGTCACCGCCCATCGACCGCTTCTATCGGGGCGTGCGCGCCGTCGCGCGTTTCTGGCTCTGGTTCTTCTTCAAGGCCGTCGACACGCGCCACGCCGAGCGCGTCCCGGCCGCGGGTCCCGTGCTGCTCTGCATCAACCACCCGAACAACCTCATCGACTCCTTCGTGATCGGCGCCGTCCTTCGCCGCAAGGTGCACTATCTGGCCACGGCCGCGCTGTTCCGCAACCCCCTGCTCGCGCGCTTCCTCCTCGCCGCCGGCGCCATTCCCGTCTATCGCAAGCAAGACGAACCACTCGCTGTCTCGACGCGCCGCGCCTCCCACAGCCCACCCTCGGCGCGAGACGAGCAGGCGCTTGCCGCGACGGCAACCCGCAACGCCGATACGTTCGCCGCCTGCGCGGCCGCCTTCGAGCGCGGCGCCGTGGTGGCCATCTATCCCGAGGGGACCACGCACGCGGAGGCGCGCGTGCAGCGCATCAAGACGGGAGCGGCGCGCATCGCGCTCGCGTGGGAGGCGGACCACCCCGGCACCCTGGCCATGCTGCCGGTGGGCCTCACCTTCGAGGCGCGCAAGTCGTTTCGCGCGCGCGTGCTGGTGGCCGTCGGGGAGCCGCTGCCGGTCGGCTCCTACGTCGGCGCCTATCGGGACGATCCGGTGAAGGCCGTGGACGCGCTCACCACGCATCTGCAGGAGGCCATGGAGGGCCAGGTCGTCAACGTCGCCCGCATCGACGACGCGCGCCTGCTGCGCGCGGTCGAGGAGCTCTATCGTGAGATCCTCGCCCGCGAGGTCATGGAAGCGCGTGGCCTGGCGCCCCGCCAGCTCGACCTCGTGCGACTCTCGCAATCGATCGTGGAAGCCATCGGCTGGTTCAAGGCGCGCGAGCCCGAGCGGGTGGAGTCGCTCTGGCAGCGCATCCAGGCGTACCGCTCGCTGCTCGCGCAACACCACGTGCGCGACGAGACGGTGAGGGCGCGCCGCCAACGGCTGCCCGCGCACAAGCGGCTCGTGTATTCATGGGACGCCGTCGTCGGCTTTCCGTTCTTCGTCTACGGCGCCGCCGTCAACGCGCTTCCTTATCTGGTACCCCGTACGCTCGCACACCGCATGGCGCGCAAGGAGACGGATTACGCCACCATCCGCCTCCTCGCCTCCATCGTGGCTTATCCGCTGTTCTACGCGCTGGAGACCTGGCTCGTCTGGAGGCTGACAGGCCCGGGCGTCGCCCTGGCGTTCGCGCTGTCGCTGCCACTGTCGGGCCTGATCGCGTATCGTTACCTCGCCGGCGCCGGCCGCTTTCGGAGCCGGCTCCGGTTCACCCTGCTCGCGGCCACGCAGGCGGCGGCGGCGCGGCGGCTGGTGGCCGAGCGCGCGGAGATCGTTGCCGAGCTGGAGCGCGCCAAGAACGAGTGGCTGGCCGCCACGAAAGGAAGCAGCTTTTGAGCGTCCATGTTCTGGAAGAGATGTCGTCGCCGGCGCTCGACGCGCTGGATCGCTCGCGCACCGTCATCGTGCTCACCTTGAGTCCGCTGGAGACGCACGGGCCGCACCTCCCCGTCGGCGTGGACGCCTTCACGGCGCGCCACTTCGCCGAGACGATCGCGCAGCGGCTGGTGACGGCGCGTCCGCTGTGGTCGGTGGTGCTGGCGCCCACGCTGCACCTCGGCTCGTTCACCTTCGAGACCGTGGGCACCGTGTCCGTGCGCCAGCGGGTGGTGCGCGACGTGCTCGCCGACTATGGCGAGGCGTTCGCGCGGGCCGGCTTTCGCTACATCCTCGTCGCCAACGGTCACGGCGGCCCCGGCCACCTGGCCGCGCTCGACGAGGCCGCGCTCATCGTCTCCCGCCGTCACGGCGTCACCATGGCCTCGTTCACCGGGCATCTCGCCTGGGAGTTCATGCGCGGGCGCTACATCGACAAGATCGAGACGGCGCTGGGGCGGGCGCTCAGCGCGGAGGAGAAGCGCGCGTTCGCCGAGGATGCGCACGGTGGCTGGTGGGAGACCTCGGTGATGCTGCTGCTGCGCCCCGACCTCGTGGACGACGCCTATCGCACGCTGCCGCCGGCGCGCTACTCGTGGCCGCGGCGGATCGTGCCGAACTACGCGCTGAAGAACGGCGGCCAGGGCTACGTCGGCCATCCCGCCCTGGCCGATCCTGCCTTCGCCAAGGCCACCATCGACGTCCTCATGAGCGAGGCCATGGAGATCGTCACCGGGCTCATCGACGGCACCCTGCGTCCGTCGGACCGCCAGTCGCCGTTCTTCCAGGTGCCGTTCTTCCGCACCAACTTCTGGCCGGCGGCCGGGGCCACCGCGGCCGCCGTCGCCGGCGTCGGCGTCGGGCTCTTCGCGTGGCTGCGTCGCCGCACGCCGATGCTATGAGCGACGCCGTTCTTCTCGAGACGCTCGGCGATGGCGTCGCGCGGCTCACCCTCAATCGCCCCCAGGCGCTGAACGCGCTCGACCGCACGATGGCTGAGGGCTTCGAGGCCGCGCTGGCGGCGGCCGCGAGCATGACCGACGTGCGCGTGCTGCTCGTGGAGGGCCGCGGCCGCGCCTTCTGCGCCGGCAACGACATCGGAGAGATGGAACATCTGACGTCGTCCGACGCCGAGACGTTGTCGCGCCGATGGGCGGTGATCATGGACGGATTCGCGACGCTGCCGCAGGTGACGCTCGCCGTCGTCGACGGGCACGCGCTGGGCGGCGGCCTCATGCTGGCGGTCGCCCAGGACCTGCGCATCGCCTCCGACCGCGCGCGCTTCGGCCTCCCCGAGGTGACGCTCGGCTTCAATCCGGGCTATGGCATCGCGCGGTTCCTCGACGTGGCGGGCGGCAATCACGGGCGCGATCTCCTGCTCACCGGCCGCACCGTCCACGCCACCGAGGCGCTCCGCATGGGCCTCGTCAACCGCGTAGTGGCGCCGCCCACGCTGGCGGAGACGGCGCGGACGTGGGCGCTCGACATCGCGCGCTCGCCGCTGGAAGGGCTGGCGGCGACGAAGGAGATCGTGGCCGGCATCCGCGCCGGCCGCCTGGGCCGTGAGCCCGAGGCCTACGGCGCCGCGCTCAGGACAGGCGCCGCCGCGCGCGAGCGCATTCGCGCCTTCGTCCAGCGCAAGCAGCGCGGCTAGGCGGAGCGGCCGGGGTCGGGCGGGCGGAGGGCGCGACGTCGCTCCTGCATGTCGCGGTCGGCCTCGCGCAGGAAGTCGTCGGCGCTGTCCGGAGGGGCGATGCTCCACGCGATCCCGGTGGAGCACTCGATCTTGACGGGAAGCCGCCGCTGGGTCGCCAGCGCGTTCAGCTTCTCGGTGACCCGCGCGATGACGAGCTCGATGTCCTTGGGCTGCGCGTCCAGCAGCAGCGCGGCGAACTCGTCGCCGCCGTAGCGCGCCACCACGTCGCTGCTGCGCGTCGCCTCGCCGAGAGCGTCGGCCACCGTCCGGAGGACCTCGTCGCCGAGCCCGTAGCCGTGGCTGTCGTTCACGGCCTTGAGATTCAGGACGTCGACGGCCAGCAGCAGCAGGCCTGTCTTGCGGCGCCGCGCCCCCGCCGCCAGCCGCCGGTAGTGCTCGTTGAAGGACCGCCGGCTGGCCAGCCCCGTGAGCGGATCGGGCGCGTAGCGGGCCAGCTTGCGATCGGCCTCGTACAGACGCGAGGCGATCACGCGCAGGAGGCCGTTGGCGAGGTCGGCCGACTCGCCGAGGACCTTGAGAAAGTCCCGTCGGCGCAGGACCAGGCAGTGCGTGCGGTCGACCGCGATGACGGTGGCGGAGCGCGGCTGGTCCCGGAGGATGCCGACCTCGCCGAAGACCTCCGCCTTGCCGATCTCGCCCAGCAGCATCTCCGCCTGGCCGTCGGAGGTCGACTCGACCACGCGCACGCGTCCCGAGAAGAGGACGTACAGGTTCTCGGGCTGCTCGCCCTGACGCGTGAGCACGTAGCCCGCCGGATAGATCTGCTCGGTGGCGTGGCTGACGAGGGTGCCGAGCTGCTCGTCGGTGCACTTGGAGAAGAGCGGCACGCTGGCCAGCATGCTGGCCAGCACGGCGTGTGAGGCCACACGCTCCTCGCGCGTCTCCGCGAGCACGGCGGCCGCGCCCACGTCGAGACCGGCCTCCCCGCCGCTGAGCGTGCGCGCCAGCCACGAGCGCACGCGCGCCCGGAGCATGGGGGGACTGTACGGCTTGGCCAGGTAGTCGGTGGCCCAATCCTCGCCGCGACTGAGGCGCGTCTCCGGATCGTCGGACAGCAGGATGATCGGGAAGTGCTCGCGGCCCAGGCGCGTCCGGAACGCTTCCAGCAAGTCGATCCCCACCGCGGCCGGGAGGTCGGCGTCGACGATCGCGATGTCGGGCATGTGTTCCGATCCGCGGGTCAGGGCCGCCCGCATGTCGGGAACCGGCAGCGCCACCATCCCGTCCTCGGCGAGCGTCTCCTCGATCGTCGCCGCGTGCGCCTCGTCGGCCATGACCACCAGCACGCGCGCGCCCGCGATGAGGCAGCGGCGCAGCGCCGAGCCATCGGTCACGCGCTCGGGGCTGTGGGCGCCCGTGATGTCGAGCGTCATTCCCTCGCGGGCCGCGAAGACCTCCATGGCGTCACCGGCGTCGGCCGCGCGCTTGCGGGCGGCCGCCTCGATGGCGGCCATCTGCGTGTCGTCGTGGGTGGGATCGTGATGGAAGAGCGCGAGTCGTTTCACGCCGGCGGCCAGGCAGACCTCCACCGCATAGTCCGGCGTGGCGTGGCCCCACCCGACCCGCCCGCGATACTCGTCGGCGGTGTACTGCGCGTCGTGGATGACGAGGTCGGCACCGTGCATGAACGCCACGTGGCGCTGATCGCCGGGGTGGTGAAGAATGCCGTTCTCCGGCTTCCAGAACGGCTCGTGATCGGTGACGTAGGCGACGGTGGCGCCGCCGGCGGACAGCCGGTAGGCGATGGTGGGCGCCGTGTGATTCAGGTACTGCGTCTCCACCAGCACGCCGCCGACGCGGAAGAAGCCTTCCTCGAGCTCGGTGAAGTGGATGCGCGACCGCAGATCGCGCAGCTTCACGGGAAAGTAGGAGTACTCCATCTGCCCCGCCATCGCCTCCTCGAGGCTCTGCTGAAAGCCGAGGGGGGCGTAGACGTTGAGCTCGGCGCCCGGGATGAAGGCGGGGACGAAGAAGGGAAAGCCCTGGATGTGATCCCAGTGCGTGTGACCGATGAACAGGTGGAGGCGAAGCGGCTGCGGCAGCGTCTGCAACAGGTGCAGACCCAGCTCGCGCGCGCCCGTGCCGCAATCGAGCACGATGAGCGTCCCGTCCGGCGCGCGAAGCTCGACGCACGACGTGTTGCCGCCGAACCTCGCGGTCCGCTCACCCGGTGAGGCGATGGAGCCGCGAGTCCCCCAGAACCTGACGTGCACGATGGCCCCCGGGACGCGTGACGTAGGCGACTTTTGCGATCTTAGCATCAAGACCCCGGTTCCCCCTTTCTCTACGGGCGCGCTAGAATGGCGCGCCCCGGCCGCGTGTCGGGTCACTCAAGGAGGCGTTCATGCCGATCACGCGTCGTCACTTTTTGAAGGTTTCGAGCGCGGCCACCGCCGCTGGTGCCGTCGCCCGGTTGTCGCCGCTGCCGGCGCTCGCGCAGGCCGGTCCGGTCAAGATCGGCGTGCTCGCCGCCAAGGCGGGCGTGATCGCGCCCGTGGGCGAGTCCGGGCTGCGCGGCACGCAGTGGGCGGTCGAGCGGCTCAACGCCGCCGGCGGGATCCTCGGGCGCAAGGTCGAGCTCGTGGTGGAAGAGGAATCGAACCCGAAGGACACGGTGGAGCGCTTCCGCAAGCTCGTGCTCCAGGCGAAGGTCGACGTGGTGACCGGCGTGATCTCCACGGGCGTCGGGCTGGCCATCGGGCCCGCGGCGGAGGAGGAGAAGCGCCTGCTGCTCATGTGGGACGGCACCACGCAGAAGGGCGTGGAGGAAACGATGCCGAAGCCGCGGTACGCCTTCCGCAGCGTGGACAACGAGGCGGAGGCGGTGATGGCGTCGATCCTCACCGCCCGGCACTTCAAGGGCAAGATCAAGACGGTGGCCGGCATCAACAACGACTACTCGTACGGCCGCGACAACTGGGCCGCCTTCCTGGCCATCATGAAGAAGTACGGCATGAACGTGACGCCGGTGGCGGAGCTGTGGCCAAAGCTCGGCGAGACCAACTTCACCTCGCACGTGGCCACCCTGCAACAGGCCAAGCCCGATCTCGTCTTCTGCTCGTTCTGGTCGGGCGACGCCCCCATCCTCCTGAAGCAGGCGCACGCGGCCGGGCTGACGGCCGCCACCAAGCTGGTCATGACCACCGCCGGCGGCGTGCACGAGCAGCTGAAGAAGGCCTTCAGTCCCGAGGGCATGATCCTCGGCTACAACTCGCTCTACTTCGAGGATCCCAAGGCGAGCGCGCTGTCGAAGGAGTTCACGCGCTGGCACCAGGAGAAGTTCAAGGAGTGGCCCAACTACGAGTCCGATCACGGCTACTTCACCGTGATGGCGTACAAGGCGGCCGTGGAGAAAGCCGGCAAGGCGGCCGGCGGCAAGTGGCCGACGGTGGAGCAGGTGGCGGAGGCGCTCGAGGGCATCGAGGTGGAGTCGCTGTCGGGCAAGCGTGGCTATCGCGCCGACCACATCATGGAAGCGACGTACTTCCAGGGCATCTCCACCCACAAGAACAAGTACGACTTCGTCACGCTGGAGTCGGCGGAGGCGATGTCGACCAGGCAGATCCAGAAGCCGAGCGGCATGGGCCTCTACGACTGGATCAACTCCTGGAACGTCTGACCGGGGCCCGGTGACCCAGGTCTCGAACCTCCTGCTCGGCGGCGTCTTCCACGCCGCCGCGCTATTTCTCGTGGCGGCGGGGCTGCAGCTCGTCTTCGGCGTACAGAAGATCCTCAACCTCGCGTGCGGGTCCTTCTACGCTCTCGGCGCCTACGCGGGGATCAGCGCCGTGAAGGCCGCTCTCGCCGCCGGCGTTCCGGCGCCGCTCTTCCTGGTGGTGCTCATCGGCGCCGGGCTCGCCCTCGGCGTGCTGGGGCCGCCCATCGAACGGCTGCTGCGCACCATCTACGACCGCGACGAGGCGTTCCAGCTCCTCCTCACCTTCGCGCTCGTCCTGATGCTGGAGGACGTGATCCGGTTCGTCTGGGGCGCGGCGCCGTACCAGCTCGGCGGCGTGTACCTCGTCTACGGCCAGGTCCGGCTCGGCGCGGTCAGCATCCCCGTCTACAACTTCGTCGTCATCGGCGCCGGCCTCGCGGTGGCCGCCGGCATGGGCTTCGTGCTGGCGCGCACGCGCTTTGGCCGCATCGTCCGCGCCACCGCGGAGAACCGGGGGATGGCGGAAGCGCTCGGCGTCGACATGGCGCGCGTCTCGTCGCGCGTCTTCACGCTGGGGCTCGTGCTGGGCACCGTCGGCGGCGCGCTGGTGATTCCCGCCGGCGCCGCCGTCAACGAGATGGGTATCGAGCTGATCGTGGAGGCGTTCGCCGTCGTCGTCATCGGCGGGCTCGGGAGCATGCGGGGCGCGCTCGTCGGCGCCGTGATCGTCGGCGTGCTGAAAGCCGTCGCCATCGCCGTCTACCCCGAGGCGGAGATGCTGGCCATCTACGTGATCGTGATCGGCGTCCTCCTCTTCCGGCCGGCGGGGCTCTTCGCGCGGGCCGCCGCGTGACCCGGCTCCTGGCGCTGGCGGGCGTGCTCGCGGCGGTGGCCGCGGTGCCGTTCTCGGGCCGCGACTACTACGCGACGCTGATGCTGCCGTTCTTCGCCTACAGCGTGGCCCTGCTCGGACTGAATCTCCTGTTCGGGACCACGGGGCTGCTCTCGTTCGGGCACGCGCTCTTCGTGGCCGTGGGCGGCTACACCGCCGCCTTCCTGGCCTCGGCCCTCCAGATCCGCTCTCTCGAGGCCATGCTGCTGGCGGCGGTGACGGTGGCGGCGATCGTTGCCCTGCCCGTCGGCTGGCTGTGCGTTCGCTACGTGAAGATCTACTTCGGCATGCTGACCCTCGCGTTCGGCATGCTCTTCTATTCCTTCCTCTACAAGTTCTACGCGCTCACCGGCGGCGACGAGGGAATCCCGATCGGACGGCCGAGCCTGCTCGGCCGCGGCTTCGGCGAGCTCGACAAGACCACCTACCTCATCGGGCCCTACTACTATTATTCGCTCGCGCTGGCGGTGGTGGCGACGCTGGTGATGTGGCGGATCGTACGCTCGCCCCTGGGGCTGTCGCTCCGCGCCATTCGCGAGAATGCCGACAAGGCGGAGTACGTCGGCGTTCGCGTCCGCCGCTATCGGTTCTACGCGTTCGTCCTGGCCGCGGTGTTCGGCGCCGCCGGCGGCGTGCTGCTGGTGGTCCCGACGGGGCTGGCGGCACCGCCGCTCGCCTACTGGACGCACTCGGGCAATCTCGTCTTCATGCTGCTGCTGGGCGGGTTCGGCCACTTCTTCGGCCCCGCCCTGGGCGCCTTCGTCTTCATCTTTCTTCAAGATCAGGTCATGTCGGTCACCGAGTACTGGCGCTTCGTCTTCGGCGCCGTGCTCGCCGCGGTCGTGATCTTCCTGCCGCACGGCCTCATGGGCGTCCTCACGCGCCGGGCCGACGCGTGACGCCGCTGCTCGAGGCGCGCGACGTGGTGAAGCGCTATGGCGACGTCCAGGCCCTGCAGGGCGTCACCCTGAGCGTGCGCGAGGGCGAGTTCGTCTCGATCATCGGTCCCAACGGCGCCGGCAAGACGACCCTGGTCAACGTGCTGACGGGGCTGCTCCGGCCCACCAGCGGTCGCGTCACCTTCAGGGGCCAGGACGTGGCCGGGGTCGGTCCGGTGCGCCTGGCCGAGCTGGGCATGGCGCGCTCGTTCCAGCTGGTGAGCGTCTTCCCGGCGCTGACGGTGGCCGAGACCCTGGCGGTGCCGGCGCTGGCAAGGCTCGGGCGCGCGGGCCGCTTCTTTGCCTCGCTGAGTCGCGACGCGGCGGTGGCCGAGAGGGTGGCCGAGATGGCGGGGCTGTTCGGCCTGGCCGACAAGCTGGAGCGGCCGGCGCGGACGCTGGCGCAGGGGGACAAGAAGCTTCTCGACGTGGCCAGCGCGTTCGCGCTGCGTCCCGAGGTCATCCTGATGGACGAGCCGACGAGCGGCGTCAGCACCCGGGACAAGACGCTGATCATGGAAACGCTGGTCCAGGCCGCCAAGCGCCTCGGCGTGAAGGCAATCGTCCAGGTCGAGCACGACATGGACATCGTCTTCGGCTACTCCGACCGCATCGTGGCCCTGCACCAGGGCCGGGTGCTCGCCGATGCCGTCCCCGAGGTCATCCGGGCCGACGACGAGGTCGTGGCCACCGTGCTCGGCAAGCCCCGATGACAGTGCTGCAGGTCGAGGCGCTCGACGTCCACATCCAGTCGAGCCAGATCTTGCACGCGGTGAGCCTCGCCGTGCGGCCGCGCGAGGTCGTCTGCCTCGTCGGCCGCAACGGCGCCGGCAAGTCGACCACGCTGCGGACGATCATGGGCTACCGTCGGCCGACGTCCGGCACCATCACCTTCAAGGGTGAGCCGATCGGCGCGCTGCCGACTCACGCCATCGCGCGGCGGGGCGTCGGCTTCGCCCCGGAGGAGAGCGAGATCTTCGCGGACCTCACCGTGGCCGAGAACATCGAGATCGCGACCTGGACGCGGCCGACCGCGCGGCCCGCGTCCGAGCGCATCGCGCTCGCCTACGAGGTCTTCCCGCGGCTGCGCGCCTACGCGGCGCGGGGCGGGACCCAGATCTCGGGCGGCGAGCGTAAGATGCTGTCGATCGCGCGGGCGGTGGCCCTCGACGCGGAGCTCTTGCTGCTCGACGAGCCATTCGAGGGGCTGTCGCCGGCCGTCATCCCGGCGATCGCGGAATCGATCGAGGCCATCACACGGCTAGGGTGCTCCGTGCTCCTCGCCGAGTCCAACATTCACCACGTGCCGGCCTTCGCGAGCCGGCTCTACGTCATCGAGCGCGGCGAGATCGTCTTCGCGGGAGGCCTCGAGGAGGCCCGGCGCGACGCGGCGGTCCTGCGCGTGATCGGAGGGAGAGCATCATGAGCGCGCTGCCGATCCTGCCCACCACCGTCGTCGGCTCTCACGGCAAGCCCGGCTGGTGGTTCACCGCCGTGAAGGCCTGGGAAGCCGACGAGATGGGTCCGGGCGACATGGAGGAGATGTTCGACGACGCCGTGCACACGGCCATCCGGGACATGGAGTCGGCCGGCATCGACATCATCACCGACGGCGAGGTGCGCCGCACCGACGGCTACGTCGACACCTACTACCGGATCATCAAGAACATCGACCCGCTGCCGGTACGCCGCAAAGCGGGACCGTGGGGCTACGATCAGCAGCAGCGCTACGAGGCGGTCGGCCGCATCGAGCTGCCGGCGACCGGCTTCGGACTGGTCAAGGACTTCGAGTTCCTCCGCGCCAACACGCGACGTGCGATCAAGGCCACCTGCGCCGGTCCGCTCACGTTCGGCTCGCGGATCCATCCGGGTCGCGCCTACAAGGGCGTGGTCGACGTGGCCGAGCGCTTCGCCGAGGTGATCAACGCCGAGCTCAAGGCGCTGGTGGCCGCCGGCGCGGACTTCATCCAGCTCGACGAGCCGGCGCGCGGCAACGTCTCCGGCGAGGAGATGGCGCGGCTCTTCAACCTGGCCACCGACGGCGTCCGGGCCAGACT
>Ga0075431_100006116_pt1 | contig 11940 bp, 8 predicted proteins | sample RhiMetdeltSRZDD5_FD_75297 | JGI IMG/M metagenome (GOLD analysis project Ga0075431, IMG submission 75297) | Populus rhizosphere microbial communities from Tennessee, USA - Rhizosphere MetaG P. deltoides SRZDD5 | ecosystem: Host-associated > Plants > Roots > Rhizosphere > Soil | place: USA... | reverse complement strand
GCTGAAACCATCGACCAGTCTGCGCTGCACGCTGAGCAGCAGGCCATGGTACTTCTGGATACCGAGCGCGATGTGCTCGTCGACGGCGCCCAAATACTTTCCGTCGGCGTAGTCGGCCATCGTCAGCTTTCGGCGTTGATCGAGGTTCGTGTTGACCGAGCAGACGGGGAAGAACTGGGGGCCGGTCGCCGTCTGCAGTGTACAGGAGCCTGGAATGTAAACGCCCTGATTGAGCGATCGCACGTTCCACAAACGATCAGAATAGGAGCCCAAGTAAGTGGCCGATACGGCCATGTCGCTGCCGATCTGCCGCTGGACGCCCAGGTTCCAAGACTGCTGCCGCGGAGGCTTGATGTCGGGCGGAAGGGAGATGTACGGTCCGGTCAGTGGGAACACCGCGTCAGGTCCGACAGTGTACGGGAAGACGTTCTCATTACCGGTCCCGCGCCAGGGGTCATCGAAGCCGCCGACCGGGTTGGTCACCCGAGCCTCGGCGCTGAACGGCGGCACCACCGAGGAGGTATTGAGGTGGAACTGCGCGGTGATGAAATCGTAGCCCAACGCGTATCCGGTCCGGATGGACATCTTGCCGTCACCGGCGGGATCCCATGCAAAACCAACTCGCGGGGAAAACTGCCACAGGTTGTCTTCCATCCCGGCGTTACCGTTGACGAAGCCTTGATCACCCGGATACAGGAATCCCGGCGGCGCGTTGGCGTACTGCGTCGTCTTCACGTTGTTCACGAAGCGATCCGCGCTGAAGTTGTAGATCCACCCGTTGCGGATTCGCTGCGCGAAGCCAGGCTCCCACCTCACGCCGTAATTCAAGGTCGTCTTCGTGGACATCTTCCAGGTGTCCTGTGCATACAGACCGAGGTACCACTGTTCCATGTCGAGCGTGTTCGGCACCGCCTGGATCAGTGACTGCAGCCTTCCGGTCAGAAAGTCGGCCAACGGAAGACCGGTAATCGAGCCGTCAAATGTGAACTGTCCCGGAGATCTCACATTCGCCTGCGTGAGCGAATTCCAGTACGCCACACTGCCTCCAATGCCGTACTGGTGAGCACCTCGCACGATCGTCAGATCGTCGTTGATGCTGTAGGAGGGCGTCTTGTAGATCGCTTCGCTCTCGGTGCCGCCGCCGATCTGGAAGCCGCCGTTGGTGACCGACAGGAGCATGTAGTCTTCGATGTAGCTAAAGGTCTTGATGCCGATATCAGGGGCCGAGAACCCGGTCGGCTCGTGCGTGCGGTGAATGTCGGTGTAGTTGTAGGCAAACCGGATGGCGTTGACCGTGGTGTTGCTCAACACCATCGTGTCGCCGAGAGTGAACGAATGTGCCTTGTTGTCCCGTCCTCCCTGGCTCGAGACGAGGATGTTGTCCGGCTGCAGCGCGAAGGGCGGTGTCCACTTGACCGCAGTGAACATGTAGCGTCCAAACATCGAGTGGTTCGAGCTGAGCTGCAGGTCAACCTTGCCGATGTACTGGGATTCGTCCTGCGGACGGCTGCGGCTGTAGGTGATGCGCCCACACGGGTCAGTCGTTTTGGGCAGCGCCTCCGCGACTTTCAGCGCGGCCGGGCTGAACAGCGCGGGATTGATGCGGTTGTTGACAAAAGGGGCGCCGAGGGTTCGCGCACCATTCGCGTTGCACTGAGCTGAGGCGTACTGGGTGAAGTCGCCCGCCAGCATAGCGGCCGTCGGAACGAAGTTGAAGAGATCAGCCGGTGTTTCGCGAACCCGCGTCCCCTGATATGCGCCGAAGAAGAACAGTTTGTCAGTCGCAATAGGACCACCAAGCGTGCCGCCGTACTGGTTGCGGCTCAAGCCGTCACTCTGGCGTTCACCGGTCGTTGGATTAATCGCATTGAACGGGTTGGTCGCGTTGAAGCGGTGATTGCGGACGAACTCGAACAGGTCGCCATGAAGCAGGTTCGTGCCTGACTTGGTCACGACGTTGACCGAGGCGCTCGAGTGCATCCCGTTATTCGCCGTTGTCGTGCTGGTCTCGACTCGAAACTCCTGCAGCGCGTCTGGAAACGGGAACGGCAGATTGAGGTTGTCGTACGGGTTGTTATGCGTGGCGCCGTCGAGCAGATAGGCCACGCCGATGGCCGACCCGCCCGCGACCGCAGTTGCCGTTCCGCCTTGCATAGCTCGACTCGAGGCGTTGAGCGCCGGTTGCGGGACCGCTGCTCCCGCGAGCGCGATCAGCTCGGTCGGGTTGCGTCCGTTGAGTGGGAGTTCCTCGATTCGCTCGTTTTCAATGACGCCGCCCACCGCCGGGCTGCGGGTCTCGACCAGCGGCGTTGCCGCTTCGACGGAGACCGTTTCGGCGAGCTGGCCGATCGCCATCTCGATAGGGATTTCGGGATTAGCGTTGACCTGGAGAACGATTCCAGTGCGCTGGAATGTGCGGAATCCGGATAGAGTCGCCTGCAATCGGTACGGTCCGGTGGGCAGGTTAGACAGGACGTAGCTTCCACCTGCGTCGGTCACCGTGGACCGGACGAAGTTGGTGTCGGTCTGTGTTGCCGTCACGTCGACGCCGGGCAGGACTGCCCCGCTCGAGTCGCGCACAGTTCCGCTGATCTGCGCAGTGGCCCCAGCCTGGGCCCACACAGCTGTTGCCGTGAGAAGTGCGATCGCCAGCGCGCTGGCCACCTGACGAAGTGCCTGACTCATCCCGATTCCTCCCCCTTCTGCGGCTCGGAGCCGCTCGCACTCACAGCGAATGCCCGCTTCACGGCGCGCACGCAGCCGTCTGCTCAAACCTGGAGCACACGGGCTTCAGAAGTGGCCGGAGTATACTCGCCATAGCGCCAATGTCAACACTCTGACATTCCACTTTCTTTCTCCTAACTGCATGAAATACGCGACGTTCTCGCTTCCTCCCGATGTCGTTCCGCGCCTCGGCGCGGTGCGCGGTGATCGCGTGATCGACACCTCCATGCTTGCCCTGGGAGACTGGCGTCCACCCGGTAGCCTGCTCGAGTTGATCCAGCGAGGACCGGAGGCCTGGAAGCGGACGAGCGAACTGGTGGAGCGGGCGGCGCCGGATACAGGCCACCCCATCGCGAACGTTCGCTGGCATGCGCCGATTCCTCGTCCGGTCAAGAACGTGTTCTGCCTCGGGCGTAATTACGTCGCCCACGCCGAAGAAGCTGCACGGGCCCGCGGGCAGGAGGTAAAAATTCCGACGATCCCGGTAATCTTCACCAAAGCGCCGACCAGCGTGACCGGTCCGTTCGATGACATCCCCGTCGATCGCAGCGTCACTCAGCAGGTTGACTGGGAAGTCGAGCTAGGGGCAGTGATTGGAAAGAGCGCCCGCAACATCTCTAAGGCGGACGCGCTTCATCACGTGTTTGGCTATACGGTCATCAACGACCTGAGCGCGCGGGATCTCCAGCAGCAGCACATGCAGTGGTTCAAAGGAAAGAGCCTGGACGGCTTCTGCCCGATGGGCCCCATCGTGGTCACCGCCGACGAGTTTGGCGACCCGCAGTCGAAGCAGTTGCAGCTTCGCGTCAACGGTGTCGTCAAGCAGGACGCCAGCACGGCCAAGATGATCTTTCCCGTCGACGTCATCATCGAATGGCTGTCGAAGGGGCTCACGCTCGAGGCTGGAGACATTATTGCCACGGGGACACCCGAGGGTGTGGGAATGGGCCGCACACCTCAGGAGTTCCTCGGTGATGGCGACGTGCTCGAAACGGAAGTGGAAGGCATCGGGACGCTCCGCAACCGGGTGAAGGATGTCAGATGATCCAACAGGCCCCGATCAGCGACGAGAAGGCCGCCATCAGGGAGGTCATCGAGAACTGGGTGCTCTGGCGCGACGCGGGCGATTGGGAACGATTCGCGACCGTGTGGCACGACGATGGCTGGATGACGGCAACGTGGTTTCAGGGCCCGGCGCGCAAGTTCATCGAGGTCAGTCGCGAAGGCTTCGAGAAAGGCGTCAGCATCCTGCATTTTCTCGGCGGCTCTACGTGCGAAGTCGTCGGCTATCGGGCCATCGCACAGACGAAAATGACCATCAACCAGCGGGCACAGGTCGACGATGTCACGGTCGACGTCGTCTGCACGGGGCGGTTCTATGACTTCCTCGAGAAGCGCGGGCACTGGGGCATTGTGCGGCGTCAACCGATCTACGAGAAGGATCGAATGGACCCGGTGGATCCGGCTGCCTCGTTGAAGTTGGACCCTGCTCGCCTCCTCCAATTCCCAGAGGGCTATCGTCACCTCGCCTACTTGCAGTCGAAGATCGGTTTCACGATCAAGCAGAACCTGCCCGGGCTGCGTGGCGCGGCCGTCGAGACGCTGTATGCCGAGGGTGCGGCCTGGCTGAACGGCTCGCCAACGCCCGGAAAGCCGCTGTGAAAACTCGAAAACTCGGACCGTTCGACTCATCCGCCATCGGCCTCGGTGGCATGTGTCTCTCTCACGCATACGGCACACCTCCCGATCATCAGACTGCAGCCGCCGTCCTGCTGAGAGCGCTTGAACTCGGATACACGCATATCGATTCGGCAGCCCTCTACGGATTCGGCGCGAACGAAACCCTCATCGGGCAGGTGCTCAGTGGACGCCGGAACGAGTTCATCCTCGTCACCAAAGGCGGCATGTTCCGCAATGCGCAGGGTCAGCGCGAGATCGACGGCCGGCCGGAGATGATCAAGAAGAACTGCGAGGAAAGCCTCCAGCGGCTGAAGACTGACGTCGTCGATGTCTACTACCTGCACCGGTGGGACAAGCGGCTGCCGATCGAGGAAAGTGTCGGCGCCCTCGCGGACCTGGTGAAAGAAGGCAAGGTCAAGACGATCGGGCTCTCGGAGGTTTCCGCAACGACGCTGCGGAAGGCGCACGCAGTCCATCCGATCACGGCACTCCAGACGGAGTACTCGCTGTGGACGCGCAACGCCGAAGTCGCCGTTCTCGACACGTGCCGCGAGCTTGGCATCGCGTTCGTGGCGTTCAGCCCGATCGCACGCGGCTTCTTGGGAGGTGAGCCAATCGATCCAGCGACCTTCCCTGCGAAGGACATCCGGCTCGGGATGCCGCGCTTTCAAAAAGAGCACTTCGCGAAGAACATCCATCTGCGCGACGGCTTGTCGGCGGTCGCCCGCGAGCAGGGCTGCACGATGGCACAAGCGGCACTGGCGTGGGTCCTTGCCCAAGGGCAGCACATCATTCCAATTCCGGGCACGACGCGCCTGGATCACCTCGAAGAAAACGCCCGCGCCGAACAGGTGCGCCTCTCCCTCGCGGCGATCGCGAAACTCAACGATCTGATCAACCCGTCGACGGTGTCTGGCGCGCGCTACAACCCTAACGTGCAGCAGGAGATCGATACCGAGGAGATTGGCGCGATGCGATAGGAACTTAGGAGTGACCTTTGACCGTTGACCTTTGACCTGACATGACGTTCGAAGTAACCCCCGGCTGGCTGCCCTTTCACCCCAACCCGTCGGTCCCGACGTTCAAAGTCCCCGCCGGAGCGGTGGACGCGCATTGCCATGTGTTCGGGCCCGGGGACAACTTCCCGTACGCGCCAGAGCGCAAATACACGCCGTGTGACGCGTCGAAGGAGCAGCTCTTCGCACTCCGCGATCACCTGGGCTTCGATAAGAACGTCATCGTTCAGGCGACCTGCCACGGTACTGACAATCGCGCGCTCGTCGACGCCCTGCTCGCGTCCACCGATCGCGCGCGTGGAGTGGCCACCGTCGATCGCAACGTGACCGACGCAGATCTGCAGGCGATGCACGTCGCCGGCGTTCGCGGCACCCGTTTCAACTTCGTCAAACGCCTCGTCGACTTCACACCGCGCGACGTGCTCACGGAGATCACGCACCGCATCGCCCCTCTCGGCTGGCACGTCGTCATCTACTTCGAAGCGGCCGATCTTCCAGAGCTCTGGGACTTCTTCACCGCCCTTCCGACAACCGTGGTCGTTGATCACATGGGTCGACCGGACGTGAGCAAGCCTGTCGATGGCCCGGAGTTCGAGCTCTTCGTGCGCATGTTGCGGGAGCACGAAAACATCTGGTCGAAGGTCAGTTGCCCCGAGCGGTTGACTGTCACGGGACCTCCCGCGATCAATGGCGAGAGGAAGGCCTACCGCGACGTCGTGCCGTTTGCGAAACGATTGGTGGAGACGTTCCCTGATCGGGTGCTCTGGGGCACTGACTGGCCGCACCCGAATCTCAAGAACCATATGCCTGACGACGGATTGCTCGTCGACTACGTGCCGTCCATCGCGCCGACGCCTGAACTGCAGCGCAAGCTGCTGGTGGACAACCCGATGCGGTTGTACTGGGCGAGGTGATAGTCTGTTGAATTGTTGATTTGATGATCTTTGATTATTGATTCGTTGTTGATTGGAGATTGTTGATTGGTGATTGTGGCTGACTCCAAGGCCAATCAACCATCCACATTCAACAAGTAATCGCTAATCAAAGATCTCCGATTCAACAATTGAGCGATTGCCCGTCGAAGCGGAGGAGAGTTGATGAAGATTTGTTTGGCCGGCACCGGGGCCATGGGCGAAATCCACGTCAAAGCCCTGGCAAAGATCAACGATGTGCAGATCGTCTCGGTGGCCGGGCGCACCGAAGCAGGCGTGAAGGATTTCGCGACGAAGTGGAATATTCCGTTCGCCTCCACCGACCTGAGGGCCTGCATCGATCGTCCTGGAGTCGATGCCGTCATCCTGACGACACCCTCCGATCAGCATGCGGACCAGACGGCCCTGGCGCTGTCGATGGGCAAGCACGTTCAGGTCGAGATCCCGATGGCACTCAATCTGGCCGACTCGCAGCGGATGCTGGATGCGTCGAAAGCGGCCGGAAAAGTGTGCATGGTGACGCACACGCGCCGGTTCTCCAGCCCGCACCGCGAGATTCGCAAGCGCATCAAGGACGGAACGTTCCACCTGCATCACATGGTCGTCGAGACGTATTTCTTCCGGCGGACGAATCTCAACATGCACGGTCAGCCGCGCTCCTGGGTCGACAACCTGCTTTGGCATCATGGTTGCCACTCGGTCGATCTGGCGCACTGGATCCTGGATGAGCCCAACTGGGACGTCTGGGGCCAGAAGGGGCCCGACCACGCGTCGCTGCAGATTCCGATGGACATGACCGTCGCCATGAAATCGAAGAAGGGGCCAATCTTCAGCATGGCGATGTCGTTCAACAACAAGGGTCCGTTCGGCGGCTTCTACCGGTACATCGGCGAGGAAGACACCTACAAGGTCTATCGCGACTCGATGACCGACAGCGAGGGCAAAGACGTGCCGCTCGACGGCATTGCCGCCTTCGATCGCCAGGATGTCGAGTTCGTCGGCGCGATTCGCGAGGGGCGCGAGCCGGAGTCGAGCGCGGCCAGCTGCGTCAAGACGATGGCTCTACTGGACGGGATCGATCGGGCAATGAATGAGTAAACTAGACAAGACACCGGGTGTGATTTCCGCACGATACTCGAGGAAATCACACCCGGTGTCTTAACAGGAGCTTGATATGGGCGAGATCGTCGCAGCAGTCGGAACTTGTCACACACCGTACATGTTTACGCGGCCACCGGACGAGGATCCGAATCAGCTCGCGCAGGCCGGCGCGGCGATGAACGAGCTCGGCAAGGTCCTCGACGAGACCAAGCCGGACGCCATCCTCTTCTTCGGCGCCGATCACGTGGAGACGTTCTCCGTGAGCTGCGTGCCATCGTTCGCGATCGTGGCGGGCGATCGTGCGAGCGCCAAGTTCGCCGGCCGCGAGCACAACCTGCCGATCCATCGCGAGATGGCCGAGGACATCCTCAATAAACTGGTCGTCGATCACAACTTCGACATGGCCTACTCGGAGGATGCCGAGCTCGGTCACGCCTTCTCGATCCCATTCGAGTATGTGATCGGCAAGCGTCCAATTCCTGTCATCCCGTTCTTTACCAACGTCTACGTTCCGCCACTGCCCACGCCAAAGCGGTGCGCGGCACTTGGCAAGGCGATGGCTGAGATCGTGAAGGGGCGGAAGGAGCGCGTCGCCATCATCGCGAGTGGCGGCATGTCGCATTTCCCGGGCACTACCAAGTACCTCACTCCCGAGTTCGATTTCGATCGCTGGCTGGTCTCGCAGTTCGAGGTCGGCAACACCGACGCGCTGCTCAACATGACCGGCACGCAACTCGACGAAGTTGGCAACACCGAGATGCTCAACTGGGCGGTGATGTTCGGCGCCATCGGGGCGATGGAAGGCGAGTTGATCGATTACATCCCGACGTGGCACCACGGGCTGTGCATGATGCGCTTCCTGCCGGTGCGCGCGCGAACCAAGGAGCGCATGCAGGTGGCCGAGCAGTACGGCGGCTTCAAGTTTGAGAACCAGGGGTTCCTGTTCTACAAACATCCACCGTCCGAGGCGTACGGGTTGAACAAGTTGATGTTCGAGTCGCGTCACAGCGCCGACCTGCGTCACCGCATCATCAACGACTTCGAGACCGTTGCCGACGAGTACGGGTTGAAGGGCCAGCAGCGCGAAGCGGCAAAGGAGCTCATCAACGTCGGGCACGGCGGCAAGGTCAGCGATCACGTCGGACCGCTCGCCGAGGCCGGGGCACATCCACTGCAGGCGCTGATGTCGCTGCACGTGATCTTCTCGACCTCGCACGCTCGCGGCCAGGCCGCAATGGCCGCCGCCAGCAAGCACTGAGGGTGGCCACGGTCAAACTTTTGGACCTCTGACTTTTGACGTTCGCTGATGGACTGCCTCGTAGACAGCAACGGCGCCCGCATCAGCTACATGGTCGAAGGACCGCTCGAGCGCCCCGCTCTTCTCTTCATCAACTCAATCGGCACGACGCGGGACCTGTGGCGGCAGCAGGTCCCCGCGCTCGTTGGTACCTACCGCATCATTCGCTACGACGCGCGCGGGCACGGGTCCTCGTCCGTCCCTCCGGGCGCCTACACGATCGAGCAACTCGGACGCGATGCGCTCGCCATCCTGGACGCCGAGGACGCGCGACAGGCGCACGTCTGCGGAATCTCGCTTGGCGGTCTGACCGGGCTCTGGCTTGCCATCCACGCTCCCGACCGTGTTGCGAGCCTCATCGTCGCCAACAGCGCGGCCCGTATCGGAACCATCGAGTCGTGGAACGAGCGGATTGCCATGGTCCGGGAGCGCGGGATGCAAGGCGCCGCCGACATGGCGATTCCGAGGTGGTTCTCTCAGGAGTTCACTCGACGTCACGAAGATCTCGTCGAGCGCTTCAGGTCGATGGTTGCCGCGTGTCCGCAGGCAGGCTATCTGGGGTGCTGCGCCGCTCTCCGTGACGAGGATCTGCGAGATGCTATCTCACGAATTCACTGTCCTGTGCTGGTTGTCGCGGGATCCATCGACGTGCCAACACCGCCAGAGGGCCTGCGCTTCATCCACCAGGCGATCCCCGGCTCGAAGATGCTGACGCTCGACGCGGCCCATTTGAGCAACGTCGAGCAAGGCGAAGCGTTCACTTCAGCGGTGATGGGGTTTCTGGGAAGTCTCTAAATCATTATTGATTTGGCGATCTTTGATCGTTGAATCGTTGTTGATTGGGGATTGTTGATTGGTGATTGGTTGCCTGGGAGCAACTAAATCAACAATCAAAGATCAGTAATCGACAACGATTCAATAATCACCAATCCTCAAGTCAACAATGGCTTATTCACCGGTCACATTGACCGTAATCGTCTCGCAGAGACCAGTCATCGTCGCGTGCCGGTCGTCTCCAGCCTGCACAACCAGTTTGTGCATACCCGCGGGAAGTTGCATGTCGATGACGTTTTTCCCGTCGCCGAAATGCACCCAGGGGTTGGCCTTTGGGATCACCGTGCCGACCGGCAGGCAGTCGGTGTCAAGGCCGAGATGGTAATGCGCGGTGTTCGGCCGCACTTGTGCTTCTGTGATCTCGCCTGGCGGCACCGGCGCGATCGTCACCGTCTCGCTGCCGAACACCAGGTGGACCGGGCTCTTCACCGTGGCACCATTGGCCGGCTCCATGAAGAACACTTTTCCGCCGCCTGTATGACCGCCGTGATCGGCCGCAGGCGCTTCCGCCTTGGACTCAGGTGACCCCCCCCCACACGCGGCAGCGACCAACGCAAACGCAGCAACAACAGGTATGACGAGCACACGAGAGGACATGGAGACTCCTTTCGGTACGAGACCGAATCAGTTCGGTCGGAGATTATACCGGATACGCGTCGGTGCAATTTCGAACGCTCGTCGGTGCGATCTGGAAGGCTTGTCGGTGCGAATCTGATCTTTGTCGGTGCGAGTGAGATCCGCGTGATGCGGGCAGGGCCTCGTCGGTGCCGGCCCGATGGATTAGTGATGCTACTGCGGAGTCCGGGAACAGCGCCGATGCGCGCGCGATCGCACCAAAGCGCGTCAGATAGATCGCACCGACACGCGTCAGACGGATCGCACCAATGTAGTTGGGAGCGCGATCGCACCAACAAACGTTGATGCGATCGCACCTGTCGAGCGTCTAAAAGTCGAACGTGAGGTTCCAGCGGAGGAACCGTGCGCTGATGACGTTGGTCGGGTTGTTCCACGTCCCGCCCTGCGCTGTGTTGCCGACGGTGTACTGGTATGTGTTGTCGTACTGCGTGGCGTAATTGGTGTTGAACAGGTTGCCCACGTCGAAGCCGGCATCGAGGCGCCTGCTGCCGAAGCGAATCAGCTTGGCAACGCGCAGATCGACTTGGCTGCGCCGATTGTCGGCATACACCCGGCGCTCGTCGAGGTCGAGGAGCGCAACGCTCGTGGTGCCGCTGGCCAGCGCGCCGAACGGCAGACGGCCGAGCGACGACTGGATGAGTGTGTTCGGCACGACCCAGGTTGCGAGACGCGCATCGGGCGTCTGCGACCGGAACGTTCCGCTGACCCGGACGTCGATCTTCGGCACCGTGTAGCTCGCCAGCCCCCGCAGGTTCGTCTGGAACGGCTCCTTGCTGTAGCACGCTGACGCCTGCTGCAGCCCCGGCGCAGTGATGGCGTTCGTCGGAATCGTTGGCTGGTCGACTTTGGTGATCGTGTCGCACCGATCGATGATCTTGCGGCCAGTGCCGGCGCCGAGCTGGAGGAACAGGCCGTCGCGGAGACGTGCATTGACCGTCCAGTCAATGCCGTGCCAGTACTCAGTCGGGTTGCCGTAGTTGTCCTCGCGCGTGATGAAGTTCTGCGCCGCACGCGGGCCCGCGGCCGCTGTCTGCGTGTAGAACGTCATCGGGTAGCCGCCGCCGCCCGGGAGGCGAGGATCGCTCGGAGCGATGAGCGTGAACGCCTCGTAGTCGCTCGGAGCGCGGGAGAGATCGTCGGTGACGAAACCATCGGACGCGCTGGGTCCCGTCCACCACCGCCTGTTGTAACCGACCTCGAGAGAGACCCGCGGCACCACTTCGTGCTGCACGTTGATGCCCCACTGCCAGTCGCTCTGCCGCACACCCCAGCCGCCGAGCAGCTTCGAGTCGACCTGCGTGAGGTTCGTACCCTCCCGGCCGAAGTTCAGGTCTTCGTTCGTCAGCGCGCCGCAGCTGTCCACCTGTCCGGTCGCCGGGCCCTGCGTCCCGAAGTTCGTCAAGCTACAGTCGATCACGTTGTCCCGATCGTTGTCGGCCCATGAACGGTTCAGCACCTGGCGCACGGTCTTGTTCGCCGGATTGTTCTGCGTGTAGATGCTGTCGTTCGTGGCGGAGTCGAGGTAGTGGCCGAAGTTGAACTTGATGGCCGTCCTGCCGGTGCCGAAGACGTCGTACGCGATACCGATACGCGGAGTGAGGTCGTTGTAGGAACTCACGCCCGGTGTCTGCGGGTACGTGATGGCCGCGGAATTGAAGATGGACGTCTTCGTCGTGCCGTTGCCGTCGGCCGGGCTGTAGCTCCACGCGCGATCGTAACG
>Ga0075431_100006115_pt1 | contig 11941 bp, 8 predicted proteins | sample RhiMetdeltSRZDD5_FD_75297 | JGI IMG/M metagenome (GOLD analysis project Ga0075431, IMG submission 75297) | Populus rhizosphere microbial communities from Tennessee, USA - Rhizosphere MetaG P. deltoides SRZDD5 | ecosystem: Host-associated > Plants > Roots > Rhizosphere > Soil | place: USA... | reverse complement strand
AGAACCTATACGCGGGATTGTCGTACTCGGGGGTGTACGGATACGCCAGCTCGTCGAGAAACGCGCGGAACGCCGGCAGGTCTTCTTCAGCCACCTCGAACCCGGCGAGCACGCGACCGAAATCGGCGCCGTGGTTGCGGTAGTGAAACAGGCTGATGTTCCATCGGCCGCCCAACTTCTCGAGGAACTGCGCGAGCGCGCCGGGCCGTTCGGGGAACTCGAAGCGGCAGAGTCGCTCGTTGCGAACCTCGGGCGCGTGGCCGCCCACCATGTGCCGCACGTGCAGCTTGGCCAACTCGTTGTCCGTCAGATCGACGGTCTCGTACCCGGCTGACGTGAGCTGTGACATCAGCGCCGATCCGTCCTGACGCGACTGCGTCGCGAACCCGACGAAGATATGGGCCTGCTGCCGTCCGCTCAGCCGATAGTTGAACTCGGTCACGGTCCTGCGGCCGATCACCGAGCAGAACTTCTGAAACGATCCCGGCTTTTCCGGCAGCGTGATCGCGATGAGCGTCTCGCGAGCCTCGCCGACTTCGGCCCGCTCGGCGACGAAACGCAGGCGATCGAAGTTGATGTTGGCCCCGCTGAGGAGCGCGACGAGCGACTGATTGCGCGCGCCTTCGCGTTCCACCCAGGTCTTCATGCCCGCGACAGCGAGCGCACCAGCCGGCTCCATCACCGTGCGCGTGTCGTCGAAGACATCCTTGATGGCGGCGCAGATCTCGTCATTGGTCACGCGCAGCACTTCGTCGACCGTGTGCTGGACGATGGAGAACGTGCGCTCTCCAACCTCGCGGACCGCGGCGCCGTCGGCAAAGATGCCGACATGCTCGAGCTGCACTCGCCGGCCGAGCGCCATCGATCGGTACATCGCGTCGGCCTCGAAGGCCTCGACACCGATGATCTTGATGTCCGGGCGGAGCGCTTTGATGTAGCCAGAGATGCCGGCAATCAGTCCGCCACCGCCAACCGGCACGAACACCGCCGACAGCCGTTCCTGGCTGTGGCGCAGAATCTCCGCGCCGATCGTCCCCTGTCCGGCGATGACCAGCGGATCATCGAACGGATGGATGAACGTCATCCCCGTCTGGGCGACGATGTCGTCGCAGTGCGCCTTGGCCTGGTCGTAGTTGTCGCCGGCGAGGACGACCTCGGCGCCCATCGACTTCACCGCGTCGACCTTGATTCGCGGCGTCGTCTGCGGCATGACGATGATGGCGCGCAGGCGGAGATTCTGCGCGGAATACGCCACGCCCTGCGCGTGGTTGCCGGCGCTGGCGGCGATGATGCCGCGGGAGCGCTCCTTGTCCGAGAGGTGCGCGACCTTGTTGTAGGCGCCGCGCAGCTTGAAGCTGAAGATCGGCTGCAAATCCTCCCGCTTCAGCAGCACTTCGTTGTCCAGACGCTCGGACAGACGCGGTGCCGCGTCGAGCGGCGTTTCGCGGGCCACATCGTAGACGCGGCTGGTCAGGACGTCGTGAAGGAGTTGTGTCAGTTCGGCGGTGGCCACCATCTGCGCTGCTATTTTAGCTGGTTGGTGGTTGGTGGTTGGTGGGGTTGATGGTTCGTGGTAAAAGCAACAGCCAAAGCCACTAACCACCAACCACTAACCACCAACCACCAACCACTAACCACCAACCGCAGGGCACGCCATGTTGCCGCTTCTCATCGTCGTCCTGACAGCCGGCACGGTCGCGGCTCAGAATCCGGTTCAGAAGCCGATAGTGCCGCCGCCGCAGGCCCCCATCCCCGAGCCGTCGACGCGGCTCAAATCCACGCAGCACGCCATCACCGTCCAGGGCTGTCTGCAGAACGGGCGGCTCAAGATCGACTCAGTGTCCTCGAACAACCTTCCCTTCGAAACGCTCAACGTCTCGGAGTTCATCCTCGAGGGCCCGAAGGAGATGCTGCGGCAGATTCAGGAGCAGCACAATCGTCACCTCGACGAGATTCAGGGTGTGGCGACGGTGCCGCCACCACCGCAGGATGAAGATGCCGCGGTCGTGACGTCGAAGAAGGGGCCGGTACGGATTACGGCGGGCAGACGCGACGAGAAAGCCACCGCGGGGCGGAACGCGCCGCGTCAGATCAGGCTGCGAGTCGCCTCACTGACGCACATCAGCGAAGGCTGCGTCGCGCGACCGTAAGTGACGGGACGGGGACCGTGTCCGTGTCCTGCCAGAATCCCGGCGGCAGGATCTCGGCCACTTTCAAATCGGCCATGATGGCCACCGCCGAGCCCAGCGAGCGTGGGGTCGCGCTGACCTGCACGCGGCCAGCGCGAACGGCTTCGCAAATCGCGTCGGCGTCAGGCTCCGCGTCCACGAGCGAAAAGGTCGTTCCGAGCTGACGCAATCGATGCACGTCGCCGCAGCCGACCATCGGCTTGCCGCGCACGTGGGCCCAGCGCACCGCCGAAATGTTGAAGTTGAGCCACGTCGTGAACATGCCGTTGTACTCGACGGCGTCGAACAGGTTGGCGTGGCGATCCATGAGGCCGCGCAGACAGGTGCCGCCGGGAAAGAACGGATGCGGCGCGATCACCAGTCCGGCTTCGTGCTTCTTCAACGCCGCGAGGTCGTCAAACGTGCTCACATCCTCGGCGCCGCGCCTGAAATTCAAGAGTAGAACGTGCTTGCCCTCGATCGTGCGCTCGAGACCGGGAATCAGCGTGATCCCGCGCTCGGCCGCCAGCGATCGATAGGACGACAGGTCGAGCTGCTTGTCGTGCAGCGTCACGGCCAGCGCCTGATAACCCATGGACGCGGCCCGTTCGATCAGTTGCACGGTGGTGTGCGGGATCGCGTCGAACGGATCGTCCGCGGAATGTGCGTGGAGTTCTACCTTGAGCACGCCGCCGATTACTCAAGATCCCTGCCGACTTCAGCGCGGTGAAAACCGCCAAAACGCCAGTTATCGGGTGTATTGCGCGGAACCGGGGTGCCCAACTCGGGAAGAAAGTCACCTAAATTAGGTGTCTTGGTCTGACCGGAGCCCCCATTCCCTGGCCAGCAGCTCGAATGCGCGAAACCGTGCATCACGCCCGTACATCATCGATGTCACCATGATTTCATCGGCGCCGGTGTCGTTCACCAGGTTGCGAATCGTGCTGGCGACCTTGAACGGTGTGCCGATGAAGTGCCGTTGCCGATTGGCGTCGACGATCACACGCTCCTGCGGCGAGTACTGATACGCAAGCGCTTCCTCGGGGCTTGGCAATGGTGTGAACTCGCGGCGGTGCAGTCGCACCCAGGCCAGATCCGTCGATGCGGCGTGATATTCAGCCTCCTCCCCGGTCGGTGCGCAAATCACCGACACGCCGAGGATGACGTGAGGCGACGGGAACTGCTCGGACGGTACGAAGTGCTCGCGATAGGCACGAATCGCCGGCTGCGGCGGGTTCGGACTGAAATGCCGCGCGAAGCTGTAGCCGAGACCGAGCGAACCTGCGAACCCCGCCATCGCGCCGCTCGACCCGAGCACCCAGATCGGCGGCAGCGGCACGTCGCTCGGCACGACACGGACCGATTCGAAGGGATGATCGGCGGGAAACGTCCGGCGCGACAACGCCAGCAGCTCGCGCACGAGATCCGGAAACTGCTCGCCGTCAAATGGACGCAGCGCGCGCGAGGTCGCCGGATCGGTACCGGGCGCGCGGCCCAATCCGAGATCGATACGCCCCGGATGCAGTGCCGCGAGCGTATGAAACGTTTCGGCCACGCGGAGCGGCGTGTGGTTCGGCAGCATGATGCCGCCCGAGCCGACGCGCAGCCGCGACGTCGCCGAGGCGATGTGCTCGATGAGGATCTCCGGCGCCGAGCTGGCAATACTCGCCATGCCGTGATGTTCGGCGAACCAGTAGCGGTGATAGCCGAGCCGCTCGGTATGGCGCGCGAGATCCAGCGCTTCGCGCAACGCGTCGGTCGCGGTGAGCCCGGCGCGCACCGGTGCGAGATCGAGAACGGACAGAGGAACCATTGCTCAGGCGACGAGCGACTCCGCGGCGAGATACGCGTACAAGAGCAGGGCGGCGGCAAGCACCGCGTTCACGAACACGCCATTGCGCGTCGCACCGGGTGCGTGACGTGAGTTGTTCAGCCACAACAGCGTCGAGATCACGAACGGAAAGAACAACGAGCCGACGACGGTGTAGGCGAACACCAGCCAGACCGGACGGCGGATGACGAGGGCCGAGATCGCGGCGAGCGTGAGATAGCCGGCCCACGCGCGATAGGCGCGGCCCTGCTGCCCGGCCGGCGTCTGCCGCCGCCACAAGTGGATCCAGTCGTCGAAGAGAAACGGCACGCCGTGAAAGACGCCGAGCACCGACGAGAACGCCGCGCCCCAGAAGCCGAGCAGGAATACTGCGCGTCCGATCGGGCCGATCTCTGCGCCGATGCGATCGGCCAGCAGCAGACAGAGACGCGGCCCCTCTTCGAGAATCTGCCCCGTCCAGTTGATCTGCGTGGCGAGAAAGATCATCGAGATGCAGAAGATGAACACCAGGCAGAACGAGAGCGTCAGGTCCGTACGCGCTGAATGGATACGACGCGGTCCCGACCAGCCGGCCTCGCGCATCCAGTAGGCATAGGACAACAGCGTCACCGTCCCGCCGACACCGCCGATCAGCGACAACGTGTACGACGTCGAGAACGCCGACTTGGCGCCGATGTGAGACCAATCGGCGCCCGACCACAGCACGATGAGGAGCACCGAACCGATCACGGCGCCGAACTTCAAACCGACGAACCACTTGATGACGGAGAGGAACCGCTCGTAGCGGCCAAACCACACCATCGTAAACGCCGCGACGGCGTGAACGACGCCCCACACCGGCAGCGGCACCGACGGAATGATGGCCGCCGGCACGAGCGCGCTGGCCGCGACCAGGGCACTCGACACGAAATAGCTCCAGACGGTGAAGTAGATGAAGAAGGCCAGAACGGCGGCGCGCGGCAAGTGATCGCGCCACCCTTCCATGAGGGTGTTGCCGGTTCCGAGCTGCCAGCGCGCCGCGCCCTCGGTGATCGCGAACTTGAGGACCACACCGGCGGCCAGCGCCCAGACGAGCGTCAGCCCGTACTCGGCGCCGGCAATCGTGGACGACACCATGTCTCCGACGCCGATGCCTGTCGCCGCAAGCAGAAGGCCTGGGCCGATGTCGGACAGCTTCACTGGTTGGTGGTTAGTGGTTGGTGGTCGGTGGTCAACTACCAACCACTAACCGATTACGCAGTGCCTCCGCGCAGCATCTCCGGCTTGATCGGCAGTTTGTAGATTCGCTTCCCCGTCACCGCGGCAATCGCGTTCACCAGCGAGCCAGCAGCCAGTGCGGTGCTCGGCTCGCCGATACCGCCCGGCGTCTCGGTGCTCGGGACGATGTGCACCTCGATCTCGGGCATCTCGTTGTGCCGCAGCATCTGGTAGTCGTTGAAGTGCCGCTGCACGACGCGGCCCTTGTCGATCGTGATCTCGCCCTTCAGTGCCGCGGTGAGGCCGTAGACGATCCCGCTCTCCATCTGCGCTTTGATGGTGTCGGGGTTGATCACCCAGCCACAGTCCACGGTGCAGACGACCTTGTGCACGCGCACCTGGCCCTGGGCGTTGACCGAGGCCTCGGTGACCTGGCTCAGGATGCTGCCAAAGCACTCCATCACCGCGATGCCACGGCCGCGTCCGGCGGCCGCCGGCTTGCTCCAGCCCGCCTTCTCGGCGGCGAGATCGAGCGCGGCACGATGCCGCGGGTGCTTGGCCAGCAGATCGCGCCGGAACTGATACGGGTCCTTTCCCGCTGCCGCCGCGAGCTCGTCGACGAACGCCTCGATGGCAAAGCCCTGGAACGACGCGCCGACCGATCGCCAGAACCCGAACGGAATTCCCGGATCGTGCTCGATGTACTCCATCCGCACGTTGGGGATGTCGTACGGCAGGTTCGCCGCACCGTCCAGTGAAATGAAGTCGACCCCATTGGGCGGCAGCCCACCGATGCGTTTCATCAGCGACTGCTGCACGAGCCGCTGCATGAAAACCGTGGGCTTGCCGTTCGGATCAACGGCGCCCCACATGCGCGCGTAGGAGACCGGACGATAGTAGTCGTGCTGCATATCGTCCTCGCGCGTCCACACGACCTTGACGGGCTTGCCTACCGCCTTCGACGTCTCGACGGCGTCCATCACGAAATCGGCTTCACCGCGGCGGCCGAACCCGCCGCCCATCATCGTCGGGTGAACCCTGACCTTGTCGGCGGGCAGCTTCGACGCGGCCATCGCCGCCTGCTGAGACGCGGTCTGCCCCTGCGTGGCCACATAGACGTCCACGCTGTCGGCCTTCACGTCAGCGGTGCAGTTCATGGGCTCCATGCAGGCGTGCGCGAGGAACGGCGCTTCGAAGACGCGCTCGAACGTGCGCGCCGGCGGTCCGGTCGGACCCGAGCGCTGCGGATTGAGCGCAGCCTCGGCGTTGCCGTCATTCCGCGCGACCTTGCCTGGCTGCTGCGCGAGCTCGGCCTGCTTCTTGTTGATGTCGGCGCTCGATAGATTCGCGAGCGGACCTTCGTCCCAGGTCACCTGCAGTGCCTGCGCGCCCTGCGACGCCGCCCAGTAGTTTTCTCCGACGACCGCGATGCCGCCGCTGATCGGCACGACATGCGTGACACCCTTGATCGCCTTCGCCTTGTCGGCATTGAAGCTGGCGACCTTGCCACCGAAGACCGGACACCGCACGACACGCGCGGTCAACAGTCCCGGCAGCTTCACGTCGATGCCGAACTCCGCCGAGCCGTTGACCTTCTGCGGCACGTCGAGCCGCGGCAGCGACTGACCGAGAAGCTTGAACGCCTTGGGATCCTTCAGCGTCACCTGCTTCGGCACCGGCAGCGCCGCGGCCTTGTCCACGAGCGCGCCGTACTTAATGCGCCGGCCGCTCGCCTGATGAATGACCTCGCCCTTGTCGGTGGTCAGCGAATTCTCGGGAACGCTCCACGTCTGCGCCGCAGCGGTGACGAGCATCGAACGGGCGGCCGCGCCCGATTCGCGCAGCACCTTCCACATCCCGCGCACGCTGTTGCTGCCCGCGGTGATCTGCTGTCCGCCGAAGTTGGGGTTGCCGTATCTCGCATCGGCGCCGACCCACTCGGTCTTGATCTTCGCCCAGTCGACGTCGAGCTCCTCGGCCACGAGCATCGGCATCGACGTCATCACGCCCTGCCCCATTTCGAGCATCGTCAGCATGATGCGAACAGTGTCGTCGGCGTTGACCTTGATCCAGATGTTGGGCTCGAAGCTGCCCGCAGCGACCGCCGTGCGGGCGCTGCCAACTGGCAGATATCCGCCGATCATCAGGCCGCCGCCCGCGGCGGTCGCCGTCTTCAGGAAGGTGCGTCGCGAAAGTGCGAGGGTGCGAGGGTGCCTTTTCGTCATGGCGCCTCCTTCCTTACACCTGGGCCGCGCGCTTGATGGCGCGGTGGATGCGTTGATAGGTGCCGCAGCGGCAGATGTTGCCTTGCATGGCGGTGTCGATCTGCGCGTCGCTGGGCTTCGGCGTCTTCGCCAGCAGCGCCGCGGCCGTCATGATCTGGCCCGACTGGCAGTAGCCGCACTGCGGTACCTGCTCGGCAATCCACGCCTGCTGCAGCGGATGCGACGAGGCCGGCGACAGCCCTTCGATGGTCGTGATCTTCTTGCCGGAGGCCGTCGACGCCGCCGTCAGACACGCGCGCGTCGGGTTGCCGTCGACGTGAACCGTGCACGCACCGCACTGTCCGAGTCCGCAGCCGAATTTCGTGCCGGTCAGCCCGAGCGCGTCGCGCAGCACCCAGAGCAGCGGCATGTCGGGACTGACGTCCACATCATGGCGTTTGCCGTTGACTTCGAGAATCATGGGGCAATTCTAAGTGGAAGAAGTGGAAAAGTGGAAGAAGTGGAAAAGTGGAAGAAGTGGAAAAGTAAGTGTCGAAGTAGCACGGCGACTTTTCCACCTTTCCACCTTTCCACTTTTCCACTTTTCCACTTCTTCCACTTAGGTCACGGCCTTCCACGGCTTGAACGCGTTCTTCACTCCCTCCAGCGCCGGGGCGAGCTGTGGGAAATGTCGCCGCAGCACGGTCAGCAGCGAGTTCTTCTTCACGTAATCGAGTCCGAACTCGGTGTAGACCTCGGGCCGCCAGTCGTCGGTGAAGAACCGATCGCTCTTCAAGCGCCGTGAGGCCATCAGGATGAACACCCGGAACGCAGTCTCGCTGAACCCGAAGCCGGACGGCAGCGGTTCGGCGAAGAGGCCGGTCATCAGATCGACCTTCTCGAGATCGCCGTTGTAGACCTCCTTGATCTGCTTGCGCCAGGCCGGATTGTCGGTGAGCTCGTCGAACGACTTCACTTCGGGCTTGTGGAAGAGCCGCCGGAACTCGTTGTAACGCGGCACACCACGCTCGCGATCGCGGAAGATATCCACCGCCGCCAGATCCAGCCGCTCGCCATCGTCGCGACGCAGGTTCTGCAGCGTCTTGGGATAGTTGTGGAGCGTGACGGCGCCGGGGTGCGTCACGCCGAACGAGTAGAACTGATCCGGCATCGTCACACGTTCGGCGATCTCCGGCGTGCGCCGTCCGCTCAACTCCTCGAGCTGTCGTGTTTCGAGCACCCGGCCGGTCGCCAGCGACTTGAAGACGATCTCGTCCGGCATCAGCGGATGCATGCGATAGACGGACACGAACTCCTCGGTGAGCGAGTACGGAGCGGCATGATGATCCGCTTTGGAGCCGACGATGCCGCCGAGGATCTCGCTGTCGTCGATGAAGCCGATGGCGTCCTGCAGATCGCCCTCGAGCAGGCCGTTCCAGTTCGTGTTCATGCCCAGTTCGATGATCGGATGCGGCAGGATCGCCGGCGTCCACTCGACCGTATGGATCTTCGCGACCAGCGCGGTCGTGATGAGCCGCGCCTTGTCGAACAGCTGCTGGTCGGTCCACTTCGGATACTGGGCGGCGAGCAGATCGCAGACGTGGTTGTGCTCCCAGGTGAAGAGCGTGTGGAGCATGGCCAGACCGATCCACCAGTTGTCGGTGAAGCCGCTGATGCTGATGCCGGTGTCGGGATCTACGGGCAGAAGACCCGTCGGCTCGATCTTGAGCTTCCCGCCGATCATCGTGCGCACTTTCTTCGCCGTCTCGGCGTCGCAGCCGTACAGCTGCGAGCAGTCCCACCAGTGGCTGTTCAGATTGGCGTACGCCGGCGGCCGCTTGGATCCCTGCGGCGCCGGATCGGGCTCGGTACTCGGCACGCGCATCGCCGGCTCGCCCCAGTTGTCGTTGGACGCCAGCGGAATTTCCACGTACTTCGTCTTCGAGCGCTTGTGCACGAACCAGTCGTGCACCTGGAACTGAATCCACGACGCGGCCAGCAGGTTCAGGATCGTCGCCGGCTGGAACTGATCGCGCGTCATCAGCTCGCGGCTGACCACGCGCGGACTCGGCGTCATCAGGTTCGCCTGGTCGGGAACGGCTTTGTTGAGCGGCACGTTGCGGCCGAACCGCCGTCCCACCGATCCCATCGCCGGATAGAGCAGATCGTTGTTCGTTCCGTCCGTCGAGCGGCTGTTGCGGACCTCGGGGTCGAGCTGGGTTCCGGGATCGGCGCGTTTGAGGAGCGGATCCTCGGTGTCGTGCAGGTTCTTCTCGCGCAGATCCGTGCGAATCTCACCGAGACGGAACATCGCGAGCAGACGCGGCTGCTCGTACCACTGTCGTTTCTTGAGCAAACCAGTGATGCGATCGATCAATCGGTCAGTCATGAGTATTCGTCTTCTTGAGTGCGGAAGGGGCCAAGCTATCGTGCGCGACCTCGACTGTCAACGAGAGTCTCGGTTGAGCTGGTTGGTGGTTGGTGGCAGTGGTTGGTGGTTGGTGGCTAGTGGTTGGTGGTTGTTTATTACTACCAACCACTAGCCACTAACCACTAACCAACGTAAACACCAGATCTCCCAATTGCTCGGGCGAGTAGGAATTTCCTTCGACGCTGGCGACGAGCGTGCCCGTGCGGTCGATCACGGCGGTTCGCAGCGAGTGATTCATCAGCCCTTCGTCAGGGAAATACTCGACGCCGAACAGCGCGCACACCTTGCGCACCTCGGCAACGGGACCGGTGAGGAAGTGCCAGGTCTTCGCAGCCGGCTTCCACTGCGCCGCGTAGGCAGCCAGCACGTCCGGTGTGTCGCGCTGCGGATCGAAGGTGATGGTCAGCAAGACGACATCTCTGCCAAGCTCCTTCGCGAATCGCTTCTGCAGAACGCCGAAGTTGTTCGTCACGCGGAGGCAGAACTGCGGCAGCGCGCAGCGCGTGTAGATGAAGTTCACGACGACCACCTTGCCGGCCAGGCTCGACAAACGCACCGGCTGCCGCGTGTGGTCGATCAAGGTAAAATCGGGAACGCGCGCGCCTATCTCGAGCGGCGTCGTCGAAAGGCCCGGCTTGTTCTCTAAGCCCGCCATCTGCCGCATCACCGCCAGCCGCCGCGCCGTGCGGGGATCCTGCTCCACGCTCTGATACCGCTGAATCCTGATGTTCGTCGCGTACGCCGCTTTGTCGCCCACGACCAGCGTGAACTCGACGACGACGCCCGGCACGACACCCGCGAGATCCTTCGTGTCGCGCACATCGAACGGCATGATCATCGAGTCCATCAGCCCGGCGATCTTCTCGTGCGACACCACGAACGATCGATTGGCAGGATCGGCGCGAAGGACCATGCCCTTGACGATGTATTCCCGGTCAGCGGCATGCAGCCCTGCCATGCACAACGCAATGAGCCCAAAGCAAATGCTGCAGACCAGTCTGCTCACCGCCGCCCTCCCAGTGGTAAGGCTTTTCTCGCCAGCGGGCTGACGCGATCCTCGAGCTCTCGAATCTCGACCACCTGATTCTTCGCGACGTTGGCAAAGTGCTGCCGCGTGTTGCTGACCGGCCAGAACACTTCGAGGTCGACGATGCGCGCCGTCTTGCCGAGGCCGATGTGCTGTTGCAGCGGTGAGGCGCCGAAGCTGCCGCCGCTGTTCACGGTTCTGTAGATCGAGCGCTTTGCGCCGCCGCCGTTCTCGACGGTCACCGTGATGCGCGCGCCGATTGCGGCGCGATTCGTCTTCACGCCCACCAGGTTCACTCCCAGCCAGTCGTTGCCATGTCCGGGATTCTCGAACAATCGAAAGACATGAGCGTCGCCTGGCGTCGCACCGCCAACCTTGAACACAATCTCCTCGTCGCCGTCGTTGTCGAGATCGGCAAACGCGACGCCGTGACCTTTGTGCATCTCGCCGGTCCCGGACGAGGCGGTGACATCCACGAAAGCCTTGCCGTTCTGGTTGCGCAGCAGCACGCTGGGCTTGAGCGCTCCATACGACGGACTGCCGGTGCCGAGAAAGATGTCGAGAAAGCCGTCGTTGTCGATGTCGCCGAAGTTGGATCCCATGGGCATGAACACTTTGGCCATGCCCGCGCGATCCGTGACGTCCTCGAACCGCCCGTTCCCGAGATTTCGATAGAGCTTCTGCGTCTTGGCATTGAACGGGAGACGCATGTAGGTCCGCGCGTTCTCTTCGATCGACAGGAAGTAGCTGCTGACGAACAGATCGTTCCAGCCGTCGTTGTCGTAGTCGAAGAACCACGCCGGAAAGCCGCGATCGGCGCCGATCACTCCCGCCGCTGCCGCCACCTCTGTAAACGTGCGATCGCGATTGTTGCGATACAGCAGGTTGGCGCTGCGCAGGTTGGACACGTAGAGGTCGGGATAGCCGTCGTTGTCGAAATCGCCGGCATGGACGGCCTTGGTGAACGCCGTGCGGGCGACGCCTGCCGATCGAGCGATGTCTTCGAAGGTGCCGTCGCCGCGATTGCGAAACAGCTGCGAGGGCGCGTCTTCGTTGCCAATGAAGAGATCGATCCAGCCGTCG
>Ga0075431_100006114_pt1 | contig 11941 bp, 13 predicted proteins | sample RhiMetdeltSRZDD5_FD_75297 | JGI IMG/M metagenome (GOLD analysis project Ga0075431, IMG submission 75297) | Populus rhizosphere microbial communities from Tennessee, USA - Rhizosphere MetaG P. deltoides SRZDD5 | ecosystem: Host-associated > Plants > Roots > Rhizosphere > Soil | place: USA... | reverse complement strand
GACGCAGGTAATGCACTATTCCAAAGAGCGTGTGGTCTCCACAGTCGCTTTAGAAGGCGAGGAGCATATCAAGCGCGCGCTCGAACACGGCAAGGGGGTGCTCGCGCTGAGCGCGCATTTGGGCAGTTTTACGATGATCGGCGCGCGTCTGGCCGCCGCCGGATTTCCCTTCAGCGTGGTCGTGAAGCAGCCGGCAGACGAACGCTTCGCCCGGCTGGTGGACGGTTATCGCGCCCAGATCGGCATTGATACTATTTCCGCCAAGCCGCGCCGCGAGGCGGTGCGCGGCATCCTCAAAGCGCTGCGGAGCAATCACATCGTCCTGGTCATCGCCGATGAGTTCAAATCCGGCGACGTTATGGTGGATTTCCTGGGGCTGAAGGTGCCGGCGCCGCGCGGACCGGCAACCTTGGCCTTACGCACAGGCGCGATTACTTTGCCGATGTTCGTCACAAGAGAGCCGGATGACTCGCTTCGGCTTTCAGTGGGCCCACCCATCGCGCCGGTTGAGTGCGTCGATCTTGAGGCGAGCGTCGTTGCCACGACGGCGCTCTATACGCGCCATATCGAAGCGGCGGTCAGAAAATCGCCGGATCAGTGGAACTGGCTCGGCTTGCCGCGGCGTAGCGGCGAGATGTCGCGGGCGGAAAGGGCGCGGCAGCGTAGAGCGCTGCGTGTTAATGGCGGTAAAGCTAAAATCCGTTCAGGCCAAGTCGGCAGCGGCACGCCTTCATCTTAAGAACGCCCGAGTTTCGAATCGAACCCCGGGTTTAGAATGGCTTGTTTCTCGGTGGCTTCCAAATAGCGCATAAAGCGGTACTTGTTTTCGAGTTCGTCGAGCTTGAGAGCGGGAAGATCTTTGGGCTGCCCAGGGTCGACCTTGACCGCCAGTAATGTCAGCTCGTTTTTTTCCCAAGAGCGCACAAACGCGGCGCGAAATTGCGCGGGGGTTTCGACCCATTGCGCGTGTTTGTAGCCGGCGCCTTGGGCGAGCGCTACCGCGTCGCAGTCGCGGGATGCGGTCGTGGTGCCTCCCGAGGCTTCGAAAATTTCGTTGTCAAAGAGCAAGTGAATGAAATTACCGGGATTCTGCCGCGCGATCGTCGGCAGGCCGCAAAGATTCATGAGAAACGCGCCGTCACCGTCGATGGCGATCACCTTGCGCTGCGGCATGGCGATGGCGAGACCCGCGGCAATCGACGACACGAGCCCAAGAGTGCGGGTTTTTAAATTGCCGTCGCCCGGACGCACCGCCCACCACTCGCGCGCCGCCCAACCGGTGCAGACGGCGAGAGCATCGCCGGCATCACCCGCGATGGTCTTCAAATAATCATAGCGTTGCATCATTTCACTCCCAAGACGGATTTGGTGAGGAGCACGGCCACGGGCTTTTTGGAATCGTCGGCTAAAATCTGCGCGCCGCGCAGAGTTTCGTCGATGTCTTCCGTCCTGCGCAGCACGTAGGCGCGAAACCCCATTGCTTGGAGAACCGGTTCGGTGACGGCGCCAAGCGTCGTGAAGCCCCGGTCGCCGATGTCGCCGGCATAATAGATCAACATCAAGACGGGTATTTGAAACTGCAGAGAGGTGGTCGTCAGCGCATTGCAGCTGTTGAGAAAGCCGGCGTTCTGCATGATGATCGCGGTTTTCCTGCCCGCCAAATAAGCTCCAGCGCAAATACCGATGCCTTCTTCTTCGCGGCACAGCGGCACGTGTTTGATGTCGGTATCTTTTTCCACCGCGCGGATAAGCTCCAACATCTTCTCATCCGGGAGTGTGGCGATAAAATCGATCCCTGATTTTTTAAGCCCGGCGAGAATCGCCGCAGCCGATGCCGTCGCGGCCTGATTTTCCATATCACTTCCTCTTGTTTTACTGCGTTGCCGGCGCCTGTGTGGAATGCCACCGGGCATGTGGTTTCGACTCCATCGCTACTGCGAATGAGGAGATCTTGTCAAGGTTGGCAGGCCGCGGCCGGGAGCGACAAAAGCGGTCTTGACACAGGGACGGCAAGACCTATAGTGAACAAACTAAATTATGGAAGAGAAGGAAGTCAAAGTCAGCAAGCAACATGTGTGGGTCGGCGGGGAAGATCGACACGTTCATGTGGGCGTGACCAATTACATTCAAGCGGCGATGGGTAAAGTCATCTCCGTAGAGCTCCCCGACATCGGCGATCCGATCGAGGAGGGAGAGATTTTCGCCGAAATCGAATCCGTTTCCACCGTGCATGAATTCGTCTCGCCGATCTCAGGTAAAGTCCTTGCGGTGAATCCGCAGATCGAAGACCATCCCTCAATCATCAACGAAGATCCGTACAGTGAAGGTTGGCTGATTGAAGTGCGGTTAAAAAACGACTCTGAGCTCGATGCCCTCATGGGCATGGACGAGTACTATCACTTTGTCTTCGAAGATAAACCTTAGGCCGTCGTATCTCCTCCGGGTTTTTGTCTTTTTCCTGCAAATTCCGCCGCCGTTGATTGGCGCGGTGCGTGACGCGCCGCGACGGGACGATCAGGACCGGTATCGTGCTCCCCGCCGCGTCATGATCGATCGCGACCTGCGGGGACGCGGCATAAAGAACGAAAGAGTGCTGACCGCAATGGGGACACTGCCGCGCCACTTGTTCGTGCCGGACAATCTGCGCGTCTACGCCTATGATGATCGGCCCCTTCCCATCGGCGAGGGCCAGACGATATCGCAGCCTTATATCGTTGCCCTGATGAGCGAGCTTTTGGAGTTGAAGCCGACAGATAAGGTTTTGGAGATCGGCACCGGATCCGGCTATCAAACGGCGGTTCTCGCGAGCCTCGCGACCTCGGTAAGTTCGATCGAGATTTTGCCGTCATTGAGCGAGCGAGCCAAAAAAGTGCTCGATGAGCTCGACTTCCATAACATCGAGTTGAAGGTCGGCGACGGTTTTTACGGCTGGGAGGAGCGCGGACCGTTCGACGTTATTCTCGTTACGGCAGCCGCGCCAAGAATTCCCGAGCCGCTTTGGCGTCAACTGCGTGAAGGCGGCCGGCTGGTCATGCCTCTAGGCGACCAGAAAAAATCTCAAAGGTTGATCCGCGCGAGAAAATCAGCGGGACAGGCGATTATCGAGGACTTGAGCGAGGTGCTTTTTGTGCCGCTGCGGGGCGCGGTTGAGAAGCCGGCTCGTTAGTGTCTCGTCCCGACGCGTCGCGAGTTTCTCGAGTCGTCTGAAAGCGGTACACGATCTCGCCGGGCCGAACCATATTAAGCTCTTCGCGAGCGAGCTTTTCCAGATAGTCGTCGTCATTGCGAATGCTTTGCACCCGCTGCCGTAATGATTCATTTTCCTTCTGCAGCCGATAATTTTGTTCGTCAAGGCGGGACTTCTCGCCACGCAGGCGCCAAAGATGGAGCGCGCCGCGCTCGCCGACTAAGGTAACCAAAGACAGCAATACGATGAGCGAGCCAACTAAGTATACGGGCCAACGCTGTGGCAGGCGTAAATGAAATGTCATGGTCAGAACACGTAGCAATATAACACATTTTATGTTTTTGTCTTGATGATGATTTCTTTGGGGGGTCAACGATGAAAATTCAACGGGTACACGCGCGCGAAGTGTTGGATTCGCGGGGACAACCTACGACCGAGGTGGAAGTGACACTGAAAAATGGCGTTACTGGCCGTGCTACGGTGCCGTCGGGAGCCTCTACCGGCGCGCACGAAGCCGTCGAATTGAGAGATGGCGGCAAGCGTTTTCTTGGCAAGGGTGTCAGTAGAGCGGTGGATCACGTGAACCGACTCATCGCGCCGCGCCTGCGCGGCAAAGACGCGCGCGATCAAATAACCATCGATCAGGCCATGCTTAAGCTCGATGGCTCGTCGAATAAGTCGAAGCTGGGCGCCAACGCCATTTTGGGCGTTTCGCTCGCGGTTGCCCATGCCGAAGCTAACGCCCAAAAGGTTTCGCTCTACCGTTACCTGGGCGGCGCCAAGGCTAAGACTCTTCCCGTGCCCATGCTCAACGTGGTAAACGGCGGCGTTCATGCCGACAACAACGTGGATGTCCAGGAGTTTATGATCGTCCCTTATGGCATGAAAACGTTTGCCGATGCCTTGCGCGGCGCGGTCGAGATCTTTCAAACATTAAAAAAAGTTTTGCATGATCGCGGCTTATCGACGAGCGTGGGGGACGAGGGCGGATTTGCGCCGCGCCTTAAGAGCAACGCCGAGGCGATCGAGCTGTTGCTCGAAGCAATTACCGCCGCCGGTTACAAACCGGGAGCTCAAGTCGCCCTGGCGCTCGATGTGGCGTCCAGCGAGTTCTACGAAAACGGCGAGTACGTTTTTAAAAAATCCGACGGGCGCAAGCGCGGCCGCGATGAAATGGTTCGGCTGTACGAGGATTGGGTGCGCCAGTATCCAATTCTCTCGATTGAAGATGGGTTTGCCGAAGATGATTGGGAAGGCTGGCGTCTGATGACGCAAGCGCTGGGCAAAAAGATTCAGCTCGTTGGCGACGACCTGTTCGTGACTAGCAAAGGCCGCTTGCAACGTGGCATCGATGCGGGTGTCGCCAACTCCATTCTCGTCAAGGTCAATCAGATCGGCTCGCTGACGGAAACTCTTGAAACCATGACCGTCGCCAAAGCGGCGGGTTATACGACGGTCATGTCGCACCGTTCCGGTGAAACCGAAGACGTGACCATCGCTGATCTCGCAGTCGCGACTAACGCCGGGCAGATCAAAACGGGCGCGCCCTGCCGCGGCGAGCGCACGGCGAAGTACAACCAGTTGCTGCGCATCGAGGAGGAGTTAGGCAAACGCGCCGTTTACGCCGGGAAGGGAGCCTTCCGTGCCACAACTGGCAAGTGAGGAATTGCGCGGGCAGAAAAGGCCCGGGTTGACGCGGCGGAAGCGCGAAACGCGGCAAGAAAAAATCGCGCGGGCCAACGCCATCGCCAGACATTTAGCGCAGGCTTATCCCGGCGCTGAATGTCCGCTCACACACAAAAACACTTTCGAGCTTCTGGTCGCGGTGATTCTTTCCGCCCAATGTACGGACGCGGCGGTGAACAAAGTCACACCGGAGCTTTTCCGTCGCTTCCCGACGCCCGATGCGCTGCGCCAGGCGGCAATCACTGATATTGAGACTCTTATTCGCACTCTCGGATTATTTCGCGCCAAGGCGAAATCACTCAGACGGTGCGCTCAGCAATTGGTGGATGAGTGTAACGGCGAAGTGCCGGCCACGATGGTGGAGTTAACACACCTCGCCGGTGTCGGAAGGAAAACCGCCAACGTAATCTTGGGCCATGCGTTCAATAAACCCGGCATAGCCGTCGACACGCATTGCAAGCGACTTTCGCGCCGCTTGGGTCTTACCCGGCAGCAAGACCCAGCCAAGATCGAGCATGACTTAGCGCGGCTACTCGCGCCGGAGGAATGGACCGGGTTTTCACACCGCTTGATCCTGCACGGTCGTGCGGTTTGTCATGCGCGCAAGCCGGCGTGTCAAACGTGTGCATTTCGCGAGCTTTGTCCATCACGCGAAGAGATTTTAGATTATGATTGATACACTTATTCGCCCAATAACGGCCGAGTCTTGCTCGGCTGAAGTCTCCTGGCGGCGTAGCCCCGATTTTACCATTGCTGGCGATATACAGCCCAAATTGTCCAATCCTTTCGAAGCGAAGTTATTTTCCGTCTGAAATTATTGGGGTTTTCGCTCGAAACGCATGGCACGCAATTGGCGTATTCCGGTACGTTGACTCAACTTAGTGGAATTCAGGGCCTATTGTACCGGCGATGGTCATGCGCGGAAACCATCTCGGCTCGTCGCAAAGTATGGCGCCCACTTTGTTTTCACCGGCACGTACCTGGCGCTGCCAAGTGCGAAAGTAGTACCAAAAATAGATGTACATGAAGGCAAAGCGGGTACCAACGGGAATTGGCGACCTCGATTTTTTAATCGAAGGCGGGCTGCGAAAGGGGAAAACGTATCTGGTGGTCGGCGGGCCGGGCACCGGCAAGTCTATTTTCGGTTTGCAGTTTCTCATGCATGGCCTTAGGCAAAAAGAAAAAGGCCTTTACGTCGTCATCGATGAAAAGCCCACTGATGTGATCGAGCAGGCTCTTTCCTTGGGTTGGGATCTCGTGCCTTACATTGAGTCCAAAGAATTCTTGATTCTCGATGCATCGGCATATTTCAGCACCCGGGCCGATGACGGAAAAAGTATTGATGTCCAGAGAGTACTTACCGACCTCAATACCTATATCACGCGTCTCGGTGCCACGCGGCTTGTCATCGACCCGGTAGGTCCGTTGCTTTTTACGAACGATAGTACGTCGCGGGCTCTCGACCAAGCGCGCATGCTGTTTTATGGCTTGCAGGCCAATACCAGGACCACCAATGTATTGACGACCTACGCCGTGGAGCGCAACCTACACGGAATCGAAGAATACCTGGTCTCAGGAACCTTTGTCCTCGAGATGGAACTCGTGAGGAGTCGGTTTGTACGGCGGCTGACCATTGAGAAGATGCGCAGTACGGCGCTGGCGCCCGCGCAATACGCTATTAACATCGTCCAGGATCATGGGATCGTGCTCAACGGGTTGGCGGAGCCCGAGGGCTAAGAATCTGTTTCGATCCGCCTCCCCTAAACAATACTGTAGTGAATCGCAAAATTTCACTAGCTCAGGCTTGCGAACTCGAGCGCATAAAGCGCAAGTCCCGGTTGGATTGAGTCGGGGTAATTCCAGCGCCATCAATGGATCCTCGATCCCCCACTCACGGTTTTGACTCTCCTATCGTGGCGGCAGGGACTCGCTGCCCGCGAGTCTGTTAAACAGCGCGATCACTTCCGAGTCGCGCGGGATATCCTTAATAGCTTTTTCCTGGGCTTCCGGCAAAAGCGGTGTGGCATCGTCGGCGGTTAGCTTTTTGAAGTCTTTTAAGAAAGCAGGGTCCCTAAACGTCTTGCGCATCGCTTCACGATACTGATTCGCAATCTCGGGCGGCGTGCCCGGCGGGAGGACGTAGGGCGAACCGACCAGGCGGAAGGTGCGAAACATCGTCATGATTTTCCGCTCTCTGTCGGCCTTGGCGAAGGTTTCCAACTCGGGTAGCTTGTTGAAGATAGGATGCGGGTGGCGATCGTCTTTGGGGATCTGGATGATCGCGTGATAGTTGATAAGCTTTTTCTCAATGAACTCCGGCGATCTTTGTAAAATGGTGTCTGGAATATTGGCGCGGCCGTCGACCTCGCCTTGTGACATCGCCAGGTCGACTTCAGGGCCGGAATAGCCGGTTACAAATTTGGGATCTTTGAGTCCGAGTAGCCACGAAAAAAGTCTGCCGTTTATGTAGATGTCGTGGCCAACGGTCTGGGCGCCGATACGCAACCCCGGGCGAGCGCGCAGTTTTTCTAAATTGTCGAGACCCAATTTCGCGATAGTGCCGAAGACATACTGGGCGGTGCTATTGGCGGCGCCGAGATAGACTAACTTGTCGATATCGTATTCCACGCCTGTAGAGCCGAGCACCGAGTTGGCGATGAGGCCCGAGCCAACATTGGCGAAGGTCAGGCCGTCCGGCTTGGCGTTATGATAAATGTAATTGGACGCTTTCCTGCCGCCGCCGCCGGGCATGAACTGTGTGACGATGACCGGCTCGCCGGGTAGATATTTTCTCAAGAATGGGATCGCGGCTTGCGCTCGGAGCGCGCCGGTGCCGCCCGGCTCGCGTCCTTGGACCAGGATGATTGTTTTGCCCTGGAAATAGGGCGTTGTTTGAGCAGACAGCGGAGCATACCCGATCACTACGGTAAGAATTGCAAAGGCACAGACCGATAGTTTTCGTGTCATTTTTGCCCCTCCGAAGAATCGGTGTGATAGTCCATTATCATCCGCGCAGTCTAAGTCAAGGTCGGCACAAGCAATTCACCAATCGCCACGTCTCGTCCATCTTTCCATCGCTCGACGGTCTTTTTTCGACGGGCGGCCGGGCGAATCAAACTCGGGCGGGCGTTCGATTTTCAGTCGAGCGCTCGCCGCTTCGCGCGTGCGGACGCTGTTTTCAGTTTCGGCATAGAGCGATTGCGCCCGCGCCGCCGGGCCGCGCAGACGAGATACGTCTTTGACGATGACGGTCCACTCGTAGGCGCCGCGGCGGATAGTCATTTTATCGCCAGGGCGCACGACGCGACTTGGTTTCGCCCGCTCACCGTTGATGCTCACTTTCCCGCCCGTCACTGCTTCGGCGGCGAACGCGCGCGTCTTGAAGAAGCGCGCTGCCCAAAGCCATTTATCCAGCCGGATTTCTGTGTCGCTTGCCATTTTAGCGGGTTGGCAATCCGCCGCTCAGGGCCAGGCAAAAGTCGGTAGCGTGCTGTTATGAAGCAGTTTGTAGTCGGTGAGATCGACTTGCAGGGGCGTTACGGAAACGTAGCCTTCCTGAACGGTTTTACAATCGGTGCCGTCCTCGTTGGCGAATCCCAGATCGTCGCCGCCGATCCAATAATATTTGCCGCCGCGCGGGTCAATGCGCTCGACGATAGTTTCGCTATAGTGGCGTTTGCCCATGCGGGTCACGCGCCAGCCCTTGAGATCTTCCTTCGGTAGCGGCGGCACGTTTACGTTGAGCAGCGTTTTCGGCGGAATGTCGCGTTCGGCGATGCGCCGGACCAAAGTCGCGGTAAATTCCGCGGCGGCGCGAAAATCAAAATCTTTGAAGGTAACCAGCGAAACCGCGATCGCCGGAATGCCCAGCAACGCGCCTTCGATGGCGGCGGAGACGGTGCCGGAATAAATGATGTCGTCGCCCAAGTTGGGCCCTTTGTTGATTCCTGAAACCACCAGATCGGGACGCACCGGTAAGAGACCGGTGAGCGCCAGCTTGACGCAGTCGACCGGCGTGCCGTCGACCGCCAGGCGGCGCGCACCGAGCTCATGCACGCGCAAAGGGCGATGCAAGGTCAACGCATGGCTCATGGAACTCTGGGCGCGATCCGGCGCGACCGTATAAATCTCACCCACGTCGCGCAATTTCTCCTCGAGCGCGACGAGCCCTTCGGACTGGATGCCGTCGTCGTTGGAGAGCAGGATGATCATCGGCGCATTGTGACAAAGATGCCGGAAACGGACAAGTGCGGGCCGAGAACCGGCGGCGCTGCCGTCTTGTGTCGCGCGCGCGGGCTAGGGTATAGATTTGCTTGAACGAGGAGAAATATATGGCCACCGCGGAAATCGTTGCGATTGGTTCGGAGCTACTGTTGGGGCAAATCGTCGACACCAATTCGGCGTGGATGGCGCAGCGTTTGACCGCGCTCGGCGTGAATCTCTATTTCAAATCGGTGGTCGGCGATAATCCCGGCCGGATGAAGGAAGTCATCTCGCGAGCGTTGGAGCGCGCCGATATCGTCATCACCAGCGGCGGCATCGGTCCGACTCAAGACGATTTGACCCGCGAGATCGTCGCCGAGGCGACCGGGCGCAAGTTGGTGCAGGATGCGGGAATGCTGACGCAGGTAGAAGAGCATTTCCGCCGCCGCGGCCGGCCGATGACGCCCAACAATATTCGCCAGTCCTATATGCCGGAAGGCGCGATCCCGGTCAAAAATCCCAACGGCACGGCGCCGAGTTTCATCGTCGAAGATCCGCGCGCGGTGATTTACTCGCTTCCCGGGGTGCCGGTCGAAATGAAATGGCTCTTCGAGAACGAAGTCGAGCCCTATCTGCGCAAGAAATTCAATCTCGCGGAGGTGATTCATTATCGCGTGCTCAAGATCATCGGTATCGGCGAAAGCGCCGTGGACGACAAGGTCGGACATCTTATCGCCAATTCCAACAATCCGACCGTCGGGGTACTGGCATTACCAGGGCAAGTCGATGTTCGGATTGCCGCCAAGGCCGCCAATCGAGACGAAGCCATGAAATTGATTGGTCCCGTGGAAGCCGAAGTGCGGGAGTTGCTCGGCGCCGCTATTTTCGCCGCCGACGATGAAACGATGGAGCACGTGGTCGGCAAGCTGTTGCGTTCTCATAAACAGACGGTTGCCACGTGCGAAGATTTGACCTGCGGCCAGTTGGCCGAGCGCCTGCAGACCGCCGGCACGGATTGCTTCGGCGCAGGCTTTATCTGCAACAGCGAAGCGTCGATACGCGCGCTGGTTAAAAACGTGCGCGATTTGGAGAATGTCGAGGCATTGCTTAAGGACCCGGCGGCGCTGACCGATGAACTGGCGCGGGCGGCGCGCGAGCTTTCGGGCTGTGACTTTGGGCTTGCGCTGCACGCGGTCGCCGACCCCAACAGCAAGATTCAGAATCTTGCGAGCGGCCAGGCTTACGTTTCGCTTACTGACGGCAAGAAAATGTTGCGGCGTGAAAGCGCGAGCGCCGGGCGCGGCGCCTACGATCGCTCGCGCATGACGCTCAACGCGGTCGATCTTTTGCGCACAGCGCTGATCGAAGGAATGGGTTAACAAGAAGTTCGGAGTGCTATTCTATTCTCGAGTTGCCAATGCTCGACTGTTCTAGCGACCGCAGGCAGATTGGATACTTCTCTGATTCAGGATGATAAAGCGCGATGGCATAGCTGTTGGCCTTAGCTACTTGGCAATACCTTCGGCAGGATAGTCTGCAAACGAGCGAGCGGGTCTTCTAGACTTTTTATCGCATCCGTCCAAAAATCGCTTTTCTCGATATCCTTGCCGATGGTTCGCTTGACGACGTTCTCCGCCGTATCGCTGCCGGCGAGTCGGAGAAATTCCTCGTACTTCGGCAAAAACTTTGGCCCTTCGTTCTTGAACATGCCGTAAAGACCGCGGCTCAGCAGATAACCGAAGGTGTAGGGGAAGTTATAGAAGGTGAGCCCGGTGATGTAGAAGTGTAACTTCGACGCCCAGAAGTAAGGGTCGGCGCCGTTGGGTTCCAGGACATCGCCGAGGACGCGCCGTTGGGTCTCCATCATCAGTTCTTTCAGCCGCGAAACATTCAAAGGACCGCCGGACCTTTCCTCGTAGAAAGCTTTCTCAAATTCATAGCGCACCGGAATATCGAGTAGATAAACAGCGCCGTGGCCGATTTGGACGTCGAGGATGAGCGCTTTCTGACGATCCGGCACGCCCGGGTCCTCGAGCACGCCGTTCATGAGCACCTGCTCGCCGAAAGTCGACGCCGTTTCAGCCAGCGTCATCGGATAACCGCGCGCATACGGTCTCACATCTCGCATCATCAGGCCGTGGTAGGCGTGGCCTGATTCGTGCGCCAGCGTCAGCACGTCTCCCAATGATTCATTGTAAGTCATGAAAATGCGCGATTCTTTACTCAACATGGAACTGGTGCAAAAGCCGCCGGGCCGCTTGCCCGCGCGAGGCTCCCAGTCCACCCAATCCTTGGCGATGACCTGCCGCTGGAAAAAATCTCCCAGGGCGGGATAAGCGCGGGCAAACGATTTGCCGACAATCGACTTGGCGCTATCCCAGGAAAGCGATTCCTGACTGCCCAGATCGAGCGGTGCGCCGAGATCGTACCAGGCGATGCTCGACTGCCCCATGAGATTGGCCTTTAGCTTAAGGATGCGGCGGGGTATATCGAGATTTGCCCTTAAGGCATCGAACATGGCATCCAAAGTTTTACGGGTGATCACCGCTTGGAACAAAGCGATATCGAGAAAGTGATCCACGGCGCGATGGCGGTTGAGCGTGAGCCGCGTGCCGGCAATGGCGTTGAGTGCGGCGGCGGCCGTATCCTCGATGGTGTGCCAGGCGGCGTTGCCGCCGTCGAACGCGGCTTGGCGCACGCGCCGATCGGGATGATCGAGCAGGGAGCGGCGTTGCGACATCGGCAGACGCTTCCGCGTTCCATCGGGAAAAGTCATGTCGAATTCAAGCTTGGCTGAAACCGTGTCATAAAGCCGGCCCCAGGCCTGCATGCCGTCGACGCCGAGATCGGTTGCCAACACCTCTT
>Ga0075431_100006113_pt1 | contig 11941 bp, 6 predicted proteins | sample RhiMetdeltSRZDD5_FD_75297 | JGI IMG/M metagenome (GOLD analysis project Ga0075431, IMG submission 75297) | Populus rhizosphere microbial communities from Tennessee, USA - Rhizosphere MetaG P. deltoides SRZDD5 | ecosystem: Host-associated > Plants > Roots > Rhizosphere > Soil | place: USA... | reverse complement strand
CAACTCGAAGCCGGTGGTGTTTCGAATCATTCTCAGGTTGCTGATGGCAGGAACGGACCGGGCCACTCGGATCACCCGCGTCATTGCAGTGACGCCAGCAGATGGGGCGTTGAACTGCAGTTCGATGACGCCAGCAACCGAACCGGTTTGCAGAGCGATCGGTGAGGCCGGCTGCGTGGCATTTGCCGGAATCGTGAAGCTGGCGGATCTACCTCCGGTAGAGAACTGGACCGCCGGGTCGTCCGAGCTAGTGGCTGCGTCGGGGGTAAAACGCATAGTCACTTGCCCTGTAATGGGAGATAGGGCAGCACTGGTGAGATTCAAATTAACCGTCAGTTGCCGCGTCGCTTCGACGACCTCTGGGACAGCTCCCACAGTGAGCGAGGGGTGCACGCCCGATCCCCTGACGGTGACGGAGAACTGTCTTGACGATAAGGCTCCCGCGCTGTCCGCAACCTGCACGGCAAACGTGAACTGCCCCTCCACTCCGACCACTCCGCTGATAACGCCCGTAGCGGCATCAATGCTCAGGCCTGGTGGCGGCGCTCCGCTGACTACGGACCAGAGATAAGAGGGCGTGCCTCCGTCGACGCTCAGGGGAAGGTTATAAACGGCCCCCGCGGACGCCTCCGGCAGTGGAGACGGGGTGGTGATCGCCAATGCCCGGGCGATGGCAAGCGTGAACTGCTTGCTCGCGTTAACTCCGCGTGAATCTCTCGCCTGTAGTGTGAAGTTGGCGGATGTTGACGCGTTTGGCAGGCCGCTCAACAGCCCACTGCCAGAATTCAACGTGAGACCTGGCGGTAGCGAGCCGGAAGTGAGCGACCAAGAATAAGGCGGGCTTCCTCCAACAGCTTGAATTGTCCGGGAGTAGGTCGCGCCGGCGGTGCCTCCAGGCAGAGGTGATGCTGTAGAAATCGTGAGGCCCTGCTCTATGGAGATTGAAAACTGCTTGCTCGCTAAATTTGCAGAGGTGTCCCGCGCTTGCGCAGTGAAGTTGAAGGAGCCCGCGGCGCTCGGAGTTCCGCTGATGACGCCACTCGCGGAGGTCAGGCCCAATCCGGACGGAAGCTGTCCTCCGGTTATGGACCATGTCAGCGGCGGCGAGCCTCCGCTGGCGGAGAGCCGTTCCGAATAGGCGACTCCCACTGATCCCGATGGCAGGGCGCCGCTGGTAATTGTCAATGTGCCTGGCTCTATTGTGATGGCAAAGCTGCGGGTCGCCGTCGCCGACGCGTTGTCGGTAACGTTCGCTGTGAAGTTAAAGGCGCCAGCCGTGGAAAGCGTTCCGCTCACTATGCCGTTGCTCGCAAGCGCGAGGCCAGCTGGCGCGGTTCCGGACCAGCGATAGGGCGGAACACCTCCCGATGCCGACAACGTCTGTGAGTACGAGGTACCGACGAATCCATTAGGAAGCGGCGAACTCGTCGTTATCGTGAGCGGTGGCGGACTGATCGTAATCGCGAAATTGCGGCTCGCGGTTCGCGACGCGCTATCGGTCACTGTGGCGGTGAAGTTGAAGGAGCCAGCGGTGCTCGGAGTTCCGATGATGGATCCGCTGGAGGCAAGGGTCAATCCGATAGGTGGAGAGCCCGTCCATCGATAAGGTGGCGACCCTCCCGATGCGCTGAGCGACTGCGAATAAGCTGAACCGACCGTGCCGCTCGGGAGAGGCGAGGTTGTCGTGACCGTCAATGCAGGAACCGGAGCGGGGGCGATCGCAATTGTGAAGCCACGGGTATCGGTGTCGCGGTCTTTATCCGTAACCCGAACGGTGAAGTCAAAAATTCCCGCAAGGGAGGGAGTCCCCGTTATACTTCCCGAGGCGCTTAGCGAGAGTCCATTCGGTAGGGATCCCGAAGCAATCGAAAATGTGTACGGCTCGGATCCTCGCCTCGCTCTTACAGCACCGGAATAAGCGACGCCCACAATTCCGGCAGTCGGCACACCGCCCGATTGCACTTCGACGTCAGGATCGGCAAACAGAAGTGGCGCGAGCAACGCGTACCCACAAGCACACACTAGTGCAACGCGTTTCACTGTACGGTCTCCTCAATCACCGGGCGATAAGGCGGAACGAAGACGATTCTCGGTTCGGCGGCGTCGGCGTCCAGCAGCCACATGGGGCCTGCTGTCGGCGGCGTGAGCCTGAAAACCGCATTGCCGTTCAGGGGCGCAAGCTCTGAGGGACTGCAAGAGCATGGAATTGCGCTAACCGTCCCGGCGGCGAGATCGATGAGTGCAAGCCGACCGCCTCTTCCGCTGGCCGCAAAGGCTCGCTTGCCGTCTCTTGAGACGGCGACGGCGATCGGCCCGAGGATCTCCTGTTCGGGGCTCGCAAGCAGAGTCATTTCACCGGAGCCCAGCGCGTCGCGGACCAGATAGATCCTACTTGCCGGTCCATCCGCGATTATGGCATCGCGGCTGCCCGGTAAGAATGTAGCAGCAGTAGCACGGCCGGGGGCCGTTAGAAATCGAACCGCCCCTTCCGATCCAAGCGCTACGACAGCATTCTCTTCCACTTCCGAAAAGCCCGCGATCATCATGTTCGCGTCGTCACTGACGGCTAAAGTGGCGAGCGCGCCGGCGAATGTGGCGAGGTCGAATTCGCGCGCCAAAACCGGCGCCGACGGTATTCCTGAGATCACTTGAATGCGATTCCGGTCAGGGTCATGGACCGCGGCGGCTGATCCCGTGGGGCTTAGCGCAATTAGGCCGCTTCCAGAGAGAGGGATGCCAAACTGTTCAACAGATACGCGGTGACCCATCGATACGCGTAGGAGGTTGGGAGTGGATGCTGAGACCGCGAGAGCATAATCCTGCCGCGGAGAAATCACGGCTCTCGAAAAGTCGCTCGTAAGTTCCAGCGGCGGGCCGACTGTAGCCGCGCCGGGGACTCCTAAAACCGGTTGCAGCCCATTCGCCGGATCGTAGACGAACCCCAGTACAGGTCCCGCTAACTCGTTTTCCGCAGCGAGGGACGGGCACAACAGAAAGCAGAGAGTTGCTAAGAACCTGATCGGCATGAGCGTTTTCCCTTAAGGCGGTCCGAATGCGGGAGTTCCTGGCGTAATCGATGTCCCGGTCGGGGCCGGCGTAATCGCTGTGGGAGGCGCGCTTCCTGATGGGCCCTTACTACCGCCGCCGCGAGCGGCGAAAGCAGCTCCGCCGGCTACTGCGCCTCCAACGATCGCAAGAATGGCGATGGTCTTCGATGAACTTCGGCTTATCTCGACAGGCTCGGCGTTGGTCTGGACAATGCGGGCGGATGCGGTAGAGCCCTCAAAGGAAGCATTGATCCGGATTTCGAACTGGCCGGCTGTCTTGTTGGGTCGCAATCCGCGTCCAATTGCACGGCCCTCAGCATCAGTGATCACAGTTGTTGTCGGGCTACCGTTGATGAAAACGGCTCCCGGTCCGTGAGTGGGTGTAAGAAATGTAACTGCAGCCCCTGCGAGGGGGCTGCCGGCCGCCGTTTCGACGCGAACGACCGGCTCCTTGGCGCGCTGGAGGCGGATGTTATTGATGGCGCCATCGCCCTCCAGCACTAACACTCGCAAGCCATCGGCTCCATGAACCGACGAGACCAAGAACCCAAAGACTAGACAGCGGAAGAGCATTCGCTATCCTCCAGACTGTTATTAGTATAAACTGATGCTAAGGTGTTTGACCTAGTGTTTTGATAAACTGCTGGTACTCGATTGGGTAAAAAGCCTGGGATGATATGCCAGAAGTAAGCCTGGAAATCGAATACAGTCGTTGGAGTATTCCTGAACATCCTGTCCGGATCGAGTATGCGCCGAGGATTCTGACCGCGATCGAGCGCGAGGCTCTCGACGGCTTCCACCGTTTACGGAAAGGCGGTGTTGAAGTTGGCGGGGTACTTTTTGGCGCCAGAAACGGCCAAGCGGTAACAATCGTCGACTTCCGGCCACTCACCTGCGAACACGCGTTGGGACCTGGCTTTGTGCTTTCCGATCGCGATCGTCAGGCTTTAAGAGCGTTGCTTGGAAGTCCGGCAACTGATCCGACATTGAGAGGACTGATTCCGGTCGGCTGGTATCGTTCGAATACACGCAGCCACATTCATCTTTCTTCGCAGGACCTCGCGTTCTTCGAAAAACAGTTTCCCGAGTCATGGCAGATTGTCTTGGTGCTAAAACCGGACACGTTCCTACCAACGAAGGCGGGCTTTTTCTTCCGAGAGGCGGATGGGCGCATACGGGCCGATTCGAGCTATCGGGAGTTTTCGCTGCCGCCGCGAAATTCGCCGACAGCCGCTCGAAAAGCGGATTGCGATAGGCCGATCGAGCGCGCGGCGGTCGTCCCGAGGGCGAGCCTACCCGTGGTCTCTCTGTCCGCCCCGCAACCAAGCCCCGGGGCCAGAAGTCCTCTGTGGCTAGCCGCAATCGCGGCGGGCTTAGTTGCGATTGTCCTCGCGTGGCTGGCGATTCCGAGAACCGTCGAATCAAGTCCAGAGCCACTGGCCCTGGCCCTGGAGGAACGCGACGGCCAGCTTCGGATTACCTGGAATCGGACGGCAACACCGATTCTCCAGCATCCCAGCGGGCAGCTCGAGATCCGCGAGGACGATGAGACCGCTCTTACGGTGGACCTGGACAGAATCCAGCTGCAGACTGGCACGGTCACTTACAAACGCAGCTCTAGAAACGTCGGCGTGAGCATGAAGGTGGGAAAGACCGAAGAGACGGTTCTTTATGTTGGCCGGCTGCCGGAACATGGCCTGTTGGCGAAGCGCGAGGCTGCCGACCGAGCGTCGCTGGTAGCCGAAAGACCGTCTACGACCGAACCCGATAGCGACATCGCAAAAGTGGCTTCAGACAAAGTGAAAGGTGAGCATTACCTGAACAAGCCGCGCGCGCACACCCTGGTTACGCGTGTACTAACTCCGAAAAGGCGGGAGCCCGCTCCAGTTTCACTTCAGATACCGCCACAAATCGAGAGAGTTGCCACGTCGGCGCCCTCCTCGCCCTGGCTCGGGAACCTACCGGCCCTTCCGGCGCCCGCAGTGCCGCCAACTCCGGCCGCTGCTACTCCGTCGAGAACGGGCGCTCTGATTTGGACTGGCAGGCTGTCCAAGAATGAGGTGCTTTCGATTCATGGAACTCGTGCTTCAACGGGGTCGCTAACCGGAGCACTTCCAGGACAGCCGGTCCGCATTCGAGTATATCCGGCTGAGTTGACTCACGACGGTATTAGCGTCTATTCGTCCGACGAGAGGCATCCTCAGGGACATACTGAACTGCCGGCCGCACGCAACGGATGGAACAAAACGTCGTACGTACGCGATTCTCGCGTTACCGAAGCGCTTAAGGTTCTGGAGGCGCCTGCTACCAGCAATGCATGGAACAGGCTGATGTTGAGACATGAGAGGGGCAAGCTGTCGGTCGTCCTCGTCGAATGGGAATTGCTTTCGCGATAACCCAACACGAGCCGGCCGTGGCGCACGGCTACCTTCAGCCTGATCGCATCATTGGGTGCGCGGATGAGATTCTGCCTCGTGCCCGGGTATCGTTCCGTCGCCTGGGCTGAAGATGCTGCCGTGGCGCAGTGTTGCCGCGGACGCCCACGAGTCGATTGCGATTTTTACCGAGCTCGGTACGGGCGCGGTTCGGATCCGGCCATGCTTCCCAACGAGACCAACGATGCACCAGCGTCCATCACGCTGCCGTTGCCCATCGTTCCTCTGTCGTAAACGACGTCTACGACGAGATCGCAGTCAGGAAGCGATGAGAACGGAAATTCTTGGCATCTTTAGAAAGCTACTCGAACGGCCGTGCACGTTGTCGCCCGCCCGCGTGTGCATTCATTCCAGATGATATTCTTGGTTTCATTTTAAAGAACGTGTTCGTCACCGTCACCGACTATGACTGGTTCGAGCTCACGCCGCCGATCTGGGAGGAATTGCTCGAAGGATGCAACACAAGGGAAACATGATCGCGGCGAATCTTTCGACGGCGCTTACTCAATCTCTGCGAACGATGGGGCTTGCCGAGCGGGATGAGGACCCGCACTACATCGCTCTCGCCGGCGGTGTTTCGTCTGACATCTGGCGTGCAGATCTTCGACTTGGCGCCGTTTGCGTGAAGCGCGCGCTCCCTAAATTACGTGTACAGATGGATTGGTTTGCTCCGATTGAACGCAATCAATACGAAATTGCGTGGTTTCGGGCCGTCGCAGAAATTGTTCCCGATGCGGTTCCAAAGGTGCTTGGGACCGACACTGTGCGGGGTTTGTTTGTAATGGAATACTTGCCGCCGGAGTCCTACCGATTATGGCGAACAGAGTTGCGCGCTGGCCGCGCCAATACTGCGATCGCCGGTCAGATCGGACGGCTGCTGGCGCAGATACATGCGGCAACGAGCTGCCGCGCTGACATCGCCGCAATGTTTCCGACCGACCACATTTTTCACGCAATCCGTCTGGAACCCTATTTCGAGGCCACTGCGCGCAAACATCCCGATCTGGCTGCGCAGTTGAACCGGCTTGTGAATACAACTGCAGCGGTGAAACACGCCCTGGTGCATGGAGACGTAAGCCCGAAGAATATCCTGATTGGACCGGTGGGTCCGGTGTTTCTCGACGCCGAGTGCGCCTGGTATGGCGACCCTGCGTTCGACCTGTCCTTCTGCCTGAACCATCTAATGCTGAAATGTCTTTGGACACCGAAGTCGGCGTCTGATTTTCTTCGTTGCTTCGATGCTATGTACAACACTTATGTTGGAGGGGTGACGTGGGAACCTCCTGCGGTCCTTGAGGCCCGCGCCGCAGCTCTGTTGCCGGCGCTATTTCTTGCGCGCGTCGATGGAAAATCCCCAGTCGATTACCTCACGCAGGAGGCGGATACGAGCCGCGTGCGCCGGTTCGGCCGCTTAATGATCCAGAATGCGCCCAATCGACTTGCCGTCATTCGGCATGCATGGGCCAAGGAGCTAGATCTTGGCGAATAGCACGATTGAAAGAGTGCTCGGCCGGCGGTTATGGGATTCTCGCGGACGCCCCACGGTAGAGGCAGAGGTAAAGCTTGTCTCGGGTGCGATCGGCCGGGCCTTGGCGCCAGCCGGCGCCTCAACCGGCGCTGGAGAAGCTCTTGATCTTCGAGATGGCGGTAGCCGGTTCAAAGGACAGGACGTCACCAAGGCGGTGGCCAGTGTTAACACTGAAATCGCAGCTAGTCTTTGCGGGCTAGATGCAGCAAACCAACCGGCGATTGACGCGACATTGATCGAACTGGACGGCACGCCGACCAAGTCGCGACTGGGTGGAAATGCGATCGTAGCGACATCAATGGCTGTTGCGCACGCGGCAGCCCACGATGCAGGGCTAGAGCTCTGGCAGTATTTAGCCGGGGGAAGGCGGGTATATTTGCCCCTTCCCGAGATTCAGATTTTCGGGGGAGGCGCCCACGCCGGAAAGCGTGTCGACGTACAGGATTTCATGATCATCGCAGTCGGCGCCGACGATTACACACAGGCTCTCGACTGGAGCGCCCAAGTCTATCGTTCAGCGGGAGATTTGATGGCGGAAGCTGGGCTACTGCAAGGTGTGGCGGATGAGGGCGGCTTTTGGCCCACGTTCCGGACCAATAGTGAAGCTCTTGACATGCTTGTTCGTGCCATCGAGCACGCGGGTTTTCACCCCGGCGAGCAGGTAGCGATCTCGCTGGACATTGCTGCATCAGAGCTTGGCCGGGCCGGCCGTTACCGTCTCTCCCTGGAGAGAAGAGATCTGGAATCGGGGGAAATGATCGACCTCCTTCTGGAGTGGCTTCGCCGCTATCCCATAGTCGCGATCGAAGACCCGCTGGCGGAAGATGACGCTGCCGGGTTCGCCCAATTCACTGCAACGGCGGGCAAGATCGCGGTCGTGGGCGATGATCTTCTCGTGACCAGTGCGGAGCGAGTGCGCACTGCAGCAGCCCGACGTGCCTGCAATACAGCCTTGATTAAGCCGAACCAGGTGGGCACATTGACTGAAGCCAAAGCGGCGTTCGATGCCGCATTGGATGAAGGTTGGAGCACGATTGTTTCGGCCCGCTCGGGCGAGACGGAAGATGTTACCATAGTCCACCTGGCAGTCGGATGGGGGTCCCAAATGCTGAAAGTTGGCTCGTTCGCTCGATCGGAACGAATGGCAAAATGGAACGAGGGGTTACGCATTTCCGAGTCAATCGACGGGCGCGGTGCTCTGGCGGCGCGCAGTAACTTTCCATGGAGAAAATGAGAATTCTACTTCATTACGCAGCGGGACCGGGGTGGCAGCGCGATCTCGCATTATTGAGTAGCCGCGGCTTGGAGATCGACTGGTGCGACGAAGCCGACGATGAGCGATTCTATACGCTGCTTCCCCACGCTGAAGTTCTGTGGCACGCGCTACGGCCGCTCAGCACGAGCGATATCGCTAAATCCACTCGCCTTCGCCTGATCCAAAAAATTGGCATCGGAGTAAACACGATCGACTTGGAGGCGTCCAAGACGCGCGGTATAGCTGTTTGCAACATGCCGGGGACAAATACTCGCGCTGTGGCGGAAATGACGCTCCTGCTGATATTGGCATGTCTGCGACGGCTTCCGCTCGTCGATCGGGAGATACGCGAGGGCCGAGGATGGCGCCTCGGCTCTGAACTGCAGGACTCGTATGGTGAACTAGCTGGACGGACAGTCGGATTGGTGGGTTACGGCGCTGTTGGGCAGACCTTAGCGCCGGGGCTGATAGCGCTGGGCGCCAAAGTAATATACACGGATATGGCGCCCAATCCAACTGAGCCCGGCCCCTTTCGTCTCTTGGACAACCTTTTGAAGGAGGCAGATATCATTTCACTGCATGTCCCGCTGACGCCCCAGACGGCCAACCTTATCGATCGAAGGCGGCTCGAAAGCATGCGCCCAGGCGCTATTCTTATTAACACTGCCCGCGGCGGACTGGTTGATCAGACAGCTCTAATAGCGGCACTCCGAAGTGGCCGAGTGAGCGCTGCAGGACTGGACGTATTCGATCCGGAGCCGGTAGGCGCTAACGAGCCCTTACTGAAGCTCGACAATGTGGTCCTGACACCGCACCTGGCCTGGCTTACTACCGGTACGTTGCGTCGCAGCCTCGAAGTTGCTGTGGAGAATTGCCGTCGGCTATCAGCTGGAGAGACATTGCTGCATCGCGTGGTGTGATGACTGGTTTTCAAAAGCAATAGGTATTTGCGCGCTTTACCAGAAGGACTCTACCGAGTGCGGCAATCGATACCGGCGTGCTTCCGAAACTCGCGAACGATCAATTCTGTTCACCTCTGACTATCGGAGGTCACAGCGGGCTGGATAGCGGGATCGCGCATGAGCCTTGTAGCAAGTTCCCGGTGCGGATTCCGACAGACTACGCGTTCATGCCGTCCCGATCGAATCCCGGCCGTGCCGGGCGGTCGAGTCCGTTAGCCGTCGGAGTAAACTAGGTTTAAGTGAGAACCCAGGCAAAAGGAAACCTGACTGTGAATGCCCTGTTCGTTGTGTTCGTGTTTTTGGCGCTGGCCCCACCGGGCGGCTACGGGCAATCCAGTGAGCTCTTCGAGAAGAAGGTACGACCTGTCTTCGTCGAGCACTGCCAAGCGTGCCACAACGAGAAGTCAAAGAGCGGCGGCCTGGATCTCGCCTCTAGGGACGGACTGAAGCAAGCCGCCGGCGCCGGGTACTTTGGAACCGCTGCTGAGCCCCACAACAGTCCGATTGTTCAGGCGTTGGGGTATGAAGGCCGCGTTAGGATGCCGCCGGCAGGCAAACTGCCAGTGGAAAAGATCGCGGCGATTCGAGAGTGGGTCGGAGCGGGAGCTTGGACGCCCGGTGTCGAGTCCGCCACAGGCGTGCGCGAGGCCAAGGGCGTGATCACGGAAGCAGACCGGAAGTTTTGGGCTTTTCGACCGATCGCGCGGCTCGAGCCGCCGTCTCCCGGGCGGAAAAATTGGTCCGGCAATGCGATCGATCAGTTCATCCTCAGCAACCTTGAGAAGAATGGACTGGAGCCCGCGCCCGCGGCCGACAAAACGACGCTCCTGCGGCGCGCAACGTTCGATCTGACGGGCCTACCCCCAACTGAGAAAGAAATTAGGGATTTTCTGGCCGATAGCTCGCCCGATGCGTTCGCTAAGGTTGTTGACCGGCTCCTCGCCTCTCCGCGTTACGGCGAGCGATGGGGCCGCCATTGGCTTGACGTCATGCGTTACGCGGACTCAACCGGGAGCGACGAAGACCATCGTTATCCGCACGCTTGGCGCTACCGCGATTACGTCATCAAAGCTTTCAATGACGACATGCCTTATAACAACTTCGTGCGTGAGCAGCTCGCCGGTGATATTCTCGCCGCCGACGCGAAGGCTGGCGTCGGCTACCGCGGTATCGTGGCCACTGGCTTCCTCGCCCTGGGGAAGAAGGCGCTGGCGCAGAAAGACCTTGTACTGAAGCGCTACGACGTTGTGGATGATCAGATTGACGTTACCTCCAAGGCCTTTCTAGGTCTCACCGTGACTTGCGCCCGCTGCCACGATCATAAGTTCGATCCGATCTCTACCAGGGACTACTATTCCATGGCCGCCATATTCGCGAGCACATTGAGCTATGGGGATGGGCAAAGCGGGCGTCCGGTCGAAACACCGCTGGCGCCGCAAAATGAATTCGAAGATTTCAAGAAGCAGTGGGATAGCGTTCTCGCGCTTGATCGCAACATCTCTGAAATAATCGATTTCGACCGCGCGACCCGCCGCGAACGGGAGAAGCAGGAGGCCGTTATGCCTCAGTTCATGCTTGCTGCTCATCGCGTATACGCCAAGGGTGAGCCGCCGGCGCAAGTCGCCTCCGATACCGGCCTCGATGCCGGGCTGCTCAATCGCTGGGTGGAATACCTCAAGTCGCCTGCGCGGCCCGAGCTTGCGAAGTGGCGCGAAGCGAACGATGAAACTCGCAAGCGCATCGCAGAACAGTATCAAGCTGACTTTAAGCGCGCGGCCTATCAGTACGATCAAAATTTGAGCTGGTGGGGTAATGCCCGCCGCGCTTTCCCGGCTTCCGGGAAGGTGGCGGGGGCGCGCCCGGAAATGCGTATGCAAGATGGACCGTTCTTCTATTCGGTGTGGATTGAAAAAGGGCCTCTGCATCTCTCTCAGGAGGAATTAATCGCTGCGCTGCCTGAACAAAAAGCCACTTGGGTTCGTGCGCTAATTGCCGCGCGCGCAGAACTCGAGCGCGCCGCTCCCAGGCAGGAGATCCCGATGGCCTGCGCAATTCTGGAGGGCGAATCGATTGAACAGAAGATTTTCGTTCGTGGCGATCACAATAATCCCGGCGCTGCCGTCCCGAAAGCATTTCCGGCAATTATCAGCGACACGCCGCCACAAGTGGTGACGAAGAGCGGCCGGTTGGAGCTTGCCAACTGGATCGTGTCCTCTAATAACCCGCTACCAGCCCGCGTCATGGTCAATCGGATCTGGCAGGGACATTTCGGCGAGGGCATCGTGCGCACACCCGACAATTTTGGAAAGCTCGGCGAGAGACCTACACATCCGGAGCTGCTCGACTACCTCGCTCGGCAGTTCATGGAAAACAACTGGTCGATCAAGAAAATGCACCGCCTGATTATGCTCTCTAAGACCTACCAAATTAGTGGAGAGTATGACGCGTCGACGAAATCCAAAGATCCTGAGGACCGGCTCTTGTCCCGGTTTCCGAAAAGGCGATTGAGCGTCGAAGAGATTCGCGATGCGTTGCTTGCCATAGGCGGAGAGCTTGACCTCGCGATGGGTGGTACGCTTGATCCGGGAGTTGGCACCGATGGCGAGACCAGCGCTGATCGAATCAGCATGAATCCGGAGAGCACAAACCGGCGGAGCATCTACATCCCAATCCGTCGGTCCAATTTGCCGGCTCTTTACACTCTGTTCGACTTT
>Ga0075431_100006109_pt1 | contig 11942 bp, 11 predicted proteins | sample RhiMetdeltSRZDD5_FD_75297 | JGI IMG/M metagenome (GOLD analysis project Ga0075431, IMG submission 75297) | Populus rhizosphere microbial communities from Tennessee, USA - Rhizosphere MetaG P. deltoides SRZDD5 | ecosystem: Host-associated > Plants > Roots > Rhizosphere > Soil | place: USA... | reverse complement strand
GCGGCGAGCGCATCCCGACCCGCGGCGTAGATCGGCTCAGGCGCAGGTGGCTTGTATCCCACCGCGACCATATGCAGCACTTCCTTCTTCGCTTCGGCAAGCAGATGCGAACGATTCATCACAATACGGTCTTGTGGGTTCAAGATGCTCATACCTCGCGCGTCTTCCGCGCTGGTAGCCACCTTTGCCTGGCCAATCTGTAAAAAGACTTTTTGCAAAGCGGCGAGCGGCTCGGCATTCTCGATACGCATTACAGGATTTACGATGCGGCGCAACATCTCCTTCGTACCCGCGCCAGCAGGGATAAGACCCACCCCAAGTTCGACCAGCCCGATATAAGTTTCAGCCGCAGCCACAACACGCGACGCGTGCATGGTTATTTCACAGCCGCCACCAAGCGTTAGCCCTGCAGGAGTCACCACAATCGGCTTTGGTGAATAACGCATGCGCATGTTCATATCCTGCAATTTACGCACCGCGTCGTCAAGCATATCCCACATACCTTGTTGCGCGCCGACCACCATCATGAAGACATTGGCGCCGGCGCTGAAATTCTCGGCTTCATTGCCAAGCACGAGTCCATCGAAATCTGTTTCCAGGCAGTTAAACGCCTCATTTGCCATGTTCATGATGTCATCATCGAGTGCGTTCATCTTTGTGTGAAATTCCAAACATGCCACACCATCGCCCAGGTCACGGAGTGTCGCGCCGGCGTTTTGCGAAATCACCTTTTGCCCCTTCAACATTACCACACCCTGAGGCTTCTTCAGTTTCACATAATTTCCGTTAACAACATCATATACACCAACCATCTCACTATTCTCATATTGATAGAACGATTCGAAACCTTTTGTGAGCATCTCGTCCACCCAATTGGCTGGTTCATAGCCTGCCGCCTTCATTTCTTCGACCGTTCCTTTAACGCCAAGCATATCCCACGTCTCAAATGGACCTGCCTGATGCTGGAAGCCCCAACGGACTGCATCGTCAATGGGCTTCGCCGTATCGGCGACTTCAGGGATGATGGAGGATGCGTATTGAAAGCCTTGGTAGGTCAACACTTTGACAAGTTGCGCCCCCTTATCATCCGCGCCCAACAGGATTTTAAGCCTGTTCCCCAAGCCCTCGACATCTTTTGCCGCTTTGACGGAGTCAAATCTTGGCTTCGTCGGCGGGATGTGTTCCAGAGTATTTAAATCCAGTGACCAGAATTCTCGTTTACCATCTTCACCCCGTACTTCTTTATAGAAACCAATCTTGGTCTTGTTGCCAAGCCAGTTGCGTTCAAGCAGGGCATGCATCAACTCTTTCGGCTTTTCTGCCGCAAGATACTGCTGTCCCAGCTTATCATGCTGAATCGCCGGACCCAAATTCCTGCCAACATGTTCCCACACGTCCAGCCCAACTAAATCTGCCAGGCGGAATGTCGCGGTTTTGGGATGGCCAATCAAGGAGCCGGTGAGCGAATCGACTTCGTCTACCGTGTATCCATTTTCGAGAATGAAATTCATGGCGAAGGTACTCATGCCAAAGAAGACACGGTTCCCAATAAAGTTTGGCGTGTCCTTACACACCACAATTCCCTTGCCTAAACGATGCTCTCCGAACCATGAAATAAATTTCAAAACTTCCTGATCTGTGTCTTGCGTGGGGATAACTTCCAGCAATTTCAAATAACGCGGTGGGTTGAAAAAATGGGTTCCGAGAAAGTGGCCCTTGAATTCATCCGAGCGCCCTTTAGCAATGGAGGCCACTGGAATTCCCGATGTATTCGTCGAAACAATCGCGCTGGGCTTGCGGACTTCGTCAATGCGCGCCATCAGCTCCTGTTTGATTTTTAGATTCTCGACGATGGCTTCACAGATCCAGTCAGCTGCCGCGATGGCGCCAAAGTCATCTTCGAGATTCCCAAGGGTGACCAGTGTTTTCAACTCGGCAGACATTAAATTGGCAGGCTTGGCTTTCAGGCATCGATCCCAGCCATCCCTGACGATCTTATTTTTATCATTCGCATCATTTGCGGGAATATCAAGCAAAGTGACAGGCACACCCGAATTTGCCAAATGCGCCGCAATCGCTGCACCCATCGTCCCGGCTCCGATGACAACTGCTTTATGAATTTGATATTTCATAATATCTGATTCTCCTCGGCGGTCGAGTAGCCTGAGGAAATAGCCGAAGGCGTATCGAGACCACCAATAAGTAAAATAATTCTGGTTACAGGTGGTCTCGATACGGATCTCGCTGTCGCTCGAGCCTACGCGACCACAGGAGCATCATCGCAACTCAGATCCAGAATAACCCAATATCTGCCGGGCAACTACCAACCGATTAATCTGCCCAGTGCCTTCATAAATATCCGTGATCCGCGCGTCGCGCATCCATTTTTCGGCAAGGAACTCACGGCTGTAACCGAGCGGACCCAATATCTCCACCACTTTTTGTGTAATCTTTACGCACACATCACCGCCCTTCACCTTGCTCATGGAGGCCTCCAGCCCGTTCGGTTTTTTATTATCTGCCATCCACGTTGCCTTGATCACCATCAGCCATGCTGACTTCAACATGATGTCCATATCGATCACGTCACGTTCGATGGATGTCAACTTCTGGCGCGGCAATCCATATCTGATCTGGACTCCCTGCTCTGTAAGTTTCTCCTTCAAGAATTCCAGAGCGGCTCGCGCAACGCCCAGGCCTGATGCTGCTACGAGCGGCCTCGTCGCGTCGAAGGTTGCCATCGCACCTTTGAATCCAGTAGTCGTCTTTTCGACAGTGGGGCTACCCAGGATATTCTCAAAAGGGATGCGAGCATCCACGAGCGAAATTGCGGCAGTGTCACTGCAACGGATTCCAAGTTTATGTTCCAACTTGACAACCCTCACGCCTGGTGTTCCACTTTCGACAACAAATGCCCGCAGGCCTTTCCGACCTGCCGATGGGTCAATCGTTGCCCAAACGACGATAAAGCCTTTGCCTAGTTTTTCATACTCGCTAAAAGATTTATCTCCACCCGTGACGAAAATTTTCTCACCGTTGATCACCCACTCGTTGGTCTTCTCGTCTAATACTGCGCGCGTGCGAATAGCGGAATTATCCGAACCTGCGCCTGATTCGGTAATGCACATCGCCGCAAACGTTGGCTTCTCGTCCTTGAATCGTCCTAAGAATTTTTCCTTCTGTTCAGGTGTCCCCGCAGCATGGATAGCCGCCGCGCCGAGCGCACCACCCGGCAGGCAGTGATAAAACCCTAAGTCACCCCAGGCTACCGATTCGATTTGAGTTGCTATTAATTGATAAGCAATTGGCGGGCGTCTTTCTTTTTCTTCACTGTTACTCCCATTCTCGCGTGGAGCAAGACTACTTCCGCCAGTAGCCTTCATCGCCATCTGCATAAACTCAATAAAATCCCACGGAATTTCATGTTCGTGCTCATCGAAATACCGCGACTTGGGACGAATCATTTCTTCACTGACAGTCTTCAACATGAACTGTGCTTGTGTAATCGGTTTGGGTGCTTCAAATTCGATTGGCATAATATCTCCATTTCATCTGTCATTGCGAGCTGCCGTTCGTTGGCTTCGCCTCCTCGCAATGACGCTAGACTATTGCTAAACCAGTAAAGGTAGCAAATCCTCTTCCATTTCGCATCCACATCTCAACGGGATGCTCTCGAATATAGCCGTGACCACCAAGGATCTGCACGGCGCGGTCAGTTACCATCATCGCCATATCGGTCGCGCCGGTGGATGCAAGATATGCTTCACTAAACGCATCTTGTTTACCTTGATCCAGCTTCCACGCAGCTTCCCAAGTGAGTAAACGTATGGCTTCGATTTCAGTCCGCATTTCGGCGAGCATGAAGGCAATGGCTTGTTTCTGCGCGATCTTCACACCAAACGCTTCTCGCTCCTTGGCATAATTCTTGCTGTATTCGAACGCGGCGTTCGCCACACCGACAGCTGCAGCGGCATTCGCAATTCGCATGGAGGCCAGGATCGGCTCAAAATCATGACCCGCCGTGCCGCCGAGTCGATTCGCCGATGGCACCTTTACATTCTCCAGCTTAACTCGATACAACGGCAGCGAGTTGAGACTCATCAATTTTTCACGCTCATTACTGAGGGTTACACCAATGGCATCTTTATGAATAATAAAGCCTTGTGTTGGCCCGTCGAGATTCGCAAATACGAGAATCGCGTCAGCCTCTTTCGCAAACGGGACGAAGGCTTTCTCGCCATTGATTACATATTCATCGCCTTGTAGGGTGGCAACGGTTTTCAGCGTGTTAGGGTCAAAATCAAATGCATATTCAATCAGCGCAGCGGTGTACGCACTCCAATTTCCTTCGATGATTTTTGGCAGATATTCCTGCTTTTGCTCTTCATTTCCCGCGAGCAAAATCGGCATCGCATACAAACTTGGAGTCAGTACCGCCAATGTGCACGCTAAATCACCGAATGCCATCTCCTCCAGCGCCAGCACACCAGTGACGGCGCTCCGCTCGCCGAAGCCACCGTAGGTCTCCGGGATGGAGGCCTGCAATAAACCAAGCTCCCAGCCTTTGCTCACAAGTTTTTTGGGCAGGTCGCGGCTTTCCTCGGCATCATGCGCCGCCGGACGCAGGTCATTGACTGCATATTTACTGACCGCGTCAATGAGCATCTGTTGTTCTTCAGTTGGATCAAATGAGTACATGTTCTTTCCTTTCAGTAATTCATCGGTGGTCGAGTGGGTCGAGCGCAAGCCGAGACCCGTATCGAGGCCACTACTAACCTGAATATATTAAGTTTGATTCAAACTCGTGGTCTCGATACACCATTCGCTGTCGCTCATGGTTACTCGACCATCGAATATTTTTGTTTTGGTAATATTTCATTGTCAGCAATATCTCTCAAACGCTGGTACCGGGCCGGCAAGCCACGCTCTACTTCATCGGGATTCGTGATTTCGATCATGCCGTGCTCGTAGAAATACTCCACATAGGCACCCGTTTTTTCAATCACCAGCAATTGGTTGTAACTGCTGGTTTCGCCATAGATAGCGGTGCAGATTTCAGCAACTGTGAGCGGTTCGTTCAATGCCTGGACTGCCTTGCTCATCCGACGAATCAAATTTTTATGGGTCGCTTCGATGCGAGAGGAGAGATCGGTAATGACCTCATCATGTCCATTCAAGATGAGGCGAGCATCCTTTGACCATTCCTGCAAATGCACCAGCGATTCAAGATAATGGTCAAGTCCGCCATAGGGATTGATCGATTCTGGTGAAAGATGGGGCGTGACTCCCTCGACAACCATATCACCACAAAAGATAACATCCTCCAGCCGCATCGCCACGTGACCTGGACAGTGCCCGGGCAAGTGGATCAGCTCAAAGGGTCCGATTCGCATACCGCTGGCTTCATAGGTAAAGTCCACGGGAACAGACTGGTACAGGGCCTTTGTGAAGCGGTAGATGCTCAGGAGTTGTTCCCGCGTTTCGTCAGCGAGACCACTTTCGGCTAGGAAAGAACGGAGACGGCGACTGATGAGTGCAAGTCTAGCTTCGTGATGCCCCACGGTTTGTACATCCAGCTCGTGGCATCCAATTTTTGCATCGGCAAGCGGTTTAAGCTTAGAGAGGCCGCCGTAATGGTCAATATGCGCATGCGTCAAAAGGATATGAGTCAAATCTGAAGGTTGAAGTCCCACCTGTTCTAGCCCGTTCAATAAATCTTTGTGAGAGGAGTCTGTACCAGAGCCGCTGTCGATCAGAATTCGAAAATCATCTTTCAAGACCACATACACGTACGCCCAAAAATTCGGAAAGGCTTCGAGCGGTAGTCGGTGAATCTTCGCGCCACCAGAAGTTTCGAACATCGCAAATGCAGGTTTCTCGCTCATTTTAGCAATCCATTCAATAGCACATCGGAATACTGGTCGGCGATCTCTTCAATGGTCAACAGGCCACCGGGCCGATACCAGGTAATGGTCCAATTTAGTTGACCGAGCAAGGCCCGAGTAGCAAGGGCCGGGTTATCACATTTGAACAGCTTCGCCTGCACCCCCTCCACGAGCACATCTTTCCAAAGCAATTCAAACTTATCACGATTCGGGACGTGGCGGGCATGTTGCCGGCGATCCAGGGAGCGATGCTCAAATAAAAGGACCGATGCCAGGTCAATATTCTCCACAAGGATTTGGAGATATTCCCGGATCATCAAGCGCAGTTTCTTATCGGCCGATATGTTTTGATTGGTGATGGAGGAAATTTGTTCAAGGAGCAATTGGAGGGCCCGGTCAAGCAGTTCAAACAGGATCTCCTGTTTCGAGGAGACATGATGATAAAGGCTGGCTTTTTGCAGGCTAACCGCCTCCGCAATGTCGTTCATGGACGCGCCATGGAATCCCTTTTGGCGAAAGACCTGCGCAGCGGCCTCTAGAATATCTTCTCTGGTCATCAAAGCTCCCTACCGAACGGTCGGTTGTTATGATATAATAATGGACACAGCAGCGAATGTCAAGGTTGGTACAATAGTTCTCAGTAACTTTTCATAATCCGCGTGAGGAGAATTTCCATGGAATATTTTGTGACGGGTGCTACGGGATTTGTCGGAGGTGTACTGGCAAGAAAATTGCGCGAAGCGGGACACGAAGTCCATGCGTTGGTACGGAGTCCAGCAAAAGCCAAGGAACTCGAAGCAATCGGGGTGAAATTATTCAAAGGCGATGTGACAGACAAGGAATCCATGCGCGCTGCGATGGCCGGCGTGGACGGCGTGTTTCATGTCGCAGGCTGGTACAAAATCGGCACTCGGGATAAGAGCGATGGGGAAAAGGTCAACATCCTAGGTACGCGCAATGTACTAGAGTTAATGCAGGAGTTGAAAATTCCCAAGGGTGTGTACACCAGCACGTGTGCGATCAACTCGGACACCCATGGACAATTGGTGAATGAGAGTTACCATTTTACAGGTAATCACATCAGTGAATATGACCGCACTAAAGCAGCTGCACATGAGATTGCCAAAACATTTATTGCCAAAGGGTTGCCTCTGGTCATCGTGATGCCCGGCCTGATTTACGGCCCTGGCGACACCTCTACAGTGCGTACGAGCATCATCGACTTTTTGAAGGAAAGACTCCCCATGCTCCCATCCCAGACCACCCTTTGCTGGGCGCACGTGGATGACATCGTACAGGGGCACATCCTGGCAATGGAAAAAGGGAAAACCGGCGAGAGTTATATCATTGCGGGAGAACCCTACAAATTAGCAGAGGCCTTCCAGCTTGCCAGCCAGATTACAGGCAAACACGCGCCAGGCATTGTTTCACACAAAGTGATGCAAGCGTTATCCAAAATTGTCAAGCCATTCGACAATTTTCTGCCCGAAACCTACACTTCTGAAGGACTGCGTGTTGTCTCAGGAGTCACCTATTTAGGTGACAACAGCAAAGCCAGGCGTGAACTGGGGTATGATCCGAGACCCTTCCGCATCGGCTGGGAGGAAACGCTGCATCACGAGATGAAATTGCTTGGCATGTTATAACAAACAATTAATAATAAAAATGCTATAATAAAAATATGGCAACACCCACCCCATCTTCCGAAATTGAAGTTCAAATGACACCTGAGCAGGCCGCCGATGACCAAAGGATGAAACGAATCATGACCGGCGTCGTGATTGGGGTCGTTGTTTTATTAATATTACTTGGCGTGGCCATCTATCTCCTGCTGCAGCCCACCACTCCCACCGATAAGATCCGAGACGTTTTCATCATCGTGGTGGCGCTCGAGTCGCTGGTCATTGGTGTAGCGCTGGTCGTTCTGGTCGTTCAACTGGCAAGCCTCATCAACCTTTTACAGAACGAAATTCGCCCGATCCTCAAAGCCACCAATGAGACAGTCAATAACCTGCGCGGCACCGCCGAGTTTTTGGGTGAGAATATGGTGGAACCCGTCATCAAACTCAACGGCTATATGGCCGGCCTTAACCGTATGTTAGAATTGATGGGCATCCGAAGAAAATAGGGTATAACGTTGCAAAAGGAATATAGACCCTTTTGTAACTAACAAGCAAATAGAACCAATAACCCCAAGGAGGTTACCATGTCTGATCGTGATGAATTCGGAGCCTTTCTCGTAGGCTTCATCGTTGGCGGACTTACCGGCGCCGTCGTTTCACTGCTTTTCGCCCCACAATCTGGCGAGGAGACCCGCGCATTGATCAAGGATAAGTCCATTGAGCTGCGCGACCGGGCTCAGCAATCAGCTGAAGAGGCCCTGGCTCGCGCTGAAGCTGCCGCAGCCGAAGCACGGGCCCGCGCAGATGATCTGGCCAGACAGCTTCGTGAACGCGGTACCGAAGTGTACTCAACCGCCCGCGAACGCGGCCAGGCCATCTACGAAGATGTGCGCGAGCGCGGTAAGACCGCGGTAGATGCCGTCCGCAGCAAGGTCAAGAAGTCTGAGGGTGAAGGCGAATCGACCGCCGCCTAAGACATATCTTGCATGATGCAAGGCAAGGGTTTGACCGCAAAGCGTGTCAGACCCTTGTTTTTTTCATAAGCGGATACTTTCCCCAGTGAAGACCATCCTGCGATTTTTCTTCAAACTACTCTATCATCAATTGGCCTTCACCTACGACCTTGTCGCCGCAACAGTTTCATTGGGTCGCTGGAAAGACTGGGTGATGAGCATCCTCCCCTTCGTCGAAGGGCCGCGCGTTCTCGAAATCGGATTCGGCCCCGGTCACTTGCAGCGGATCCTCCTCAGCCGCGGCCTGATCGCCATTGGGATAGACGAGTCGCGACAAATGGCGGGACTTGCCAAATACAACCTTCGAAAAGAACTTTCTTCTGCAACTCCATCTATTTTTGGTTTCCAAGACAGATCTACTCATTACCAACCTGGCTATACGCAAACCAACCTGACTCGTGGACTGGCACAACACCTGCCCTTCCACAATCAATCATTTGACACAGTTGTTGCCACCTTCCCAGCAGAATACATCACCGCGCCAGAAACATTGGACGAGGTGAAACGCTGCCTTTCGGATGGAGGCAGGTTCATTGTCCTGCCGGTTGCGATTCAAATCGGACGCGGCCTCCTGGACCGCGCCATGGCCCTGTTGTTCCGGGTCACACACCAGAGTCCGGTTGATCCCATCGAGATTGTGCGCGAGAAATTGCAAGAGCCATTCGTCAAGGCCGGCTTTGAAGTGGAAATAAAAGAGTTGCAGGTAAGATCAAGTTTGTTGTTGGTGATCATTGCACTGCCGCTGGGTCTCGATACGGCGGCGGTGGTCGAGTAGTCCCGCAAGGACAAATCGAGACCCGCCGCCTACTCGACCAGCAGGAATAAAAGGACAATTCATGCTAAAAATTTTTCGTGAACCCGTAAACAGCCTTACCCATTGGGTAGGAGCGATACTTGCATTAGCCGGCTTGGTTGCCTTGCTGATCGTCGGATGGGGCACGCCTGCAAAAGTGATTTCGCTCGTCATTTACGGCCTGAGCCTGATCTTTTTGTTTTCTGCGAGCGCCACGTATCACATGGTGCAGGTCAAAGACAAAGTATTGGAAATTTTTCGCAAGGTCGACCATGCGGCCATCTATTGCCTCATTGCAGGGACCTACACCCCATTTTGCGTGAATGCGTTTGACGGCTTTTGGAAGTGGGGCATGTTGAGCATTATCTGGTCACTGGCCGTGATTGGAATCATTGTAAAGGTTTTCTATATCCACGCGCCGCGCTGGCTGAATGCAGGGATTTACGTCGCGATGGGCTGGCTTTCCACTGCCGGGATTGGACAAATGCTGGCTGTATTACCCGCCTGGGTGCTTGGCTGGTTAATCGCGGGTGGTGTGATCTACACACTCGGCGCGCTCGTATACGTTACCAAAATCTTCAACTTTAAGCCGGGCGTCTTCGGCTTCCATGAAATGTGGCACATCTTTGTGATGCTTGCCGCCGCAGCGCATTTTGTCGCAGTGCTGGGAGTGGCGTGGTAGGCCTATGAACCCTGGCGACCTCGTTCACATCGAATATATCCGCCCTGGAAAAGAAATCACCCATTACGACGAGGAAGTTGTTGCCCTGGATGAAAACCGCCTGCGAACCTACAAAACTTTACCAGAGGATATTGTCGAGCATCTGAGCCGTGCCCTGCAAAGCCAGAATTTGATTCAGTCACATGAGCGCGCGGTGACCATCGCCAAAACATATTTCTTCGCAGAACCATTCAACCTGCTAGAGTTTCGTGACCGAGAGGGGACCCTGCTCGGTCACTATTCCGATATTGGTGAGCCAGTCTTACAACTCTCTCCCGATACATTTCAGATGACCGATCTCTACCTGGATATTTGGCTGTATCCCGATGGTCGCCTGCTCGAGCTGGATTGGGACGAGTTCGAGGAAGCCATTCAAAAACGGGTAATCAGCCCATCACAAGCCGAGCTGGCGCGCACCGCAATGCAACGTCTGGTCGGCGAAACAGTTCAAGGCATTTACCCTGCCAGATACTTAAATGACTTCAATTCATCAAAATGAATTGAGAAGAATCTGTGCTTGAGAAGTCGAAAGCCGGGATTTGATACAATTGCGCCCATGACTCGACTCGAAACTTTTATTGTAGAACAAACCAATAAGACGATCTCGGTTGCTGTCCACGACCTTGAAACTGGGCAGGAAATTCTCATCAACTCGGATGAGTCGTTTCATCCGGCCAGCACGTTCAAAGTCCACGTGATGATGGAGGTATTTCACCGGGCAGAGCAGGGACTGTTGAGCCTAGCGGATCAGCTTCCAATCATCAATTCCTTCCGCAGCATCGCCGATGGAAGCGAATTCTCCCTGCTCGAAGTGGATGATGTCGAGACAACGCTCTATCGACGCATCGGCGAAAGCGAATCCATTTACGAACTGACGCGTCTGATGATCGTGCGGAGCAGCAATCTCGCCACGAACATTCTGCTTGAAAAAGTTGGTGCCAAACAAGTTAACGATTTCATCCGCGCTCTTGGCATCGAAGGTGTCACGGTTCGGCGCGGCGTGGAAGATAACGTCGCGTTTCGTCTGGGGCTGAACAACAGCGCCACCGCCCTCGGTCTGACCCAAACTATGAAACTGATTGCTGAAGGAAAAGTTGTATCGCAGCAGGCCTCTGAAAAGATGATCGAGATCATGCTCGGGCAGGAATTCAATGAGAGTATCCCGGCGCATCTCCCAGGTTCGGCGAAAGTTGCGCACAAGACTGGCTGGACAGGTGACGTTTACCACGACACAGGCCTTGTTTATTCCAACCATCGCCAGCCGTATGCCATATCCATCCTGACGCGCGGCTTCGCGGAAGACAAAGCCGATGCAGCCCATGCCTGCATGGCGGCCATTTCAAAAATGATTTACGAGCAGATTCGATGATCACGGTTACATCTCTCATCTACTACCCCATCAAAGCCTGCCGCGGCTTCGAAGTTGAATACGCGCAGGTGGAATGCATGGGACTCGAACATGACCGTCGGATGATGGTCGTCACGCTGGAAGGTGATTTTCTTACCCAACGTGAATATCCACGTTTGGCGCATGTTAGGCCCACTTTGCAAAACGGCACACTCACACTCTCCGCACCGAATTACGATTCTGTTCAACTGGGGATTCAATCCACCGGAACACCCTGGCCAGTTGATATTTGGCGTAGCAAGGGTGTCCATGCGATTGACCAGGGTGAAGAGGCCGCGCAGTGGTTCTCAGATTGGCTGGGTGCATCCGTGCGGCTGGTACATATCGCCGATGGGTATAAGCGCAAATTGAACCCTCAATATGCCGTCCATGAAGATGACCACACCGGCTTTGCAGATGGCTACCCGATTCTATTAATCTCCGAAGAATCACTTCAAGATTTGAATACACGCCTCGAGATTCCTGTCCCTATGAACCGTTTCCGCCCAAATCTGGTTGTC
>Ga0075431_100006106_pt1 | contig 11947 bp, 9 predicted proteins | sample RhiMetdeltSRZDD5_FD_75297 | JGI IMG/M metagenome (GOLD analysis project Ga0075431, IMG submission 75297) | Populus rhizosphere microbial communities from Tennessee, USA - Rhizosphere MetaG P. deltoides SRZDD5 | ecosystem: Host-associated > Plants > Roots > Rhizosphere > Soil | place: USA... | reverse complement strand
ACTTCGACGAGCTGCATGACCGGCACCGGATTGAAGAAATGCATCCCGATCACCCGTGCCGGCCGCTTCGTTGCCGCGGCTATCCGCGTGAGCGAGATGGACGACGTATTCGAAGCGAGTATCGCGTTGTCCTTCGCCACGGCATCGAGACCCGCGAAAATCTTGAGCTTGAGCTGCAGATTCTCCGTCGCGGCCTCGACGACGACATCGCACGACGCAAGCTCTTCGAGCCGGGTCGCAGCCTTGATGCGCGCAAGGGCGTCCCCGCGCTCGCCCTGCGTCATCTTGTCCTTGCTCACCAGCCGCTGAAAGCCCTTGTCGATGGTCCCGAGCCCTCTCTGCACCGCGGCCTCGTCGATGTCGTTCAGCACGACACTGTAGCCGGCGGCCGCCATCACCTGCGCGATGCCCGCGCCCATCGTTCCGGCGCCGATCACGCCGAGCGTTGTCACATCCATGCGTTTCTCCAGGCGCTTCTAGAGCACCATTTCGGGAACGCTGCCGGGGACGACGAGCGAGCCTTCCGTCGCCGCCAGCACATCCGCCACCGACACGCCCGGCGCGGTTTCGAGTAGCGTCGCGCGGCCGGCATTGAAGCCGATCACCGCGAGCTCCGTCACGACGAGATCGACGGGCCGTATGGACGTGAGCGGAAGATTGCATTGCTTCACGATCTTCGACTTGCCTTTCGCCGTGTGCTGCATCGCGATGATGACGCGCTTCGCGCCGACCACGAGATCCATTGCGCCGCCCATGCCGGGCACCATCTTGCCGGGAATCATCCAGTTGGCGAGCCGGCCCGCGTCGTCGACTTCGAGGCCGCCGAGGACCGTCATGTCGAGATGTCCGCCGCGGATCAGCCCGAACGACGTGGCGCTGTCGAACGTGCAGGCGCCGGGCAGCGCGGTGACGGGGCGTCCGCCCGCGTCGGTCAGGAGGCGGTGATGCATGCCGGCCTCCGGCACCGGCCCGGTGCCGATCAATCCGTTCTCGGACTGGAAGAACACGCGAATGCCGGCGGGCACGTAGTTGGCGACGAGCGTCGGGATGCCGATGCCGAGGTTGACGAGCATCCCGTCGCGGAGCTCCTGAGCGATGCGGCGCGCGATGATCTCCTGCGCTTCCATGTCGTCTCAGTGCGCCACCACGTAGTCCACGAGCGGGCCGGGCGTTACCACGTGATCGGGCGCGATGACCCCGGTCGGGACGATGTTGTCGGCTTCCACGATGACCAGGTCAGCCGCCGTGGCGATCACGGGATTGAAGTTGCGGGCCGTCAGCGCGTACGTCAGATTCCCCAGGTAGTCGGCGAGAAACGCGCTGACGAGTGCGACGTCCGCGCGCAGCGCCGGCTCGACGAGGAACGTCCGGCCGTCCAGAACGACGGTCTGCTTGCCGTGCTCGACAACGGTCCCCACACCCGTCGCGGTCAAGATGCCGCCGAGGCCGTAACCGCCCGCACGAATCCGCTCGATCAGCGTGCCTTGCGGCACCAGCTCGACCTCGAGCTTGCCGTCCAGCATGCGCTGCTGGGTTTCTGGATTCAGACCGATGTGGCTGACGACGGCGCGACGGACCAGGCCGGCCGTGATGAGCTTGCCGATGCCGACGCCCGGCAGCGCCGTGTCGTTGGCAATCACGGTGAGTCCGCCGGTTCTGCGCGCGACGAGCGCGTCCACGAGGTGTTCCGGTGTTCCGACCCCCATGAACCCGCCGATCATCAGGCTGGCGCCGTCGGGGATCATGGCCGCGGCCTGCTCCAGCGCAATCGTCTTCATGTGCCGTCTGCCGTCGGCCGCGCTATTGCGCGAGCCAGCCCCCATCCACCGGTAGTGCGACGCCGCGGATCTGCCCCGCCGCCTCGGAGCATAGAAACGCGACGGCGGCGCCGATCTGCGCCGGTGTCGCGAACTCGTGTGAGGGCTGCTTCTCGGCGAGCAGGGCTTCTTTGGCCTGCACGGGGGAGAGGCGGTCGCGGGCGGCCAGCTCGTCGATCTGCTGCTGCACGAGCGGCGTGAGGACCCAACCCGGGCAGACCGCGTTGCAGGTGATGTTGGCGGTGGCGGTCTCGAGCGCTACCACTTTCGTGAGGCCGAGCACACCGTGCTTGGCCGCGACGTACGCCGCCTTGTGGACCGACGCCACCAGCCCGTGTGTTGACGCGATATTGATGATGCGGCCCCAGTTGCGCTCACGCATGCCCGGCAGCGCGGCGCGGGTCGCATGAAATACCGCGGACAGATTGATCGCGAGGATCGTGTCCCACCGCTCGACGGGAAAGTGCTCCACCGGCGCGGTGAACTGGATGCCCGCGTTGTTCACGAGGATGTCCACGGCCCCCAGCCCGCGTGCGGCCTGCGCCAGCATGGCGACGACGTCGTCGGGCTTCGACATGTCGGCGGGGCTGTAGGCGACCGGTGTGCCGTACGCTCCAACCTGCGCGGTCGCAGCGTCGATTGCGGCTTGTGCACCGAAGCCGTTGAGCATCACGGCCGCGCCGTGCGCCGCGAGGGCCTCCGCCACGCCGAGACCGATGCCGCTCGTGGAGCCCGTCACGACGGCGACTCGGCCCTTCAGCGCGGTCCCGTTGGCTTCTGTTTGCAAGGCATCACCACGCGACCATTCGTTCGCGACGCACCACCGCGAAGCGCGCCAGCACGCGATCGGAATCGTAGTCGCGGCTGACGCCGACCAGATTGAACAGCCCACCGAACCGGACCTCACCGCCGGCGAGCGCGCGCAGGCGTCCGTCGGCCATGACGAGGTATCCGTCGAAGTGAGTCCAGAACGGCTGGCGTCCCCATCCCTCCGCCTCCCCGAGGCGAAGATGGACGTCCGGAGGAATACAGACGAGCCGGAACAGCCGGGGATCGAGGCGGAGCTCCTTGTCGAGCACGTCGGCGCCGCGCGTGAGCAGCGCCTGCTCGATGATGAGCCTCGGCACCCCACGCCGACCCGGCAGCCCGAGCATTGTCAGCAGCTCCGACGGCGGTGTCTCGTCACCCTCCTCGGGATCCGGGAAGTCTTCGATGAGGACGTCTTCCGCGACGAGCTTCGGCAGATGGCGAGCGCCGCCGGAATTGACGACAGGGTGGATCATCAGCATCTCGAGGCGCTCGCGGAACGCTTCCGGTGTTCCGGACGGCAGGGCGATCTGCTTGACGCCGATGCGGCGCGACTCATCGGCGACGACGGGATTCCAGGCGTACTGACGGAGCGAGGCCAGCTCGCGTCTGGCTTCCAGGCGACGCGCCGCCAGTCCGAGCCGGCGTGCTCCCTTGAGCGTGACGTCGGAAAACGTCGTCAGCCAGTCCCCGGCGCTCTGCTCGGACGCCGCGGCCGGCTGGTCGCTCGCCTCGCGCGATGCCGCCTTGCTCTTGGCCGGCGCAACGGCCGCCATCAGCGTCTCGGCCAGCTGAGCCAATCCCCGCATGTCGCCGGCCTTGAGGGCGCGCTGTGCCGCCTCCTGCGGGTCGATGGACGTCGCCGCCTTGGACGACTCCGATGCCGTCACGGCGAGGGCCTGCAACGCCGACCGCCGCTGCGAGTAGAAGTCCTTCCACGGCGCGTCGCTCCGTTCGAGTGAGGTGAGGTGCTCGGTGGCTTGCGTGCGGATCGCCGTGAGATTCGGCGCGGACAACCGGGTGAACGGCAGCAGACCGGGAGAGAACGGGTCGAGCCGCACGTCGGTCACGACGTACACGCTGCGCGCCAGCTCCAGATGCTGTTGCGTATCTTCCACCGCGCGGCGAAGCGCGTCGCCGCGGCTGCTCAGCTCCTTCACGCGAGGCCAGTCCGATTTCTCGAGCGCCCGGCCGATGAGGACCGGCAGCGTCGCCAGATCGGCCTTGTCCTGCTCGATGCGTCGAAAGTCATCGAGCGAGAGCACCCCGGCCATCAGCGCGCGGGCGCGCTGCAGGTAGAGGTCGCGGTACACCGTGTCGACGTTGCCGGTGTCGAGCAGCTCCGAAACTTGCTTGAGCGGACCGACGCGCTCGGCGGTCTGTGTTGCCATATGTACCTTCGTCGTCAGCGCGCCGCCGCCGTGGTCTGCTCGACGCGTGTCCACGTCGCGTCGGGATCGAACGACTGGATCGCCGCCGCCGCGCTGGCCGTCGCGGGCCCGAGGTCCTTCTGATAGACGATCGCGTCGTGGTTCACGACGAACGTCATCACCCCCGAGGCGCCGTAGCGGGCGGGATACGCGATCAGCGCGAAGCCGCCGATCATGTGCCCCTTGATCACGTAGTCGTAGGCGCCATCCGGCGCGTGCGGTCCCTGGCGCAGCAAGATCCGATAGAGGTAGCCGTGGAACGGCGCGCGGCCGCTGCCGGAGTCTGCGCCTGAGCCGCGCGCGTAGCCTTGGGCCTGCGCGCGCGTGACGAGCGGGCCGAGGGGGCTCAGGGGCTCGCCGGGTTTGGTCGTCCAGTAGAGCCCGTCATGCTTGCCCGAGCTGCTGGCGAACTTCTGCGCGTATTCGAGGATGCCCTCGCGCGTCCGAGGCTGGGAGTAGTACTCGCGCTGCGCGTCGACGTAGGCAAGGCAGACCTGGATGACGCTCAGCTCGTTACGGCCGATCCGGCGCCGCAGAATCTCTTCCCGCCCGGCCTCCGCGTCCCAGCGCCAGCTCGGGCCGTCGGGGACGAGCGGGATCGGGAACGGGAACTCGTCGGGGCCGACGTAGAGCACGACCTTGCCGTCGCCGCCTTCGACGCGGTGCGCCTTGTCGTATTCCGCGACGAATCGCTGGCCGGCGTTGCGGTCGGCGACGTCGTCGCCCGATGACACGAGAGCACGGCCTTGCGGACCGAGGATCTCGCCGAGCGCTTTTCGGTCGTGCGCTCGCACGGCATCGATCAGCGCGTTCACGGCCTCGTCGAGGGACCCGAAGGACTTGGCGCCCTGGGCCGCATACGTCGCGGTGTTCGCGGCCAGGAGGATCACGAGGGCGACACGCAGCGCTCTCATCGTCGTCCTCCTCCGCCTCGGCCTCCGCCGCCGCCACCCGCACGCGCGCCGCCACCGCCGCCACCGCCGCCACCACCTCCCGAAAAGCCGCTCGCTCGCGCCGAGCTCATGCTCGAGCCGCCGCGCTGACTGTAGCTCTGCGCCGAGCGTCCCTGGCCCGCGCCCTCGAATGCCGAGCCGCCGCTGCGTTGGCCGCCGCTATACGTGCCGGCGGACGCACCGCCCGCGCGCTGCCCTCCGCCGCTGAAACTGCTGCCTCCGGCACCGCCGGCGCGCTGCCCGCTGCCACCGGCGCCTGCGGCGCCGCGGGCCTCAGCGCCGCCACCGGCGCCTGCGGCGCCGCGGGCCTCAGCGCCGCCGCCCGCGCGGCTGCCGCTGCCGATCGAGGCGCTCTCCGCACCGCCGCGCGCGCCGCCGCCGCTGGACTGTCCGGCGCCTCGCGTCGCCGCCGCGCGATTGGCCCCGCCCGCGCCACCCGCTTGCGCGCCGCCGCTGCGCGCCCCGTCCTGCCGCCCTTGCTCGGCGCGTCCGCGATACGCCTCGCGCGACGCCGCGTTCGGCGCACCCTGCTTGTTGTAGCGCTGCTGCGTCGCGGTGTCCCGGTACTGCGCGCCTTTGCGGTGGCCGGGATCGTGCTGCCAGCTCTGTTTGCCGCCGCCCTGGCCCTGGCCCGTGCGCGCGCTGGTGCGTTGGGTCGTCTCCCGGTTCACGTTTTTGTTGAACGTGCTCGAACGGTTGACGTCGACGTCGACCTCACCGCCGCCCCAGTTGCAGCCGCCCCAGACGGCCGCGCCCACGGCCATGCCGACGCCGAAGGACAACGCGGCGGTGCCGAGCGCGTATCCCGGCGGATAGTAGGCGTACGGCGGATAGGCGGGATACGGCCAGCCGCCGTAGACCGTGGTGGGCTGGTACTGCGGCACGTAGATGACCTCGGGATTGGACGGCTCGATCTTGATGACGGTCGTTTGTGTCGCCGGCGCAGCCGTGGCCGAAGCGGTGGCGGGAGCTGCCGCCGGCGCCGGCTCGACGATGACCTTCTGTTCCGGCGTCGTGTTCAAGTTTCCGGAGGCCTGGGCCTTCGCGCGCAGCCGCTGGATGGCGTCCATGAGCTCCTTCTGCTGCCCGAGCACCGCGTCGCCGAGCTTCTGGGTCCAGTCCAGCTTCTGGTCCATCATCGTCAGCACGTCAGGAAAGCTCAGCAGCGATTTCACGCTGTCATCCCACGCCTGGTCCTTCAGCTTTTCGTTCAGCTGATCGCCCTTGAGCCCCGGGTTCGCCTGGGCGAAGCGCGCGGCCTGGACGATCTCGACCGGATAGGTCGACGCCATGAAGATCTGTGCGAGCAGTGGGTCGGGGTAGAGCGCGATCGGTGCGCCGATCTGCTCGAGCTCTTCCGGCTTGAACGCCGGCGCGTCCTGCGGCGCGCTGGCGTCCTGCGGCGCGCTGGTCGGCGGCGGCGCGGCGGGCGGTGCACCCTGCGGCGGAGGCGGCGGGGCTGCGGTTTGCGCGCCGCCACCGGTCGGCAGAAGGTTCATGACGACGAGCACGCCTGCGAATGTCGCGACAAAGTGCCTGATCCACCGCATGACGTTCACCTGCCCATTCCCACTGCGTGGCTGTCAGTGTCGGAGGGCGGGGTCTCGCCGCACAGGGCCGGCGACGACGGGGCACGGCCCGGACGGCCCTAGGTGGACATCAAGACGACGATCACCGGCCCCCAGGCGGTCAATAAGATGTTGCCGACGGCGTACGGGACGGTATAGCCGAGCGCCGGGAGCTTGCTCTGCGACTCCTCCTGCAGCGCACGAAGCGCGGCCGTCACGGTTCCCGCGCCGGCGCACGCGCCCAGCAGAATGACGGGGTTCATCCGCAGCACGTAGCGGCCGAACAGGATCGCCAGCGTGTGCGGAATCACGGCGACGATGAGACCGACGACGAGGAGGCTGGCGCCCGAGTTCTGCAGTCCTGACACGAAGCTTGGACCGGCACTGAGACCGACCACGCCGATGAAGACGGTCAGCCCGACGGTGTCGAAGATCCAGACGGCGGCTTCGGGAATCCGGCCGAACGTCGGACGCAGCGCCCGCAGCCAGCCGAAGACGAGGCCCATGATGAGCGCGCCGCCGCTCGCCGTGAGCGTGATCGGCACGCCGCCGATCGTCACCGTGAGCAGCCCGAGCAACCCACCAACGAAGATGCCCAGGCCGACGAAGATCATGTCGGTCGCTGCTGTCGGCCGCTCGGCGTAGCCGAGCGCCTGCGCCGCGCGATCGACGTCGGGTTTGGCGCCGACGAGACTCAGCACGTCACCGCGGTCGAGGCGCGTCTCCAGCGTCACCGGCAGGGTCTGCCCGAGGCGCGCGACGCTCCGAAGAAACACGCCGCGCGCCAGCGCGTAGGCCGCGAGCTCGCGGAAGCTCTTGCCGACCATCGCCTTGTTCGTGACGACGACGTCGAGGACCTCGACCGGAAAGTCGAGCAGCTCGCGGTCGCTCACCTCGGGTCCGATGGTGGTGCCGCGCTCCACCAGCGCCTCGGTGTGCGTCATCACCGCGATCACGTCGTCTTTCTGGATGATCGTGTCGGGCGCGGCCGTCATGATCGCGCCGTTGCGCCGGATGCGAGAGATGACGACGCGGACACGCTCGGGCATCGCCTCGATCTGCGCGACCGACTTGTTCACCAGGCCCAGGTTCGTCACGCGAAACGCGCGCACGGTCAGGCGCTGGAACGCCGAGATCACGCCCGGCTCGCGATCGTCGGCGCCGGCGATCGAGCGCTGCAGCTTGACGGCTTCGGCTTTCAGACTCACGCCCATCAGTCGCGGCCCGACGTTCGGCAGGAACCACACGATGAACGCGGTGCCGATGAGGTACGTCACCGCGTACGCGACCGGGATGTTGTTCACGAGCGCGGTCTTCTCGGCGGCCGGAAGATTGAGACGAGAGATCGCGTCGCCGGCCGTGCCGATGACGGTGGATTCGGTGAAGGCGCCGGCGAGCAGACCCGCCGCCGTTCCGACGTCGTAGCCGAGGAGCTTGGACGCGACGACCGCGGCGGCGAGACAGCTGACGCACAGGACCACGGTGACGGCGAGCTGAGGCATGGCGTCGCCGCGGAGCCCGCGGAAGAACTGCGGCCCGACCTTATAGCCGGTCGTGAAGAGGAAGAGATCGAAGAAGACGTTCTTGACGATGGGGGGAACCTTGATGTCGAGCTGGCCGATGAGCACGCCCGCGAGCAGCGTGCCGACCACGGTCCCCAGACTGAACGAGCCGATTCGCAGCCGGCCGATGAAGAATCCCACAGCCAGCGTGAGGAACACCGCGAGCTCCGGGTGCTCGCGGAGCGCGGTGACGACATACTCCACCATCGCCCGGCCTCAGCCCGTTACGCCGCCACCGCCAGGAACGAAAACGGGCGCGCCCGCGTAAAGCGCGCGGTGGCGTCGCCGATCACGTCGTGGCGGTGCGCGAGCGTCAGCGTCCGCACGCCGGAGCCCGCCTTGAAGTCGAGCTCCCCCAGCTTCACCCACAGTGCTCCGGGACTCAAATGATGCTCGTAGTAATAGACGCGGTTCTTCTGATCGGCGACCGTGCGCCAGACCGTTTTGGCGACGTGGGGCTGATCGTCGACGGCGATGCCGGGCGGCACGCTCAGCGCGCGCATCACCGCGAACGAGGTGGATACCGCTTCGCGCGCGTCGGCGGTCTTGCCCGCGGCGCCGATCAGGAACGACGCGCGCACGAACCGGTCGGCGTCGCGGTTGGTGCCCGGCAGCATCGTCGTGCCGCCGATCTGCTGCCAGTACTTGTCGAGGGCCAGCTGGTGGTGGAACAGCGGCGCGTTGGTCATGACCCGATACGCGCGATCGTGATGAATCGTCAGCGTTCCGCGGATGTACTCGAAGATGGCCGAGTCCCCCGACGCATCCGAGATGGCCAGATGCATCGACGCTGGCTTGCCATTCGGCAGCACGGATGCCACGACCACGAACGGCTCGGCCCGCAGCGCCCCCACCGCATCGGCGACCGTCGCGTAGTTATCGAGCACGTACTGGGCCCACGCGCCGACCGGGAGCGTCGGCTTGTGCCCATCCGGCGCGCCATAGTCGGATTCCGCCAGGTACAGCGCGTTGGCGACCAGCCCCTTCTCGTTCATCCCGTCCGCCGTGCCGACGTCGTAGCCGGCCGCGACGACGCTGCCGAAGCGGCTGCTCCAGCTGATGCTCTGCTTGTCGATGGCGCCGTCGCGCGGCATTCCGCGCGGGAAGAGCCAGAGATTGCTGCGGGGGTCCTCCGCCCAGTCCATGTTGCGGCCGGTGACGACCATGTCGTCGACCCCGAGATAGACCGTGCGGGTACACATGCCAGCAGCCTTTCTCGACGACTATGCGCTGTTCATGCGCGCGTGGGCGCGGCCACATCGAAGACGTGCGCCCGCCAGGCCGGAACGTCGAGGTAGAGGCCGCGCCGGGCCAGATCCGTCCCCTCGCGCTCGTAACGGGTCGCCGGGTCCATGAGATCGTGCAGAGCGACCGTTGTGCCGTCGAGCGCGGACGCGAACACCGGCCGCACGAAGCACTGTCCCGGTCGCGGAGCATAGTTCACGGCGACCAGCAGCCGCTCGCCATCGCGCTCCCACGTGAACGCGACGAACTGTTCCGAGCTGCCGTTGCCGTCCCACGCCGGCACGACGTCGGCGAGGTGCCAGTCGCCCTCGCGCGCGTCCCGCCGCCGCATCACCGTCAGCAGTCGTCCGTAGACCGTCTCGAGCTCGCGGTCGACCGACTCGGGGGCCCGGCGCCGCAGATGGTTGGAGGCACGCAGCCGCCGCCCCGTCATCTGGCCCTCGTGGACGAAGCGCAGCCCGGGGGCGAGCAGCGCCACCACGGCGGCCGCGGTGTGCACGGGGGCCGGGAAGGTCGCCGCCGCGCGTGGCTCGTCGTGATTCTCGAGAAACCGTGCCGACCGCCGCTGATAGTCGGCGTTCGCGTGGAGATGGCCGAGCACGGCCCGCGCGTCCTGTGCGACGAGGCGATCGTAGAGCCGCTTGTCGTAGGTGTAGTCGAAGCCCTGCTGCTGCAGGGTCCACTCGAGATCCCAATACGCCTCCGCCATGAAGACGAACTCCGGCGAATGACGGTGGACACGCGCGATGGCGTCAGGCCAGAACGGAGCGTCGACCGGTGTGCTGCCGTCCGCCGGACGCGCGCGCTCTCCCCACGTGCGCGCGATCACGTCGGGCAGCACGAGCATCGCCATGTCGCAGCGAACGCCGTCGCACTGCTCGGCGATGTCCTCGAGAGTTCGGACCATGGCCTCGCGAAGGCCGGCGTGGCGATAGTTCACCTGCAGCGTGTCGGGCCAGCCCGGGAAGTACGGGTCGCGGCCGTGCGCCAGCACCACGGGTCCATGCGGGGTCGCCACGCGGACGTAGTTGTGCGGCTCGTGAGCCAGATTCTCCTCGGTGCCGTGGACGTAGAACTCCGGATGCTGCCGCGTCCACGGGTGATCGAGCGCCGTGTGGTTGGGCACGAAGTCGAGCATGAGGCGGATGCCCCGCTCGTCCAGACGCTTGCGCAGCCGGGCGAGCGGTTCGCGACCGCCGAAGTCGCGATGGACGACATACTCACGGACCGCGAACGGCGAGCCGCATACGTCGTCGGGGGTGTAGTCGATCAGCACGTGCCGGTATTCGGCCTGCCACTCGGGCTGCGAGAGGGAGACGGCGCGGCCGGCGTCGCCCGTCTGCCAGATGCCGAGCAGCCACACCCAGTCGAAGCCGTCGCCGGCGATCCGGTCGAGCTCCGCGTCGGTGATGTCGTCGAGCGTCGCCGGCCGTCCGAGGACCTTGGCGTGCTCGTATAGGCGCGCGCGAGTGTTGATCTGGAGCAGCGCGGTGTGCGGGGGCGCGTCCATCGTCAACTCGCGATTTTAGCCGTGGCGCGGTATACCGGCGCGCGCCCGGGCTCGGCTTGAAGGTAGGTGTTCGCGTCGACGCAGGCGACGAGCTGGATGAGCGGCGCGACGAGGCCGGTCCAGCCCGTCTGGTGGCTGGCCCCGATGCCGGCGCCGTTGTCGCCGTGGAAGTACTCGTAGAACAGGATGAGGTCGCGCCAGTGGTCGTCGGCCTGGAACTTCCGCACGCCGCCGTGCACCGGACGCGCGCCCTGCCCATCACGCAAGAAGATGGAGATGAGCCTTCGGGTGATTTCCTGCGCCACCTGGAAGAGGTTCATGAGCCGGCCCGAGCCTGTCGGACACTCCACCGTGAAGTCGTCGCCGTAGTACGCGTAGAGGTTGACCAGGCCGCGCACGACCAGCACGTTCATGGGAAACCAGATCGGCCCGCGCCAGTTCGAGTTGCCGCCGAACATCCCGCTCGTCGACTCCGCTGGCTCGTAATCAACGCGATGGCTCGCGCCGTTGAGCTCGAACACGTACGGATGGTCGCGATGGAATTTCGAGACGGCGCGGATCCCGAACGGGCTGAGGAATTCGTCCTCGTCGAGCAGGTAGCGGAGCACGCTCCGGAGCTTGTCGTCGGTCAGCAGCGCGAGCAGACGGCGGTCGCCGTAGCCGGGACGGGCGGGTGAGGCAATCCGCGATACGAGCACCGGCCGGCGGCGCGTGAACTCACGGGCACGCTGGGCGAAAAGCGGCAAGCGATCTCCGAGGTCCGCCGGGAGTACTGTCGAAACGCAGAGCGACAGCAGACCGACCATGGAGCGGACCTTGAGACGAATGCCCTCGCCGGAGGGCAGGCGCAGCAGATCGTAGAAGAAGCCGTCCTCGTCATCCCAGAGGTCGTCGTTGCCGATGCGATCCATCGCGCCGGCGATCCACAGAAAGTGCTCATAGAACTTCGCCGCCATCGTCTGGTAGACGGGGTCGTGCAGGGCGAGCTCGAGGGCCAGCTGCAGCATCGTCTGGGCATAGAAGGCCATCCACGCGGTGCCGTCGGCTTGCTCGAG
>Ga0075431_100006100_pt1 | contig 11951 bp, 12 predicted proteins | sample RhiMetdeltSRZDD5_FD_75297 | JGI IMG/M metagenome (GOLD analysis project Ga0075431, IMG submission 75297) | Populus rhizosphere microbial communities from Tennessee, USA - Rhizosphere MetaG P. deltoides SRZDD5 | ecosystem: Host-associated > Plants > Roots > Rhizosphere > Soil | place: USA... | reverse complement strand
GTTATTAGCTTCATAACGCCGATATCGCCCCCCCGTCGACCCGCAGTAGTGACCCCGTTAAATACGACGCCCGCTCCGACGCCAAGAACGCCACCGCCACGCCGAATTCCTCTGGTGTCCCGTAGCGCTTCAGTGGGACAGCGACCAAGCGCTCGGCCTGGATCTGCTCGATCGGTCTCCCCTGCTTATCGGACATAGCTCTGTCCAGTGATTCGGTCCGAGCAGTCAGGATCCGTCCAGGCGCAGCGCACGTGACCAAAATGTTATCCGCCGCAACCTCGGCCGACAGCGTCTTCGCCCATCCGGCCAACGCCGGACGGAACGCGTTTGACACAATCAAGCCCGGAATCGGCTGCTCGACAGAAGAAGAGACGATGTTGACGATCCGGCCCCAGTGAGCAGCCCGCATCATCGGAAGCACCGCGCGGGTCAGCCGCAGGGCGCTCAGGAAGACCTGCTCAAAGGATTCCGCCCACTGTTGCTCGGTGATGCTATCGAAGGTTCCCGCAGGCGGACCGCCGCAGTTATTCACCAGAATCGACACGGGCCCGAGCGTCGCATTCACCTTGGCGATCGCGGCGTCGATTTCGGCGCCCACAGCCAGATTGCAGGCAACCGCCAGCTCCGCCCCGATTTCTTTGGCGACTTTGTCCAGCTCCTCCTGGCGGCGGCTCAGGATCGCGACACGTGCCCCTTCCTTCGCCAGCGCTTCAGCGCACGCTTTGCCGAGCCCCTGGCTGGCTGCTGCCACCACCGCCACTTTTCCTCTAATTCCGAGATCCATCCTCACCTCATGTATTTGTCCAGAAACGCCACGGTGCGCTCGAAGCTGTCGATGGAATTTTCGAGCCTTGCGAAACTGTGGCCTTCCTCTTCGTAGAACTTATATTCCACCACGCCGCCGCGCGCGCGTATAGCTTGCGTGACCTGGTCGGATTCTTCCTTCGGACAGCGCGGATCATTTCCGCCGGCCAGAACCAGCAGGGGCGCGCGAATCCGGTCGATGAAAAAGATCGGCGAGCGGTCTTCGTAGAGAGCTCGATTGGCTACCGGATCACCCATCGTCGCCAGGTCCCACTCGCGCAGGATCGGATCTTCGTGCTCGAGCTCGGTGAACCAGTTAACGAACGGTACGATCGCGACACCAGCGGCCCAGATTTCCGGATGCTTGGTGAGACCCATCATCGTCATGTAGCCGCCGTAGCTGCCACCCATGATGGCGATTTTGCGTTTGTTCACGTAACCGGTCGTTTCCAGGTATCGCGCCGCCTCGACCACATCGCACAGGTCACCTCCGCCCATATCGAAACGGTTCCGCTCTTCAAAATCTTTACCGAACCCGGTCGATCCACGATAGTTCGGCGCGATCACGACGTATCCGTTGTTCACCAGGTACTGCACGCTGCGGTGGAATCCGTTCATGTGCTGCGACGATGGCCCGCCGTGCACATAAACGATCGCCGGATTACTGCGATTCCGCTTCAGGTTGTACGGCACGTAGACGAACGCCGAGATCGACAGGCCGTCCCGCGAAGGATAGTGGATCAGATACGGCTCGACCATATCGGCCGGGTCCATTGCCGCCAGCAGTGAGTTGGTTACGCGCCGGTCACCAATGTACAGATCGCTCGGTAGCGTTGGCCCGGAGCTCGAGTAGAGAATCTGTTTGTGGTCCGGGGAGAACACCTCCGAGCCAAGAAAACTCAAACCCGATTTCGGACCAGCGGCCTTCCGCTTCCGGCTTTTCACATCGTAGAGGAAGATCTGCGAATTGCCGTCGATGTTGGTTTCGTAGGCAATGGACCGGCCTCGATACTCGCCCGCATCGGATTCCCACGTCTGGCTCGTGATCCATTCGATCTTCGCGGTCTTCAGATCGAGCAGACCGACATTCGAAACCCGGTTCAGCGCAGTCGACGAAATCAGAAGCTGCCGTCCGTCCGGCGACCAATCGGCGGCGTGATAATTCTCCTCACTATTCTCCGGGCTGACCCGCCGAATCTTGCCGCTTTTCAGATCGGCGACGTAAAGAATGTCGAGCTTCTGGTCGGCGCGATTGCTGGTAAACGCGATTGAGCGCCCGTCCGGGGACCACACCGGATCGTGATTGCTGAATTCCTTCGAAGTGTTTTTTGTAATTTCGCGAACAAGGCCAGTGGCGAACTCCATCACGTGGATCTCATAGCTCGCGCTGGTCTTCGCCTTGGACACGTAAGCCAGCCGTTTGCCATCCGGCGACCATCGCGCGGTCTCCTCGGAAATTTGCGGCGTATTGGTCAAATTCCGGACTTCGCCAGTCCCTGTGGAAACGGCAAACAGGTCCCACTGTTCATCGCCGTTGTAGTCGGACTGGAAAGCGATCCATTTCCCGTCCGGTGACCAGCCGGCTGGAATCTGCCGCTGATCGGAAACAGTCAATTGCAGCGGCCATCCGCCTTGGGAATCGACAATCCAAAGATTCTGCCGGCCTGTCGCATTGGATGCGAAACAAATCCGCTTGCCGTCCGGCGACCACCGTCCTGCGCCGACGGTGCGGGTGTTGTAGAGCCTCCGCAGCGACAGCTTCCGCAATCCGGGCCGGGTCCGGCTGACAATTTTAGGCTCGCTCACTCGTTCGAGTTTAAACCATTGGAACTTTCCCCTTGGGCGTCTCGTATTTACGCCCGATGAGCTTCTTCCAAGACATCCGTTTCGGGATCAGGATGCTGATCAAGGACCCGGGCTTCACGAGCGTCGTCATCCTCACTCTGGCGCTCGGGATTGGGGCTAACACCACTGTTTTCACGATGGTTTACGCCGTCATGTTCAGAGGCCTGCCATTTGATCAGCCGGACCGGATCATGTCCCTGTCGAGCAACAATCTCTCCAAGCGCCGAGATCGGATGGGCGTCTCCTACCCCGATTTCGCCGACATGCGGGCGCAGGTCAAAAAGTTGCAGGGAGTGGCTGCCTCCAGTGGTCAAGCCGTCGTCCTGAACGATCCGGGAGGTGTCTCGGAGCGCTACAGCGCGACTCGCGTGTCGACCAACTGGTTTTCCCTCCTCGGGCAGAAGCCGATCCTGGGCCGCGATTTCACGCGGCAGGAAGAGCAGCGAAACGCCACGCCCGTGGTCATGCTCGGTTACGGTGTTTGGAAGGACCGCTACGGCTCAGATCCAAACATCCTTGGCCGAGTTCTGCGTATTAACGACGTCGCTACCGTGGTCGTCGGTGTGATGCCGAAAGACATGAAGTTTCCCGGTGAGGCCGACTTGTGGATGCCACTGATTCCGACTGGGATTATGGAGAATCGCGATGCGCGCGGATTGAGTGTGATTGGCCGGCTCGCTCCCGGCGCGACCATTGTTGAGGCTCGAACCGAGCTGGGTCTGCTCGCCAAGAACCTCGAGAAGGAGTATCCGAAATCGAATGAGGGCGTCGGCGCGGTCATTGTATCTTTCACTGAGCAAGCGAACGGAGGCAATATTCGCACGATGTTTACCGCTCTGATGGGCGCCGTCGGATTTGTTCTGCTGATCGCTTGCGCCAATGTCGCAAACCTGTTGCTCACGCGGTCCCTTTCGAGAGCGAAGGAAATCTCCATACGGACCGCGATGGGAGCCAGCCGGTTGCGGGTCGTGCGGCAACTGCTGATCGAGAGCGTGCTGCTGGGCGTCGTTGGCGGCGTCCTTGGACTGCCGCTCGCCATGTGGGGCCTGCGCGCCTTCGATCTGGCCGTGACGAATTCCGGCAAGCCTTCGTGGATCCATTTCACGATGGATTACACCGTGTTCGGCTATCTGGCCGCGATCTGCGTTCTGACCGGCATCCTGTTTGGTCTGGCGCCGGCGCTGCACATCTCTAAACTGGATGTGAATAAGACGCTGAAGGAAGGAGGCCGCAGCGCGACCGGTGGATCGCGGATGAAGTATTTGTCCGGCGTGATGGTGGTGATCGAGGTCTCGCTGGCGATCGTTCTGATGGCCGGCGCGGGGCTGATGATTCGAAGTTTCCTAAAAATGTACGGTCTCGATCCGGGCGTCGATACGAAAAATCTGCTCACCATGCGCTTCAGCTTGCCGGAGCAACGCTATAAGACTCCCGAGTCGAGATTGAGTTTCCAGCAACGGCTGCTTCCCCGGCTCGCGGCGATCCCCGGAGTGGAATCGGTGTCGCTCACGTCGAATGTGCCGCTCCAGGGCGCCGAGGGCCGGCAGTTTGAGCTCGAAGGCCAGGCGCCGACGGATCCTGAGAAACTGCCTCGACTCTTCAGGCTCGTCATCACCCCTGAATATTTTGACACCGTGCGGGCGCGGATCGTTCGTGGACGCGCGTTGGACGACTCCGACGGCGCCTCAGGCAAGCCGAATATCGTCGTCAACCAGACGTTCGCCGCCAAGTTTTGGCCCGGCGAAGATCCGATCGGCAAGAGAATCAGGCTGACTGGTGGTGAAGGCGAGCGGCCCTGGCTCACAGTGGTCGGTGTGAGCCCGGAAATCATCCAGCTCGATCCCAGCCGAAACGAGCCGAACACACTTATCTACGCGCCCTACCGGATGGATCCTCTGCGTGGAGCCGCGATCATCGCCCACACTCGCGTGCCGCCCGACTCGCTGGTGGAGGCCTTCCGCAAGGAGGTCCGAAACGTGGATGAAGACCTGCCTGTTTTCGCGGCGAAGAGTATGGAGCAGGTTCTCATCGATCAACGATGGGTCTTCCGCGTGTTCGGAACCTTGTTCGCCATCTTCGCGGGGATTGGACTGGCGCTATCGGCTGTCGGGATATACGCCGTTGTTGCTTACTCAGTGACGCGCCGCACACAGGAGATTGGCGTCCGTATGGCGCTCGGAGCCAGCGCGGGGTCCGTGCTGCGACTAATCCTTTCCCTCGGATTCAAACAGCTCGCGATAGGTTTGACGCTCGGCCTGGGAGCGGCGTACGGCTTAACGCGCGTGCTCAAATCACTGCTGGTACAAGTGACGCCGACCGATCCAGTGACGTTCGCCGGAATCTCGTTGCTGCTGCTGGCAATCGGGGGCGTCGCCTGCTGGATGCCCGCGCGCAAAGCAGCGAAGATCGACCCGATGATCGCCTTGCGCTACGAATAGCGTTCAGCGATAAAGACGCGGATGAGCCTGCCGCATTTCCGTGGTGAGCGCGCGAGCACTTTCAATCTGGACCAAATCACCTTTGCCGATTCCCGGGCACCACTCGCCGGTCTTGGCCCACTCCTTCTCTTCGTCGACCACCTCCGGCCAGAAAGGAAACAGCCGGCACTGGGTGGGTTTGGCAGGATGGATCGAGCACCCGTCCACCCGTAGAAACCCGCACTGCGCGTCGCGCGGTACGCGCAATCGGCGCAGATTCGTGGTCCGATACACAAATTTGCGCTCGAATTCCGCGGCGGAAAGGCCCAGGAAGATCGCTGCCCGCACGATGTCGTCCTCGGTGAGGTAGACGTACCCCTTCTGCTGGCAGCAGGTCGTACAGCCGGACTGGCATTCAAACCGCATGGATTTGTGTCGCTGAACTCGATTGCGTGTCAGCTAAGGGTAGTTTAAGGCACATCGTGAGACTCCACAAGAAAATCGGCAGCGGCGCTCTCAAAAGGAGCTTGATTCAAAGATTCCGCCGCGTCATCATACTAATGGTCCGGAAGGAGGAAAAGAATGGCCAAGATCGAGCGTGTTCATGAAACCTGGTCGCGTCCTATCACGGCCGATTACCTCGCGCGGCAGGCGTCTTACGGTTGGAAGCTCGTGTCCGTCACGTGGGAGCGGGAAATCGAGCCGGATTCGGGTGGCTTATCGCCTCACCAGGAGGAAGCCCCCTATGGCTTGCGTGTCGCCGCCGACGGTGTCCATCTCGAAGAGAATACCGCCGAATTGGAAGTGTTGTTGGTCATCATGGAAGGAATCGTCCAGGATCACCGCATCTCTCAAATCGCCGAAGATCTGAACGCCCGAGACTTTCGCACGCGCTCCGGCTCGATGTGGACGCCGACAGGCGTTTTCGTGCTATTGCCGCGTCTGATCGAGATCGGCCCGCGCATGTTCCGAAGCGACGCGTGGATCGCCCGCCGCGAGAAGATTCTCCACGCGCGCTAGTAGGCCCACCGCCACAGCGCCGCCCCCACCGTATACCCGGCGCCGACCGCGGCAAACAGGACCAGGTCACCCTTCTTCAGCCGCCCGGTGCACAAAGCGTCACGCGTCGCCAGCGGAATCGTACCCGCCGTTGTATTTCCGTACTTGTCGATATTGACGATAATCCGCTCGAACGGTAATCCGAGCCGCTCCGCCGTCGCGGCGATAATTCGACGATTCGCTTGGTGCGGGATCAGCAGCGCCACATCGTCGGCCGTCAGGTTGTTTCGCCGCAACAGCTCCTGGCATACCTCGTACATCTTGCGCACCGCATACCGGAACACCTGCTGGCCGTCCTGATGCACGTAGTGCATGCGCTGCTCGACCGTCTCCACGGTCGCCGGCATCCGGCTGCCGCCAGCCGGCATCTTCAGGAAGTCGCCACCCGAGCCGTCGATCTCTCCAAGGAAATCGATGAATCCCGTCGGCCCGTCGCCTTCATCCGGCTCGAGCAGCATGGCACCCGCGCCGTCACCAAACAGGATGCACGTGCTGCGGTCGGTGTAGTCGATGATGCGGCTCATCGTATCGGCGCCGATGACGAGTACCTTCCCGTGCGTCCCCGCCGCAACCAGATGCGCCCCGGTAGTCAAACCGTATAAAAAGCCCGAGCAGGCGGCGATCAAGTCGAAGCCCCATGCCCCTTTCGCGCCGATCTTATGCTGAACCAGACATGCCGTCGAAGGGAACATCATGTCCGGCGTGACGGTGCACACTAGGATGCAATCCAGCTCCGAAGCGTCGATCCCGCGCTGTTCGATCGCGCATTTCGCCGCGAACGCAGCCAGATCCGATGTCGCCATGTCCGGGTCGGCGATATGCCGCTCCGATATTCCGGTGCGCTCCAGTATCCATTGGTTGCTGGTCTGCACCATCTGTTCCAGCTCGAAATTGGTCAGCACACGCGGCGGCGTGTAGCATCCTAGCGCGGTGATCTTGGCTCTGGGCAATGTTCCTCACAAGTGTTTGGAAAAAACCTAATCCATCTTGATATGTTAAATTCGATTCAAATGCAACCTGGCGGCTCGAACATGGACATATACGATCTTACCGGACCCGAGCCGCGCCAGAGCGCCCTTTTCTTTGAAACCGCCGTGGAGATTTATACCCGGGTGTTGAGGGATTTAAGACCGCGCACGCCGGTCCCGGAAATCAGGGTGATATTCAGGCGCTACGCCAACGCCAACAGCTCGATTCGCCTCGAAGACGGGAAACTGACGGTGAAGATTGCCGATGTCCTCGAAGGCGCGCCAGCGCCTATCGTCGAATCATTGGCCTACATATTGTTGGGAAAGTTATATCGACGGCCGGTTCCTCGCATGTACGCCCATCGATACCGGCTGTATTTGAACCGCCGCGAGATCCGGCAGAAATTGCAACTTGTGCGCCAGATTCGCGGCCGCAAGTTCGTCTCCGGACCGGAAGGATCCAGCCGGAACCTGGAAGAAATTTTTGAGCGGTTAAACGCGCAGTATTTCAATGGCCTGCTCGGGCAGCCGCAGCTAGGCTGGAGCCGTCGCCCGGCGCGAGGCATCCTGGGGCACTTCGATCCCTCTCACAATGCAATCGTGATCAGCCGCATCTTTGATGACGCGGCGAAACCGTTACTTGCGCTGGAGTATGTGATGTTCCACGAGATGCTCCACTTGCGGTACCCGGTTGAACACACTGGCATTCGGCGGTGCGTTCACACACACGAGTTCCGCAAGGCAGAGCGAACCTTTCCACGGCTCGCCGAAGCGAAGGAGCTGCTCAAGAAATTGTAAGAGCTGGTGGACCTAGCCCATCGCTACTTGGGGCGGCGTCAACAGCATCTGCATCTGACCCTGCAGTTTCTCGAGCGATTCGATCATGCCCCGCACATCGACCGCTACTGTATCCAAGCCGGCCGCGTGCAAAGCCAGACGTCCTTCCACAGCCAGGACGCTAAAAGCGAACAGCATGCGTTGCCGGATCAGCCCAGCAGCCAGGTCTCCTCGATCGTCGGCGGAGTGTACGATAAGGGTCTGAAACGTAAGCGATACTTGCGCGAAATCGCGCTTCAGGCTCCGGAAATACGCTCGGAAAATCCTGCGCCGCTCAGTCCGGAAGCGCCTGCCAAGTTTCGGCGAATATCCTGATTGAGAAGCCAGAAAATTGAAATCATCCTTGTGAAGCAAACGCTCCATCGGCCGGTACTTCCCAGGCGAGAGTACCAGGCTACCATCGGTCGAAGTATCCGTACTGGTCCGGCTCGATAGAGTCCGGAACAGAAACACAAGCGCCGCTCCGATCGGAACGAGTGCAAGCAAAGCGGCGACTAAAAAGATATTCATAATGCTCCTGCCGTGTATTGGGTCTGTGAAAAGAGTACGCGATATTCAGAGTATTGGCAACGTTTATTTACGCGCGGTGCGCAAAAGAGTGGCATTCAAATTTTCCAGTTGCGTAAGTAGCTTTTTTTCATCAGCCGCATTACGCCTCAGGTGTAAGGATGCAATACGGTCTTCTCCGCGGCGGGATAAGAAGAATACCCAGCACATCAAGCAAACGAATCCCACGGAAAGTTTAGCCAGAGTGCTGACGTATGTTGTATTGCCGCTACCGCTCCAGTACAGCATAATGACATTGGTCGCGAAAAAATAAGCGGAATAAATCGCACAATGCCTCAAAAGATTGCTGCTCAGCGGCACCGAGAGCCAGCTCACAAACCCAAGCAGCAGAAGTAAAAAGATTGCCAGGCTCGTGACAACGCCACGTTCGATAAAGGCATAGTAATAGAGCAGCAGGGGTCGGTTTGGCGTAACCACGTCGTCGGCCAGACCGGGCAATACGGTCAACGCCGAAATGACGACCGACAGGAACACAGCGCCGAAGAAAAACCAGCGGCCGAGCGAGTAGATGCCCCGGTACTGCCGAAAAACCAGGAAATAGAGTTCAGCGACAACCAGAATGTAGGCTAACCAGAGCAGTGGTTGAGTCGAGACCCAGACTGCGTAGTAGGTTGTGCCGGTCGGCGGAAACGGGAACAATACCGCCGTTCGGCCCACCGACAACACCATGGAAGCGAAGAAAAAACGGTACCGTTTATGAAGCCCCAGAGAAAAAAGTCGCCAAATAACGAGGGCGCTCGCAACCAGGTTCAAAGTCCAAATGAACCTGTACAGGATTATGGTCGGGCGCATGAGAACACTATCACAATCGATGAGTTTATCACGCGCCACGCCCCAACTACGCCGATCTCGTTATCTGGCCGACCGCAGAGAGGTCTATGCGCGATTGGCTAATTCGAGGGCCTCGACGTTCTTTACCCAATCGCAGCCGGGGCACGGCAGCGGATCATCAGTTCTCATATCGGACACTTTCTGTGTGGTCTCGACCTCACCCCTCCAGTCGCAGCCGGGGCACGGCAGCGGATCGTCAGTTCTCATGTCGGACACTTTCTGTGTGGTTTCGACCTCACCCCTCCAGTCGCAGCCGGGACACGGAAGCGGATCGTCAGTTCTCAGGTCGGACACTTTCTGTGTGGTTTCGACCTCACCCCTCCAGTCGCAGCCGGGACACGGAAGCGGATCGTCAGTTCTCAGGTCGGACACTTTCTGTGTGGTCTCGACCTCACCCCTCCAGTCGCAGCCGGGGCACGGAAGCGGATCATCGGTTCTCAAGTCAGCTACAGTCTCCGAAAATGCGGTGGCGCTCCGCCAGTCGCAGCCCGGACAGGGAAGCGGATCATCAGTGATTTTGGCGGCGGGCAAGGCAAACAATCCGGCGGCCAGTAAAGTTGTGAAAGCTACGCGTTTGAACATATCTCTAGCACCTCGTGAGAGAAGTACAGCAATTGTTTCGTCTTATCTAGGGTAGATTGAGGCCCAGGCTCTAAAGTGCCTTGTAGGAGAGATATTCTAAGGCTAGAACGGGGAGGAGGCTCTCTCCGGATCGACGTCCGGCTTCGCATTGTGGCTTACACCGTATCTCATTTTATTGTAAAATCAAAATCACCATGGCCCGAGGCGCCGGAAAATGGATGGATGAAATGTCCTTCGACCGCAGTCCGGCTTCCGATCTTTGGCGGCATACTTTATCCCAAATCCCTACGACGTTTGGCAGGCTTGTATTCCTTTCCACCCTGCGTGACCCAAATACGGGTGTTTACGCCCATTATGGATTTGCGCAGCGCGTAGGCGACGAAGTCGCTGACGCCGCATTACGGCAGAGTCATTGGCAATGCTTTTCTGAATGGTTAGGTTTTAGCTTGGAAGAACAAAAGGCGGACTTGGATTTATATCTTTCCGGGATCGACAGCGATAAGAAAACAATTCTGGAAACGTGGACCCGCACAAAGCCCTACCGCAACCTTATCCCTGCCACTGCGATGGAAGTAGAGCGAAGACTTTACAACTCCGATCTGGAAACGTTGCTCGAGCTACTCACGGTCGTGCACGGCGTCTCTTCCCCAGATCAAAACGCATAGCGACCCCCGTAACCTGGCCCAGCACGTCGATCTCTTCGGGGTAGGCGTAGACCTCTGGAAAACACATCGAAGATGGATGCGGCTGTAACACCAGTTGCGACCCGTTGAGTGTGCACCATCCACAGGCGAACCCGTTGCGATGCTCGAGGAAGTAGATCGGACGCTCGAATTCGCTCGTCCAGCCCGCGTTGACGACCTTGCGGCGGCTTTCGTCGATCAGCACCAGCGATCCCGGTTGGATAAGGGGATACATCACCCAGTCATCGGCGCCGATAAAAGCGTAGCGGTGATCCTTCAGGTCGAGACCATTTAGCAGCGACACCGGCAGCTTTCCCCATTTCTGAATCATGCGGCTCAGAAAAGTGGTCTTGCGCATATCGATGCCTGGATCGAGCGCCAGCGGCAAATTCACATGCCCGTTACCGGTCGACCTAAATGTGATCGGGTGTGTGCGCGAGATCTCCACCACGGTGGTGTCCGCCGCCAGTTCACCCAAATCTACGCCATACCATTCCATCACCTCGAGCATGTCCAAGCGGTAGATCGAACAGAGTGAGTAGAGACGGTAAACTGTAGGCACAGTCCCTTTGTTTTCAATCTCTGAGAGGCGGCTAAGCCCTACCACAAACTCGTCGTTCCGGTGGCGGCTGGCGATCTTTCGGCTGGCCTCCTCGACGTCTCTTATGGTCAGGCTCAAACGGTCGCGAACGCGCTTTAGTTTCTCTCCTGCATCCTCCATGTTATGATCCAATTTAAAGGCCACAGCAAGCCAGTAGGCCGGCGTTCAGGCGCTCGCCTAGCGCCGGCTGGACGAAGAGGTCCGGGCAGTCTGAATTATATCGGCGCCGGGGCGCCGCGGCAAGCTCTAAATCGGCCAGTTTTGTTCTGTTTTCAGAACAAGCCCCAAGCAGAGGAGTGATTTTTGAAAATTGTGGTCGGAGTCTCCGGTGCGAGCGGCTCCTTATACGGGTTTCGGCTGCTCCAGAAACTGCGGGCCACGCCGGACATTGAGATCCACCTTATCGTCACGCGCTCGGGAGAAAAGACGTTATTCCTCGAAACAGGCAAGAAATCTACCGAATTAAGAGAATTGGCGCACTATTCTTACTCCATTGAGGATATAGGCTGCAGGCTGGCAAGCGGGTCTTTCCGGACGGATGGAATGATCATCGCGCCGTGCTCGATCCATACGATGTCCGCCATCGCCGCCGGCATCAGTTCCAATCTCTTGATTAGAGCCGCTGATGTATCGCTAAAAGAACGCCGGAAATTAATATTGATGATCCGGGAGACGCCCTTGCACCTGGGGCATCTACGGACGATGGTGTCGCTTGCCGAGATGGGCGCCATCATTGCTCCACCGATGCCGGCCTTTT
>Ga0075431_100006097_pt1 | contig 11954 bp, 6 predicted proteins | sample RhiMetdeltSRZDD5_FD_75297 | JGI IMG/M metagenome (GOLD analysis project Ga0075431, IMG submission 75297) | Populus rhizosphere microbial communities from Tennessee, USA - Rhizosphere MetaG P. deltoides SRZDD5 | ecosystem: Host-associated > Plants > Roots > Rhizosphere > Soil | place: USA... | reverse complement strand
CCGACGTAGAGGAGGTTCGGCGACTTCGCATCTTCGAGCACGATATGGGCGTATCCGCGCAGACCCTGGTTGATGGCGCGCCAGGAACGGCCGTAGTCGTTGGTCACGAAGACGTACGGCTTGAAGTCGTCGAGGCGATGCTGGTCGACCGTCAGGTAGGCTGTTCCAGCGTCGACTGCGGACGCGCTGATCGAGGACACCCAGGAGAACTTCGGAGCGCCGGTCATGTTCGGCGCGACGTTGGTCCAGCTCTTCCCGCCATCTCGCGTCACCTGGACGTTTCCGTCATCCGTGCCTGCCCAGATCACCGAGGAATCTTTAGGGCTTTCGGCGATCGAGATGATGGTGCAATGGAATTCCGCGCGGGTGTTGTCCGTATTGATCGGACCGCCGCTCGTCTTCTGCTTCTCGGGATCGTTGGTCGATAGATCGGGACTGATCGCGGCCCAGGTCTCGCCGCGGTCGGTCGTCTTGAACAACACATTGCTGCCGTAATAGAGCACGTCGGGGTTCGAGGGCGACATGTGGATTGGCGAGTTCCAGTTGAAGCGGTACTTCTCGAGGTTGGCGCCACCGCCCGCCGGACCTGGCGGGTACGGCTGGATGTAGCGTTCCTCCTGCGTGCGCATGTCCAGCCGAGTGATGTCGCCGAAGTGTCCGTTGTAGTAGATCAGGTTGGGATCGCGAGGATCGCTCAGCGTGTACATGCCGTCGGCCATATACCGAAGACGGACCCAATCGCCCTCTCGCACGCCGACCTGATTCCACTTCTCGTTCGGGCCGCGCCAGATCTCGTGATCCTGGAATCCGCCAAGGACGTTGTACGGCTCTGCCATGTCGATGCCGACGTGATACGCCTGCGCCATCGGCATGTTGTTCACGAAGTCCCAGTTCCGGCCGTAGTCGTTCGAAATGAAGAAGCCGCCGTCGGTGCCCGAGAGCAGCCGCTTCGGATTGGTCGGATCGATCCAGAGCGCGTGATGGTCGCCGAACATCCGGCCTCCGGTCGGACCGAATGTGCGGCCGCCGTCCGTCGAGGCGTTGAAGGAGCCCGCAAGCGTGTAGACGCGGTTCGGATCCACCGGGTCGCTGCGCACCTGCGTGTAGTAGAAGGGCCGGTTGTTGATCCGCCGTTCGTTGTTCACGACCGCCCATGTCTCGCCCCGGTCCTGAGAGCGCCAGAGCACACCCTGTTCCTGGGCCTCGATCAGGGCATAGACAATCCTGGGATCCTGCTGATGGACGCTGACGCCGATGCGCCCGAGCAGCCTGGCACCCGGGAGCCCGTTCTTCAGCGCCGGATCGGTCAGCTTGCGCCACGTTTTCCCCCCGTCAGTCGACCTGTACAGGCCGCTTCCGGGACCGCCGCTACGGAAGAACCAGGGCTGACGCAGATAGTCGTACATGCCGGCATACACGGTCTGCGGATCCTTCGGATCGAAGGCGACGTCGCTGGCACCGGTCGTCTCGTTGACGAACAGAGTCCGCTGCCAGGTCGCGCCACCGTCGGAGGATCGGAAGATGCCTCGCTCGCTGTTCGGACCAAAAGCGCGGCCCAGGGCGGCGGCAATCACCACCTGCGGATCCGCCGGGTTGATTGCAAGCCGCGAGAACCGCTCGGTCTTCTCCAGCCCAAGGTGTTTCCAGCTGCGGCCGCCGTCAATGGACTTGTAGATGCCGTCGCCAAAAGAGATGCTATTGCGGACCGCCCCTTCTCCTGTGCCGACGTAGACGACGTCGGGTTTGTCGGCCTGGACGGCGATGGCACCAATCGAGAGGGTGTTACCAGTTTCGAAAATCGGATCGAAGGTCACGCCGCCGTTGACCGACTTGTAGAGACCTGATGACGCGGCGCCAACGTAAAGGATGTCGGGGTTGCCCGGGACACCGGCGACGTCGGCGACGCGGCCAGCGAACATGGCCGGTCCGACGAGGCGCCATTCGAGGCCGGACAGAGCTCGGCCGTTCGGCCCATTCGTGCCCTGCGTCACCGGCGCGGGCGCGGCGACGAGGAACATCAGCAGGAACGCAGCAGCTATACGCATGCCGGCAATCTAGAAGAAGGCACGCGCCTGGACCAACTGTTTCTTCTTATCGGGCCATTAGGGGCGGTTTGCCGCGGCCGGACCGGCCGATCCATCGGTTTGTCCCACAGCAGAGACGGGGGTTATGGCGCCATAACGGATTCCGATTGGCTCAGCCGGGCGCGGAACGGTAGCATCACAAACCAGACGAAACAGGCACGCCGGGAAAGATTCGTCGCTCGTCCGCCCGCTGTTGTTACCTCGATACTGCGAATAGGGAGGAAGCATGTATCGCCTTTGTTCCCGCACGTTGGTCTTGCTGCTCCTGGTTGTGTGCGCATTGCCCCCAACGACAGGGATGGCCCAGACACGAACGACAGGTCAGATCGTTGGCACTGTCAAAGACGCCACCGGCGCGGTGGTTCCGAACACGGTAGTCATCCTGATCGACACCGCCACCGGCAATTCACTTGAGGGTAAAAGCGGACCGGACGGCGGATTCGTCTTCCCGAACCTCCAGCCCGGCACCTACACGCTCACGGCGACCGCACAGGGCTTCCAGCCGGTGACGGTTCAGAGCATTTCCGTCCAAACCTCGCGGTCGACCGACCTGACCGTCCAGTTCCAGGTCGCGGGGGTCACCGAGGCGATTCAGGTCGAGGGACAGTCGCCCATCATCGCGACGACGTCGACCACCATCGCGAACACCGTGAGCAACGAGGAGATCGCCAAACTGCCCATGGCCGGGCGCAACATCCTGAGCTTCGCGCTGCTCGTTCCTGGGGCGGCGCAGAGCGCGGGCTCGCGCGACAGCGAGTACAACGGCCTGCCCGGCGGCGCTATCAACATTACGCTCGACGGCGTGAACAACAACTCGCAGCGGTTCCGCAGCGGCGGCACCAGCTTCTTCGTGTTCGCGCCGATTCGCCTCGGCGCCATCGAGGAGCTCACGGTCTCGACCGCCGGGCTCACCTCAGAGGCAGGCGCCGAGGGTGCAGTTCAGGTCCAGTTCGCGACGAAGCGTGGCAGCAACACATTTCGCGGACAGTTCTTCGACACCTACCAGAGCGAGAAACTGAACGCGCAGGGCGCCTCGAACAAGTCACGAGGCATCCCGAAAACCAAGCTGCGCCAGCACGAGTACGGCGGCAACATCGGCGGTCCGATCATCCACAACAAGCTGTTCTTCTTCGCGAACTACGAACAGCAGTACTCGCCAAGCGAGAACACGCAGGAGCGCACCGTGCTCACTCCGGAGGCGCAGCAGGGCATCTTCCGCTACACACACGCTACGGACAACAGTGTCCGCACGATCAACCTGCTCGACCTGGCGCGCTCCAACGGACTGCCTGGCACAATCGATCCCTACATCGCATCGCAGCTGCAGATCATCAACGGGACACTGAACCAGGGCGATCTCGCGGCGTCAACGACGCTCTACCAGAATACGTTCAGGTTCATCAACGAGCAGATCCCCAACATCAACGTCTATCCGACCGCGCGCGTCGACTACCAGGCGGCGTCGTCTCTGGCGATCCGCGGTGTGCTGAACCTCCACTACCGCGACCTGCCGACCAACCCGCAGTTTCCGGGACTCGAGCGGGTCAACGGCGGTTTCGCGTCGAATTACTACATCATTTCGACCGGCGCCGACTGGACGATCAACGGCAACCTGTTCAACCAGACCGTGTTCGGTGTGCAGAGCAACTATGAAGAGTTCAACCCGGGCAGAACGCTGGACAACTCCTACAATCGGGTCGGTGAGAACGTCGTCAATTTCCCGCTGAGCTTGTCGTCAGCAACGCCGACAAACAACGTGCTCCCGATCCCCCGCAACAACCCGGTCTACAACATCTCGAACACGCTGACCTGGCTGAAGGGGCGGCACACGATGACGTTCGGCGGCATGTTCCGGCGGACGACGATGTACGAGTCGATCGGCGGCAATCCGCCGGCGATCACGCTGGGCATCGGGACGGGCGACCCGGCCGCTAACGTGATCTCCGTGGCGAATATCCCCGGCTTGCGTCCAGCGGACCTCACCAACGCGCAATCGCTGTACGCGTTCCTCGTGGGGCGCATCAGCACGGCAGGTGGCAATTACTTCCTCGACGAGGAGACGCTGGATTACCGGCTCGGCCCGGCATTCCGCCGCGAGGCGCAGAACGTCGGCGGCCTCTTCGCCCAGGACCAATGGCGCATCAACCCGCAGCTGACCGTGAACTACGGCATGCGATGGGAGTTCAGCGGCGCCATGACGAACGCGAACGAGGTGTACAGCGGTCCAACCGTCGCGGGACTCTACGGGCCGTCGACGGTGGTGTTCCAGCCCGGCGTGCTCGACGGCGATTTGAGTCCGCAGATCCTGCTGCGGCCGAAGCCCTACAAGGGTGACTTCGTCAATCCGGCGCCGAACGTCGGCATGGCGTGGAACCCCGCCAAGCCGAATGGCTTCCTCGGCAAGCTGCTCGGCCCCGCGGTCTACCGCGCGAACTTCGGCATCAACTACTACGACGAGGGGCTCATCCCATTCCAGACCGCAAACGGTAACGGTCCGGGCCTGCAGCAGACGCTCGCGCTGCCGCCGTTCACACCAGGCTCGCTCAGTCTGCTGGGCACGCTCCCGCCGTATACGGCTACGCCGACAGCATTCACGTTCCCGATCCCGATGTCCGACTTCACGTTCAACCGCGGCTTCGCCACGACGCAGGAGGAGATGAACAGCCCGATGATCATGAACTGGACGCTCGGCTATCAGCGCGAGGTCTGGCGCGACGCAGCGATCGAGATTCGTTACGTCGGCAACCGCGGCAGCAATCTCTGGCGGTTCTACAACATCAACGAGACGAATATCATCGAGAATAACTTCCTCCAGGAGTTCCGGAACGCGCAGCGAAACCTGGCCATCAACGTGGCAAACGGGCAAACCGGCTTCGCCAACAACGGGCTGCCCGGCCAAGTTGCGCTGCCGATCTTCGAAACGGCGTTCGGACCGCGCGGAGGTCAGGCTGCACTCCCCGCTGCCTCCGGCTTCACCAACGGCACGTTCATCACGAACCTGCAGAACGGCGAGGCGGGCCGTCTTGCCAACACGCTCGCGGGCAACGGTACCAACGCCTTCCAGTACACCTGCCGACTTGTCGGCAACGCCTTGGCGGGCTGTGCCTCGCGCAATTTCAACGCGGCAGGTCCTTACCCAATCAATTTCTTCCAGGCGAATCCGGTTTCGGCGGGCCAGAACGCCCGGCTGCTGACCGACGAGGCGTCCTCGGAGTACGACGCGCTCCAGCTGCAGTACCGGCAGCGCTACCGCAATGGTGTGTCGATGACTGCGAACTACACGTTCGGCAAGGCGCGTACAGACCGTTATCTCATCAGCGCGGAGCTGCAGAATGACTACAAGACGCTGCGCGACAAGTCGCTGGACTGGGGGCCGACCGGCTACGACCTGCGGCACATCTTCCAGGTGTACGGCACGTACGAACTGCCGTTCGGCGACGGACGCCGCTACGACTTCCAGAACGGAGTCGTTGAACAAGTTCTGGGAGGCTGGGCACTCTCGACGATCTTCCGGATGCAGAGCGGCAGACCGTTCCTGCTGCAGAGCGGGCGGCAGACCCTCAACCAGAATGACGCGGGCGTCATCTTGAACGGAATTACCGTGGACCAGCTGCAGGACATGGTGAAGGTCAGACCGGGTCCGAGCGGGCAGGTGTACTTCTTCGACGAACGGTTGATCGGACCCGACGGCCGTGCAAACCCCGAGTTCCTGAGGTATCCGACCGAACCCGGACAGCAGGGGCAGTACGTGTACCTCTATGGGCCTGGTCTGGTAGTCGCCGACATCGGGCTGGCCAAGACGTTCCGGCTCGGAGGAAGCACAACGTTCAACTTCGAGACTCTGTTGATCAACGCCTTCAACCATCGCACCGCGGTGGTGGGCGCCACGGGCGGCGCCACGCTTAGCATCGACTCGACCACGTTCGGTCAGACGACGGGTAATAACGGCGGTACCGCGGTGAACGCGCGCCAGATCCAGTTCCGACTGGGGCTCAACTGGTAGGAGCTTCAACTCCCATCCGTGGTCCGTGGTTCGTCGCTCGTCGCTCGAAGAGCCTCGTTGACGCGGCCAGCTTTGCGAGCCACGAACTACGAACTACGAACCACGGACTTTCCCAATTTTCAACTCCCAATTCCAAAGGGTCCGGCGAAACGCCGGACCCTTCTCACGTTGAGAGTTGATATTCTTACAAGCCTATGCGGCACTCACGTCGACATTTCCTTCAAACATCCACCACGGTCGCGGCCGCCTACGGGTTGTCGTCGGCTGTCCAAGGCCAGCGCGGCGGCGCGCCATCGTCGGCGCCGTCCATTGCCGCTCTCAAACCCTTCCCCGGCAAGGCTGCGCCTATCTCGGTCGACGAACGAAAGAGCCGAATCGAGAAAGCCCGTCGCTTGATGACCGAGAACGGGATGGGCGCCATCGTCCTCGAGCCCGGCACGAGCATGACGTACTTCGTCGACGTGCGCTGGGGCCTGAGCGAGCGCCCGTTCCTCGTCGTCATCCCTGCCAAGGGAGAGCTCGCCTACGTGTCGCCGGGGTTCGAGGAAGCGCGTGCCCGGGAGATCACCAAATTCACCAACGACGTGCGCGTCTGGCAGGAAGACGAAGACTGGGGCGCCGTCATTGGCGGCATTCTCAAGGATCGCGGGATTGCGACCGGCAAGGTTGGCATCGAGGAGCGGGTCCGTTTCTTCATCGCGGACGGGCTGCGTCAGGCATCGCCGAATGTGCAGTTCGTGCTGGCGACGCCGGTCACGGCCGGATGCCGAATGATCAAGTCTGCGACCGAGATCGCGCTGATGCAGCGCGCCAACGACATCACGATCGAGGCCTACAAGGCGGCGTTCGCGACGTTGCGCGAGGGCATCACGCAAACGGACTTCGGCCGCAACATCCGCGCGGCCTTCGATGCGCTCGGCGCGCCAGGCGGCTCGGCCGGCGTGCAGTTCGGCAAGTACACCGCGTTCCCGCACGGCAGCAGTACGCCTCAGCAACTGAAAGAAGGCGACGTCGTCATGGTCGATGGCGGCTGCAGCATCGAAGGCTACCAGTCCGACATCACACGGACGACGGTGTTCGGCAAGGCATCGCAACGCCAGATCGATGTCTGGAATCTGGAGAAGACCGCGCAGACGGCTGCCTTCAAGGCCGCCCAGGTCGGTGCGACCTGCGAGTCGGTAGACGCGGCGGCCAGGAAAGTCATCACCGACGCCGGTTTCGGTCCCGACTACAAAGTGCCTGGGCTTCCCCACCGGACGGGACACGGCATCGGCATGGACGGTCACGAGTGGACCAACTTCGTCCGCGGCAACAAGACACCGCTCGCACCCGGCATGTGCTTCAGCGATGAACCGATGGTCGCCATCTACGGCGAGTTCGGCATCCGGCTCGAGGATTGCCTTTACATCACGGAGTCCGGGGCGAAACTCTTCACACAACAGAGCCCGGCCATTGACAAACCCTTCGGGTAGTCTAGTGCAGGGTGCAGAGTGCAGAGTGCAGAGTGCCGTGCGGTGCACGTGCAGCGTGCGCAGTGCGTCGGTGCATAGTGCTTCGCGCGAAGTGCACACAGCACGTGCACCGCACGGCACCTTGCACTCTTGCACCCTGCACAGTGCACTAACCTAGACATGCAGTATCAACAGCTTGGAAGAACCGATCTGACCGTTTCTCGGATCGGTTTCGGCGCCTGGGCGATAGGCGGCGATTGGGGAACCGTGGACGACGAGCAATCGATGGCCGCCATGCACGCGGCGATCGATGCGGGTGTCAACTTCATCGACACGGCGGATGTGTATGGAGACGGCCGCAGCGAGCGTCTCGTGGCCCGCCTCCGGCGAGAACGCCCGGGCGACACAATCCACGTCGCAACCAAGGCGGGCCGGCGCTTGCCAAAGCAGGTGGTCGACGGGTATTCGCGGGCGAACCTGACCGAGTGGGTGAATCGCAGCCTGCGAAACCTCGAGACGGACACCATCGAGCTGTTGCAGCTGCATTGCCCCCCGGCGGCGCTCTACGGGAGCGCCGAAGTCTTCGACATCCTTGACGATCTGGTCAAGGCCGGCAAGCTTCGCTACTACGGCGTCAGCGTGGAAACAGTGGACGAAGCGCTTGCGGCCATGCGCTATCCGCGCGTGCAGAGCGTCCAAATCATCTTCAACATCTTCCGATTGAAACCGCTCGAGCGCGTCTTCCCCGAGGCGGTGCGCCGGCAGGTTGGCATCCTGGCGAGAGTGCCGCTGGCAAGCGGCCTACTGACCGGCAAGCTGCGCGCAGATTCCGTGTTCGCGCGCGACGATCACCGGAACTACAACCGGGCTGGCGAAGCGTTCGATCAGGGCGAAACGCTCTCCGGTGTGCCTTATACGCTTGGCCTTGAAGCGGTGGAACGGCTGCGACCGCTCGTGCCGAAGGACGTGTCGCTGACGCAGCTGGCGCTGCGCTGGATCCTGATGTTCGACGCCGTCACGACCGCCATTCCGGGCGCCAAGACGCCCGCTCAGGCGGTTGAGAACGCCAGTGCCGGGGACCTGAACGCGATTGACCGTAATCGGATGGGCGCGATTCACGCCATTTACGACGAGCTCATCCGCCCGAGCGTTCACCAGCGATGGTGAGCACACAAAATAAATGTCTCCGTTCCCCCGTTCCTCCGAGTTGAAGCCTTTTCCGTTCCCTCCGTACCCTCCTGATCAGAAACGCCAGACAAAATTCAGGATCGGGTATGGCGGGTAGTCGGTGAACAGTGCAGTCGTAACGCCGAAGTCCGCATAGAAACGCTCGCCGCCATACCGGATCCCGCCCGAGAGGAAGCCGCCTTCGCGCCAGATGTGATTCTCCGTCACGAATCGTGTGCGCCGTCCGATGCGCCAGTTTCCACCGATCATGCCGTAGGCGGGCCCCCCACCCTCGTCCGAGTAGACGCGGCCCGCGGCGACCGTCACGGCCCCGTCGGTCCCCCCGATCGTCGTCGACGCAAAGGCCACGCCGCCAACCTGTTCACTGAATGTTCCGAAATGCAGGACGCCGACTGAAGCGCTTACGGATCGCGTGTCGATCACCTGCGCCCGTGCGGTGACCCAGTACGGGCCACCGAAGAGCACGAACACGGGTACGCCGACGCCCATCGTGAGGCGATTGGTCACGCCGACCTCGAAGAACGGCATCACCACCTGGTTGACACCGACAAAGCCCTTGCCAGCGGGGAGCGATCGCGCGGTCGGCATCATGAAGAGCCGCGTGGAGTCCATCTCACTGGCAGATGGACTGGCCGAGACCTGCTGCGCCGAAGCAGGCGCCGAAAGTCCGGTCATGACAGCCACGAGTACGAGGAGCGACCCGATCGTCCGCCTGGTCATGGTGCACCTTTTCTTTCAGGGGTCAGATCTTGTTTCCTGCACGACTGTCCTTTCCGCTGGACGCAACCTACAGTGGACAGTCGTGCAAGAAACAGGATCTGCCCCTTGAGCCTCAGGAGTCGTGAGCGAACCCTGAAAAGGAAGGAAGACCCGTGACAACATAGGCTTTACAGTGGATCAGCAGGAGTTTTTCGGTGTTCCGGAAGAGGCGGGTCCCACGATCGCTGACGGAAGATTCAGGTCGCTCGACCCGCGATCGGTCGGGCTCGAGCGTGTCGAGGGGTGGATCGCAACGGGCTGCGTCTCGGCTGGCGTGCTGTTCGGGATCCTCATCTTCGTCATGGTTTCCCGGGCGCCCGCCTGGGTCACTCCCCTCCTGTCCGTGGTCTGGCTGCTCCTGACGCTCGGTCTCATCTGGCACACGCTGCAATGGCCGGAGCTCGCCTTCAAACACACCTCCTACAAGATCGACGCGCTCGGCATCGAGATCCGCAGAGGGGTGATCTGGCGAACGGTGGTCAACATTCCGCGGTCGCGGGTGCAGCACATCGACGTCTCTCAGGGCCCCCTCGAGCGCCGGTTTGGTCTGGGTACGCTGGCGATTTACACGGCCGGAACGGCACATTCAATGGTCGCGCTCCAGGGACTCGAGCACACGACGGCGCTCGCCGTCCGCGACCACCTGCTGCCCGAGCGAGCGGACGATGCAGTCTGAGCGGCGGCTGCACCCGGTGTCGTTTCTGTTCGCGCTGCTCGGGCACGCGAAACAGCTCCTGGTGCCCGGCCTGATCGTGCTCCTCGGGGCGCGCTCGGGCGGTGACGGCTGGGAGGTCTGGGCGATGGTGTTGATCGTGCCGTATGCAATTGCCGCCATCGGCAGAACACTGTCCTACCGCTACCGGTTCGATCCTTCCGAGCTCGTGATTCGCACCGGGTTCGTGTTTCGCAACGAACGGCACATCCCCTACACGCGCATCCAGAACATCGATTCCGTTCAGAACGTGCTGCACCGGCTGTTCGGCGTGACGACCGTTTCGATAGAAACGGGTGGCGCGAGTGAAAGCGAAGCGACGCTCAGCGTCGTCTCCCTGGAAGCATTTCGGGAGCTGCGCGCACGCGTGTTCGAAGAACGCGGACCCACCGCAACGGCAATCGCAGAGGCTCCTCCGGAGACGGTCCTGCTGGATCTGAGCTGGCGCGACGTGGCCTTGTGCGGACTGATCCAGGGACGAGGCCTGGTTGTGCTCGGCACCATCTTCGGGTTGTTGTGGGAAGTGGGCATGATCGACCGTCTGGCAGATCCGCTGTTCGGTGAAAAGACCACCGGACGCGGCGTGCTCACGCAGCTGCTGCTCGCGTTCTTCGGACAGGGTCTGCCGCCGGCACGCACGATGCTCGTGACGATCGCGGCGTTCGGCCTGTTCCTCGTCGTCGTTCGCCTGTTCTCCGTCACGTGGGCGCTGGTCACGTTGTACGGCTTTCGCGTGAGACGTGTCGGCGAAGATCTGCAGATCGAGTTCGGGCTTCTCACGCGAGTCGCCGCGACGGTGCCCGTGAGGAGGATTCAAGCCGTGACCGTTCAGCAGGGGCCCCTGCACCGGTTGCTGGAACGCGCGTCGATCCGGGTGGACACCGCAGGTGGCGAAGGCAGGGAGTCCGCACAGTCACAGCGGCACACCATCGCCCCGCTGATTCGTCAGACAGAGATACGCGCGTTCGTGCACGCGATCAACCCGGACGCGGATGTCGATCCTCAGTGGAACGCGGTCCACCCGCGAGGTGTCCGGCGCGAGTTCGTCGGCTCGACGATCGTGGCGCTCTTCACCACGGCGGCAACGGCGGCGATGCTTCGCTGGTGGGCGATACCCGTGCTGGCGGCGATGCTGGTGTGGGGATGGATGCACGCGCGAGGCTACGTGCGCAGTCTCGGATGGGCACTGACGGAGTCGGTCGTGATCTTCCGTTCGGGATGGCTGTGGAAGGCAACAACCGTTGCCCCGCTCGCCAAGATTCAGGTCGTCAGCCTCCTCGAATCGCCGTTCGACCGTCGGCACCGCATGGCACGCGTCCTGGTGGACACCGCCGGAGCCGATTCCGAATCACATCCCGTGCGCATTCCGTATCTGGAACGAAGCACGGCCGACGGCCTTGCGCAGGCCCTCGCGGCGCACGCTGCGCGCACGGCATTCAGGTGGTGAGGACGAAACACACCAACTCCCAACTCCCGGTTAGCGGGACCCACTGCGCCGAAGCACATCGGTCCACGGCGCCTCGGCCGGACGCGCGGAAAAATGCACCTCCGGCGATTGCCTGACGATGGCCGCTCCGGCTCGGGTGGTCCAAGCGCCGGCGCCCAATCAGTTGGGCCGACGGGCGATCCGCGGGCCCGTGGCGAATCAGCGCCTCCGCGGGTCGGAGCGCCTGCGGTGCATTTTTCGACCTGACGCCCCGCGCTGGCCGCATCGCGCCGCGGCCCGACGTGCTCCGCCGCAGTGGGTCCCGCTAACC
>Ga0075431_100006096_pt1 | contig 11955 bp, 7 predicted proteins | sample RhiMetdeltSRZDD5_FD_75297 | JGI IMG/M metagenome (GOLD analysis project Ga0075431, IMG submission 75297) | Populus rhizosphere microbial communities from Tennessee, USA - Rhizosphere MetaG P. deltoides SRZDD5 | ecosystem: Host-associated > Plants > Roots > Rhizosphere > Soil | place: USA... | reverse complement strand
GGACACGCAGCCGCAGGACCCGAAGAACAAGGCCAAAAATAGACGCGTCGAGATCGTCGTCGCCCGGTGATCCGGGCCCGTTGACGGTTGATCGTTGACCCCTGGCTGTCGGCAAGACCGCCGACGGCCGGCTGACGACAATCCCCTTCTAGACTCCCATCCGGCACAGGGATATACTTTTTCAGAGAATTCGGTGGCGCGGGCTGTCGGTCCGTTCCGGCCGCGCCGCCTTCCGGCAATGTCCCTTCGCGCGTGGAGGGGGCGGTCTTTCCCTGCATCCGGAGGGGCGCCGGACCCTGAGGAGGGCTCCTAGGGCGATGGCCAAGTACGATACGAAGGACATCCGGAACGTCGCCTTCGTCGGGCACAGCGATTCGGGCAAAACGACGCTGGCGGACGCGCTTCTCTTCCGCGGCAAGGCCGTCGGGAGGCTGGGCTCCATCGAGGAAGGCACCTCGGTCTTCGACTTCGAGCCCGAGGAAAAGGAGCGCCGGACGTCGATCGACCTCGCCCTGGCCTCGTTCAACCACCTCGGCCGCGAGATCAACCTCTTCGACGCCCCCGGGTACTCCGACTTCATCAGCGAGGCGATCTGCGCCCTCAACGCCGTCGAGACGGCGGTGGTCTGCGTCGACGCGGGCCACGGGATCAAGGTCAACACCCGCAAGGTGTGGGACCGCGCGTCGAGGATCGGCGTCGCCCGCATGATCCTCATCAACAAGATGGACCATGAGAACGCGGACTACGCGAAGGTCCTGACCGAGATCCGCGAGAGCTTCGGGCGCCTGTGCGTCCCGCTGGTCCTCCCCGTGGGGCAGGGCGCGGCCTTCAAGGGCGTCGTGAGCCTGATGGACAAGTCCGATCCCCCCGCGGATCTCGCGTCGCTCGCGGCGGAGTCGAAGGAATCCCTCTACGAAATCGACGACACGATGATGGAGGAGTACCTCGAGGGCAAGGTCCCGACGCCCGAGGAGATCCTCAAGGCGCTCCCGAAGGCCATCGCGGACGGGCGCATCGTCCCGGTGCTCTGCTGCTCCGCGAAAAAGGACGTCGGCGTCACGGAGGTCATGGACTTCCTCGCGAAGGATCTCCCGTCCCCGCTCGAGGTCAAGACCCACAACGGCATCGATCCGGAGAAGAAGGAGCCGATCAGCCGCGAGCCGAAGGCTTCCGCCCCCCTCTCCGGCCAGGTCTTCAAGTCGGTCGCCGACCCGTTCGTCCACAAGCTGTCCTACATCCGGGTCTACAGCGGGACGCTGACCCACGACGTCCACGTCTTCAACCAGCGCACGGGGAAGGCCGCGCGCATGGGCGGCATGTACAAGCCGTTCGGCAAGGATCCCCGCCCCTGCACCGCCGCCATCGCCGGCGACATCGTCTGCGTGACGAAGGTGGACGAGCTCAACACGTGCGACACGGTGTGCGACCCCGCGCACGTGATCCACTACCCGCCCTACGAGTTCCCGACCCCGATGGTCTCGCTCGCCGTCGAGCCGAAGTCGAAGCAGGACCTGGCGCGCATGTCGGAGTCGGTCCACAAGATGGCCGCGAGCGACCCCACGTTCCGGTTCCACCGCGACGTGGGCACCGCCGAGCTCGTCATCTCGGGGATGAGCACGCTCCACCTCGACATCGTGATCCACCGCCTGAAGCGGAAGTTCGATGTGCAGCTCGTGACGCACCCGCCCAAGATCGCGCTGAAGGAGACGATCCTGGGCCAGGCCGAGGGGCACTACAAGCACAAGAAGCAGTCGGGCGGCCGCGGCCAGTACGGCGAGGTGTACCTCAAGGTCCGGCCGACGACCCGGGGAGAAGGGTTCAAGTTCACCGACTCGATCACGCAGGGGCGCATCCCGCAGCAATTCGTGCCCCCGATCGAGAAGGGCGTGCGGGAGACGTGCGACCGCGGCGTCATCGCGGGCTACCCGGTCGTGGACGTCGAGGTCGAGGTGTTCGACGGCTCGTACCACGACGTGGACTCCGGTCCGGAGTCGTTCAAGCTCGCCGGCTCGAAGGCGTTCAAGGAGGCCTTCAAGGCGGCCAAGCCGGCCCTCCTCGAGCCGATCGTGAACATCGAGATCGTCGTGCCCGCCCAGCACATGGGCCATCTCACGGGAGACCTGAACTCGCGGCGCGGGCGGATCCAGGGGATGGACGCGCAGGGCAACCTGCAGGTGATCCGCGCCCAGATCCCGATGAAGGAGATCATGACGTACTCGACGGACCTCCACTCCGCCACCGGCGGCGAGGGGAGCTACTCGATCGAGTTCTCCCACTACGACCCGATGCCGCAGCGGTTGGCGGAAGAAGTGATCGCGAAGTCGACGGTGCACCACAAGGAGGAAGAGGAGTAGCGGACGTTCAAGGTTCGAAGTTCAACGTTGTCGACCGGCGTCCGAGGTCCGGCGCCGGACAACCTTGAACCCTGAACCTAGAACTCTGAGCTAGGGTAGACCGAACCAAGGGGGCGAAATGGTCAGCCTCGAAGAACTCCTGCAGTTGCTCGTGCAGCGCGGCGGCTCGGACCTGCACCTGGCGGCCGGATCGCCGCCGAGGATCCGCGTCGACGGCCTGCTCAAGCCGACCGAGTTCGAAGTCCTGTCCAAGGACGAGGCCCAGAAGCTCGTCTACGGCATCCTGAGCGACGAGCAGATCGCCCGGTTCGAGAAGGACTGGGAGCTCGACTTCTCGTTCGGCGTGGAGAACCTCGGGCGCTTCCGCACGAACGTCTTCCTCCAGCGGAGCTCCGTCGGCGCCGTCTTCCGGCTCGTTCCGAACGCGGTCCGCGGCTTCGACGATCTCGGCCTGCCCCGCAAGGTCTGCCAGGAGCTGTGCGAGCTGCCCCGCGGCCTGATCCTCGTCACGGGCGCCACCGGCAGCGGCAAGTCGACGACCCTCGCGGCGATGGTCGACTACATCAACGCCACCGAGCACGACCACATCATCACGGTGGAGGACCCGATCGAGTTCGTCCACCGGAACAAGAACAGCCTGATCAACCAGCGCGAAGTCGGGTCCGACACCCGCGAGTTCAAGGCGGCGCTCCGCCACGTCCTGCGGCAGGACCCGGACGTCGTCCTCATCGGCGAAATGCGCGACCTCGAGACGATCGAGGCGGCGCTGACCATCTCCGAGACGGGCCACCTGACGTTCGCCACGCTGCACACGAGCGACGCGGTCCAGACGATCAACCGCATCATCGACGTCTTCCCCGCCTACCAGCAGCAGCAGGTGCGGACGCAGCTGTCGTTCACGCTCTCCGCGATCTTCTGCCAGCAGCTGATCCCCAAGAGCAACGGCAAGGGCCGCGTCCTGTGCTCCGAGATCCTGACGATGACGCCCGCGTCGCGGTCGCTCATCCGCGAGAACAAGGCGCACCAGATCTACTCCGTGATCCAGACCTCCGGAAAGCTCGGCATGCGCACGATGAACCAGTCCCTGTACGAGATCTACAAGGCGGGCCACATCACGTACGAGATCGCGCTGCAGTTCAGCGGCGATCCCGAGGACCTGAAGAAGACGTTCCAGCGAGGATGAGATAGGGCGGTCGGAGCGGTGACAGCGGTAAATCAAGGTGGAGTTGCCGCTTTCACAGCTCTTGCCGCTCGAAGGAAACTATGTCGAACTTGCCGAAAATCGTTAAGAAGAACCTCCAAGACATCTTGAAGGATGAGGGTCTTCTCAAGGAGGACGTGCTCGGCGAGGTCGCGTCGCAGCAGAAGAAGAGCGGCGCGCCCCTGCACCGCGTCCTCCACGAGATGGGGCTGCTGTCCGAGATGGACCTGCTCCGCGCCATCAGCCGGCAGCTCAACCTGCCGTACCTCGACGCCTCGGCGTACAAGGTGTCGCGCGACGTCGTGGGGCTCTTCCCGGTGTCCCTGATGATGGAGCACCAGTTCACGGTGCTCGACAAGATCGGCAAGGTGCTGGTGGTCGCGATCTCGGGTCCGCCCACGGCCGAGATCGTGGACAAGATCGAGAAGGGGTCCGGGTCGCTGGCCTACTTCTACCTGTCCACGGTCTCCCAGATCGAGTCGAACATCTCCAAGCACCACATGTCGGGGTCGCCCGAATCCGCGGGCGCCAAGTAGGGGGCGGAATGAAGGACAAGTTCGCCGCGCGCATCAAGAAAGTGCTGTTGAAGCACAGCGCGGGGGAGGCGACGCGCCTCGAGGAGGGCTTCGCCGCCGCCGAGAAGGCGGACGCGACGTCGCTCGCCGAATTCCTGCTCCAGCGGGAGTTCCTCGACGAGGAGAGCCTGCTCAGCGCCCTCGCGCAGGAGACCAATTTCCCGCCGATCGACCTCGACAAGGTGCTGCCCGCCAAGGAGGCGCTCGATTCGCTCAACCCCGAGCTCGCGACGTACTACTGCGTCCTGCCGGTCGCGCGCCTCGGCAACCTCCTGACGCTCGCCGTCGGCAACCCGTTCGACATCCTCAAGCTGGACGACGTGCGCACGCTCACGAACTGCGACCTCCGCAGCGTCGTGAGCACCGAGCGGACGATCCGGCGCAACATCGCGCGCGCGTACGGCGGCGAGGGCAACGGCGGGGAGGGCGGGGAGGGCGCCCTGACCATGGGGACCGACGCGGCCAACGCGGCGGAGGCGGCCCTCGCGGAGATGGATCCCGACGAGCTCCCGGACATCGACGTGGAGATCAAGAGGGACGTCGAGGAGGTGGTCGACCTCTCCAAGGCGCAGGCGGAGGCCTCGGGGTCGCCCGTCATCAAGATCGTCAACAACCTGATCATCAAGGCGCTCTCGGAGAAGGCGAGCGACATCCACATCGAGCCCTTCGAGAAGATCGTCAAGGTCCGGCTCCGGCAGGACGGCGTGCTCAAGGAGACGCACAACCCGCCGAAGTCGCTCCTGAACTCGATCATCTCCCGCATCAAGATCATGTCGATGCTGGACATCGCGGAGCGCCGCGTCCCGCAGGACGGCAAGTTCCAGGTGAAGTTCGAGGGGCGGCAGGTCGACTTCCGCGTCTCGGTCCTCCCGACGATCCACGGCGAGAAGGCGGTCCTCCGCGTCCTGGACTCGTCCAGCCTCAACATGGGCATCTCGCAGCTCGGCTTCGAGAAGGAGGCCGAGATGGCGTTCCGCCGCGCGCTGGCGGCCTCGTACGGGATGCTCCTCGTCACGGGCCCCACGGGCAGCGGCAAATCGACGACGCTCTACGCGTCGCTGCGCGAGGTGCTCGACCCCGAGGAGAACGTCTGCACGGTGGAGGATCCCGTCGAGTACCAGCTCGAGGGCGTCGTCCAGGTGCCGATCAACGTGAAGCGCGGCCTGACGTTCGCGACGGCCCTGCGCAGCATCCTCCGCCAGGACCCGGACACGATCATGATCGGCGAAATCCGCGACTTCGAGACGGCGGACATCGCGGTCAAGGCCGCCATCACGGGCCACCTCGTCTTCTCGACGCTCCACACGAACGACGCGGCGAGCTCGATCACGCGCCTCGTGGACATGGGCATCGACAAGTTCATGGTGGCGTCGTCCACGATCCTCATCGCGGCCCAGCGCCTCTGCCGCAAGCTCTGCGAAAAGTGCAAGGCGCCGGTCGACACGATGCCGGAGAAGAAGTACGCCCTCGGCCTGGGCTTCCTGGAGTCGGATTTCGCGAACTGGCAGCTCTGGAAGAAGGTGGGCTGCAACGCCTGCAGCAACGGCTACAAGGGCCGGTTCGCGATCCTCGAGGCGCTCGAGATCGGGGAGGACATCCGCCGGATGGTCATCGAGGGGCGCGCGGCGTCGGAGATGAAGGACCAGGCGATCAAGCTGGGCCTGCTCACCCTGCGCCGCACGGGGATCCTGAACGCGATGAGAGGAAGGACCACGCTGGAGGAAGTGATCCGGATGACGATGGGAGACTAAGCAGACTTCTGACTACTGACTTCAGACTTCAGTCGGAACGAGGGAAGGTCGACAGTTTTCAGTTTGAGGTTCGGGGGCTACCCCCCCACGGAAGTCTGAAGTCAGAAGTCTGAAGTCTACATAGGTTATGGTGTAGACTGGTGGGCGAGAGGGGCACTCTTAAGCGGAGGTTCTTCCCATGGCCGTGTTCACCTACGAAGCGCGCGCGACGGACGGCAAGAAGGTCGACGGCAGCATCAAGGCCGCCGACCGCAACTCGGCGATGGACCTGATCAAGAAGAAGAACCTCACCATCGTCCAGCTCACCGAGGACACCGGCCTCGCCGCCAAGCGCACGATCTTCGGCCGCGCCCCCCGCGCCCGGGTCAAGACCAAGGACATCTGCATCCTGACCCGCCAGCTGTCCACCATGATCTCGGCCGGCATCCCGCTCCTCGAGTCCCTCGAGATCCTCTGCGAACAGGCCTCCGACCCCGGGTTCCGCCGCGTCATGGACCGCATCATCGAGCGCGTCCGGTCGGGCACCGACTTCTCCACGGCCCTGGGCGAGCACCCCAAGATCTTCACGAACATCTTCGTGAACATGGTCAAGGCGGGCGAGGTCTCCGGCAACCTCGACGTCATCCTGACCCGCCTCGCCGAATACCTCGAGGCGATCGAGGAGATCAAGCGCGAGGTGAAGGCGGCGATGGTCTACCCGACCGTGTCGCTGGTCATGATCCTCTCCATCACGGCCGGCCTGGTCGTCGGCATCGTCCCCAAGTTCAAGGTCATCTTCGACCAGCTGGGCATGACGGAGCTCCCCTGGATCACCCAGATGCTCCTCGACATCAGCTGGTTCCTCCAGAACCAGTACATCGTCGCGATCTTCCTGATCGCGGGCAGCATCACCGGCTTCATCATGTTCAAGCGGAGCAAGGGCGGGAAAAAGGTCTGGCACCGCTTCCTGCTCAACATGCCGATCTTCGGCCAGCTCGTGCGCAAGGTCGCCATCTCCCGGTTCGCCCGCACGTTCTCGACGCTGATCCAGAGCGGCGTGCCGATGCTCGGCGCGCTCGACATCGTCGCGGGGACCGCGGGCAACGTCATCATCGAGGAGGCGGTCCTCAAGGCGAAGGACGCCGTCAGCCGCGGCGAGACGCTCGGCGAGCCCCTCGCGGCCACCAAGGTCTTCCCCCCGATGGTCACGCGCATGATCGCGATCGGCGAGAAGACGGGCGCGCTGGAAAAACTGCTGGCGAAGATCTCGGAGTTCTACGACGCCGAGGTCAAGGCCGCGGTGAAGGCCCTGACGTCGCTGATCGAGCCCCTCATGATCGGCTTCATGGGGCTGATCGTCGGCGGCATCGTGCTGGCGATTTTCATGCCGATCATCGAGCTCCAGAAGAAGCTCGGTGGCGGCAGCTAAGCGGCCGCTCCGCGGCCGCCGCATTCGGCGCCCAGCTTTCAGCCGTCCGCCGGAAGGCCCCGGCGGAGGGCGGAGGATAGACCGCTGGGCAACCTGAGCACGCTCAGGATCCTCCCGGACCGGGTCCTGGAGCGCCGCCTGAACCGGCTCTGCGTCCTGCGCGCGGCCGCCGCGGTCGCGGGACTCACCGCCTACCTCCTCACGGGCGCGCGCGAGGAAGGCTTCGCGCTTTTCGACCAGCCCCAGTTCCACCTCCTGGCCGGCGCCGCGGTCATCAACCTGGTCTACCTCGCCCTCCAGATGACGGCGATCGACCGCCGCGGGCTGCTCGTGGCCCAGCTCATCATCGACGTCCTGACGATCAGCGGGCTGGTCTTCGTCGCCGGGCCGCTGACCGCGTACTCGTACTTCTTCTTCGTCGTCGTCTTCCTCGCCGCCCTCTTCCTCGGCGGGCGGTGGGCGATGGCCTTCGCGTCGTTCTCGTCGGTGTTCGCGGCCTGCATCGTGTCGCTCTACTACTGGGCCGGCGACGCCCTGCGGCAGGGGGAGCTGGCGGAGGGCGAGGTTCCCTCCACGGTCCACCGCTTCCGCGAGTGGCTGGCCCCCGGCTCGCTGGACGCCTACGCGAACCCCGGGTTCATCTTCTCGCAGACGATCTTCTTCATCGCCGCCCTCCACGTCGTGGCGTGGCTCGCCAACCGGCTCTCGGAGGAGATCAGCCGCGTCCGCATCCTGAACGACGAGATCCTCGAGAACATGGCGGGCGGGGTGATCGCCGTCGACCGCACGGGCACCGTCGTGTTCGCCAACCCGCAGGCGACCGAGCTGCTGGGGATGCGGGAGAACGCGGGGTGGCTCGTCGGCCGGACGTTCGTCGACGCGTTCCCCCCCGAGGTGGGCGCGCTCTTCCGCAAGGGCCTCCAGGAGCGCCAGCGGCTCCAGCAGGAGATCCGGGTCGGGGAGCGCCCGCTCGAGGTCTCCATCTCCCCGCTCGCCGACGGCCGCGCGGGCGGCGTGCGCGGGGCCGTCGCGATCTTCAACGACCTGACGCTCCGCCGCCAGATGGAGCGCGTCACCGAGCGGGCGGAGCGGTTCCGCGCGCTCCTCGAGATGAGCGCGGGCATCGCCCACGAGATCCGGAACCCGCTCGCCTCCATCCGGGGGGCGGCGCAGGAGCTCGAGGCGGCGGCGCTGCCGAGCGAGGACGACCGGCGCCTCATGGGCGTGGTGCTCCGCGAATCGGACCGGCTCGACAAGATCGTCTCGGAGTTCCTGGAGTACGCGAGCGACCGTCCCGTGGACCTCGCCCTCGTCGACATCAGCGACGTCCTCGGCGAGGTCGCCACGCTGCTCCGCGCGCGGGAGGAGGGGAAGGGCGTCGCGATCTCGGTCGACGCCCCGTTCCAGCTCGTGACCAAGTGCTCCCCCGACCAGCTGAAGCAGGTGTTCCTCAACCTCGGCCTCAACGCGGTCCAGGCCTGCGGGGCCGGCGGCCAGGTGGAGATCCGCGGCGAGCCCTGGACGAACGCGGGCGATCCCCGGCTCGGGGCCAGGATCGAGTTCGAGGACAACGGGCCCGGCATCCCGAAGGACGACCTGATGCGGCTCTTCTCTCCATTCTTCACCACCAAGCCGCGCGGGACGGGCATGGGGCTCGCGATCGCGCGCAAGATCGTCACGGCCCACGGCGGCACGATCACGCTGGACAGCGTCGAGGGGAAGGGCACCACGGTCCGCTTGTGGCTTCCCGCCGCGTGATGGCCACCCGGGCGGCGGTCGTCGGGTTCGTCCTCGCCCTCGCGGCGATCCTCTTTCACGCGAACGGGTTCGGCTACGACGAGGTGCGCCGTCCCGCCGTCGCGCTCGCGGCCGCCCTCGCGCTCGCCGGCGGCGCCGCGTCCGCGCGCGGAGCAAGCTGGGGACTGCGGGCGTCCGACCTCGCGCTCCTCGCCGTCGCCGTCTCCGCCTTCTTCGCGGTCAACCTGACCGCGGCGATGGCCGCCCTGTTTCCCGCCCTCGCGGCGTGGATCTTCCTCCGCGCCACGGCGCTGGGGTGGATTCCGCGATCGTTCATGGAGCGGCGCGGACTCCAGGTGCTCGGCGCCGTCGGCGTCCTCTTCTCCGGCTACGGCCTCCTCCAGGTCGCGGGCGCCGACGTTCTCGGGTTCGCCCGGGACACGAAGCTCGCGGTCTCGACGATCGGCAACACGAACTACGCGGGGGTCCTCTCGGCGGCCTTGGCGCTGGCGGGCCTGGCCGCCGCGCTCTTTGAAGCGGGACTTCCGCGGCGGCTCACGGGAGTCTCCGCGGCGGTGCTCGGCGGTCTGCACGTCGCGGCCAGCGGCTCGCTCGCCGGGCTCGTCGGACTCGGCGCGGGCGTCGTGGCGTTCGCGCTGCTCCTCGTGCGCCGCCACGGGATGAAGCCCGCGTCGTTCTTTCCCCTCCTGGTCCTCGTCCTCGCGCTCGTGCCCGTCGCCGGGCGCGTGACGGACCGGGTGGCGTCGATCGCCCGGGGAGAAGACCGCACGTCGCGGGTGCGGCTGGGTCTTTGGAAGGGGACGCTGAGGCTCGCCGCGGACTATCCGGTTTTCGGGTGCGGCGTCGGGAACTTTCGCGCCGCCTTCCCGCCGTATCGCGACGCCGGGGAACGGCGCCTGAGCCACGAGGGAATCGGCATCGAGTACGTCGAAGCCAACGATCCCCACAATTCGTACCTGGCGATCCTCGCGGAGTCCGGCCCGGTCGCCTTGATCGCGATCCTGGGGGTGCTGGTCCTGGCCGTCGTCTCGGGAATCCGCCGCGCGAGGGAACCCGATCCGGCCTCGGCGGGGCTGGCCTTCGCGGGAACGGCGGGTCTCGTGGCGCTGGCGGTGTCGGGCGAATTCAATTCGCTGTCGGGCCATCTTCCGTTCGCCGTGCTCGCCGGAGTGCTCGCGGGATGGGCCGCTCCCGTCGAGGCTCCGGATCGCGCGCCCGCCTGGAGCCGGGGGTCGCAGGTCGTCGCGGCTTTCCTGCTCGCGATCGCGCCGATCCCCTGGCTGCTTGCGGACATCCACTTCCGCGCGGCGATGTACACGACGAACCAGGCGGGGGAGCGGATCGACAGCCTCCGGAAGGCGTTGGACGTCCTGCCGGGCCACTGGCCGGCACGGTTCCAGATCGCGATGACCTGGCGGGCCCTGGGGGAGGGAGAGGGCACCGTCCGGGCGGAGCTTCGGGAGGTCTTGAAGGTCCATCCGCACAACGTCTCGGCCCTCATCGAGCTGGCGTCCGGGTCGCCGGCGGTGGAGGAAGCGGAGTTGCTGAGGCGAGCGGAGAAGATCGCTCCCGAGTATGTCGTCTTGAACACGCGCCTCGTGGGCGTGGACCTCAGGAACCGCGACATCGCGTCGGCCCGCCGCCGCCTGGAGCGCATCCTGGAGGTCCTGCCCGAGGAGCCGGAAGCGCTCTACACGATCGGCCGGACGTGGCTGATGGAGCGGAAGCCCGAAGAGGCGATTACATGGCTGAAACGAGCCATTGCCAAAAACCCAAAACTCCGTGAACGGCTAAGCGAGGACCATCCCGAGTTAAGTAGAGACCCTCGGTTTTCGGAGCTCCTCGGACCCTAGAAGAAGATTAGAGATTGGCGATTGGTGATTGGCGGATCGCCAACTTACTTCGTGGCGACTTTGAGCGTCGCCTTCTTCAGGAACAAGAGCGCGAACGCCGTGTCGAGGACCGGAATCTCGTCGTAGGAAAACCAGCCGCCGTCCGTGCGCTGGTCGCGCACCAGCAGCACCGCGCCTTCCAGGTACCAGTCGTGGCCCGCGATCTCCTTGATCCCGTACATCACGCCGACGCGCTCGAGGCTGTAGAGGTAGTACAGGTGGAAGACGCTCCAGAAGCCGGCGGCGGGGGGGCATCCCCGCACGCTGTAGTGGCGCTGGATCCACGCGAGCCCCGACCGCTTCGCGGATTCGAGTCGCGGCCTCAGCCCTTCGTCCAAGTCTTTCGAGCGGACGAGCTCGCTCTGGCAGATGATCAACGACGTCAGCCCCGCGCACACCATGGAGCCGTAGCCCTGGTCGGGCACGGGGATGTTCGCCCAGTCGACGGGCCGGACGAAGTAGCCCCACCCGCCGGGAGTGACCGATTCCTCGGAGCGGATCTCGACGCCGGGTTCCCCGGCCGCCCACGTGAGCTTGAGCTCGACCTTGCCGGCCGCCATCTTCTGCGCCGCGATCCAGTGCTCCGCGATCTGGCGCCACACGCGGGAGGGGATCTTCGCGCCGCAGCGCGCGCCGGATTTAAGGCCGAGGAGCGCGTACTGGGTGTTCGAGTGGTCGTAGTACCGCTCGGTCATGTCGGGATAGCCCCAGGTGCCGTCCTTCGTCTGCTTGGACATGAGCCAGTCCGCCGCCTTCTGGACCCAGGCCTTGTCCGCGGGCGTCATCTTTTCCGCGATCGCCTTGCGCGCCTTCTCCTCGGTAAGCTCGACGACCTCTTCGTACTGCTCCAGCGGGAGGTACTTCGCCTCGAGGGCCATGAGGCTGGCCGAGACGTCGTAAACCTTGGCGAAGTTTGCCTTGAGGACGACCGCGAGGCCGTCGCGGACCGCGGGGTCCTCCCTCGGCACGCCGGCGTGGAGGAGGGCCATGACGCAGAGCGCGGTGGTCCCGACGGG
>Ga0075431_100006095_pt1 | contig 11955 bp, 10 predicted proteins | sample RhiMetdeltSRZDD5_FD_75297 | JGI IMG/M metagenome (GOLD analysis project Ga0075431, IMG submission 75297) | Populus rhizosphere microbial communities from Tennessee, USA - Rhizosphere MetaG P. deltoides SRZDD5 | ecosystem: Host-associated > Plants > Roots > Rhizosphere > Soil | place: USA... | reverse complement strand
GTTTGCAACCCTTTGTACCGCCCATTGTAGCACGTGTGTAGCCCTGGACATAAAGGCCATGAGGACTTGACGTCATCCCCACCTTCCTCCGGTTTATCACCGACAGTTCCCTTAGGGTTCTCGGCTTAACCCGTTAGCAACTAAGGGCAAGGGTTGCGCTCGTTGCGGGACTTAACCCAACATCTCACGACACGAGCTGACGACAGCCATGCAGCACCTCTAGAGCAGTCCCGAAAAGGACACAGACATCTCTGCCTGCTTCCACTCCAGTTCAAGCCCAGGTAAGGTTCTTCGCGTTGCGTCGAATTGAACCACATGCTCCACCGCTTGTGCGGGCCCCCGTCAATTCCTTTGAGTTTCAGCCTTGCGACCGTACTCCCCAGGCGGGATACTTAATGCGTTAGCTCCGCCACAGGGGGATTTAACACCCCCCACAGCAAGTATCCATCGTTTACAGCTAGGACTACCAGGGTATCTAATCCTGTTTGCTCCCCTAGCTTTCGCGCCTCAGCGTCAGTTGTGGTCCAGAGAGCCGCCTTCGCCACCGGTGTTCCTCCTGATATCTACGCATTTCACCGCTACACCAGGAATTCCACTCTCCTCTCCCACACTCAAGCCAGACAGTCTCAACTGCAGGCCACGAGTTAAGCCCGTGGTTTTCACAGCTGACTTATCCAACCGCCTACGCGCCCTTTACGCCCAGTAATTCCGAACAACGCTTGCCCCCCCCGTATTACCGCGGCTGCTGGCACGGAGTTAGCCGGGGCTTCTTCTGCAGGTACCGTCATTGGATTCGTTCCTGCCGAAAGGGTTTTACGTACCAAGATACTTCATCACCCACGCGGCGTTGCTTGGTCAAGCTTTCGCCCATTGCCAAAAATTCCCCACTGCTGCCTCCCGTAGGAGTCTGGACCGTGTCTCAGTTCCAGTGTGGCCGTGCTCCCTCTCAGGACGGCTACTGATCGCAGCCTTGGTGAGCCATTACCTCACCAACTAGCTAATCAGGCGCGGATCCCACTTCGAGCGAATCGCTCCTTTCAACCTCCTGACTTGTGTCAGAAGGTCTTATGCGGTATTAGCCCTCCTTTCGGAAGGTTATTCCCCACTCAAAGGCAGGTTATCCACGTGTTACTCACCCGTGCGCCACTCTACTCACCCCTTGCGGGGCTTTCACGTTCGACTTGCATGTGTTAGGCACGCCGCCAGCGTTGATTCTGAGCCAGGATCAAACTCTCAATGAGAATTTGATGTTGTTCGTTTAGGACTGTCTCAAAGAATCTGATTAGGCTGGTCTTACACAGTTGTCAAAGATCGTTACAGAAAAACCCAACAACTATACGGCTCTGGTCAGGCTGTGTCAATAGCTTTTTGGAGAGATTTGAAAAAATCTTCACGCTGAATTGAATAGTCAGCCGCTGGAAGAAGCGGAGGCAAGAACCGATGCCAGACGAGATTTTAGCGCAGATACTAGAGCTTCCACTTGATCACGGTCCTCCCCTTCCGCCATAATCCTGAGCAAGGGCTCAGTACCCGAGTAACGTACCACAATTCTACCTTTCCCCTTTAGCTGCCCTTCGGCCGCCTCGATCATTTGCCCAATCTCCGGGGAGTTCTCCAGCGGAATCTTGCTCCGAACTCGAAGGCCTTCCAAGACCTGCGGATATGGGCGAAAACCGTCCGCCAGTTCGTCCAAGCCTACCTTCCGAGTGGAAAGAATCTCCGTAAGTTTCACCGCAGTCAAAATCCCATCCCCTGTCGTGTGACAGTCGCTGAGCACAATATGGCCCGAAGGCTCGCCTCCGAGGTTGGCTCCTACCTGTCTCATCATCTCAAGGACGTATCGATCCCCGACCGCAGCCCGCAGGAGTTCGATCCCGTGCTGCTTTAGCGCCAGCTCCAGAGCACAGTTGGACATCACTGTCCCAACCACCTTGTTCATCCTTAGGGCTCGGTTTGCCTGGAAGTGCAGCGAGAAGGCATAGAGTACTGAGTCTCCGTCAAAGATCTTGCCGCTGGCAGTCACGAAGAGAGAGCGATCAGCATCTCCGTCGAACGCCACGCCCAAGTCAAGTTGTTGCTCTTTCACTAACCGAACAATCCCCGACAAATGCAAAGACCCGCAATTGAGATTGATATTCCTTCCGTCGGGCTGGTTGTTGATCACAGACACTGTAGCTCCGAGCGCCTTGAACACCTCCGGAGCGATGGCGGAGGCCGAACCGTTACACACATCGAGACCGACCCGAAGGGAATTCAGTGACCCTTTCATTTGCTCCTTGAGAAAGGCCAGGTAGTCACCTACTAGCTGAGGCGAGTGCGAGTACGATGCCTGGCTGGTCGTCGTCTCAACCTCTGGTGCTCGATCCTTAAGGGCGTTGATCCGCCGTTCGATGGCCATTTCCTCTTCGTCGGAAAGCTTGAAACCATCCTGGCCAAAAATCTTGATCCCGTTATCTTGGTAGGGATTGTGTGAGGCGGAAATCATGACTCCCAAATCGTACTGGTGCAGGCGAGTGAGGTAGGCCAGCCCGGGTGTGCTAATGAGTCCTGCATCGCTGATTGCTTCAATGCCTGCCTTAGCCAGCGCGTTCTGAAGAAGTTGTTCAATCCAACCTCCTGAAATTCGAGTATCCCGCCCAAACAGGATGCGAGGCTTCGTTTTGCTGGCGTATCCGGTTTCAGCTAGCGCCACTCCGACCCTCCAGAGAGTGTCCCGATCTAACGGAGGTTCGCCAGCCACCCCTCGAATACCATCCGTACCAAAGAAGGTTTTCATAGATCTTCGATTCCTAAGCCGAGTTCGCCAAAGAACTCCCAGGTCGTTAGCCGGTAAGTCTCCGTCCGAGAGCTGAGCTAGTCTCGGTTCGACTCGAGCCGCGAAACATCGGTGCCTTTGGGAGCAATCGAGACATCCACTAAAGTCTCCTGTCGAGTTGCCAAGCGTACTAATGGATCTTGAACATAGAGGTGGAGCCGGGCCGTAACTCGTGACGACTTGCCCGTGATGTCGAGGCTGTCGGTCGAGATGGTCTCAACTGCAGCGAGATGGCTTGCCGGACCCTCAAGGTCGGCGTGATCTGGATCGCAACTCACTCCAATGATGCGATACCCTTCTGCAGGGCTCCCAATCACCCGAGGACGAATTTCGACCGTTTTCCGTTCTGTTCGTTCAAAACGTAAGCGGATTGTGTTGGGGGTAATCTTAATAACCGTGATTCCGAAAGGAACCGTCAGGTTAGCTTCGCCCAGTGTGTAGGTCCGCTCCCCCCAACTCCAGTCCGATAAGTCGACGGATGCAGTCAGATTCGACGCCTCCAGCCGTTTCAGAATACTTGACCTGCCGCTGACCCGTACATCGACCCAGTTGAGGGTGTCACCAAGGATCTCGACGGTCTTGGGTGAGTTTCTGAATTCCAACGGAACCTTGAAGCTTACCTCTGATTTGGGTTCTCCGTTCAACGCGATCCAAAGGAGCAGAGCTAGAGACAACGAAACAAGCTTGAGTTGCCTGTTGCGGAGAAGCAGATTTTTCAGCGGACGCAGGTATCGAATCATGATCTTTCCACGACAGCTGCTAACCCGGGCCCTTTGTCTTCGACCTGTTTTCCTTCGAAGATGGCTTCGAGACGCTGACGCAGGGAGTTTCCGTCAAAGCTGCGCTCAATCTGACCGCCAACTACAATCGAGATAATGCCGGATTCCTCGGAGACAACAATGACCACGGCATCTGATTCTTCGGTAACTCCAATGGCGGCTCGATGCCGAGTTCCCAACTCTTTGCTGAGCTTGGGGTCTACGGTCAAGGGCAAAAAGCAGGCAGCGGCAGTGATACGATCTTTCTGGATGATCACAGCGCCGTCGTGCAGGGGAGCCCCAGGAGAGAAAATCGCCACCAGCAAGTCATAGGACAGCGCGGCGTCAATAGCAATTCCACTCTCGATGTAGTTTTTCAATCCTATATCCCGCTCAATCACAATCAAGCCACCGATGCGCTGAGCGGCCAGAGTCGTGGCAGCTAGGACAATCTCATCGTAAGTCTCGATGAAGGGGTTTTGAGAAAACCGGCGGAGAAGCGGGTTCTTTCCGATGTTGGCCAGAGCTCGACGGATCTCCGCGGCAAAGAGCACGATGATGCCAAAGACAAAATAGGGCAGAATGTTAGTTAGAATCCACTGGATCATTTCCAGATGCAGCCAGCGGGTCAAATAGTAAAACACTGCCAGGAACCCCACTCCCAGTGCCATTTGCACAGCACGCGTGCCACGAATCAGCAACAACAGGTAGTAGATCAGAGCGCTGACGATCAGGATATCGACCACAGCGTTCCAGGTGAGCTTGTCGAAGTTGATTAGTTCAAGAAAGTTCATCGGCCTCGAAACGAACTCTGCCTCACGGCATCACATACCTTGACAACTTGACGCGTCTCCCGAACATCGTGGACTCTGACGATGTGCGCACCTTCCAGAACTGCGATCGCGCAGCTTGCCAAACTGCCAAGCAAGCGTTGCTCGACAGGCAAACCCAGAACTCTGCCCAAAAAGGACTTCCGGGAGGTGCCAACTAAAATAGGAATCCGCAAATGGCCTAGCGCTTCAAGCTTGTTCAGTATTTTCAAGTTGTCTTCAGGATTCTTGCTGAATCCGAGTCCTGGATCAACGATGAGCCGGTCTCTTTCAATCCCGGCGGATGCAGCCTTTCTTATCGACCGTTCCAACCCTTTGGTGACCGCCTTCATCACATCCAGAACCCTAGGCATTCGATGCATTGTGGCAGGCGTTCCTCGTGAGTGCATTAGTACCAAAGCTGTCCGAGTCGATGCTACCAGCTTACAAAGCTGAGGGTCCCATCTCAACCCGCTAACGTCATTGACAATCTCAGCGCCAGCCGAGATCGCCGCCCTGGCGACCTCAGATTTGAAGGTATCCACCGACAGAGGTATCTTCAGCCGTTTCCGCAGGACTTCGATCAGCGGAGCCACTCGCCGGATCTCTTCAGCTGCGGGCAGGACCCGGTCAAAGGGAGGGCGGGTCGACTCGCCGCCCACATCCACGATATCGGCTCCTTCATCCTCCAGTTGCAAGCCACGTGAGACCGCATCGCGGAATCTGAAGTATCTCCCCCCATCATAAAACGAATCTGGCGTCGCATTCAGCACTCCCATGATAAGTGTCTCTTCACCGAGAATCAGCTTTCGCGAAGGCAGCCGGAGTTCACATCGGTTCCGGGCTTGCATCGGGGCTCTCCATTCATCAGACAAGCTTGCCACCCTGGAGGGAGTAAGCACTTCGGTGGCTAGGCCGCCTAAGGAAACCCGACACAGCAATTCGAAAGGCGGGGAGTGAGTGAAAGTAAACAGGAAGGCGGTCCGCCTCCCCTGCGTGAAGAGCTTAGGCGGGGGCCGGCTTCTCCCGCTGTTTGTCTACCAATGAGGGAACCGAGGGAGTGAGGGATTGAACGACTTGCTTCTTGGGCTCTGAGACTCCCGACTTGGCATCAGCGGCAAGCTCGGGTTTCTCCTCCAAGGGGATGTTCTGAATGATCATTCGGACTTCGTTTGCATCCAGAACTTCTCGCTCGAGCAGAGCCTCCGCGATGCGGCACAACGTGTCCCGATTCTCTTCAAGAATCTTCTTGGCCTTAGCATATCCCTCCATAACAAACCTTTTGATTTCCTGATCAATCCGAATCGCTGTGTCTTCGCTATAGTCGCGATGCTGAGCGATCTCGCGCCCCAGAAAGATCTGCTCCTCTCGCTTGCCGAAAGTCAGAGGGCCAAGCGACGACATTCCATAGTCGCAGACCATGCGTCGAGCCATCTCCGTCGCCTGTTCGATGTCGTTTCCGGCTCCCGTGGTCATATGTTCTAGAAATAACTCCTCAGCCAATCGACCACCCATCATGATCGCGATCTGACTCTCTAGAAAATCACGGGTATAAGTATGCTTGTCATCGGCCGGCAGCTGCATGGTCACACCTAGCGCCATACCCCGTGGGATAATGGTAACCTTATGCAACGGATCTGCGTGCGGCAACATCGCGGCTACCAAGGCATGTCCTGCCTCGTGGAAGGCCGTATTCCGCTTCTCAGCGTCGCTGATGATGAGGGACTTTCTTTCAACACCCATCAGCACCTTGTCCTTGGCACCTTCGAAATCGGTCATAGTCACCGATTTCTGATTGTAGCGAGCCGCGTTCAAGGCTGCTTCGTTTACCAAATTGGCCAAGTCCGCCCCGGAGAACCCTGGCGTTCCACGCGCCAGAACACTAACGTCAACGTCCTCTGCCAAAGGGATCTTCTTAGTGTGGACCTGGAGGATGCCTTCCCGTCCCTTTACATCGGGACGAGCCACAATCACTCGGCGATCAAATCGCCCTGGGCGCAATAGCGCTGGATCCAACACATCGGGCCGGTTCGTCGCAGCGATCAGGATCACTCCATCGTTCGACTCGAATCCATCCATCTCAACCAACAACTGGTTCAGAGTCTGCTCCCGTTCATCGTGACCGCCACCCAAGCCAGCTCCCCTATGCCGCCCGACAGCATCAATTTCATCGATGAAAATGATACAAGGCGCGTTCTTCTTGCCTTGTTCGAACAAATCCCGCACTCGAGAAGCACCGACCCCAACAAACATCTCAACAAAGTCAGACCCTGAAATAGAGAAAAACGGGACTCCTGCCTCGCCAGCAATCGCTCGAGCCAGCAGCGTTTTCCCTGTTCCTGGAGGCCCGACAAGCAGGACGCCTTTAGGGATACGCCCGCCCAGTTTCTGGAATTTTTGCGGCTCCTTCAAGAACTCGATGATCTCCTGCAATTCCTCTTTCGCCTCCTCGGCCCCAGCGACATCCTTGAAGGTAACTTTCTTCTGCTGGGAGGAGAGCAGCTTGGCGCGACTCTTGCCGAAAGACAAAGCCTTGTTTCCGCCACTTTGCATCTGGCGCATGAAGAAAATCCAGAATCCAATCAGCAAAACGAACGGTGCCCAGGAAATAAGTGCGGTTAACCAGGGACTTTGCGCAGGCTCCTTGACCTTAAAGACAACTCCCTTTGTGATCAAAGTCTTGAAGAACTCTGGATAGTTCGGCATGGTGGTCTTGAAGGCACTGCCGTCTTTGAATTTGCCTTTGACCTCGCTGCCGGTGATTTCCACGCTCATGACGTTGGATTTCTCGATTTCGTTTAGAACCTCAGAGAAATCCTTTTCTTTTTCAGCCCCGCCCTGGGTGCGCTGTACGACTTGCCAGAGCAGGACGCCAGTAACGATCAAAACCACCCACAAAACCAATGTCTTAACCGTGGAATTCAAATGGTCCTCCAGAAGCCTCTACGTTCGAGCATCTTTCTCCAAGATCCCCAGGTAGGATAGATGGCGAAAGCTGTTGTCACGGCCCAGACCACACCCTACAAGATAGCCCGATTCAGCAGAATCTAGTACAAAAGCAGCATAGTCTGCATTGATCGAAATGCGGCGGGAAAAAGGCTTGTCAATGAGATACCCGATCTTCAAAAGACGAGGTCCCCCTTGTAGGATGTGCTTGGTGACATAGTCCAGAGTAATCCCCGTATCTAAGACCCCTCCAAGGAGGAGCACATTCTCGCCGCGAACTTCCAGCTCTGGATAGTAGAGAATGCGCTTGATGTGGGATACTGTGTCCTCCTGCTCAGCTACGTCCGCCTTCATGAAATAACATAACACTTCCCCATCCAATTTTCGAATCAAATCTGCCATAAAGACAAAGGAATCTTCGAGTAAGCCTACGACGGAGATTCTCTCGCCGGCGAAGTCCTCTGAGATAGCTGCCGCTAGTTCATCCACCCTCCGGCCGATTTGGTCTGCAGAATACAAGACGCTAATACCGGTCATCCGACCTTCCTTTCTTCTACGATCACTCTGACACTGTCGCCCCCGCCTTGGTCTCGTACCACCGTATCGGTGGAGAAGGGGAAGTCTTTCACACAAATAATCTTGCCGTCGAGTGTGATGACCGGCCACGTGAGGCGGAGTCCTTTCGGTACCTTCCGTCGGGCTAGCCATTGGCTCACTCTTAGGGATGAATGGGAGCCAGGTACCCAATAGGTATCCCCGGGCTCGCAGTTCCTGATCAGGAAGCCTCTCCCCAGCGCAGCGCGGTCTAGCGAAAACTCCCAGCGGTTCAGTGTCTGTTCACTGACTGCAACGGGATCCAGCGAGGCCAGAAATCGCGTGCCGGTTTGAGCCACTTGTACGTCGCTGGGAATGCCGAGTGCGTATCTGTACTTCGCTTCAAAAGGGACGGGTTCTGGACGCTCGAGGATCAAAGTTCTGAATTCCCGCCGGCACCGAACCGTAGCCGTCTCAAACACCTTCCCACTCTTGCCGTTCTGTAGAAGGGAGAGGATCGAGCCGACCGTGCTCGACCCGGCAACCTCCCCTAGTTGCAGCAGTGAGTGACGGATTAGATTCTTCTGCAACCCAACTGGGTAGGACAGCAGACGCCTGGCCTCCCAAACCACCCGATGGCCATCGAAGTGGGAGTTCTGCGCAAATAACGCTGCTGTGTAAGATTGGATGACCTCGGCATCCTCGCGCAAGATCTCGGCGGCACTTGAAAGAGCTTGAACAATTCTTGGGTTGTAGCGGTCTCTAAGTTCGACTAGGAGCTCATGCCGCAGACGGTTGCGAAGAAGCCGTGCGTCCTGGTTCGTCGAATCCTCCCGCCAGGTCAAACCACGCGCAACCAAGTAGCTCTGAATCTCTCTACGCTCAACGTAGAGCAGTGGCCGGATGAAGAGATCGTTTCTTTTGGGCGGCATTGCTCCTAAGCCTAACGTTCCGCTTCCCCGGATCAGGCGCATCAGTAGAGTTTCTGCCTGATCGTTCATGGTGTGCCCCATGGCCACTCTTTGCGCCAGATGACCCTCCGCACACTCACAAAGGAATTCATAGCGCCAGCGTCTCGCCCAGTCTTCGAGATTATCTCGACGAGCGGAAGTCTCCTCATCCGGAATCTTCTTGGAGACAAACCTGAGTTGATGATGTTCAGCAAGCAACCGCACAAACTCTGCGTCGGCATCCGACTGTTCACCACGGAGGTTATGGTTCAAGTGTGCCACGATCAGATCTAGGAGGTATGGCTTCTGGATGGCCAGAAGCAAATCCAGCAAAGCCACGGAGTCCGCTCCGCCGGAAACGGCGACAATGACTCGGTCACCAACATTCAGAAGCCGATGCGATTTGATGGCTTTGATGAATCTCTGAAAAATCGTGGCATTCTTCATGAGGTCTCTGTGTGGTTCACTGTTCGCACTCGGACCAAGACAGAACGAATCAGCCGAGCTTGAATGGGTCTTTCACTTATGAGAGGCGCCAACTCCGCCGAAGTTGCTCTCAGCCATTCGTCGGCGTATTTCGAAAGCACTTTCTTCTCATGAACATCTTCCAGCCGCTGTGAAATCCATTTCAGCGCGAGAGCATTCAACATCGAAAACAACGCGTCCTCTGAGGAGTCACCCATCGACGCACGCATCAGAGTCTCCCGAAGACCAGACAGGTCCAACGGTTCAGCCGTAAATCTCCCGGAGCCAGACAAGTTCAGGCAGGCCGTGTTGAAAACCTGGCTGAAGCGAATTTCGTCTTTCGAAAGGTTGCAGTGGCTCAGCGACGACAACGCTGCTCGGACTGCGACGTTTGGGAACAGCCTCCAAAAACCACGAGCCAAAAGTCCAATTTCCCGCAAACGTTCTCTTCCGATCTGGATATCTTTGAGTCTCTGAAAATTTCGATAGATTGGCTTTGGGGGTTCGTCGAGCCCCTGGAAAAAGAGCGGCTGTAGCCGCCTCAATCCGCTGAAAAACTCCTCGTTCGGCGACTCGAGCAGCGTTTCGCGGCAACCCTCGAGTCGCAATCCAGTGTCACTACTAATCTGCTCAGCCTCGTCGCGCACAGCGGCGATCAGGTTGAAGCCGGTCTTGAAAAGAACTTGAACACTGTTCTTCCTTAAGATCTCTACTGCGCTCACCGGCTGACCTTCTGCCAGATGTTCCAGAGCCAGGCTCAACGTATCACGAATCTCTAGTAGCGCCGGCTGAACTTTCTCGAGGTCGCCCGACGTTACCGTGTGGACTGACAGAACCCGGTTCGCTAAGGCTGCCAAACCTTGCCGGATCCTCTCGGCCTCCGCCTTGTCGCTAATTCTTTGAAGGGCTTCTAACAAGTAGTGACCAGGAGGCAGAGAGGCAACGAACAGAGCCGGCAGTGTCGTTGAGGCCTCGGAGGCCTCGTCTTTGGTCTCAACCGTTGACTCTTGTCGAGGCACTATTTCCTGTTCACTGTAAATCTCAAGAGCCTCGTAGTAGTCGACGAAACCGATCTCTTCCAGCCGCCGCCGCTTCTCTTGATACGCTTCCTCTTCCATCGAAACCCGATTCTCCCAGCGGACACGATCAATCAAGTCATAAGCTAAGGAAGGATCGAAGCGAAACATGGCATCCAAAATCAGCCGAGAGAGGGTTGCTCCTTCGCCTTCGCTCGCAATTTCTACCCCGAAGCGATTATCCGGGGTAAGAATCAGGGAGCGATCAGGCGGGGGGTCATCGAGTTCCAACGCAAATATTTCAATGTTCTCCTTGAAGAACAGGGCCAGCAAGTTCGGGTCAACTGAGCGACACATCGCAACAGCTTCTTCGGGACCACACTCAACAAAGGCCGCGATCCACTCCATGAAACTGCCCACGTGAAAACTATCTTTCCGCCAACAATCCAGATCGATAAAGCCACGCCGCTGTTCCTTGGTGGTAAGCTGCAGAAGTTCGAGACTATCAGCCAAACCGACGGTCTTGACGGCCAGAAAGACATCCTGATAGGGTGCCGAACGGACCACTGTGCGCACCCCGGGCTGTTCAAGAAATTCCTGCAGTTGCTGCCTGTTGCCAATCCCCAGGGATTCGCTAAGAAATAAGGCGAGATTCGTTTTCTCGCGAGGGGCTTCTTGGGTCGACATAGCGCTACAGCTCCTGGCACTTCTGACGAATAGTAATGCCAATCCATTGTACTCTGGCAAGGAAGGGACGAGGGATTTAAAGAGAAGGGTCGCCGATTACCGATAGCCGATAGAAAATCCTCGTTCGCATCTGCCGGCTTCCGTTTGAGATTGAAGGCTTTGGCATTGACTGTGTCGTGACCCTTGCTGACAAAATCGGATTACGACGAGAGCAGAGTCAGGAGCAAAGGATTCAAAAACCATTTGAGTTATCCCAAGCGCCTAGCTTAAACTGCTTTCCGGTGAAACGACCATGAATACTGATAACACGCGGTGTGCCGTCAGGTTCCTCTTCTCGGCTTTTTGCATTTTGCTGATGATTCCAGCAGTCTTGTTTGCGGACTACAAGGTTGTTCTGAAGGATGGGAGAGTACTCGACGCCCGAACAAAACCGGTCTCTATGGAAGGGCATTATCGCTTCACCGACACTGAGAACCGGTTCCAGGCGATTGCGGTCGAACTCGTCGATCAGAAGGCCACACAAGCCTCGAATTCCGGAGTAGAACTGAACGCCAGAGCGGCTAAGACTCTCACCAACGACGATATTGCTTCGAAGTCTCCAGCGTCAGTTTCCTTGGGGCAGTCGGCCCCGGTCTCCTCGTCGAAGCCCGGCACGTCTGCAACGAGGACAGATACGGCTGGTTCAACAGCAAAGCAAGGTGAAGCCTACTGGAGAACTCAAGCAACAGAGATCCGTGACCAGATGGCACGAATGGACAACGAAATCAAAACTCTGAATGAAAAAACAAAATCCGGCAAGAGTGACGGGGTCAAGATAGGTTTTGACACCTACAACCAAGTCATCTATGCCAACTTCGAGAGCGAGCTCAAAGAGCTTGAGAAGAAAAAAGAAAAACTTCAAAAGAAAATGATGGCCCTTGAGGAAGAGGCCCGCAAGGCAGGAGCCTTGCCAGGTTGGCTGCGGTGATAGCGGAA
>Ga0075431_100006092_pt1 | contig 11956 bp, 12 predicted proteins | sample RhiMetdeltSRZDD5_FD_75297 | JGI IMG/M metagenome (GOLD analysis project Ga0075431, IMG submission 75297) | Populus rhizosphere microbial communities from Tennessee, USA - Rhizosphere MetaG P. deltoides SRZDD5 | ecosystem: Host-associated > Plants > Roots > Rhizosphere > Soil | place: USA... | reverse complement strand
ACCGCGTTCGTCAACGGCATCCTGTGGAACCTGCTGAACGTCGGCATCGCCGTCGGCCTGCTCCGGCGCCCGGGACGGCCGCTGGAGCAGGCCTGGCGATAGCCGTCGGCGGCCCTCGGCACGGGCCGGCGGGCCGCCGGCAGGCGCTCAGCTCTTCCGGGAGGTCCTGGCGGAGAACATTGTCATCTGCGGCGTGACCACTCGACTGCCGCATCCGGGGCATGCCACATTCCCGGCGTCCCGCTCCGTCGCCGTCAGGATCACCTCGAAGCGCTTCCCGCACTTCCCGCACATGAACTCGTATCTGGGCATCAGCGGCCTCCCCTCGTGGCAACTTCGCAGATCTCCGGCGCCTCCAGCCGCGCACGCCGGGCGATCGCAGCCTCGTCGGGCAGCAGCGGAGTCGTGGGCGGCGCGAGTCGCAGCTTGAACCCCACGAGGTCGACGAGGCCGACCTTGGTCCCGCTGGGGAGCTCGAAGCGATCCCCGAAGAAGAACGAGCGCGAGTAGCGAATGATCTGCCCGGGCAGGAGCCGGTTCACCTCGCGGTGCGCCGACTCGCGGGCGGCCACGAGCTCGAGCAGGCACCCCTTGTGGGGGATGCAGGCGACTTCCTCCTTGTCGCCGATCAGAACCGCCTCGTGATAGGGGGAGAGGCGCCGGACCTCGAGGGTCTCCCCGAGCCCGGCGTCGTGATGACGAACGCGTGTGAGCGTGCAGTAGGCTCCCATGGCCATCCTCCAGCTGATGGTGTCGATCGCGCAGTCGAGATGCCGGCGAATCGCGTGAGGAGGGGCGCGGACACGCGAACCCGCCCCCCGGTGCCCGGGTGCGCCGACCGCGGTGTCGAAGCCCTGTGGGGGAACCCGGATCAGGGGCATAGCCACCCGCCTGAGATCGCTTGAAGACCGCTTGATTCGCCCGCAACGAGTCAACTCAAGCGTAACGCGCTTGACAAGTCCCCCGCGGCGAGGCGGCGCGCGGCAGGCCCCGGCCGGCCGTGGCGCTCAGCCCGCCGCGCGCAGGTTCTTGTTCAGGAAGTCGAGGGTCCGCTGCCACGCCAGCGTGGCGGCGGCCCGGTCGTACCGCGGCGTGGTGTCGTTGTTGAACCCGTGCTGGGTGCCCGCGTACTGGTGCATCGTGTAGGGAACATTGCTCGCCTTCAGCGCGGCCTCGTAGGCGGGCCAACCCGAATTCACCCGGTCGTCGTTCTCCGCGTAGTGGATGAGGAGCGGCGCCTTGATGTTCGTCACGTCGGCGGCCGCGGGCTGGGTGCCGTAGAAGGGCACCGCCGCTGCGAGGTCGGGGATCCGCGTCGCCAGCATGTTGGCGATGGCCCCGCCGTAGCAGAAGCCCACGACGCCGACCTTCCCCGTGCAGTCCGGCCGGCGCTTGAGGACGCCGGCAGCGGCCACGAAGTCCTCGCGCGCCTTCGCCTGGTCGGGCTTGGCGAAGGCCTCGCGAGCCTTGTCCTCGTCGCCCGGGTAGCCCCCCAGCGGCGTGAGGGCATCGGGCGACAGCACGAGGAAGTTGTCGAGGGCCAGGCGCCGCGCGATGTCCTCGATGTGTGGGTTGAGGCCGCGGTTCTCGTGCACCACGAGCACGCCCGGGAGCTTCGGCGCTGCCGTCTCCGGCCGGACGAGATAGGCGCGGACCCTGCCGGTGCCTTGGGGCGACTCGTAGTCGAGCCACTGGGACCGCAGCCGCTTGTCGTCGCGCGGGACCAGCTGTGCCTCCGCGAAGCGCGGGCTCAGGGCGTCGAGGAGCGTCGCCGCGGTCATCCCGCCGACCGCAAACTTCGCCGCGCCCTCGAGGAATCCGCGCCGGTCGATGTCGCCGTGCACGTACTGGTCGAAGAGGTTCAACAGCCCCTGGTCGAACTCGCCGGCCGTTCTCCGCTCCACCGGAGTCTCCCTCAGTTTGTATGCGCCGCGGGAATTTCTCGGACACCCCAGATCAGCCCCACGGCGGCGCAGAACCGGATCGTGTAGTAGATGGGATCGACCTCCCACCACCGTACGCCCGCCCGGGCAGCGCGGGGAAAGCGATGGTGGTTGTTGTGCCAGCCCTCGCCAAAGGTGAGGATCGCGATCAGCACGTTGTTGGTCGAGGTATCCCGGGTCGCGAACGGCCGGTACCCGCTGCGATGGCAGAAGAAATTCACGGCCGACACCGCGTGCAGGATCAGCACCCGGCTCAGCACGAAGCCCAGCGCGAACAGGGTGAAACCGCCGATCCACCAGATGGCCGCGCCGAGGCCGACCGTGGGCACGTACGGCCAGCGGTGCAGCCACACCAGCTCCGGGTATCGCATCAGATCGGCGGCAACCTGCCGGACGTCCACCACGCCCCCCAGCCGCTCGACGTGGCTCCCGAACCAGCACTGCCAGAACCCCTGGCCCGGCGCGTGGACGTCCTCCGCTGTGTCGGCATGGCGATGGTGGACGCGGTGTCGCGCCGCGAAGCCGATGGGTTCGCTGAACGCGGTGGACCCCAAGAGCGCCAGCGCGAACTGGAACACCCGGCTCGTGCGAAACGCGCGATGAGCGAAGTAGCGGTGGAGGCCCATGCCACCGCCCACGACGAAGGTCAGATAGAGAACTGCGCAGGCCAGCCAGTCGCCCCGGCTGCTCCCCCGCGCGATGGCCACGATCGGGATGACGTGAAGGACGACCAGGAACGCGGCCCACTGGAGCCCCACGCGGCGGCGCATGCCCGCCTCCCTAATCGAACGGGGCAGGCAACGCCAGAGAGCCCGCCGGGCGGGGATGCCTGCAAGCAGGACGGGCGCCACGGCGGCGTGAACCACCGGGAGCGGCCTGAAATGGCGCGCCGGCTGCCTCGGGGACGTAGCCTCGCTCAGGTACTTCTCTCATCAAACGCGCTCTCGAGAGGTCGGGCGCGCCCCCCGGGGGGCGGCGTCCGGAGAACGTGTTGGCAAGCGTCGAGGCGTCCGGTCAGGGCGCCGCGGACTGGAGCGTGGGCTCGAGGTCTCGGCCCTGCACCGTCCACTTGCCGCCGCAGCCGCCCGCAGCGATGTGGGTCGCGTCCTCGTAGCGAGTACCTAAGGTGATGCCGAGGATCGCCACCCAGAGGATCGCGCTGCCCGCGCAGGTGAGGGCCTTGCCGGGCACGTAGAACACGTTGGCGAATCCCGCGGCGACGTCCGCGGCTTCCGACGGCGGATGGACGGTGGCGGCCGGTGCCGAGGACTGGGCGCCGACCGGCGCGGTCACGAAACCGGCGAGCAGCGCCAGAGAGAGCAGGAGCGAGAGAAGCCGGGTTGCGCGCATGAAAGGACCTCCGGGGAAGAGGCGCTCAGCGTTGCGCCAGGTGAACTGTTATCTGGTCCGTAGCCTCCACGCCTTGCAGGGCAAGCTGGAGGGGGGTGGCAGACACCACCCCGCTCCAACCGATTGTTTTAATGGCGGGCTCGACGGGACTTGAACCCGCGACCTCTGGATTGACAGTCCAGTGTGCTAACCAGGCTGCACCACGAGCCCGTGGCGGAACGTACCGAGACTACACGAGCGGGCTGGGGCTTGCAATCACCCCCGCGCGCCGCAGCGCGGCCTAGCCGAAGCGACGCCGCCGCTGGGAGTCGAGCGTTTCCGACTCGTTCTCCGCCGGGCACCGACGCTAGCGTCCGAGCCGCACCTCGCGCCGTACGCCGCGCATGTCCATCTCGTATTCGAGACCTTCGATGGGTGGCCGGCTCAAGTACCAGTGGACGCCGTGGATGGCGGCGGGGCCCATCACGTCCAGCAGCCCGCGCTCGAGGAAGCCGCGGATCGGGTGCGGCGTGTAGATGTCCACCGCGGTCACCTCGGCCCACGTGCTGCCGAGGCCCGTGAGGCGCTCGGCCTGCGTGGCCATGACGAAGGCCGCCTTCTCGGCAAGCGCCGCGGGCGAGGTATCCCCGTGCCGGACGATGTCGGCGGCGGCGCGGCCGCGCACGTCGCCGGAGCCGGCCACCACGAAGGTCGGCGGGCCCTCGTCGCCGGTGGGCGCAGTGTAGGAGAAGGCGAAGAGGGAGGGCTCGGCGGGCGCGCCCACCACCGGCGCCACGTTGGTGCGGGCGATGGGGTTCACGCCGTCGACGAGGAGCCCCCAGCTCTCCAGGAGGGCGCGGTAAGGGCGGTTGAACTCGTCGAAGCCGTCGAAGGAAAACGGGCGCGGGATGCGCAGCTCGATGGCGCAGAGCGCGGCGCGCGGCCGGCCCGCGGCGCGGAGGTGGGCCTCGATCCGCGCGAAGCCGTCGCGCCACGGCACCGGCGCCTGCAGCGTCGCGTGCACGATCTCGTGCCCGGGCATGGCCACGACTCCAGCGGAGAAGGGGTCGATGCCCGGGAGGAAGCGGTACTGACCGGCAGGATGCGGGGCGGGCGTGGGCGTGGTCATGGCGGCCATCTTAGCCGCGTTTTCGATCGCGCGCGGCGGCCCTTGCACCGCCGGGTTCGTATATTGTATACAGTCGCGACATGAGCGCCGCCGCGACGCCCCCGCCCCTCCGTTCGCGCAACTGGTTCGCCCCGAAGAACCTCGACGGCTTCATGCACCGCTCCTACCTCAAGGCCGAGGGCTTCTCGGACGCCGTCTTCGACGGCCGGCCCGTGATCGGGATCTGCAACTCGTGGTCGGAGCTCAACAACTGCAACGCCCACCTCCGCCAGCTGGCGGAGGCGGTGAAGCGCGGGGTGTGGAGCGCGGGGGGCTTCCCGCTCGAGTTCCCGGTGATCTCGCTGGGCGAGATCCTCATGAAGCCCACCACCATGCTCTTCCGCAACCTCATGGCGATGGACGTGGAGGAGTGCATCCGCGCCTACCCCCTCGACTCGGTGGTGCTGCTGGCCGGCTGCGACAAGACCACGCCGGCCATGCTGATGGGCGCGGCCTCGGCGGACGTGCCCGCCATCATGGTGACGGGCGGCCCCATGCTCCGCGGGATGTGGAGCGGGCAGCCGATCGGCTCGGGGACCGACGCGCGCAAGATGTGGGCGCAGCGCCGCGCGGGCGAGATCACCGACGAGACCATGGCGGAGGTAGAAGCCTGCCTCTCGCGCTCCAGCGGGCACTGCATGGTGATGGGCACCGCCTCCACCATGGCCGCCATGGCGGAGACGCTCGGGCTCACCCTGCCCGGGAACGCCGCCATCCCCGCCGCCGACTCGCGCCGCCTCGCGCTCGCCGAGGACAGCGGCCGCCGCGCGGTGGAGATGGCGCTCGCCCGCGGGCCGCGGCCCTCGGAGATCCTCACCGCCGAGGCGTTCGACAACGCCATCCGCGCGGACATGGCCATCGGCGGGTCCACCAACGCCATCGTGCACCTGGTCGCCCTCGCGGGGCGGGCGGGCGTGCCGCTGCCGCTCGCGCGGTTCGACGAGCTCTCGCGGGCCACGCCGCTGCTCGTCAACGTGCGGCCGTCGGGCAAGCACCTCATGGAGGACTTCTTCTACGCGGGCGGCCTGCCCGCGGTGTTGCGCAATCTCCTCCCGCTGCTCCACGACCGGGCCCGCACCGTGAACGGCCGGAGCCTGGGCGACAATGTCCGCGCGGCCGTCTGCCACGACCCCGACGTGATCCGGTCGCTGGACATGCCGCTGGCGCCGGAAGGCGGGACCGTCATCCTGTTCGGCAACCTCTGCCCCGATGGGGCCGTGCTCAAGCAGTCGGCTGCCTCCGCGCATCTGCTCACCCACCGCGGGCGCGCCGTCGTCTTCGAGGACTCGCTGGACCTCGAGCGGCGCATCGACGACCCGTCCCTGTCGATCGACGAGTCGAGCGTGCTCGTGCTCAAGCACTCCGGGCCCAAGGGCGGGCCGGGCATGCCGGAGGCGGGGGCCGCGCCCATTCCCGCGCGGCTGCTCAAGGCGGGCGTCAAGGACATGGTGCGCATCTCGGACGCGCGGATGAGCGGCACCTCCTACGGCACCGTCATCTTGCACGTGGCGCCGGAGTCCGCGGTGGGTGGCCCGCTCGCGCTGGTCCGGGACGGCGACGAGATCGAGCTGGACGTGCCCCGCCGCCGCCTCTCGCTCCTCGTGGCCGACGAGGAGATGGCGCGGCGGCGGGCCGCGTGGCGGCCCCGGCCCGATGGCGTCACCGGCGGCTACTTGCGCCTCTACCTCGACCACGTGCTCCAGGCCGATCAGGGCGTCGACTTCGACATCCTGCGGGGCTGCCGACCCGTGCTCGACGAAGAGACGGCGCGCGGGTTCCGCCTGGCATGACGCGCCGATGACCACGCGCACGGCCCGCAAGCGCGTTACCGCCAAAGGGCGGCCCGCGCGGCAGGTACCCGCCCGCGGCCCCGCCGTGGCCGCACCTACGAGCCTCCTGCCCTCCCTCGCCCGCCATCAGACGCTCGAGGAGCTGGCCTACCGCGACATCCGCCAGGCCATCATGGCCGGGCGCCTCGCCCCCGGCGAGCGCATCGTCGCCACCACCATCGCCGCCGCCGCCGGGATCTCGCGCATCCCCGTGATGCAGGCGCTGCGCCGGCTGGAGAGCGACGGCTTCGTCCGGATCACGCCCCACAAGGACGTGGTGGTCACGAGCCTGTCCGCCGGCGAGTTTCGCGAGCGGTTCCTCATGATGGCGGCGCTCGAGTCGCTCTGCGTGCGCGAGGCCCGCGAGCGCATCACCCCCGAGCTGATCGGCCGCCTCCGCGCGCTCCAGAAGGAGATGGCGGTCAGCCGCACGGCGGGCGACGCCGCCCGCGCGGTGGCGGCGGACAGCGAGTTTCACCGCCTGCTGTGGGAGGCCTCGGGGCTCCGCCAGGTCGTCCAGACGCTGCAGAACATCTGGGATCGCGGCGAGTACTACCGCGTCATCATGCACGCCCGGCGCGGGGGCTTTGCCCGCGAATCCCTCGCCGAGCACGAGCTGATCCTGCGCGCGCTGGAAGAGCGCAACTTCGAGCAGGCCGCGCGCGCCATCGAGCATCACCGCATGCACGCCATGGGGCGGCTGGCTCACACCACGTAGAACTCCAAAGGAGGGGCATTCATGACGGTCACACGCAGGCAATGGCTCAAGGGCGCCGCCGCGGTCGGCGTCGGCGTGGGCTTCATCGGTCCGTGGCGCCGGGCGCGCGCCCAGAGCCGGAAGCCCGTCCTCATCGGCCTCACCTGTGACGCCACCGGCACCTTCGCGGACAGCGGCCAGGCCGACCGACGCGGGATGATTCTCGCCATCGAGGAGCAGAACGCCAAGGGCGGCGTGCTGGGGCGTCCCGTCGAGTACCGATGGGAGGACACGGAGACGGACGCCTCGGTGGCGGTACGCAAGGCCCAGCGGCTCATCGAGCGCGACAAGATCGACTTCATGATCGGGGCGCTCTCGAGCGGGGTGGCCGCCCCCCTGTCCGAGCTGGCGCAGCGCTACGGCATCATCTACTTCAACAGCAACTCCAGCGCGGACACCGTGAGCGGCGAGAAGTGCCAGCGCGTGAACTTCGTGTGGGACGCCAACAATTGGATGTTCGCGAACGCGCTCGGGCCGCTGGTCGTCAAGAACCTGGGGACGCGGTGGTTCCTCCTCACCCACGACTACGTGTGGGGCAAGAACGCCACCGCCGCCTCGCGCGAGAGCATGAAGAAGGTGGGCGCAGACGAGGCGGGCGAGCTCCTCATCCCCCAGGGCACTCGCGACTTCTCCGCCCAGCTCGTGCGCATCCGCAACGCCAAGCCCCAGGTGGTGATGGCCAACGTCGCCGGCATCGAGCAGACCGCGCTGCGCGAGCAGGCCTACGAGTTCGGCGCCGACAAGGACGCCCACTGGGTGTTCCCGCAGCAGGACTTCCCCGACCTCGTGGCGCTGGGGCCCAAGAAGGCCTTCGGCTACTTCTGCACGACGTGGCACTACAACGTGGAGGGCCCCGGCTCGAAGGAGTTTGTGGACCGCTTCCGCAAGCGCTGGGCGAACGCCCCCATCCCCGTGCCCGACAACGTCTCGTCCAACGGCTACATCGCCATGCGCGAGATGCTGCGCGCCATCGAGCGGGCGGGCACCACGCGCAATCACGAGGTGATCAAGGCGCTCGAGGGCCACGTGATCCGCGACAACTTCCGGAAGTTCCCCTCCACCATCCGCCCCTGGGATCACCTGGTCGGCCAGATGATCACGCTCGCCCGCACCAAGCGGGAAGACCAGATGAAGGAGCGGTGGGACATGATCGAGATGATCGCGGATATCGCGCCGGATGTGGCGGCGCCGCCGCAGGCGATCTCCAAGTGTCGCATGCAGCCGATCGCGGAGACGCCGGTTTACGGCGGGTGAGCGGGTAGGACACTGGAGGTGGCCGGAGGGAGGAGGGGGCGCGCTCGCTTTGCTCAGTACAGCATTCGCCGCGAGCGCGCCCCCTCCTCCCTCCGGCATCTTCATTTTTCTTACAAGCAGCCCTTCCCCCTGGTCTCTGCCGGTCGCTTAGATGCCTGAGTTGACTGAGGTCGCGACCCAGCTGTTGAACGGCGTCGTCCTCGGCCTGCTGTATGCCGTCATTGCGCTGGGGTTCATGTTGATTCTGGGGACGATGGAGGTGATCAACTTTAGCCATGGCGTGTTGTTTGCGCTGGGCGGGTACTTTGCGTTGGCGTTGGGGCCGTATGTGGGGTGGGTGGGGGCGCTGATCGTGGCGCCGCTGCTGGTCGGGGCGGTGGGGCTGCTGCTGGAATTCGGGGTGCGGCGGACGTATGGACGCGATCCGCTGTTCGGGCTGCTGTTCACGTTCGGGGCGGCGCTGGCGCTCGAAGAGGTGATTCGCATCGTGTGGGGGCCGCGGGGCTACACGATTTCGGCGCCGGCCTTCGTGGCGGGCCCCTTCCACCTGGGGTTTCTCTTCTACTCGAAGTACCGCCTGCTCGTCGCCGGGCTCGCGGTGGGACTGCTCGCCCTGGTGTGGTGGTTCCTCGAGAAGACGCCGTACGGCGCCATCATCAAGGCGGGCGCGCACGACGGCGAGATGGTGCGCGCGCTCGGCATCGACCTCACGCGCATGCGCAACTGGGTGTTCGGGCTGGGCACCGCGCTGGCCGGCGTGGCGGGCGTGGTGGCCGCGCCCATGTGGAGCCTCAAGCCCACCATCGGCGCGGAGGCGGTGATGCCGGCCTTCATCGTGGTGGTGATCGGCGGCATCGGCTCGTTCTGGGGCGCGGTGTGGGGCGGTCTCCTCGTGGGCCTGGTGAGCGGGCTCTCCAACCTCGTCGTCCCCCGCGGCTCCATCATGGTCATGTACCTCCTCATGACGGTGATCCTGCTGCTGCGGCCGCGCGGCCTCCTTGGCCAGAAGAGCATCCTCGAGCTATGAGCGCTCCCGGCGGCGCGCCGCCGCGCGCGGCGGCGCCAGCGCGCGCAGCGATAGTGGTGATCGGGTCGGGCGCGTTCGGCGCCGCCACCGCCTATCACCTCGCCCGGCGCGGGGTGGACGTGGCGCTCCTGGACCAGCATGCGCTCGGTTCGCAGACTTCCCCGCGCGCGGCCGGGCTCACCAGCCAGGCCGATCGCGTCCCCGTGCTGGCCCGGCTCCGCCGCGAGGCCTGCGAGGCCTTCGAGCGCTTCGAGGAGGACATGGGCCGCTCGATCGGCTATCACCGCTCGGGCAGCCTCCGCGCCGCCTACACGGACGCGGGCGAGGCGCGCGTGCGCGAGGGGCTCGCCACCGCCCAGGCGCTCGGCATCACCGCCGCGCTGGTCTCGCCCGCCGAGGCCGAGCGCCTCGCCCCGCACTTCCGCGCGGGCGCGTCGCGCGCCATCCTTCACGTGCCCGCTGACGGCTGGCTCGACCCCGCCCGCCTGGCCGTCGCCTTCGCCGCGCGCGCCGCCGAGCTGGGGGCGCGCGCCCTGCCCTTCACGCGCGTGACCGGGCTCCTCGCCGAGGGCGGCCGCGTCGCCGGCGTGGCGACCGACCGCGGCGAGATCCGTGCCCCCGTGGTGGTGGACGCGGCGGGCGCCTGGGCGGCGCGCGTGGCCGCGGGGGCCGGGCTCCGCGTGCCCCTCGTCCCCGTGCGGCATCAGCTGCTCGTCACCGAGCCTATCGCCGGCGTGGAGCCGCTTCAGCCCATCGTGCGGCTGGTCGAGGCCAGCGTGTACGTCCGTCACGAGCAGGGCGGGCTGCTCTTCGGCGGCTACGAGGACGCGCCGCGCGTGGTGGACGCGGGGACGCTGCCGGCGGGATTCCAGATCGCCGATCTCCCCCTGGATCTCACGGTGCTCCGCACCCTCATCGACGAGGTCGCCGATCACTTCCCGGCCCTCCGGTCCGCGCGCGTGGCCATTCACCGCGGGGGCCTCCCCACCATGACCGCCGACGGCCGCCCGCTGCTCGGCCGCGTGCCGGGGCTCGCGGGATTCTTCGTTGCGTCCGGCTGCTGCGTCGGCGGGCTCGGCCTCTCCCCGGCGGCCGGGCGCGCGCTCGCCGACCTCATCGTGGACGGCAAGAGCGATCCGGATCTGGCCCCGCTGTCCGTGGAGCGCTTCCGCGGCCGGGACGACGACACCGCCGCCCTCGAGGCCGCGTGCGTGGCGCAGTACGCCCGGCGCTACGTCAGATGAGCGGCAGCCGATGATGAAGGGGTGGCTCGAGGCCTGGGCCCCGCCGCCCATGCTCGCGATGTTCGCGGTCTTCCTCGTCCTCCCCGCGGTGCTGCCGTGGATCGGGGGCTACACGTATCTGGGCACCGAGGTGATGATCTGGGCGATCTTCGCCCTGGGCTATAACCTCCTCCTCGGCTATACCGGGCTGCCCGCCTTCGGCCACGGGGCCTTCTTCGGGATGGCCGGCTACTTCCTCGGCGCCACCCAGAAATGGGTGACCGGCGGCCTGTGGCTGCCTCTCGTCGCCGGCATCGTCGGCACCGCCCTCTGCGGCGCCGCGGTGGCGCTGTTCGTGGCCCGGCGCCGGGGCATCTACTTCTCGCTCCTCACCATCGCGTTCGGGGTGATGTTCTGGTTCATGGTCTTCTTCCTCGACCGGTGGACCGGCGGGGAGGACGGGTTCACCGGCATCAACCGGACGGCGGTGTCCCTGCCCGGGCTGGGCGCCGTCGCCCTCCGGGACAACCTGCCCTTCTACTACTTCGTCTACGTCTTCTTCGTCGTCGCCACCGTGGTGCTGTGGCGCATCGTCCATTCCCCGTTCGGCCAGGTGATCGGTGCCGTCAAGCAGTCTGAGTCGCGGGCGCGCGCGCTCGGCTACAACACCGCCCGGTACAAGTGGGCGGTCTTCACCCTGTCCTGCGCTTTCGCGGGCCTCGCGGGCGGGCTCTACACGCTGGCGCGGTTCGGCGCCTTTGCCGAGCCCATGAGCCTGCAGCAGTCGGGCAACGTGGTCCTGATGTGCCTCATCGGCGGCGGCTTCGCCTCCTTCTACGGGCCCGTCCTCGGCGTGGTGGTCTTCCTGGTGCTCCGGGACGTCTTCTCCACCCTCACCGATCACTGGATGCTTCTCTACGGCCTCCTCTTCATGGGCATCATCCTCTTCATGCCCGAGGGCATCCTGGGCGTGATCCGTCGTGTGCGGCGGCCGGCGGGCTTCCACGACACGCGCGCGGCGGACGCGGCCAAGGGGTCCGAGTGAGCGCCGAGCCGATTCTCGAAACGGAGGCGCTCCGGAAGGCGTTCGGAGGCCATCAGGTGCTGGACGGCGTCAGCCTGCGCTTCGTGGCGCGCCGCCTCTCCGCGCTGATCGGGCCGAACGGAGCGGGCAAGACCACCTGCTTCAACCTCCTCACCGGCTTCCTCCGGCCGGACGGAGGCCGCATCCTCTTCCGGGGGGAGGACATCACGGGGCACTCGCCCGACCGGCGCGCCCGCATCGGCATCTCGCGCTCGTTCCAGATCCTCAACCTCTTCGACGACTACACGGTGCTCGAGAACGTGCGCGTGGCCGTGCCCGCCATGCGCCGGCGCGGCTGGGACGCGTGGACGCCGGCCGGCGAGGTGACCGCGGCTGCCGACC
>Ga0075431_100006091_pt1 | contig 11957 bp, 8 predicted proteins | sample RhiMetdeltSRZDD5_FD_75297 | JGI IMG/M metagenome (GOLD analysis project Ga0075431, IMG submission 75297) | Populus rhizosphere microbial communities from Tennessee, USA - Rhizosphere MetaG P. deltoides SRZDD5 | ecosystem: Host-associated > Plants > Roots > Rhizosphere > Soil | place: USA... | reverse complement strand
GGAAAACCGGGCCCACGTCCACCGCCGCCGCCCGCACCGGCTTGACGGCCCTGTCCCGCCGGCGCCGCGCCGCCCTGCGCCAGTAGGGGCGACGCATGCGTCGCCGCTACGAACGACGCTGTCACAAAACCGCCGAGAACGATGACTCCGAGAACAATCGTGCGTCGCATTCTGCCTCCCGTAGAACGATCCGACGATTACCGAACGAATTGAATCTTGTCCGACATGGCGTCTTCCCAGCTGCTCCACCCCGACGTCATGCCGTAGGGGGCGCGCTCGAGAATCGCCTCGATCTCATGCAGCAGTCCTTTCTCCACTTTGAACAGCTCGGCGATGTGCCACGTCCAGGGAACCGTTGGACCAGCCGTGACACTTCGCCCATCGGGCGTCTTGAAATGACGTGAGGCACCGCCGTCGTGATCGAAGAACGCGAATGCGACGACCAGGCCGCGCTCCTCGTCGACGACCATGTAGCGGCGATCGCGGATGCGCATGACGAAATGCAGCAGCCCCGACTCGAACTGCTCGCGGCACGTCCACATGTCCGAATAGTTGTTCGACGTCCTGGGATCCGGCTTCACGGTGATGCCCCCTCGGCCGACGCGCGCATTCGTCGACTGACCACCGTTCTCGAGACGATCGCAGTCGTCGCCGAAGGGATATTGACCCTTGCCGTCGTTCAGCTGCATGCCGCTGAAGTACATGTTGGCGACGCGGACCAGCTCGGCGCGCGAGACGCGATCGGCCGGAGGGGTCGGACGGAAGAACGCGGCGCGCGGCTTGCCCAGCGTCTCCAGGTTCTTGGCGCCGTTCTCGCTATGAGCGACCAGCGTTTCGATCTCGGTGAGGCGGCGATTCCCGTCAACCTTCAGCCGCACGGCGATGATCATCGGGTTGCCGGCCTCGCGCATCGTCGAGAAGGTGATGACCTGGCCCGCGGTCTGATCGGTCACGTGCAGCTTGTATGTGCCGCGGCCGGTGACGGAGTTCCAGAAGCCATCGCCGAGCATCAGGCGCTGTCCATTCTCCGTGTACTTGACACCGCTCGCGAGGGAGAGCTTCTTCGGGTCCTTGGCGACGAGCGCGTCGAGATACTGCTCGGCGATTCCTTCGAGACACGCACGATCGCATTTACCCTGCGCACTCGCGACGCGAGCGACGAGCGCGGCGAACACCACGACCAGCGCCGCACGCGCGGCGGTCCGCCTGAAGGCGGACACTACGCCACCTCCGTCGGAGAGAACTGCTTTTTCAGGCCCTGCCAGTGCGTGTAGTAGTCGCGTTCGAGGAGATCGGTTTCGAGTGCGAACTTCGTCGGCCGCACGGGCAACTGCGTTTCGAAGAGGAAGACCAGAGTGTTCTCGAGATACTGCGGTTTCAGATCCGCGTCGCGTCCACGCTGATAGGCCGACGCATCAGGACCATGGCCCGACATGCAGTTGTGCAGGCTGGCACTGCCCGGCACGAACGCGTCGGACTTGCCGATGTAGTCGCCGGCAATCAATCCGAGGAACTCGCTGGCGACGTTGCGGTGGAATGGCGGCGGGCGGAACGTGTGCTCGGCCACGGTCCAGCGCGGAGGAAAACATCCGAGCTCGACGTTCGAGGTCCCGGGCACCGACGTCGGCGACGCGAGGACGCAGTAGATCGACGGATCCGGGTGATCGAACGTCACCGTGTTGATGCATTGGAAGCGATACAGGTCGTATCTGAAGGGCACGTAGTTGCCGCGCCACGCGACGATGTCGAGCGGCGAATGATCGATCTCGGCCTCCCACAGGCCGCCGCCATACTTGGCGACGACGCGGAAGTCGCCATCACGATCTTCGAACGTCGCGACAGGAGCCTCGAAGTCGCGTGCGTTGGCGAGTCCGAACGTACCAATCGGACCAAGGTCGGGCAGCCGCAGATGCTGTCCGTAGTTCTCGCAGATGTAGCCGCGCGCCGCGCCATCGGGGAGCTCGACGCGAAACTTGATGCCGCGCGGGATGAGGGCGACGTGACCCGGAGGAACGTCGAGCACACCGAGCTCGGTGTGCAGCGTCAGTGTGCCGGACTGTGGAACGATGAGCAGCTCGCCGTCGGCATCGTAGAAGAACCTGTGCGTCATCGGCCGGTTCGCGGCATAGAGATGAATCGCGGCGCCCGACTGCAGCGCCGGATCACCATTGCCGCCGAGCGTGACGATGCCGTCGACGAAGTCGGTGGCCTCGGCGGGGATCGGCAGCGGACGCCAGCGAAGCTGATTCGGTGTTGGCGGCACCTCGTTGAACGGTCCGCTACGAATCAAGCGGCTGCCGATCTGACGGAATGGCTGGTGAACGGCGGACGGGCGAATGCGATACGTCCATGTGGACCGGCTGACGCCGCGCGGCGCCGTGAACGCCGTACCGTTCAGTTCTTCGACGTACAGACCATAGGGCGGCTTCTGCGGCGTGTTCTGGTCGCGGGGCAGCGCGCCCGGCAGAGCTTCCGACGAGAAATCATTGCCAAAACCTGCTTGATACGAGCGTTGGGTGGGTGCCATGGCGGGATGTAGGCTATCGCCGCCTATCGAACAGGTCAAGGAATGGAGCCAAGTCGGCGCGCCGCTTGCTAGACCTCGTCGTGGGTCGCGCTTTTTCAGCGACTCGCGCCAGGACATGTAAAGGAAGACTACAGCCGGCGAGGATTTAGTCACCCGGAGACGCGACATCGATGATCACCGTGGATCGCGCAGTCGTGCGAATGTTCGTGAGCGAGCCGGACACGGTTCGCTGGGAGACACGGATCGCCGATGGCAAAGGGCTCGAGCTGAAAGTGTTTGGACCGGGACTTTTACGACGGACGCAGGCATTTCCCGATGCGCTGTCGCTGGTGGAGTATCAGGTGCAATTCGAGCGGCAACTGCTCACCAACGGATACGCGGTTCTGCCGCTCAGCGAGCGTCGCAGCGGCTACGATCGCCGGCAGCGACCGCGAACGACAGAGGACAGGCGTCGCGCCGTGTAAGAGAAGCGCCCTGTACAGAAAACACTGTGAAGATCGAGGCACCGGGCACGCTGCACATCGTTTCGAGCGATAACGCCGTCACCAGCAACGACGCGCCCGCGCGACGGCTGACGCTGGCGCGCCGCCATATCGAGACCGCGATTTCGCATATCAACGACGTTGCCCAAAGCCGCATTCCGCTGACGGCCGCCGTCGAATCCGCCCCCGGGGTGGACGAACTTCGGCTGATCGTCCGGGCCCTCGCCGACATTCGCGAGGCGCTGCGATCGACGGACGCGCCAAGCCCGGCGGACAGCGCCGTCTAGTTCGTCAGGCGGCAGGTCCGGCCAAAGCCGGACACTACGTTGACGGTCCGGCTGAAGCCGGACACTACGTCGACAGTCCGGCTGAAGCCGGACACTACGTTGACAGTCCGGCTGAAGCCGGACACTACGTCGACAGTCCGGCTGAAGCCGGACACTACGGGCGACGGTTCGGCTGGACTATGATTACGGGCCCGTGCTCGCATCGAGCGCCATCAGCGAAGAAGGGCTTATGAAACTGCAGGAAGCGGCCAGCGCCGTCAAGCAAGCCAAGCAGCGCGTCAAGGCTGCGAAGAAGGAATCACGCGAAGCGAAGGCCGCGCTGAAGCTGGCCAAGAAGACGTTGAAGAAGACGGCCAAGACCGCGCGCGACGCGGAACGGACCGAAAAGAAAGCGCAGGCAAAGAAGGTGAAAAAGGCCAAACCGGCCAAAGCCCCTGCCGCTGCGGTGAAGTCGGCCAAGATCGCCGCGCCGCGGTCGAAGAAGAAAGCCAAGCGGGCCGTCGCGGCCGCGCCGGCCGCGGCCGGGGCACCGGCCGAGGGGTCGTGGCACGAAGGCGAGTGGACGTCCGACGACGCCGCGGTCTAGCAATCGTTTAGCGAAAGTCTTCCGGCCGGGGGCCTTCCTCCGTATCCTCAATGGCGACGTTCGAGGAGCTGTACCGACAACACGTCCAGGCCGTGTTCCGATTCGCCCTCAGCGTCGCGGCGAAACGTGAGGTGGCTGAAGATCTGACGTCCGAGGCGTTTCTCGCGCTCCATCGGAATCTGGCCGCGATTGACCAGTCGCAGCTGCCTGGATGGCTGTTGACCGTGGTCAGAAATCGGGCCCGCGACTGGTGGCGGCGTCAGATCGTCGAGCGACGCTACGCCGAGCAGTTCGTGGCCGCACCCGAGCCCGAAGCGCCAGCCGTCGAGCGCTGGCTGCTCGACAGCGCGGACCTCAAACAGGTGCACCGCGTCTGCCTGGCCTTGCGGTACGTGCAAGGGATGACGCGCGCCGAAATCGCGGCACGCACCGGGCTGACCGAGATTCAGGTCAAGGGACATCTCCAGTACGCGTTGACGCTGCTGCGCAAGGCACATGGAGTAGGGACGTGAACACGGATCGACACGACTGGGATCGCGAGGAACGCGAGAGGCTCGCGCACCTCGAGGATCAGATCGACGCGATGCGCCGGCGGCACGTCAACGCTCCCCCATACGAGCTGTTGCGCGCCGCGCATGCCGATGTCCTGCCGCCGGATCTGGAGACCGCCGTGACCGAACACATCGCCGCCAGCCCGATGAGTCGAACGCTTGCCGAAGGTCTGGGCGATGAGGCGCCGGTGCTGAGCGCCGACGAGCAGGAACGGCTGTTCGCGCGAATCATGAAGGAGGCGCTGAAAGAATCAGCGCCCTCGACAGCCTGGGGCTGGCTTCGCCCCGCATTCATCGGCGCGGGCATCGTCGCCGTCGCGTCGCTCGTGTGGGTCGTCTCGAGAGAGCCCGGCGAACGCATCGATCCACCCGAAACGCAGGTCGTCGTTGCGCTCCCGCCCGCGGCCCCGCCGTTTCTGCTGCCGTTCGAGAAGCCCGATGTCCGGTTGGGCATGGCGGCGCTCACGTGGCGCGGATCGACGCCGGCCGATACGGCCGGCAATCAACTGCTGACCGATCTCAAGCCGGGGCTCGACGCGTACCGGCAAGGTGACTATGCGACGGCGAATCGCGAACTGACGGCGCTTGCCGGCCGCTATCCCGGCGCCGTCGAGATCCTGTTCTATCAGGGCGTGTCGCGATTGTTCCTCGGTGACTACGCCGGTGCGAGTACCGCATTCGAAGCGGCCGGCGCCAGCAGCGATCGGACGTTCGAGGCCGACATCGCGTGGTATCGTGCCGTCGCCGAACAGCGGTCGGGCAACGTCGTTCAAGCGCGCGCACGCCTCGAAGCCATCTGCAATCGTAGTGTCCGGCTTCAGCCCGACAACGGTGACGTCGCGCGGGCGTGCACGGCGCTCGAGCAGCTTCGGGCATCCGCGAACCCGCGATAGCCGAGCCGATGCGACTCTGGTTACGCACGCTGCCGGCGCTCTCTCTCGCGCTGCTGGTCCTCACACGTTCCGACATTGGCGCGACGCCGCAGCAACCCACCGTCCCCGAGAACGCGTCGGTCGAGGAGCTGCTGGCGATCGCCGATCAACTCCTCGAGGACATCAAAGGCAATCTGGCGTTTCCGATCTACGAGCGCGCGCTCGAGCGCGCCATGCAGATGTCGCTCGAACCGCAGGAGGCTCGCGCCCGTTACGGCATGGCGCGCGTCCTGTATTACCGGGCCCAGTACGCGCCCGCGCGCGAGCACGCGCTGAAGGTCGCGGAGATCTACCAGCGGATCGGAACACCGACCGACATCGGGCGCGTCAACAACTTCCTCAGCGCCGTCGAGGACCTGTCTGGCCTCCGTGCGGAGGCGCGCGCTCACTCCGCGCGCGCTGTCGAGGCGTACGAGTCGAGCGACGATCGAGCCGGTCGAGCACGCGCGACGCTCCAGTTCGTGCGGGTCACACCGATGGAGCTCGACGCGCAGCGTCCGCTCTACGAGAAGGCGGTCGCCGACGCCCGCGCCGCCGGCGACATCGCGCTCGAAGGCAGCATCCTGCACAGCCTTGGCGACATTCTCTTCACCCGAAATGTGTTCGACGAGGCACTCGACGCCCTGCTGAAGGCGGAATCGCTGCTGCTCGGCACGCCGGACTTTCTCGAGCTCGGCACGATCTACAACAGCATCGGCCGCGTCTATCGCGCGCACGGACGCTTCGACGAGGCGCTGCGCTTTCAGCTCAAGGCCTTGTCTCTCCACGAGAAAGGCGGCTCGTCGTTCGAGGTCATTCAAAGTCTCAACGCCGTGGCGGTCGTCTACGAGACGCTGGGTGATCGGAAGAACGCCGGCGCGTATTACGAACGGGCGCTGGCGCTCGCCGAAAAATCGAGCTCGCAGCGCATACAGGATCTGATCAGGGCCAATTACGCCGCCGTGCTCGTCGGTGACGGCCAGTACGCGCGCGCGGCGAACGAGCTCGAGCAGGTCCTCGCCCACGGTGTCGACGTGTATCCAAGCCGGCGCCAGATCATGCTGTCGCTCGCGTATTCGAAGATGGACCGCCGGCGCGATGCCCTGGACGCGGCGACCAGGGCCGTGAGCGGCTGCCAGCTCGACGAGTCTGCGTGCATCAATGCGCTGGGACGACGCGCCGCCACCTACGCCGCGCTCGGCGACGCGGTCCCTGCGCTTGCGGATCTCAATGGCGCGCTGGCCAGGCTCGAAGCGCTGCGCGAGCGGCTGGTGCCGAGCGACTTCTTCAAACAGGATTTCAATCTCGCGCAGCAGTACATCTACAACCAGGCGATCGCGCTGCAGCTTCAGGAAAAGCAGGAGCGTCAGGCGCTCGAGACCGCCGAGCTCGGGCGGGCACGCGCGTTTCTCGATCTCCTGGCCAGCCGAGACGTACAGTTGAAAGAAAGCGATCGCGGCCTCGTCGCCTCGCTCCAGAAGGAAAACGCCGGCCGGCCATCGCGCGTCGAACGGCAGGCGTCGGGCCAGCCGTCGGCGTCAGACCTCATGCTTCGCGGTGACAACACCACGTCATCCCCGGCTGGAGTCACGGCTCGCGATCTCGAGCTGCGCAGCTTCATCTCGGCCAGTCCGTCAGCCGCCGGCGACCTGGTCGCGACCGCTGCGCGCCTGCGCTCGACGATGGTCGTCTACTGGGTCGCCGAGGATGAACTGTTCATCTGGGCGGTGTCGGCGGACGGCGGCGTGCACGCACGCCGAGTCCCTGTGCTGCGGTCGCGGCTGCTCGAGCTCATTCGTGAGACGGCGCCATTTGCGGAGTCAACCGGCGCCAACACGGCGCGCGCACGACGTCTCGTGACGCGCGGTGAATCGACCATTCCGGTTCGTGCCGCCCGGCCCATCGCCTGGCGTGCGCTCTACGATCTGCTCATTCAGCCGATCAGAAGCGTGCTGCCCAACACCCCCGGTGCCCTGCTGACGATCGTGCCGCAGGGCCCGCTGCTCAACGTCAGCTTCGCCGCGCTGCAGAATGCGCAGGGCCGATATCTGCTCGAGGACTACGCGCTCCACTATGCGCCGGCCGGCGCGGTGCTGCAGTTCACGGCAGCCAAGAAGCGCGCCGACGCACGCACCGGACCGATGCTTCTCGTCTCCGACCCGGCGCTGCCAACGCTCACGAATCTCGATCGGCCGCTGCCGCGCCTTCCCGGCGCACGCAGCGAGGCCGCACAGATCGCGCGGCTCATCCGCCCGAACCGGCTGACGGTACTGCAGGACGCCGTCGCCACCGAGGCGCGGGCCCGCGATCTCGTCGCCGGCAAAGCGGTGCTCCACTTCGCGACTCACGCGATCGTGCGGGACGACAATCCGTTTGCGTCATTCCTTGCGCTCGGCCCATCGTCCAGCGGCGGCGCCGCCGATGGGCAACTGACGTCGCAGGAGGTGTACAGCCTGGACCTCAACGCCGACCTCGTCGTGCTGAGCGCCTGCCGATCGGCGGGTGGCAGCATCACCGGCGACGGCATCTCGGCGTTTGCGCGAGCGTTCATCTACGCGGGCACGGCATCGCTCGTCGCGAGCTTGTGGGACGTCGCCGACGAGCCGACCAATCAGCTGCTGCCGGATTTCTACAGACGATGGCTGGCCGGCGAGTCCAAGGGCCGCGCGCTTCGCGCCGCGCAGCTTCGATTGCTGCGCGACCTCCGTGCCGGGCGTGTGACCATCAGCACGCCGGCCGGAGACGTCGCCCTTGCAGAGCATCCGGTGTTCTGGGCCGGCTTCGCGCTCTTCGGCGAGCCGGAATAGCCCTCACGAACGAGGACCAGCACTGGTCATCTCGTGCTGGTGACGGGAGCAGGCAGCAGTCTCGGTGCCTGCGCGATGACCGGCCACTCGGTTCTCATGGCATCAATGACGTCACCCGGCAGGACCGCATCGCCGCCGAATCTGTAGACAGGAGCTCCGTTTACAAACACCTCATACGCAGGGAACTTGTCATGGGTCCCACTCACGATGTATTGAAGGCGCCCACCTTGATCTTTTCCAAACGTCACAACGATCTCAGCATCCATATCTGGCAGCCCGAGACTGATCAGCCCACTGAGGACCGTATTTGCCGGCTCCGGTATCACACTCGGAACGTCCGCCCACGGGAAATACAGCCTGGCTCCGAACTTGATCCTCACGGCGAGTGCGTTTTGCCTCAGATCGGTGTCAATGAGGTAACCCTCGTCATTCTTCAACCGCGTCTCGATCCAAGGGCGCACACCGTCCTTCTTCTTCTTCCACCACCACGCCGGCCTGCCTTGAACCTGCTCGCCATCGACGGGGTTGTGCACCCGGGCCAGCCCGTAGACGACCTTCTCCGCCGGGTCTACGGCTTCAAATGTGTTGGTGTTCAGGCGGAACGAGTACTCAATCTCCGCCCGACTCGAGCCGGGCTGCCCAAACTCGCGCTTGTCGCCATTTACGACCATACCGCCTGCGACCCACAGCTCGGGGCGCACGAAGACCTTGAGCTTGACCGACACCGGAACAAGTCTCGCCCGCTGAGGCGGCTTCTTCGGGTCCGGCTCACTACCGCCGTCGCCGTGTTTGAGGTCACCCTGGTCCTCCTCGCCTGGCCACGGCTCCCATTCCTCTTCGCGACTGGTGGGCCATTGCTCCCACTCCTCGGGCAGTGAGCCCTTTGCCTGGACCAGAGGCGGCGGCGTCATGCCGTCGAGCGTTCGCTTGTAGTACTCGGATTGATCCTCTTCGCTGATCTTGCCTTCCTCCTCCGCCTTGTCGATGGACTCGAAGATCTTGTCCTTGTTCTTGATCGTGGCCGCCTGCTGCGCGAGCACCGACGCTTCCTTGCCGAACTGCATCGCGGTGTCGAGTGCCTTCGAATAGGCCATCGCCGCGTTCGCCTGCGTGCCCGCGACGCCGGTAATGTCGGCGAACGACTGCTTGCTGATGGTGTCGAGCACCGCGCGTACGCCTGCAGGCTCTGGAGCCGCGGGCGCGTTCTGGATCGACACGATCGGCGCCGGGAAGGGCGTCGGCGTTCCGAAGTTCGTCTCAGTGCGTCTGGACGCAACGGCGGTCGCATCGAGCGGCGGCGGCTCGTCGATCGGCGAATCCTCCCAACGCCAGAAGCGCGAATCGTCGATCTTCTCGCACGCATTGCAGTCGCCCATCACGGCTTCGGCAAAGACACCACGCGTGGGCAGACTGATTCGCGACGGTGCGACCGGCGACGGCAGCGCGTAGTAGTCCTTCAGCTTTCCGTCGACGATCCGGCCCTGCTGGTCGCGCTCGGCTCTGAACCGCGGATCCAGGTTGTTGCCCGGCGCCACCGGCATCACCAGGGAATTGCCAACGATGCCGATCAACTTGTTCTCGACCACCGAGGACACGCTGCGTCCATTCGAGTTCGGCGCGAGATAGCCATCGAGCAGCATGTAGCGCCGATTCGGATCCATCGCCCACCAGATCGCGTGGTGGTAGTACTCCAGGTTGTCGTTCAGATGCTCGACCAGTTCGGCGGCGAGTCTCATGTCCTCCTTGCGCGGCGACCGTTGTTCCCAGACGTCGATCGGCGTCGAGAGCATCGCTCCGCTGCCGGCGCTGATCAGGATCGTTCCCGGCACCGGAATCCAGTGCGGGAGACCGATGACAGAGGTATTCACTTGCAGCTGCGCGCCAGTGGCCATTGCCACCACGGGGAGATCGATATCGTCGTTGACCCGCGAGTCGTTGACGAGACTGTGTTCGAAGAGCTGGGTTCGATATCGCAGCGTGGCCGAGTTGACGATGGCGCGGCAGCCCTGGGGCAAGGGGACGGACGACTTGATGATCAGCGCGGAAATGCTGCCTCTCGAGACTGGAGTGCTCAATTGACCCCTGACCGACACGAGCAGCGGAGCTCCGGGCCTGTAGTCGGAGACGAGGGTGAAGTCCATGCCCTGGAGCCTCACGTCCGTGGACCCGGCAACGGCCCAGACTTCCAGTCGATCGACGAAGCCGGCCGCGGCGCTGGGCATGACCTCCTGCTGGAAGCGCGCGTATCGCTCCTCGGCCGTCGGCTCGTTGAGCAGCGACTCGGCCAGGGCGCGACCACCTTGAGCCACCGTCTTGCCGGCGTCGACACCCGCACCGATCATTGCCGATACCCCGCCTGTCGCGATGGCGAGGACCGCGCCGAAAAAGCTGGCGGTGGGATTCAGGGTCTGGTTCAGCTTCTCTGTCGTCTGTTCGATCGTTTCTCCAGGACTCGGCTTCGGCTTCTCCGGGAACGGCGGCAGCGGAATCAGTATCGTCAGCGTCAGTTCGCCGAAGATCTCCAGGACCCGCTCGTCGGCATAACGATCCACCGGAGTCATGACTTCGGCCCAACTCGTCTGCACCCGTCGCACGGCGTCGAACGCCGGACCGAGATCCCGCCGCTGCAAGTACGTCGACAACGGTTGCCGCCACCGCAGCGTCTTCGGGCGATCGAACGGCTTCATCGGCAGCGGGACGAACAGGCACTCCTGCACGTCGGCCAGTTCGTGCGTGACCTTCAGGTGCCGTAACACCTCGAAGTACTGAATCGTCAGGGCGTGACAGTGATTGTGGTTGGCGATCACTTCAGTGGTCGCTCGTACGGCCTCACCCTGCGCGGCGGTCTGCACGATCGTGGAGCGCAGGCTTCTCACCGCGGATGCCGATTGAAGTGTCTGATCCCGCAGCGACTGCAATGAAGACGAGGATAGGTTGCGGGAGGCATCCAGGAACGCATCCGTGTTGCTTTCTCCGTAACCGCCGGACACACCGTGCAGCGCGCCGAAGTTGTAGGCCTGATAGGAGCCGTTCATCGCCCCGCCGTGCCCGGCGCCGATGCCCCATGTGCTGTTCTTCGAACCGCCGCGGGCGGACTCGGAGAGCGCGCCGGATACTACTTCGGTCAAATCGCGATCGCGTGACAGGCGAGCACCTACGCTCTCGTCCCCGAGCGTTTGCTCCTCGCGGGTGGTGCGCTCTCGACGTTCCCAGTCGATGACCGAGATCAGCTTCTTCTGACCCGGCGCCAGCGGCAGGCTGTAGAGGAGATCGCCCAGCGAGTACCCGTCGGCGTACCACACCTGCTTGAAGTGCAGCAGATGGCCGTGCGCGATGGTCGCGGCTTCGAAGAACGTCGGCGTGGAATCCCAGTCGATGGGATTGTCGGCCTGAAGGGCGACGCGTGTGGGTCCGCGCGTCGCGAGACGTTCCCACAGTCCCTGGTGCAACAGCTCTTTGATCTCCTTGGCGACCTGCTTGGTGTTGACGATTGATTTGGTCTGATTCCTCGTGTCGGCGGCCGTCGCCGCGTAGCTGGTCGATACCAGCCCGACCGATCCGGATCCCGATCCCGAGGTCGACGCCGGCGCCGAGTCCGTCAGCCCGGCAGCCGTCCGCGCCGCGGCCGTCAGAACGGCGTCGAATACCGGCGTCTTGAACAGATCGAAGCGGTCGGACTTGCGCCAGCCGTGTTCGTAGAACTGCAGGAAAAAGCCCAGCTTGAGATCGAACTTGAGGTCCTTGATGACGCGGATGATTTCCCTCTCGATATCTTCCCAGTCCCACACGCCATTGGACTGTTGCCA
>Ga0075431_100006087_pt1 | contig 11960 bp, 7 predicted proteins | sample RhiMetdeltSRZDD5_FD_75297 | JGI IMG/M metagenome (GOLD analysis project Ga0075431, IMG submission 75297) | Populus rhizosphere microbial communities from Tennessee, USA - Rhizosphere MetaG P. deltoides SRZDD5 | ecosystem: Host-associated > Plants > Roots > Rhizosphere > Soil | place: USA... | reverse complement strand
CTGGCGGCCTGCCTCGCTTTGCTCCAGAGCACGGCGCGTAGCGGCTTGGGAGGACTCATCATCGTCCTTTTCTGCGGCGTTGTATGGAGCGGCGTCCGGTATCTGGGGTATCAGGAGTTCAAGATCGCGGCGCGTTTGCTTCGAGTCAGCGACTTCCGCACGATGATTCGCTCTCAATTGTCTCTTCGCGGCTACGAGGACGCGCTGCGCGCAGCCACCGGTCCTGAGGAATGCTGGCAAGCGATCCGCGCTGCGGCCAGCGAATTTGGATTCTGTCATGCCGCGCTGCATCTGGCAGGGCGCAGCTTTAGCGAGCAATTAGATGAGGCGGTCGACGGGCGCTGGATCCTGCACGTGCCCTTGTCTGAATTGGAGTATGTCCAGTTAGCGCGGCGCTTCGAGCTGCGGGCGGCGCCGATGGTGGTTGCGCAACTGATCGATCTATTGCATAGCGTGCTTGCGGCGAAGGCGGCCGAGTTTAGCTTTAATCCGAAAGTTGCTGCGGGCGCGGAATCGGATCAGCGTGCGGACGCTTTGCAGGCGGCGTTGCAGTCTTAGGTGTTTTGTTAAAAACCGAACTGGCTAAAGCTCGTTCCATGAACTTGCAGGAGATGTATCATGCTCCGTTTTGCGGTACCACCTCGCAGTAAATTGCGACATCCCATCGTGAAAACCCTACTAGCTCTCACAATCCCCGTTTCGGCGTTCCTGCTGAGTCAGCTTCCGCCGCGAGTGGCGCTGTCCCAAACGGCGGAGCCGCAGCGATGGAGTATCGGCTATCGCACGCCGTGGGGCAATCCACCCATTCCGATTGAGGATATCGACTGGGACGCCCTTACGCACGTGGTTCAGTTCGGAGCGCTGGTGACTCCGCAAGGCTACCTCGATTTGAACTTCCTGAAGGTGTTAGCGGATGCCCCACCACTGATTGCTGCGGCCCACGCTAAAAATGTCAAGGTTCTGCTCGCGGTCGTCCAACCTTATTGGTTGGGCCAGACCGGAAATTTTCAGGAGGCTGCAACCAACAATCGCGCGACTCTGGTCGCGACTATTATGGACGCAGTAGACAGATTAGGCTTCGACGGCGTTGACATCGATTGGGAGCCGTTCAACGCCGGCGTCAACGGCGCAGCGATGCGTGCGCTTGCCATTGATCTTCGGCAGAAACTCGGAACCAGGATCCTGACCACTGCCGCGACGGTCGGCGCGTACGCCTACTGGGGCTCCGTCGAAAGCTATTTCGACCGTGTGAACGTCATGACCTACGACTTAACCGGCACCTGGAATCCGTTCTCCTGGCACAACGCCGCCTTGTACGACAATGATCCGCGTGTCTGGTCAGTCAACCTGGCGGTGTATCGTTACACCAGCAACGGTGTTCCTGCGTCGAAATTAGGGATCGGGCTGCCGTTTTTCGGATGGCGATGGACCGGAGGCGGGATCACCGGTCCGAGGCAATACAGGGTCTCATCTCCGACACTGCACCAGTTGAGCTATCAGAATCTGGCATCGCAGATCACGCCACAGACCTACAACTGGGACGCCTATGCCCATGTGCCGTATCTGAGCTCCCACGCCACTTTTCAGGCAGCCGAACAATTCGTCACCTACGACGATGAAAAGTCGATTGCCGCCAAGGTTGAGTACGTGAAGAGCAATAACCTCGGCGGCTGGATCATCTGGGCGCTCGATGGCGACTACTTTCCTTCCCGCAATCCCAAGAATCCCCTTCTGACTGCCGCAAAACAGGCGATGGGTCCAAAGCCTGCTCCTCCGGAACCTCCGGCTGAGACTCCCACCGAGCCCCCCATCGGGCCCATCGAGCCCCCGCCGGCCCAATAGCCGCTAGCACCCACTCCTTCCGTCTCGCTCGCGTCAACGGATCCTGAGCGCCCCGAGGCCATTTCGGTCCCGTGGTATTCTAGAGTCTCCGTTTTTCATGGCGCTGAGAATCTCATTTCCCCGGATCTGCGTCGCCCTTGGCATTTGCGATCCGGCTCAACTCCTAGAAAGCGCCCAGCGCGAGGCGGAATCCAACGAGTCCTTCCTCGAGTTCCGACTCGACTATCTGAACAGGCCGGAGCAGGGAATCGAAATCATCCGTTCGATTCTCGATCACCATCCGGGCTGCGCGATTCTCGCCACCTGCCGCCGTCATCAGAATCATGGACGGTTCAATGGCAGCGTGGAAGATCAGATACGGATTCTCGAGGCTTCCTCCGCCGCTGGGGCTCAGGCCGTGGACGTCGAAATCGAGACTGCCGAGATGGCGATCGAGCGGCTGCCGCCGCTTCGCGAGAACGCCAAGCTCATCGTTTCCTATCACAATTTCGAAGGCACGCCGCACCTGGACCAGGTGATGAAGCGCATGGCCCGGGTTTCGGCGGACGCTTACAAGATCGTCACTACCGCGCGCAAACCATCCGACTGCGGCCGTATCCTGACTCTTGCGCGATCGAACCCGCGAATCCCCATGGTGGTTCTGGCGATGGGGGAGTCGGGATTTCCCACGCGCGTCCTTTCCACCTCCTTCTCCGGTCTTTACACGTACGCCGCGCCCGCCTCCACGCAGGGAACTTCGGCCGGCCAGGTCAGCGCCCAATCGCTGCGGCGGCTGTACCGGATCGATAAACTCTCCAAAGCCTCCAAAGTGTATGGTGTGATCGCCGATCCGGTGCGTCATTCCATCTCTCCCGCCGTTCACAATCGCGCATTCCAGGCGCGCCGGCTCGACGCCGTGTATCTTCCGTTCCTGGTTGCTCCCCCTCAGCTCAAGGATTTTATGGAACTGGCCAATGCTTTGCCAGTCACCGGATTCAGCGTGACCATACCGCACAAGCAAAAGATCCTGCGCTATGTGGATACGGTCGATCCGCTCGCGCGGCGGATCGGCGCGGTGAACACAGTGTGGCGGAAGGCGGGGAAATGGCGGGGAGCTAACACGGACGCTGCGGGAGTGACCGTGCCGTTGTCGCGCCATTTGCGTCCGGCGAAATCGAAGATATTGATCATCGGTAATGGCGGCGCGGCGCGTGGAGCCGCCTGCGCTCTGCTCGACGCCGGCGCGAAGGTCACGCTTACGGGCCGCAATCCGGATCGGGTGCGGGCGCTGGCCAAGGCCAGTGGAGCCGAGCCGCTGGTGCGCGAGCAGGTGGCTAAGCATCACTTTGACGCGGTTGTCCACGCCACGCCGATCGGGATGTTTCCGCATGTCGAAGGGTGCTTTTTCGAGGGTGAAATTCCCGCGGATATTGTGTTTGACCTTGTCTACAATCCGATCGAGACCACTCTAATCCGGCGCGCCAAGGAGCAGAAGAAAACGGTGATACCCGGGATCGAGATGTTCATCGAGCAGGCGGTGAGGCAGTTCGAGATCTGGACCGGGGAAACAGCTCCACGCAGCGCGATGGAGAAGGCGGCGCTCGAGGCGCTGCAGACGAAGTACTAGGGACTTCCGAGGTTGATTTCGATCCTCGGCTGTTGCAAACTCTAGCAGTAGAGTACGAAAATCATGATAGAAAAAAAGGAAAACTAATGATGGCAATTTTCAGGAAATTCACTGTAAAAACAGTAGTCCCAGTCGCGATTTTACTATTTTCAACCATTCTGCAGGCGGCCGACGGGCCGCAACGGGCCGCCACTTCTAGAGACGTGATCGGCTCCTGGTTTGGGAGAGCCGCCGCGGATCAGGTAATTTGCCCGCCTGGATCGCCCGGCTGCCCCGTTCCCGCCGAGATCATCATGGTATTCACGGTCCTTGCGGACGGCTCGTTCATCGGCATCGACTCGAACATCTTCGCTGGCGGGAGCCACAGCACGGCTCACGGCGAATGGGTTGCCGATCCGCCCAGCGGCATCAAAGCGGCGTTTACCCTTCTGCAATCTTCGCCGTCCGGAGTATTCATCGGCGGTTTCAAGAATCTTTTTGAAGCCACGGCCGTCGAGCCGGACAAGCTGGAAGGGAAGATAACCGCATTCCTGTATCTTTACACCACCCCTACCGGCGTTGCGATCCTCGGCCCCGACGGGTTGCCCACGCCCAGCCCCTTGTCGCCGCCGGAGCAATGCGCCACACAGGCCGGTTGCACGCGGCTTGGCACTTTCAAATTCATCGCAAAGCGCGTCTCAGCGCCGGGGAAAAAATAAGTTGTCCCATGCAGAACGCTAAGATCTCACGAAGAGCCTTGGCGCAACTGGCAATGGCGGGCGCTGCCTCAGCGCAACAGGCTGCGCCCGACGACCTCGGGGAAGCTCGCAAGCAGATCGAGCGGAACTCTGAGACGCTGCTCAAATATGAGATTTCGGTGGCCACTGAGCCGGCCTTTCAATTCAAGGCCTGATCGGCATGGCGGACTTCACCGAGGACCTCTACTTCTCGACCATTCCGGAGTGGAACGCCAAGCTTAAATCGAAGCAAATTTCCGCGCAGGAGTTGGCGCGGGCATTTTCCACGCGTCTGGAAAAGCTGGGACCACGTTACAACGCGCTGGCGCTCTCGCTGAGCGAACGAGCCGTCAGGATGGCCAAGAGTGTCGATGACGATATCAAGCGGGAGCGCTTCCGCGGTCCGTTGCAGGGGATTCCGTTCGGCGTAAAGGATCTGCTCAGTCTCGCCGGCAAGCCTACTACCTGGGGCGCCAAGCCCTACGCTGCGCAGGTCTTCGATTACGACGCGACGGCGCTCAAGAAGCTGGAGAAGGCCGGCGGAGTTCTGGTTGGGAAGCTGTCGATGGTCGAGCTTGCGGGCGGCGGCGGGTATCGATACGCTGCGGCGTCGCTGTTCGGTCCCGGTATCAATCCCTGGGACCGCTCCTGCTGGTCGGGCGGCTCATCGAGCGGACCGGGCTCGGCGGTGGCGGCTGGACTTGTGCCCTACGCGATTGGGTCGGAGACTTCCGGCTCGATTCTCACGCCGTCGGCTTATTGCGGCATAACCGGCTTGCGGCCGACTTACGGGCTGGTGAGCCGCCACGGCGCTATGCCCTTGTCCTGGACGCTGGACAAGATCGGACCGATGTGCCGGTCGGCGGAAGATTGCGGCCTGGTGCTCGCCGCCATGGCAGGCGGCGACAGCGACGATCCCGGGTCGGCAGGAAAGAGCTTCTATTTTGCCCCGGAGTTTGCGCGCAAGATGCCCGACATTCGCGTCGGCTATGCGCCCGTGGATTTCGCCGGGTGGGCCGATCCGGCAGCCAGGCCGGCATTTGAGAAGGCGATGGCTGATCTCAAAACGCTGGGCGTAACGATGGTCGAAACCAAGCTTCCTGACTTTCCTTACGGGCCCGTGATCGGGACAGTGATTTCGGCTGAGGGCGCTTCCGTTTTTGAATCTCTCATTCGAAGCGGCAAGGTCGACGAGCTGGCGGACAAGAAACAGATCGCCGGATTGAAGGCCAGCCTCGGCATATCCTCGCTGGACTACTTGAAAGCCATGCGCATCCGCCGCGAGATAAAGCGGGCGTTTCACAGATTGTTCGCGGAGGTGGATGTGCTGCTGTCTCCGACGCGCTTTGGCCCGGCATCGAAATTGACAGAGCCTCTCGATCGGCCCAGCTCCGATCGCCCAGTCCCGAAAGAGCCCGGCATGAGGGCGCTGATACCGGCCAGCAATCTGATCGGGTTTCCAGCGCTATCGCTGCCGTGCGGGTTCGCGGGAAATCTTCCCGTCGCGATTCAACTGGTCGGGCTGCCGTTCTCCGAGAACTTGCTGTGCGCGATCGGGAGGCAGTATCAGGCGAAAACTGACTGGCATCGCCGCCGTCCGCCGGCTTAAGGAAGCGCCTCACGGGCAGGCTACCAGCCTGCCCCACCAACGCAGATCAGAATGCTACAAGGCTGGCGCTGAGGTAGTATCGTAGAGAACTTTATGATGCGCGCCGTTGCCCTGCTTCTCTTCGCCGCCTGCGCCCTCCATGCCCAGAACGCCACTCGACCTGGCCGTTTCCATGTAGAACGCCCCACGCTGCTGAACCTGGGATTTGAATGGGCCATTGAGGGGGACGCCAACCGGAATGCCACCGTCGAGGTCCGTTTCCACAAGGTAGGGGCGGCCGCCTGGCGGCCAGCGCTCCCGCTGCTGCGAATCGGTGGAGAACGTGTATACCGCGATCGCGAGAGCATGACCTATACGGTGCCCGAAGGATTTGCGGGCAGCATACTGAATCTGGAGCCCGCCACCAGCTACGAATGTGAGTTCACGCTTCGCGATCCGGACGGCGTCACGGGCCAGGCGCAACAACGTGTCACGGTGGCCACCAGGGCCGAACCGAAATCCTACGCTGGCGGACGCGTCCTCCATGTCTATCCGCCCGACTATGAAGGCCCCCGCCAGGAGCCCGGTTTTATTGGCCTCAAGGCCGCCTACTACGGCGAAGGCCGCGGCGACTGGACCGCGGTTCGCATGACCAAAGCGCAGCCGGGCGACACCATTCTCGTACATGCCGGCCTTTACCGTCCGGAACGTCTGAACTATGTCGACCCCCTTAGCGCGCCGTTTACCGGTTCCATGTCGCTATCCTTGAAGGGCACGGCCGAGAAGCCGATTACGATTAAAGGCGCCGGCGATGGCGAAGCCATCTTTGACGGCGCCGGCAACCACAAGCTCTTCGACGTCATGGCTACGCACCACCACATCTTCGAAGGCCTGACCTTTCGCAACACCGAGATTGCCCTATTCGCGGGTGAGAAGGAAGTGATGGGCGCGGTTGCCCTCACCGTCCGCAACTGCCGTTTCGAGGACGTCGGCGCCGGGGTGTGGACCGAAAGCGCCGATTCCCGCGACTTCTTCCTCTCCGACAATCTCTTCCTGGGACGCGAAGATCAGATGCGTCTCATCGGTTGGAATCAGGCCGGCTCGCGGGCCGCGGGGATCTATCCTTCGCATCAACTGCGCAGCTTTTTTGCCATCAAGGTCTACGGACCCGGACACGTGATCGCCCACAACGCGGTCGCCTACTTTCACGATGGCATCTGCATTTCCACGTACGGGCCGCCCGACGCCGATCCCGAGCGCCGCGCCTCGTCCATCGACATTTACAACAACGACATTCACCTTTCGAACGACGACTTCATCGAATCCGACGGGGGCGCGCACAACATCCGCATCTTTCAAAATCGCGGTGTGAACGCCGCTCATAACGGCTACAGCGCCCAGCCCATGTTCGGGGGACCGGTCTATTTTTACCGCAACCTGCTTTATCATGTTCCCGGCGGCTCGCCCTTCAAATTGAGTGCCGTGCCTGCCGGCATCCTCGCCTACCACAACACAATGATCGGTGAGCAGACGGCGCGAAGTCCCTACTCGAACGGACATTTTCGCAACAACCTGTTTCTCGGCCGCGATACGCCGAACCGCAGCGTCATGACTTGGGCCAATGTCACGGGCGCCTACAGCAGCGACTATAATGGCTTCCGTCCCAACCGCAGCGCCCGCGAGCAGTACATGTGGCTCGCGCCCGCGCCGGGCAAGACAGCGTATGAGCCGAAAGATTCCGACTGGCGGAGCTTTGCGACTCTCGCTGAGTTTCAGAAAGGGACGGGTCAAGAGGCCCACGGCATCGAAGTCGATTACGATATCTTTGAGAACCTCGCGCCTCCTGACCCCGCCCGCCGGTACCACATTTACCACTCGATGGATCTCAACTTCCGGCTCAAAGCGAACTCCAAAGCCATTGACTCCGGCCTGGCCCTGCCCACTATTAACGATGACTTCACCGGGAAGGCTCCCGACCTTGGCGCCCTCGAGCTCAACCAGAAGGAGCCGCACTACGGTCCCCGCTGGATCACCTGGAATCCGTTCTACCGGTAGGGGCCGGACCGGGCTCACCGGCGAATCGAGTTCCAATGGTGCATCATCTCGGCCCTGGTTTGGCCGTGCGGAGCGAAACGGAGCGCGCATTATAAGCGGGATGCGTGGCTGCCTGCTGAACTACAGCGGAACTCGCTGCTGCGATGCCACCAAGAAACAATCTAGTGACGGAAGTGGCGAATGCCTGTGAAAACCATGGCTACACCGAGGCGATCGGCTGCAGCGATAACCTCTTCATCGCGCACGGAGCCGCCTGGCTGAATGAATGCGGTCACGCCATGGCTGGCGGCTTCCTCGAGGCCATCGGGGAAGGGGAAGAACGCGTCGGATGCGACTACGGTTCCGAGCAGCGGCAGGATGGCTTTCGCGGCTCCGATCTTGACGGAATCGACACGGCTCATCTGTCCAGCCCCGACCGATATGGTTTGTCCAGCGCGCGCATAAACGATCGCGTTGGATTTGACGTGCTTGGCGACCTTCCAGGCGAACTCGAGCCCGCGCCATTCCTCATCGTTCGGCGCTCGCTTCGTTTTCACTGCAGTCTGCTCCCGCGTGAGGCGATGGATGTCCGGGGTCTGCGCCAGAAAGCCGCCACTGATCGACTTCACGACCAAGCCTTCCTGACCTTCTGCTACGCCCATCAGGCGCAAATTCTTTTTCGCGCTCAGGATTGTCAGCGCTTCGGGCGTGTAGGCCGGCGCGGCGATGGCTTCGATGAAGGTCTTCGATACTTCTCGCGCTGTCTCCTCATCGAGAGTACGGTTGAAGGCCAGCACCCCTCCGAACGCCGACACCGGATCGGCCTCGAACGCCTTGCGATAGCTTTCGGCCAGGGCTTCCTGCTCGGCGCAACCACATGGATTGGTGTGTTTGATGATCGCTGCAGCGGGCCGCTCAAATTCGCGCACCAAGTCCCAAGCGGCATCCAGGTCTACGAGGTTGTTGTAGGAAAGCTCTTTGCCCTGAAGCTGCGTCGCGCCGGCAATTCCCAATCCGGGTGTTCCGTAAAGAGCGGCCGATTGGTGCGGATTCTCGCCGTAGCGCAGGTCGATCAGCTTGTCAGCGCGGAGGTCGAGAGTGGGCGGCAGCAGCGGATCATGTTTGCCGATGCGGGCCAGGCGGGCGCTGATGGCGCGATCGTAGCCGGCCGTCGCGCGGAAGGCCTTCTGCGCCAGTCGCCAGTGCGTCTCGGCTGCCAGCGATCCACCGCCCGCCCGGAGCTCTTGCGCTAACTCCGCGTAGTCGGATGGAGACACGACGATCGCGACATCCCGATAATTCTTCGCCGCTGACCGGATCATCGTAGGACCGCCGATGTCGATATTCTCGATCAGCTCGGCGATATCGGCATTCGGATTCGCCGCTACCTTTTCGAACTCGTACAGGTTGACGATGACCATGTTGATCGGCTGAATGGCGTGCGTCGCAAGCGCCGCCATATGGTCCGGCTTATCGCGCACGGCGAGAATTGCGCCGGTAATCTTCGGATGCATGGTCTTGACGCGGCCGTCCAGCATTTCGGGAAAGCCGGTGACCTCGGACACGTCGCGAACGGTGAGACCGGATTCGCGCAACGCCTTGGCCGTCCCACCGGTGGAAATCAGCTCGATACCTAAGCCGGCGAGCTCTCTGGCGAAGTCGCCGATGCCGGTTTTGTCGGTGACACTGATCAATGCACGTTCGATTTTGGGCATGAAGAAAGGTTACTTCGCTTTGACGGCGACGCAGAATAGCTCGCGCGGCTCGCCGCGCCGCTCGATGGAGTAAGCGCCGGGGCCCCAGATCTCAGAGAGGAAGCGATCGAACTCGGGCTTCAGGGCGAGATAGGTGGCGTCGGTGTTCGGGGCGCTGAGGCGATCGTTGATAGAGATTTCGCAGGCGCCGGTTTCAAATTTGAGCTTCCCGCGGAACTCAGGCTCCTCTTCGAAGCGCTTGGAGGCGGCGCTGGCCGCATCGAAGGCCTGGCGCAGATTCTCCTGCGCTGCGCCGCCTGCCTGCCTGCGAGTGTAAAGAAGGCCCAGGCGGCCCTTGGTGTTATCGAGGCTGTAGCTCGCCTCGTGGCCCATCAGGAAGACTCCCGGGCCGCTCGGCACGTGCCGGTAGTCGGCGACGTCGATGAGCATCTCCGGGCAGACGCGATTCTGGATCCAGCGATGGAACACCGTGATCGCATCCCCGATTTCGGCGGGCGCGGGTTCGCGCGCAAAAATCTTGACCCTGACGTGTTGGATTGGATTCACTTCGGCGCCGCCATCCGTGAAAGGCAGCTATGCGCCGCTTCGATAAAAAGCTGGGCCTGCTCGATCAGATAGTGCGCCGATTCGGGGTTATAAGGCTTGTCGCGATTTTCGTGAGCGTCGAAGAAATACTGAGCGAATTTACCACCCGTGAATGGATCAAAGAATAGCTGCGTGTCGAAGAAATGCTTCCGGAATTCGGCCACGATGGCATCGGGATCGCCGCCTAGGATGACGTATTGCAGCCGAACCATCGCCAGCGCCGCGTGCAGCATCGATTCGTAGGCGAGCTTCGCCGCAGAAGCGGTGTCGCCGGCTTCGAGCTTTAGCTGCGCTTCAAAAGCTTCTCTCTCGCAGGCCGTTAACTGGAAATCGATCGGCGCCACTACTTCGCCGGCGCATTCGCCGACGCCCAGGTCGCCGGTGGTGAACTCGCGCGCATCGGCCCAGTCGCGGTAGTAGGACGGATCGTCATCGTGCCGCGGGATGTCCGACAGATCGTCGATCATCTTTTTGCACTCGGCTTTGCCGATGCGTGTGACGAAGCGGTGGAAAGGCTCGGCCGCGGTGCGCTGGTCGAGATAGCGCTTCGTGATCCGATCCACAGCTTCGGGGATACGCTTCGAAGGAACTGCGCCGATTGCCAGCCCGTAGGAACCGGCGTTTTCGGTCCACTGGCCGCCTAAGACCACCTGGAAATGAGGCACCGTGAAGCCGTCTTTGTGGCGGCTCACTCCATAGAAGCCGAGGTCAGCGATGTGATGCTGGCCGCATGAATTGAAGCAGCCGCTGATCTTGATGTGCAATCCACTGATCGCCTCGTCCATTTCGAAGCTGCGTTCGGAGAGGCGCATACGCAGCTCGCCGGCGAGGCCGCGCGAGGATGCGATGCCGAGCTTGCAGGTGTCGGTGCCGGGGCATGCCGCGATGTCGACGATCGTTCCTGCGCCGGGGGAAGCGAGCCCCGCTTCCTTCAATTCACCGTAGAGCGCGGTGAGATCGCCCTCGCTCACCCATCGGAGCACCATGTTCTGCTCGACTGTCGTGCGCACCGTCTCCTTAACGTATTTGCGCGCGATGTCGGCCAGCGCCCGCAACTGGTCTGCGGTGATGTCGCCGAGCGGAAGTGCGACCGTTACTGTCGCATAGCCGGCCTGCCGCTGATGGTAGACGTTCGATTTCGCCCAGGCGTCGAAGCCCTCGGGCCGCGCGGCGCCGATTTGCAGCAGCGACGGCTGTTTCAGCGGGGTTTCCTCATAGTGCTGGACGTCGGCGAGATACGCGGTCCAGGCAGGATCGTGCGGCAGGGTGGCGCGTTCGGCCAGGACGAGCCGTTTGAATTCGTCCATGCCGAGCTTGGTGATCAGAAATTTGACGCGGGCTGTGTTGCGATTCTTCTTCTCGCCGAGCCGCGCAAAAACTCTGGCTGTAGCCTGTGCGATCGGCAACAGCTCTTCTTCGGGCAGGAAGTCATCGAACAGTTTCGCCTGCTGCGGCACGGTGCCCAGACCGCCGCCCATGTAGAGCTCGAATCCGCGCTTGACGACGCCATTCACTTCGCGTGTCACCGCGATCGCGCCCAGGTCGTGCAGGCGGATCAGTCCGCAGCCGTTGTCGCGGCATCCGGAAAACGCAATCTTGAACTTGCGGCCGAAGTCCTGGCAATCGGGATGGCCGAGCAGGAAATAGGCGGTTGCTTTGGCGTAAGGTGTGACGTCGAACGCTTGCTCGCGGCAGACGCCGGCGATCGGGCACGCGGTCACATTTCGAATCGTATTGCCGCACGCTTCGCGGGTCGTGATGCCGACAGCGGCCAGACGCCGCATCAGGGTGGGCGTGTCCTCGATATGGATGAAGTGAAGCTGGAAATCCTGGCGCGTGGTGACGTGCGCGATGCCGTCGGAATACTCTTCGGC